>Ga0307513_10002278_pt1 | contig 26779 bp, 27 predicted proteins | sample 15_EM_MG_FD_202174 | JGI IMG/M metagenome (GOLD analysis project Ga0307513, IMG submission 202174) | Populus trichocarpa ectomycorrhiza microbial communities from riparian zone in the Pacific Northwest, United States - 15_EM | ecosystem: Host-associated > Plants > Roots > Unclassified | place...
TAGACACTCGAGCACGCTTGAAGGCCCTCGAGTCAGAGCGTGAAGAAGTCCTTGATGATATTTCCCACTGGGGTTCTTTCATGGTCCCCTTTCGACCATTGCGAATTCCAGCGGAGATACTCTCCGAGATATTTCGAATATTCGTTATTGAAGACGGTGGCTCTCCTTGGACGTTGACGAAAGTATCTAGTGCGTTCAGGAGGACCGCGCTTAGCACACCCAGAATCTGGGGCGGGATTTCGCTATGGGGCGAAGAGAAGCACGGATATGGGCCACAGGAGTGGTACCGTCCCACAATGAAGAGCGTACGCTGGGAGTTCGGAAAAGAAAATTGCTGTACCGCCAAACAGCTCCGCCAGGCGCTGAAGAGAGCGAGGGCGGCGCCGCTTGATCTCGCAATCAACTGCAGAGGTGGATATCCGAACGCTATACTTGACAAGGCGAAGGAAATGATTGCGATGGTCGCTGCTGAACGCTTCAGCAAGTGGCGTTCGTTGGAGTTTGCGGTCGAGGACAATTGGGACTTGAGAGACATATTCTCCGGCAGTCTTGAAGGTCTTACGCGTTTACGTCTCAAATATTTTCATCAAGACCTGTACGATTGCCTCTGCAGGACCGCTAGAAGCTTGCGGAACGTAGAAATCCTTATGCGCAATCAACCTCTGAGCAAGCTCGCCAATGCTCCATGGTGGCAGCATATTCACCGCCTCATCCTCGAAGTACCATTTCAACAAGTGGGTGGTCTCGGTACGACGGGTGTACCCACGATCCAATGTGCTTCCGCGGTGGATATCCTTTCCAAGGCGGTCGCGCTCGAAGACCTTACTGTCCAACTCGAAAGCTATAACGAGTTTATGCCCTCTAATATGCCCCTCCATTTCCCTCGAATGAAGAAACTAGTCCTAATATCCAGCGCTACGCTGTTACCTACTATTTCTGCGCCTTTACTCACTCATGTGGAAATTCGGACCAGATCATACAGCAATGTAGATACACTCAATCCGGGTTCCATCTTCCTCCCAGCCGTAACGCACCTGTCGGTCTTTACCTGTGCGCCTCCGGTACTTGCATGTTTCTATTGCCCATCTTTAGTCGAGCTATGCCTCGGTCCAGACCTTTCTCGTGGTGACCATAATGATCCCGTCATCACCTTTGGCTGGAGTCCCGACAGTGACCCAGAGAAGCATCTCAAACCTTCGGTCCTTCGGATCGAGAGCTTGGTCATTACATGGACTGTCTTGCGCGATCTTCTCCGCTTTTCGCTGCGCGATTGCCTCAGAGAACTCTCCATTATTGACTGCCCTCTGCCCAAATCCTTTTTCAAGGCCCTGATGGCAGTTACACCTTCGACTGTCATCTGTAAGGATCTAGAGAGGCTCTCGGTGATATACCAGTCAGCTATCTATAAGAAGCCGAGAATCATGGGTTGGGATGATGGAAAGGCTATTCTCAAAAGCATCTTCACTCTACGTAGGGAACAAAATCTGGGCCTCCGAAGGGTCATCGCGCAGTGGCGGTGGCCGAGGGTGTCTCACGTGGAATTTAGTGATGATAACTCAGGAATTAGTGGAGTTTCGGCAGGGGCAGCTTGAAGGTATCGGTGTCTTAAAGTATATATTGGATTAGATCATCAGTGATTTCATGATAGCTTCGAACATCCCCCGTGTGCTTTTAGACTGCACCAACTCTTGTGGTTTCGATCGAAAATAAGGCATCCCGCTCATGTCCGCCAAAGTCACCTCTTCGACCCCAATACTGGAGAAACTGACTCATTGGCGACATGGCCGAACCAGGCCCTCTTGCTGTGCTCTTCCGCTCATATGACGAATTCTAAGCTCGAGTATCCGGCGAATGATTGTCCTGGTTTCATACCAGCATATTAGAAACCAATGATGGTCGGATGTCCCGTCCTCTGGTGTTTACATACACAGCCAGGACGATCTGTAAAGCTGTAACTAGGACCGAGGACCGACTCAAATCTGTCCGCACCTGCCAAAAACCTCTATGCCGCACGATATCGAAGACAGCTAGATCATGGTGAGGTTATCAAGTATATGATAGCCTTCTATTAACAATGTGCGAAGCCGGTAACTAGATCCATGCTACCCCTTAAGGGCTGCGCCTCTTCGATCTGTATCGATGCCACATCGGCTCTTGGTCAGGCAATCGTTCGCCTGTGCCCGCAATCCTGCCTTACATTTACTTTGGCCCGAACCTTCCAGGACTTTCCCCTAAACGTTTTCGCTTAGGCCCCTCGTGGAATAGATCCATGGTCAGATTCGCATAGACTCTGGTCTTCGTTTCCTTGCCATGTATCACTATACGCTGTCCCCAGTTGTGGGATGATGCCCAGTGGAGGCCAGACGACGCTAGTCCAATGTGGCAATTGAATGGGCAGTCACTTGAAACCAACCATATCTCCTCTGCTGAACGACACGTAGGACACCAACGGGTATACCAGATATCTTACTCTCTGTATTCCTTTTACCTTAGCCCGAACTCTCCCCATCACTCCTCACACTTCTTCGCTTTTGCCACCCATGTCCGAAGTGACTAGCGCACAGGTTCGCAAAGCCCAGTCTCTGGAGTTTATTAGCTACTTACCACTTGATGAATACAACAGTACAGTTTAGTTCTCCCACTCGAGACTTCCGCGGGCGCCAACATCGAGAAGGTGGTCCATGAACTTCAAATTACCCAGGACAGGTGCGGGCGTCTGGACCGCGAAATTGAAGACACTCGAGTACGCTTGAAGGCCCTCGAGTCAGAGCGTGAAGACGTCCTTGATGATATTTCCCACTGGGGTTCTTTCATGGTCCCCTTTCGACCATTGCGAATCCCGGCTGAGATACTCTCCGAGATATTTCGAATATTCGTTATTGAAGACGGTGGCTCTCCTTGGACGTTGACGAAAGTATCTAGTGCGTTCAGGAGGACCGCGCTTAGCACCCCCAGAATCTGGGGCGGGATTTCACTATGGGGCGAAGAGAAACATGGCTATGGGCCACAGGTGTGGTATCGTCCCACAGTGAAGAGTGTTCGCTGGGAGTTCGGAAAAGAAAATTGCTGTACCGCTAAACAGCTCCGCCAGGCGTTGAAGAGGGCGAGGGCGGTGCCGCTTGACCTGGCAATCAACTGCAGAGGGGGTTATCCGATCGCTATAGGTGATAAGGCGAAGGAAATGATTTCGATGGTCGCTGGTGAACGCTTCAGCCAGTGGCGTTCGTTGGAGTTTGCGGTCGACGACAATTGGGACTTAAGAGACGTATTCTCCGGCAGTCTTGAAGGTCTTACGTTCTTACGTCTCAATTCTTTTCATCAAGACCTGTACGATTGCCTCTGCAAGACCGCTCGAAGCTTGCGAAACGTAGAAATCCTTATGCGCAATCAGCCCTTGAGCAAACTCGCCAATGCTCCATGGTGGCAGCATATTCACCGTCTCCTCCTCGAAGTACCATTGCAGCATCTCGATACGACGGGTGTACCCACGACCCAATGTGCTTCCGCGGTGGATATCCTTTCCAAGGCGGTCGCGCTCGAAGACCTTACTGTCCAACTCGAAAGCTATAACGAGTTTATGCCTCCTAATCAGCCCCTCCATTTCCCTCGAATGAAGAAACTAGCCTTAGAATCCAGCGCTGGGCTGTTACCTACTATTTCTGCGCCTTTACTCACTCATATGGAAATTCGGACCGGAGCATGGAGCAATGTAGCCACATTCAATCCGGGTTCCATCTTCCTCCCAGCCGTAACACACCTGTCGGTCTTTTCCTCTGCGCCTCCGGTACTTGCATCCTTCTATTGCCCATCATTGGTCCAGCTACGCCTCGGTCCAGACCTTTCTGGTGGTGACCATAATGATCCCGTCGTCAACCTTGCCTGGAGTCCCGACAATGACCCAGAGAAGCATCTCAAACCTTCGGTCCTTAGGATCGAGAGCTTGGTCATTACGTGGACTGTCTTGCGCGATCTTCTCCGCTTTTCGCTTCTGCGAGACTGCATCAGAGAACTCTACTTTGTTAACTCCCCTCTCCCCAAATCCTTTTTCAAGGCCCTGATGGCAGTTGCACCTTCGACTGTCATCTGTAAGGATCTCGTGAAGCTCTCGGTGATATACAAATCAGATGTTTATAACAGGAGAATCATGGGTTCGGGCGACGGAAAGGCTATTCTCAAAAGCATCTTCACTCTACGTAGGGAACAAAATCTAGGCCTCCGAAGGGTGATTGCGCAGTGGCCGAAGGTGTCTCGCGTGGAATTTAGCGAGGATAACTCAGGAATTTGTGGAGTTTCGGCAGGGGCAGCTTGAAGGTATCGGTGTCTTAAAGTATATATTGGACTAGGTGTAGATCATCAGAGATTTCATGATAGCTTCGAACATCCCCCGTGTGCTTTTAGACTGCACCAACCATTGTGGTTTCGATCGAAAATAAGGCATCCCGCTCATGTCCGCCAAAGTCACCTCTTCGACCCCAATACTGGAGAAACTGACTCATTAGCGACATAACCGAACCAAGCCCTCTTGCTGTGCTCTTCCGCTCATGTGATGAATTCTAAGCTCGAGTATCCGGCGAACGATTGTCCTGGTTTCATACCAGCATATTAGAAATCAATGATGGTCGGATGTTCCGTCCTCTGGTGTTTACATACACAGCCAAGACGATCTATAAAGCTGTAACTAGCACCGAGGATCGACTCAAATCTATCCCATCTGCCAAGAACCTCTACGCCGCACGATGTCGAAGATAGCTAGATCACGGCAAGGTTATCAAATATATGACAGACTTCTATTAGCAAGGTGCGAAGTAGCAGGAGCCAGATCCATGTTACCACCTCCCCCAAGGGCGCGCCTCTTCGATCTGTATCGATGCCACACGGGCTCTTGGTCAGGCAGTTGTTCGCCCTGTGCCCGCAATCCTGCCTTTTACTTTGGCTCGAACCTTCCGGGGCTTCCCCTAAACGTTTTCGCTTAGCCCCCGCGTGGAATAGATCCATAGTTAGATTCGCATAGAATCTGGTCTTCGTTTCCTCACCATGTGCCAATATACGCTGTCCCCAGTTGTGGGATGATGCCCAGTGGAGGCCAGAGGACGCTAGTCAAAAAAATGTGGTATCTGAATGGGCGGTCACTTGAAACCAACCATTTCTCCTCTGCTGAACGACACGTGGGACACCAACGGGTATATCAGATATCTTACTCTCTGTATTCCTTTTACCTTAGCCCGAACTCTCCCCACCACTCCTCACACTTCTTCGCTTTTGCGACCCATGTCCCAAGAGACTAGCGCGCAGGTTCGCAACCCCCAGTCTCTGGAATCTATTAAATACTTACCACTTGATGAATATAGCAGTATAGTTTATCTCTCCCACTCGAGACTCCCACAGGCGCCAACATCGAGAAGGCGGCCCATGAACTTCAAATTGCCCAGGACAGGCGCGGGCGGCTGGACCGCGAAATTGAAGACACTCGGGCACGCTTGAAGGCTCTCGAGTCAGAGCGTGAAGACGTCCTTGATGATATATCCCACTGGGGTTCTTTCATGGTCCCCTTTCGACCATTGCGAATCCCGGCTGAGATACTCTCCGAGATATTTCGAATATTTGTTATTGAAGATGGTGGTTCTCCTTGGACGTTGACGAAAGTATCTAGTGCGTTCAGGAGGACCGCGCTTAGCACTCCCAGAATCTGGGGCGGGATCTCGCTATGGGGCGAAGAGACGCATGTTTCTAGGTCACAGGAGTTGCATAGCCCCATAGTGAAGAGCATACGCTGGGAGCTCGGAAAAGAAAATTGCTGTACCACCAAACAGCTTCGCCAGGCGCTGAAGAGGGCGAGGGCGGCGCCGCTTGATCTGGCAATCAACTGCAGAGGGGGATATCAGATCGCTATGAGTGATAAGACGAAGGAAATGATTGCGATGGTCGCTGGTGAACGCTTCAGCCAGTGGCGTTCGCTGGAGTTTGGGGTCGACTACAATTGGGACTTGAGAGACATGTTCTCTGGCAGTCTTGAAGGTCTTACGTCCTTACGTCTTAATTCTTTTCATCAGGACCTGTACGATTGCCTCTGCAAGACCGCCCGAAACTTGCGGAACATAGAAATCTATATGCGCAATCAACCCTTGAGCAAACTCGCCAATGCCCCATGGTGGCAGCATATTCACCGTCTCCTCCTCGAAGTACCATTTCAACAAGTAGGTGGTCTCGGTACGACGGGTGTACCCACGATTCAATGTGCTTCCGCGGTGGATATCCTTTCCAAAGCGGTCGCGCTCGAAGACCTTACCGTCCAAGTCCAGCGCCATAACGAGTTTATGCCTACTAATCAGCCCCTCCATTTCCCTCGAATGAAGAAACTAGTCTTAGAAACCAGCGCTGAGCTGTTACCTACCATTTCTGCGCCTTTACTCACTCATGTGGAAATTCGGACCGGAGCATGGAGCAATATAGCTACACTCAATCCAGGTTCCTTCTTCCTCCCAGCCGTAACGCACCTGTCGGTCTTTTCCTCTGCGCCTCCGGTACTTGCATCTTTCTATTGCCCATCTTTGGTCCAGCTATGCCTCGGTCCAGGCCTTTCTGGTGGTCTCCATCAAGATGGCGTTGTCACCTTTGCCTGGAGTCCCGACAATGACCCAGAGAAGCATCTACAACCTTCGGTCCTTCGGATCGATGGCTTGGTCATTACATGGACTGTCTTGCGCGACCTTCTCCGCTTTTCGCTGCGCGATTGCCTCAGAGAACTCTCCTTTGTTGACTCCCCTCTCCCCAAATCCTTTTTCAAGGCCCTGATGGCAGTTACACCTTCGACTGTCATCTGTAAGGATCTCGAGAAGCTCTCGGTGATATGCACGTCAGGTATCTATAAGAGCCCGAGTATCATGAGTTGGGACGGGGGAAAGGCTATTCTCAAAAGCATCTTTACTCTACGTAGGGAACAAAATCTAGGCCTCCGAAGGGTGATTGCACAGTGGCCGGGTGTGTCTCGCGTGGAATTTAGCGATGATAACTCAGGAATTAGCGGAGTTTCGGCATGGGCAGATTGAAGGTATCGGTGTCTTGAAGTATATATTGGACTAGGTATAGATCATCAGAGAGTTCATGATAGCTTCGAACATCCCCCGTGTGCTTTTAGACTGCACCAACCCTTGCGTTTCGATCGAAAGCAAAGCATGCCGCTCATGTTCGCCAAAGTCACCTCTGCGATCCCAATACTGGAGAAACTGACTCATTGGGCGACATAGTCGAACCTCCTGCTGTGTTCTTCCGCTCATAGGATGAATTCTAAGCTCGAGTATCCGGCAAACAATTGTCCTGGTTTCACACCAGCGTATTGGAAATTAATGATGGTCGGATGTCCCGTCTTATACAGAGCCAGGACGATCTGTAAAGCTGTGACTAGGACAGAGGACCGACGTCAAGTCTGTCCGCATCAGCCAAGAACCTCCTGCCGCACGATGTCAGAGACAGCTAAATCACGGCAAGGTTGTCAAATATATGACAGACTTCTATTACCAATGTGCGAAGCAGCTGGAGCCAGATCCATACCACCACATCCCCTAAGGGCTGCGCCTCTTCGATCTGTACCGATGCCACATGGGCTGTTGGTTTAGCCTTGTGCCCGCAATGCTGCCTTACATTTACTTTAGCCCGATCCTTCCGGGACTTTCCCCTAAACGTTTTCGCTTAGGCCCTCGTAGAATAGATCCATAGTTAGTTTCGTATAGAGTCTGGTCTTCGTTTCCTTGCCATGTGTCACTATACGCTGTCCCCAGTTGTGGGATGATGCGCAGTGGTGGCCAGAGGACGCTAGTCAAATATGAAACAACCAGTACTACGGACATACAGCAGCAAAATAATCCGGGAAATACAAATCCCGAAACCATGAATTCCTCTTTCCTATTGTTACGGATATTGTTCGACCTCATGATGTACCACCCCACACCAGTCGAGCTTCTCGGACTTCCCAACGCGCCTGCCCTAGATTGTAGTTCGTATAAACCTCCTGTACTTTCTTGTAGGAGTGAGCAGCCTGAAATTCGACTTGGGTTCACCCTTTCCTTACTTCAGGGTCCCTATTAGGCTGAGCGCCTGGTTGGCCGTTCCATTTATCGGCGGTGTTGATTCTATGACTACAGGACTGTCCGGTCCGAAAGCGAAGCCCCTGGGACGAAACCAAGTAACTATACTACTAACAAACGCGACTCACTGCAGGAAAGTGTTACCAAATCATCAGCTGTTGTCCCTACGTGATGGTATTCCCCTCTCTCCTACACTGTGGACATAGGGCTCATGCCGTGGCAGATATGCGACCATAGACAACGTCGTAATGGTGGATATCCTAGCATTTCTCGAGGTGCTTCATCTCTAGGACAAGGAGATCCGATCGATTCCGCATGCGCCGGCCTACTTGTCAGCCCTCTGGTTCCGAGCGTATGTCTTAGTAATGCCGAATGGTGCCTCGTTGTTTATCAAAGATTCAACTCCCAGCATCAAAGTGGGTGGGGCCAGTTTCCTTTCAATTCACCTCGACATTTCCGACTACTTCCATAACAATTGTATTTTTTACCTGGCCGTTGCATGGGGTATTCTCTTTCCACCAGTTGGAACGCTCTACATTACAGGCCACTTTTACCTGTCTGGATGAGGAGCTGCTGTTGCCAGAGTAGATGGGATACACTTACGTTCCGCCAAGTTACCATCGTGCTTCCGTGGGGCTTTATTCAGTCTGAATAAATTGGTACGTGGAGCGTGAGCCCTGCCAAGGACCGCGTGCTTTGTTCGAAGCACGCTGCGCCCGGGGCCGGGCCTGTTGCCATCTCGTTGCCGTGTCGGCGTCGTCGTCTCGTCGCTGCAGTCAAGAATATCAATCAGTTTTTTTTCCAACTCTCTCCCCTTCCACACCCGTCGACTCCACAGCGACCCCCAGTTCGCTCGTCACTCTTTTTAAAAACATCCGGAACGGACGGAATACACGCTCCACGCTCCACGCACACCACATTCGCTTCACCCGCAGAAAGTAGCTTCAAAGTTCGCCATGTTCACTTCTCTCGCCGTTGCTGCCCTCGCGGCCCTTCCATTGTTCACCCAAGGTGAGCACATTATCTCACTCGACCTCGGCGCTTGCGGGCTACGCTGCCCCTCTCGGGTCTCCGTCCCGGCCTCGCTGCCCTGCCTCGCTAACCTAATCTGTCAAAGGCGTTGCCGCAACCCCAAGTGACTGCGTTCGTGACTACATTGTCAAGTCCGGGGACTTTTGCAACTCCATCGGTGCTGCTCAGGGTGCATCCACGTACGTTTGGCCTTCTAATAATTTATCTGATTTATTCCTGACTTGCTCGAATGTTCAGGTATCAAATCATGGCCCTCAACCCCGAAATTGACTACGACTGCGGCAACCTTATGCCTGACCAATCTATCTGCTTGGGTACGGAAGGCGCCGACTGCACAACCACGTACGTCCTCCAATCGTTTTGGACATGAGGGCATAGGACTGACACAGTCTCGTAGCTACGTTGTGCAACCAGGTGATACTTGCGGTGGCATTGCGGCAAAGAGTGGAATTAACACTACCCAACTCTACGTACGCTCGCTCGACTCCAGAGTTTCTAATGTTAACCGTTGCTGCAGACCAATAACCCCAACATCGACGAGAACTGCTACAACATTTACTCTGGAGAGGTTCTCTGCGTTGCTGGCGAATGCCTTGTGCCGGATGCGCCGGAGAATTTCTTCAAGGACGAATCAATTGCCACCAACCAGAATCCCCATCCCAGCAGCCCATACGTCGACCCTAGCACCCCTCAAGGAGAGTGGGAGGTTGTCAACCCCGAGGACATAGAGGATGGCGAGGATGTTCCTTACTGCGACGAGGTCGGAGCCTAAACTGGCACGGTCCCCATTGACAAAACCTGCCGTGTTTCGCTCCGTTTACGCCAGCCCCGTTCCTGTATCTAGTGGCTAACGCACCATTCTCCACCTTGGTACTTCCTTGTCCAAGCTTTCCTTTTGTTGCTAATACCCCCACGCATTGTCACTCATACCACTTCCCTGGAGTTGAACGTCTTGACAGTCACTGTCGAGTTTAGTTTGTGGAATGTCGAGTCGCGCTGTGCATGGAACATCACCTTTAGTTTATCTCAACACATGCATTTCCACAGAATGGAAAAGCGCCTGAATTTGCAGGGCAACTGTTGACTGAGTGTCTCTTTCCCTTGGCATGGTCCTGCGATCTCCCAGGTTTTAAGATGTCACCACACGGCTGGAGCACTAGCACGCTTACTCGACTCCACGAGGAGACGCAATGAGTACCCATCATCTTCATCACATATAGAGTGTATACTATGGTAAGGGGCTCGCCAACAGTTTTCTCATTCTCTTAAGGTGCCAGGTTGATACGCCGGCACCAAAATCGTTGAGAATGCCGGGGGTGCAATCGTGGTGCATAGGTGGAGCACAAAACTGCAGGAAATACAACCGGAATTCGACGGCAAGTAGGAATTGATAAAAATTAAAGTAAGTACCAAAACCAACCATCACAGATAGTCTTCCAGACCACACAGGAACGCCTTCATGTTGCATGTAGGAGCCATCTGACATCTATCTGGGGTGCACGTTTGCCGTTCTATTCTGTCTACACGAGTCGGCTGCTACACCCGTTCGCCAACCTCATAATCGGACTCTGCGTAGTCGGTAGGATCTATAATGACCCTCCGAGGGCACTGGAACTCTGCCGAGTATACCCATTCTAGCTAGAGCAGAGCCGAGATGACGAGGAGAACAACCAAAGAATTACGGGACCCACTTTCCATTCAAATTTCCATAGTCCGTCCTCCCGTGCATATCTATTAAAAGCTCTGGGCTATTTAGAAAGGTAAATCCATAGAGCTCAACGGGCCGCATTTAAAGAGTGCTTACTATACATAGCTTGATGGAATGGAGGGACGTCCCCTGACAGAGAAGTTGTCTGAGTTGCGCGCTTCTAAGCCGTGCATGAGAGTACGCGGGCGTTAAAGAGAGGCGTTCGAGTGTCGTGGCTTGAGCGAGCAATGCAGGTAAGTGGTTCTACTTATAACGTCAACAACCAGTGTGCAATATGACTGATGGGTTTATAAGAAGCCAACCATGAGCAAGGATGTCACGCCAATGGACAGCCGTTTCAACTTTAAGCGGGAGAATGTTTGAGTATATATACCCTCCGGCGGGTAGAACTGAGGAAGGCGGAGAGCGTTGAGGGTGTCTGAATGTTTCGTGAGGATTCCGGCAATGATCTTTGCTCCTCGGAATTGAACCACACTCCATCTAAGGAACTCTATCTTCAGGCGATGTAGCCTTGATGAACTTGTAATGGAGTCAAGAAAGCAAGCCACACCCTCTAGGCCATAAGTAGTGTGACCCCACCTAAACTTCAAGGTCACATCGCGGAGTTTGACAAGTCCAGTGGGGCTTGAAGGCTGTTTGGGTTAGAGGGGATGGTGCATGGTGCACGAATCAGACGGGGCTGACCATGTTGTCGTAAATATCCCTCGATATACGATGTAGGTAAAGAGTTTCAAGTTGGATCAAGTTGGACAGCATCTCTAAGAACGACATTGGTGGATCCCACGATGTGGTAACAAGGTCTCCAACGAAGAGTGAAACCAAGTTAGTTAACTTGGGGATGTGGATCCATGTGTCATCGTCGAGCGACTTCTGAGGACATGAGTTAGTATTGTCCACTAAAGGAACTACCATGACCGACCTTATAACAACTAACACCAACCGTAAAATGGAGGCATCGCAATGACGCCGTGGTCTCTTTAACTAGCCAACTCCAATCTTTGACGGAGCTCACGCGTAACGTTTCGAGGTGACGGAGCTGACCATCTCGTATCCCGGAGGGCATTTCTTCAAGGTCCAGCTTCCGCAATGTGGGTAGCCTGTTGATCACGGAGTTGATGTTTCCGTGGTGCCTCGGAGCGCACCAGTGTCGGCCATCTAGATATCGTAGGCTCGATACATTGAGAAGTTCTCCTAATTTCTCTCCCTGGTCCTCGTGGTTCTCGAGATAACACGCTGAAAAAGTGTATGAGTATTTACAATCGAGAAGGCTTAGTCTCACGTACGCCATGTATCCAAATGCCTGACATTTTTATAGCGCTCCACTGGCCACGCACACAAATTAGTGACCGCTTTCTAGCGGGTCGAACGTTAGACACCCAACCTCGGCAGGTAGAAGAAAAAAAACAAACAACATCGGGTTTATAACATCTAGGTGATGGGCCAAGCTGGACGACCTCGTAAAGTAGCGGTGTAGCAATTTCACGGAGGTTTTGTGATGTTAGACAAGCCATCAAGAGGGATTGAGTGTCCAGGAACTGGAGCACTAGAACGAGGACATCGAAAGGTAACCCTTGTAGATCAAAGCATGTCATCGTCGGAACCAAGTCCGAATCGTATTGACTGGCAGGATAAGCGCCTAGATGATAGCGTTAGGGTTAGGGTCCCTATATCTAGCGGTTAACGCACCATTTTCCACCTTGGTACTTCCTTGTCCAGGCTTTCCTTTCGTTGCCAATACCCCCACACATTGTCACTCATAACACTTCCCTGGAGTTGAACGTCTTGATAGTTACTGTCGCGTTTAGTTTGTGGAATGTCGAGTCGCGTTGTGCATGGAACATCACATTTAGTTTATCTCAACACATACGTCCCGGAATCCATTTCTACAGAATGGAAAAGCGCCTGAATTTGCAGGGCTTAGTGTGTCTTTCCCTTGGCATGGTCCTGCGATCTCCTCCAGGTTTCAATATGTCAATCACACGGCCTGGGAATTTGACGACCTAAGAGCTGGAGCACTAGCACGCCTACATCGAAAAAACGGTGCCCAAGGTACTACACGGCCGAGAAAACCGAGTGATTTACGACTCGATTCCACGAGGAGACGCAATGAATACCAATCATCTTCATCACATATAGTGTGTATACTATGGTAGAGGGTTCCCCAAGAGTTTTCTCATTCTCTTAAGGTGCAATGGGTTGATACGCCGGCACTAAAATTGTTGAGAATGCCGGAGATGCAATCGTGGTGCACAGGTGGAGCACAAAACTGCAGGAAGTACAACTGGAATTCGACGGCAAGTAGGGGAAAATAGGAATTGATAAAACCAACCGTCACAGATACTGTAGTCTTCCAGAGCACGCAGGTACGCCTTCATGTTGCATGTAGGGGCGTTGTGACATCTCAGATAACACATCTGGAGTGTACAATTGCCATTCTGGTCTATCTACTCGAGTCGGCTGCTACACTGGCGATGCCTGTACGCTGACCTTATAAGCTGGGTCCGCGTAGTTGGCGGGATCTGTAATGATCCTCCGTGGGCACTGGAACTCTGCAGAGTATACCCATTCTAGCTAGAAGAGCCGAGATGACGAGGAGAACAGCCAAAGCATTACGGGGACCTACTTTCCATTCAAACTTCCATAGTCCGTCCTCCGGTCTATTAAAGGATCTTTTGGGCTATTTTGGAAGGTAAATCCTTAGAGCTCAATGGGTCAGATTTAAAGAGTGCTTACTATACATAGCTTGATGGAATGGAGGGACGTCCCCTGACAGAAAAGTTGTCTGAGTTGCGTGCTTCTAAGCCATGCATGAGGGTACGCGGGTGTTAAAGAGAGGTGTTCAAGTGTCGTGGCTTGAGCGATCAATGCGGGTAAGTGGTTCTACTTATAACGTCAACAACCAGTGTGCAGCGTGACTGATGGGTTTATAAGGAGCCAACCATGAGCAAGGATGTCACGCCAATGGACAATTGTTTCAATTTTAAGCGGGAGAATATTTGAGTATATATACCCTCCGGCGGGTAGAAACGGGGAAGGTGGAGAGTGTTGAGGGTATCTGAATGTTTCGCGAGGATTCCGGTGATGATCTTTACTCCTCGGAGTTGAACCACACTCCACCTGAGGAACTCTATCTTCAGGCGATGTAGCCTTGACGAACTTGTAACGGAGTCAAGAACGCGAGCCACACCCTCTAGGTCACAAACTGTGTGACCCCACCTAAACTTCAAGGTCACATCGCGGAGTTTAACAAGTCCAATGGGGCTTGAAGGCTGTTCGGGTTGAGAGGATGGTGCACGAATCAGACGGGACTGACCATGTTGTCGTAAATAACCATCGATATACGATGTAGGTGAAGAGTTTCAAGTTGGATCAAGTTGGACAGCATCTCCCAGAACGACATTGGTCGATCCCACGATGTGGTAGCAACGTCTTCAATGAAGAGTGAAACCAAGTTAGTTAACTTGGCGATGTGGATCCACGCGTCAACGTGGAGCGTGAGCTGAGGACATGAGTTAGTATTGTCCACTAAAGGAATTGCTATGATCAACCGTAAAATAGAGGCATTGCAATGACGCCGTGGTCTCTCTAACTAGCCAACTCCAATCTTCGACGGAGCTCACGCGTAACGTTTCGAGGTGACAAAGCTGACCATCTCGTATCCCGAAGGGCATTTCTTCAAGGTCCAGCTTCCGCAACGTGGGTAGCCTGTTGATCACGGAGTTGATGTTTTCGTGGTCCCTCGAAGCGCACCTGTGTCGGTCATCTAGATATCGTAGGCTCGATACATTGAGAAGTTCTCCTAATTTCTCTCCCTGGTCCTCGTGGTTCTCGAGATAACACGCTGAAAAAGTGTATGAGTATTTACAATCGAGAAGGCTTAGTCTCACGTACGCCACGTATCCAAATGCCTGACATTTTTATATCGCTCCACTGGCCACGCACACAAATTAGTGAGCGCCTTCTAGCGGGTCGTACATTAGACACCCAACCTCGCCAGGTAAAAGAAAAAATCAAACAATATTGGGTTTATCACATCTAGGTGATGGGCCAAGCTGGACGACCTCGTAAAGTAGCGGTGTAGCAATTTCACGGAGGTTTTGCGACGTTAGACATGCCATCAAGAGGGATTGAGTGTCCAGGAACTGGAGCACTAGAACGAGGACATCGAAAGGTAGCGCTTGCAGATCAAAGTATGTCATCGTCGGAACCAAGTTCGAATTGTATTGACTGGATAAGCGCCTAGATGCTTGGGTTAGGGTTAGGGTTCCTGTATCTAGCAGTTAACGCACCATTTTCTACCTCGGTACTTCCTTGTCCAAGCTTTCCTTTCGTTGCCAATACCCCCCACGCATTGTCACTCGTACTACTTCCCTGGAGTTGAACGTTTTGACAGTCACTGTCACGTTTAGTTTGTGGAGTGTCGAGTTGCGCTGTGCATGGAACATCACCTTTAGTTTATCTCAACACATACGCCCGGAACCCATTTCTACAGAATGGAAAAGCGCCTGAATTTGCAGGGCAACTGTTGACTGGGTGTCGCATGGCCCTGCGATCTCCCCCCAGGTTTTAAGATGTCAACCATACGGCCTGGGAATTTGACGACCTAAGAGTTGGAGCACTAGCGCGCTTACTCGATTCCACGAGGAGACGCAATGAATACCCATCATCTTCATCACATAAAGGACACGCCAACAGTATTCTCATTCTCTTAAGGTGCCAGGTTGATACGCCGGCACCAAAATCGTTGAGAATGCCGGAGGTGCAATCGTGGTGCATAGGTGGAGCACAAAACTGCAGGAAATACAACCGGAATTCGACGGCAAGTAGGAATTGATAAAAATTAAAGTAAGTACCAAAACCAACCATCACAGATAGTCTTCCAGACCACGCAGGAACGCCTTCATGTTGCATGTAGGGGCCTTCTGACATCTATCTGGAGTGCACGATTGCCGTTCTATTCTGTCTACACGAGTCGGCTGCTACACCCGTTCGCCAACCTCATAATCGGACTCTGCGTAGTCGGTGGGATCTATAATAATACTCCGTGGGCACTGGAACTCTGCCGAGTATACCCATTCTAGCTAGAGCAGAGCCGAGATGACGAGGAGAACAACCAAAGGATTACGGGACCCACTTTCCATTCAAATTTCCATAGTCCGTCCTCCCGTGTATATCTATTAAAGGCTCTGGGCTATTTAGAAAGGTAAATCCATAGAGCTCAACGGGCCACATTTAAAGAGTGCTTACTATACATAGCTTGATGGAATGGAGGGACGTCCCCTGACAGAGAAGTTGTCTGAGTTGCGCGCTTCTAAGCCGTGCATGTGAGTACGCAGGCGTTAAAGAGAGGCGTTCAAGTGTCGTGGCTTGAGCGAGCAATGCAGGTAAGTGGTTCTACTTATAACGTCAACAACCAGTGTGCAATATGACTGATGGGTTTATAAGAAGCCAACCATGAGCAAGGATGTCACGCCAATGGACAGCTGTTTCAATTTTAAGCGGGAGAATATTTGAGTATATATACCCTCCGGCGGGTAGAACTGAGGAAGGCGGAGAGCGTTGAGGGTGTCTGAATGTTTCGCGAGGATTCCGGCAATGATCTTTGCTCCTCGGAGTTGGACCACACTCCACCTGAGGAACTCTATCTTCAGGCGATGTAGCCTTGATGAACTTGTAACGGAGTCAAGAAAGCAAGCCACACCCTCTAGGCCATAAGTAGTGTGACCCCACCTAAACTTCAAGGTCACATCGCGGAGTTTAACAAGTCCAGTGGGGCTTGAAGACTGTTTGGGTTAGATAGGATGGTGCATGGTGCACGAATCAGACGGGGCTGACCATGTTGTCGTAAATATCCCTCGATATACGATGTAGGTGAAGAGTTTCAAGTTGGATCAAGTTGGACAGCATCTCCAAGAACGACATTGGTGGATCCCACTGTGTGGTAACAAGGTCTTCAACGAAGAGTGAAACCAAGTTAGTTAACTTGGTGATGTGGGTCCACGTGGCATCGTTGAGCGCGCGCTGAGGACATGAGTTAGTATTGTCCACTAAAGGAACTACCATGACCAACCTCAAAACTACCATAACCAGCCGTAAAATAGAGGCATTGCAATGACGCCGTGGTCTCTTTAACTAGCCAACTCCAATTTTTGACGAAGCTTACGCGTAACGTTTCGAGCTGACAGAGCTGACCATCTCGTATTCCGGAGGGCATTTCTTCAAGGTCCAGCTTCCGCAATGTGGGTAGCCTGTTGATCACGTGGTTGATGTTTCCGTGGTGCCTCGGAGGGCACCAGTGTCGGTCATCTGGATATCGTAGGCTCGATACATTGAGAAGTTCTCCTAATTTCTCTCCCTGGTCCTCGTGGTTCTCGAGATAACACGCTGAAAAAGTGTATGAGTATTTACAATCGAGAAGGCTTAGTCTCACGTACGCCATGTATCCAAATGCCTGACATTTTTATAGCGCTCCACTGGCCACGCACACATATTAGTGAGCGCTTTCTAGCGGGTTGTACGTTAGACACCCAACCCCGGCAGGTAAAAGAAGAAATCAAACAACATTATTGGCAAGATCCTGGAAACATCTAGGTGATGGGCCAAGCTGGACGACCTCGTAAAGTAGCGGTGTAGCAATTTCACGGAGGTTTTGCGACGTTAGACAAGCCATCAAAAGGGATTGGGTGTCCAGGAACTGGAGCATTAGAACGAGGACATCGAAAGGTAGCGCTTGCAGATCAATGCATGTCATCGTCGGAACCAAGTTCAAATCGTATTGATTGGCAGGATAAGCGCCTAGATGCCTGTCCATTGAAAAGTGGATGATATACGTGACCATCTCACTGACAACCTGGCGCCCTCGTCGGAGTGGGGGAGGCAGCTTAGGAGTCATCGAAAGGTATTAAAAAGCAATTATAAGGCACAATGTTCGAGAAGCAACGGGGTGCAATATGTGTTCGAGGAGTCCATAACCGTGACGAGAAGTTAACTATATTATGTAAGGATCATCAGACAGGCACAGTCTTCCCCTCCTTAAGCCGAGCGAGTTTGGCCTCACGTTCACGCTGCAAAGGCATCAGCACCTCCTGGCTTGGTGTCGCGGTGGGCAAAGCACTCACGTCATCGACGGCCTTCCTCTGCCTCATTGCGTCCACCTCGTCGGCTTGCCTCTGAAGCATTTCTGTCCTCTTCTCTGCATGTTCCTTCTTGGCCCTCAGCGACTCTTCTAAGCTGGAAAGTGTCGCGATGACGCGCTCGTGCACTGCGCGCGCCTCGATATACTTCGCGTGGGCCTTTTGTTCTGTACGTGAAGCCTTGGAAACAGCAGAAGCAGCCTTGACCTCCTCTGAGGCAGCGCTCTGTTGAGCCTTTTGAAGACCTTCGAGCTCCTTGATCGCAGATTTGAGATGGGAGTCTTCAGCCTTGCCTTCATTGATGATAATCTTAGAGAGGCGTTTGGCATCTTGCTCTGTGGACGGAGTCAGACCAGGACAAGGAGATCAGGAGAAAGATCAGGGGAGTGTCTCACTCTCCGCTTTGGCAATCCGCCCTCTCGTCTCGTCGTCTAGGGCGTTGGACGCTATTGAGGCGCGCTCACTTAGGCTTGCAGTGTGTGGGCGTGGATGAGCGCCAGGGCCCGAGGCGCCAGCACCTTTGCTCCAAGTACCGTGGCGCTGGACCGAAGCACCCGTGTCCGTGGTGTCCGGGTTGGCGAAATCAACAGCATGGTCATGTTGAACAGAGAGGTGGACATCAGGCGGGGGAGTTGGAACTGGCTGAGGGACGTGTCCGGTGGACTGAGGAATATCGGCGGGTTCCGGCATTTGAATGATTGGTTCGTTGACCGTAGACATCGTTGGGGATCGTAAATTCGCGAAATAAAAGAGTATCTGTGGTGAACTGAGTGGTGGTTGAAAGGAAAGGAGGATATCATATATCATGCGCCCAATATCTTGTCTCCTCCTCGATGATGTCACTACCAAAAGGAATGGGACACACAGACAGTAGAGCGATCCAACGGTTGAACAAGTCATTTTAGGATGACTTGTAATAGATAAACTGATGCGTTCAAGAGTCGAAGCGAAAACTGGCGAAAACTGGTTTGGGGTTTTCTCGCTTGGATTTGGTCTGGAAAGGAATATCTGGAAATAACTGTCATGAGGTTCTACGTTCAATCGGCGAAAGTGGGTCGATCCTAGTTCCGCAATTATCGGTGTGGTGCATCGCGAATCTGTTGGAAGCGCAAGGGAGCAGGCTTCTCAGGATAAACTCATAAACGATAAGTTAAATACCAGTGCTATTCTACATCTGATGACTTGTACACCTACCAGAGCCGAAACGTGCCTTGAGGAATAATTCAACAACACAATGTACAATTTTGCTGCAAATGCATTGAATAGCTTGCAATTAAAATATTCGTTCTAGTCATAAATTCTCTTGTCTTTTGTTGGTAGAGCACATGACTGGTGCTTTCACACTCCAGATTGGCTCGTGTGCCTCACACAGACGCGTAGAAAGGTTTCGAATATCTTCCAAATGGCCCATTCTGCGTAACTTGAGTCGCTCTGAGACTTCATGTTCTTGCAGTAACGATTCCACTGTGTACCACCCTCTACATCCCACGCTTTGGAGTTTTGATATGGTCTCCTTATAGATTCCTGCCACCTTGAGTGCTTTGGGTGATGTGATGGCCATGAACCCGGATTGCCTCGAGGTGGTTGGGTATCAAAGCAACAAAAACAAAACTTGGACTCTGACCACGGAGATGATGAGCCGGTCATTTTGGACGGCATACACGCAAGCCGTCCTCGGCGACTTTGTAGGGTTCCAGGACGGCGATGGTGGGCGACCGGGACCAGGTCTCCCTCCTGGAACTCCTCCGACTTGTATGGCTGCGCCTTGCTCTTATCGACATTGTTGGCTCACGCGATAGTCTTGCAGTGAAATACGCGGGCCCATGGTTTCAAACCCAACTAACTCTTTCATCGACAATTGGATTGATATCGTTTCTACTCTTCACATATGCTCGAACACGTTGGCTAGTCTTGTTTGCACCGAGGACGAAGCTCAAGGGTGGGGCTCTAGCACAAAACTAAGAGAACTGCGCTCAAGCTAATGGATGTAGGTTTCTCGCCCCATGATGTCCACGCGCATACGTCCTGGTTTGCGTGGATCCTTCCGACCATCAAGACATCAGAGTTCACTGTCCTTCAAATCGTAGGTCTCGATGCTGCTGTGGTATGTATAGACCTTCACATGCTTAGAGCTGCGCTCACTCGTGTTGTAGCTTCTGAATTTCTTTAAAATGTCTTTCTTCCTGTTTTCTCTCTCTGCTGTTGTGATATGCGCCGTTATGGTACCTCTTAATATCTATGTAAGTCGCCATTTGGGCCGAGCTGCTTGGAAGGCCCGCCTCGACTCTTGCGTACTCGAACTGAGCGCTCTCTGTAGTTTGATAAAGACGCTAATGATGACGACCTCACTGCGACCCTTGATGACGAAACCCCACCTCTGCCCGATGAACCCGACTGGTATGACATCGTCAACGCCACTAACTCTTTTCGCGCGACGCAACTCCTCTTCACATACATCTTCACCGGTCTTATCCTTCGTTTCCTATCTCGGAACTATCGCCGCTTTATCCACGCTCGCCAGCTGTACTCTCTCGAACTGGTCCATTCGATCGCTGGTCGAACAGTGATGATCACCAACCTACCGCCACACCTGCAGGGAGAGAGGAAACTAGCCATCTATTTCGAGAGCATGGACTTGCAAGTCGAGAGTGTTAACGTAATCCGAGAAGCCAACGCCCTCAAAACCTTGATTGAGAAGCGGACGGAGGCACTTTTACGTCTCGAACACGAGTGGACGAGATACGTAGGAAACCCATCAACAGTGGAGAGTTACGACCCTTCCCAGAATGTCAGGAGCGACACGGCACCTTTGATCGATATCGGTGGAACAGATGCAGAGGCTCAACCAGTTAGGGTGGTAGTCCCACACAGACCAAGGCAGACCGTTCGACCTGGGTGGTTTAAGCCAAAGGTTGACGCGTTGGAGTACTACGAGAGGCAATTTCAAGATTTTGACGAACAAGTTCGTAAAAAGCGCAAGGCGGGAAAGTTCAAGGCGACAGATACGGCTTTTGTCACATTTGAGAAGATGTCGGATGCGGTGAGCGTCATTAAATCCCTCTATTTGCCCAACTGACGGATTTATAGCAAATTGCCGCCCAAGTCGTCCATGCTCCGTACCAGCACCCGACCACAACGTGCTTAGCTCCTGAACCTCGCGATATTGTCTGGGCGAACATGACACTCTCTCCGAGAACCCGTCAAATTCGCAAACTGACTGTCTTCGCCTTCATGGTTCTGCTCTTCCTCTTCTGGATCATTCCCATCACGACCATTTCGGCTTTCCTCAGTTATGACGAAATCAAGAAGACCCTACCGTGGCTGGGGAGGCTCATCGACCAGAACGAAAAGATTCGTGCCATTGTGCAGAACTCGCTCCCTTCGATGGCGATGGTTATGCTGAACGCTTCGTTACCATTCATCCTGGAAGGCTTTGCCTACCTGCAGGGATACCAGGCTCGTAGCTGGATCGAGTACTCGTTAATGCGCAAGTGAGTTTGCCTAATCGAATTGGAATGAGCACGACTTACTGTTGCGTTTCAAAAGATATTTCCTCTTCCTCCTGGTCAATGTGGTGTTCATCTTCTTGTTTACTTCGACATATATTCAGCTCGTGAGAGACCTTGCAGACTCACCTGCGAAGATTCCAACCAAGCTGGCTGCGGCGCTCAGTAAGGGTAAAGCACGCTCATTCTTCATGAGTTACGTTGTGCTTCAAGGTGAGTCGGCTGGCTATGAAAGGTGTTGAATATTCCTGATATGTCTGCAGCGCTTGGTATTATGCCGTTGCAATTGCTAAACCTCGGGGTGGTGCTGCCACGGGTCTTGTACCTCCTCTTCACCCGTACTCCGAGAGACTTTGCAGAACTGAACGCGCCGCCTATGATCAACTATGGAGCTGTTTACCCTCAAGCACTCCTTGTCTTCGTCATCACAGTACTCTACAGTATTATCCAACCGTTCATTCTGGTATTCGGGGCTCTCTACTTCGGCATTGGCTACGTTGTATACAAGTACAAACTCCTGTTTGGTATGTCCAACCTGTGGTGCGTTTTTATGAAGCTGAATCATTTTGCAGTCTTTTATAAACCATATGAATCGCATGGTCAAGCGTGGCCCATCACCTTCGCCCGGTTAATGTGGGGCGTTATCATATTCCAACTTCTGATGACCGGTATCTTTACACTTGAACAATACTTCACGCTGGCTGCAATGATGGCTCCCCTCATTGCGTTCACAACTTACTGGACATGGGGCATGGATCAGGACTTCGCGGGGTTTAGCGACCATGTCAGCTTGAGCTCAGTTTTCGAAGTCCAGCGAGGAGAGAGTTCGGAGGATGTAGTCAGGCTACGATCTGGACATCCCGTCACCTGGTCACAAAGGTATGATTGACCAATCGTGATCTTGGAGCAGTCGTCTGATAGAAATTGTCAGTCATCTGAATCGAAGGCGTTATGCCCAGAACGATGAGACTCTCTACGTGGCTCCAGAAGACGATCGAACGGACTACGTGCGTACCTCTAATCCTGAATAGTCACGGTTACTTACTTGTTCATATTCGTGCAGTCCCAGCCCCCGATGACCAACTGGTACCCAGGAGTACTCAACACAGGAAAACGAAGATACGGCAATCCAGCTCTCACAGGCGTCCTACCGACACCATGGCTACCACTTAAGAAAGGCGAAACTCTTGCCAATTACCTCGACCGCGACTCGGCTAAAGCAACAGGCGGGGGGAATGCAGTCGTTCTCACCTTACGGCGGAGATACAGTCAAGTGCGAAAGCATGGGCGGGCCCTCTTCACACACCATCAAGTTGGAGGGGATATAGATGCTGAAGGCGGAGAACATGAGGGAGGGGCTGCTGAAGGTGGTGTCGAGAGCAGTGGCGGAGACAATGCACGAGCCATGGATCCCTGGAAAGATCGATCAGCACGGCCAACACCCGTCGCCAGTGCTCCGGCCGCCCCTGGTCAACCAAGCCAGTCACCACAGCAAGTAAATAGGCTCAGCTTCGATCCTGCAAGTGGTGTTATCATCTTACCTGAGGACGATTGGTTTTTCGATTCCGACGATGATTATGGGGACAGCACGCCGACGCCGGAAGGTACTAGCGGAGGGGATGTCTCGGAGCATACGGCTGGCGGAACGGACGGAGGACCTAGTCCGACCTCGTCTGCGCCAGCGCCGGCGGTGAAGCGCCACTCGACTTATTTCCATCATCCTGAGCGAAGGAGAACAATACCTGGGGCGTTCCCAAGAGGGTGACGAATATCATGAGCCTAAATCTCATCTATGTTTAATCTCTCGTTCGATATGGAGTTCTATTTGAATCGACTGATAATTGCAAGACTATAACTTTTATTTGACCTGATGCTTGTGCTGTGTCTATGCAATCACGCTTCTGGGGCATACTTAGTAAACTCCATTCCTCTCCGAATCTACACTCACTAATTACGGAAGCTCCTTCCGGAAGAATACCCCGTACCAAATCATTGGGTCGTTGGGTAAGCCAAAGTGGAGCCGTATCTCTTCCTTATATTTCACGTATCCTAAGCTCTCATACCAGGGTCCAGTTGCCCGCTTTGGCACAGGCTTTCCCAAGCGCTCCCATCTCCCGGTGCCATCCCTTCCTTCTTCCCCTCCAGCTGCATATCTGTCCGAGAGGGTCCAAAGCGATAGGCAGCGGCAATTGAGGCTTCCGTATGGCTCTTGCTGAGCCAATTGTTCACACTCCCTCAGAGCGAAGCGACCCAGTCCGCAACCGCTGAAGACTGGAAGGACGAATACGTTCGAGACAGTAAGGACAGACCCATCCGGTGCTGCAAGAGTAGGATCGGGGTCAATGCCCGGACTTGGGTCGTCCACTCGATCTAGCGAGACATGCCCGGCCGGAAGGAACGTGTCCGCGTCTCGTTTCAGGATCGGAATATCGTCCTTTCTCATTTCGAGAGGGAGGGATATCCAAAACAACGTTCGCTCGCCCTTGCGCATGGACTCTCGCCAAGCGGGGATTTTGTCTTGACCCCAACCACAGAGGACGCGCTGATCAAAGAGCACGCTGCACTCCACGGCATCTTCGAGGTTGATGGGGAGTAGTCGAGCGTGCGATGGGCTGCTCGCGTCGTTGGAAAGTGCTGAGAGCATCCGAGTTGTGGGAGTTCGAGTCACACCGACCGATGAGGACTACCAGCCTCATACCCGAGCGCCCTGTTGATTGCTGAGTAATGTGTGAATCTTCGGCCACCGACGATCACCGACCGAAATAATGTGGCGCTTTTTACATCGAGTTGATCATATTCGAATTGCAGAGACGTCGAGACCCAAGAGAGACCTGGAGATGATCGATCTGAGACGAATGATGTGGTGGAAAGATAGAGTGGGCAACTCTGGCAACCTTTGCGTGGCGGTCATTGGTCGTTGGAGAGCTGAGTGAGAAGTCGGCCTCGACTTGGGCGTGCTCAGAAGACTGGAGTAATGCGAGAGGGAATACGTCCAGAATTTGGCCCCAAATAAATGCTGGCTCGTGACAGTATTGCGTCCTCGCGCACACTCTCACTCTTTTGGGTGACGCTACCTGCGCTGGGGCACGAAATTGGACCAACCTTCGGGAAGGAATGGGAAAGCCCTCTTTTCCAGATGCTGTCGCGTATTCAAGATCAATTTATAGCAGCATTCGTAGGAGAGAGCTGCGCTTTGTTGCACTCAGAAAACGCGAACCGCCACTAATTATTCGTCAGGGGCCATGTTCACGGATTCTTTAATTTCACTGAATACTTGGTCGTTCCTCACAGGGGCCCCCCTGACTATTTGCCGATTCTGCCTTCGTGGTGGTTAATTCGGGAGAATCGATCATGCCCGAATTATAGCTTAGGAAATCCTGATCTATGATTCATAAAGGTGCGATGTCTTATCCTATTGGCAAGGCATTGTTTGGTGCAAACAAGGGCACACAAGCGATGACCACGAAAAAAAGGCAAAGTCTGGAGAATAGAAGAACAGCAAACTGGAGGTAATTACCCATCTATCTCCCGCTTGGATGATCCCCTATCATTACGTAATCTGGCTCCCTCCTATCCCTACGGTCCCGATGTCTATCACGCTCTCGACGCCTGTCGCGATCAGACTCCCAGTTTCCATTGCGGTCACATTCTCCGTCCTTATCTTCGCGGTCGTGGGTAACTCCCCCTCCTGTATTCGTAGCTCTGAGGCTCCATTAAATGCGTCGTGTACGGCAAACCAGAAATAGAAGCCCATGACATAACAATGTATGTGCACACCTCCATCAGAGCAAGATTGTGCCCATGTGGTCTGCATCGGGCATGGAAACATCGCGCTAATGACCCTCAATCGGTGTCCACCATGACAGCGGGTGGAACTCCGAGACAGCTGTCATATAATACGTCACGTGCTTGCGTAGGACAGTGAGGCTTGGGCGCGAATAAATGAGCCGCTACAACCTGCAAGCAAATGTTGAGGACGCTGCTTACCTAAATCTGTACCCAGTGGCCTTCCAGGCAAGGGATTCAACGTGACCAGCGACCTCCTTGCCTGAGGCAGTCATTCCAGCCAAGGGAACGCGTAAATCGGCCGAGGCGACCCCTTTTTGGCGGTGAATACCCCCTTTTTGACGCGTTCCGAAATGATTTGATGCCTTATGGCTCCTGCATTGACTGCATTTGTACATGGGTTCAGTGCTCATGGCGGCGGGATGCTAAACAGGAGGACAGTTTGGCTGGAGCGGAGATTCAACTACACAAACAAACATGGCTGACGCGTTTGCATGCCCTGCCTACGTCAAATATGTTTACTTACTTGCATTGCTTATTAACCGCTCAGCCAGTATATTTATTCAGCGGGTTTTCCTACCCAACGTGCGCCGAATAGCTCCCAGCCTCACGGTCATACCGCGCACGACAAATAATCAGACAGCCGAAAAATCCATGATATTCACAATAGTGACTACACAAGTAGTATACACGCCAGCACGCGACATTTCATCCGGCAGGTGTCCCGGGTCCCACTACAGTCGCGGCCCCAGCCTCACTGTCTTTCGCCAGTTAACGACAGCTGCGTCCGGTGTAGTCAGCATGACAGCTGTCTCGGAGTTCCACCCGCTGTCATGCTGGACGGATTAGGGTCATTAGCTCCAAGTGGCACGGAAGGCGTGTTCTCACCGGCAACACCGATTTCCAACAGGACCTCCCTACGTCCGCGGGAATGGAGGAAACATCTCTCCCTATCGCTTTGGGTTTTTTTTTGGACTCCGAGCGCGTCTCAGGTCGTTCCCTCTCCTTGGGACGAGTCCCTTGCTGAACCTTCGCTCCCATCATCTACCGCCTTCCGTTCCTTCACTCCAAAGTCAGGTTATGTAGGGTGCTTAGATGACGTGAACGCCTCCGTTAGGCCTCTGCCGCTCCGATTCCCGCCAGTTTTGAGTTTCCAGCCCTACACCTCAAGAGCGCTAAAAACCGCACTATGCGACACGAAACTAGCCCCCAAGTGTGCAATAACATGGTCGGGTGATAACGTCTTCTTGGGAAGCTTCCTCTTCGAGTTAACATCGCAGTAGAAGCATAGCAACTACCTCTGCATCATTACCGCCACCGTTGGCTGTCCTCTTTGAAGCATCCAACATCCCTCGGAATGCATTTCGTCTTCATGAGTTATAGTTCAGCATCCGTGTTTCCTCGTTCCCCGTCATGACCTCCTTCAATTGAGCGTCCAAGTCTCTGTTTATCGATTCTTCCGACGATTGGTTACTTGAACGACGGTGACTATACCGCTTTGCTGAGGACCGGAGCTGATCGTGTCCCACGTTC
>Ga0307513_10002279_pt1 | contig 26777 bp, 22 predicted proteins | sample 15_EM_MG_FD_202174 | JGI IMG/M metagenome (GOLD analysis project Ga0307513, IMG submission 202174) | Populus trichocarpa ectomycorrhiza microbial communities from riparian zone in the Pacific Northwest, United States - 15_EM | ecosystem: Host-associated > Plants > Roots > Unclassified | place...
GTCTCCGCTAGCCACCCATAGTGGTACTACATCTGGTGTCAGATCCTCGAGTCCGGTAGGTGAACCGGGTATCCCACGACCGGGGCGGCCCAGGCCGGCGACAGATTCACGGCGAAATACGGTTACAGGGGCTGAGGGGACCATATTAGAGCAGGCGATCGCGCTGATGCTCTGGTACACACTTTTCGATAACCCACTGCTGAACCCGGTTGCTTTGACATCTCAGATATACACAGTATGGGGAAAGACGCTGGAGTCGATATCGGATGCTGGGAATATGGAGCTATCGGAGGAGAGTGTGAAGCAGCTGAGTTGACTCAGCCGGAGGTGATACGACGTAGAGACGGTCACTGACTGTGACAGCTCCGTCAAAAACATACTGCAGTGAGAGCGCAATTCTTGTATCATATGAAGCATAATATCAGACAGCTATACGATCTGCCGTCAGATAATCCTACCACCATGGCGCGCGGGGTTGATTATCTGCTAGAACGGGACAGGTTCATGTGCCCACCCCATGGATATGAGGTTGGTTCCAGCCATTGGACTTGGGCGGACATGACCAATCGCGGAACGCATGTAGGACTTAACCTTCAGGTTCCTTGCGCCCCAGATTGCGGACCCTATATACGGCAAGTATTTCGACGGAATCAAAATGCAAGGCATGCTGGACCCTAGGTTTCTGAAGCGCATAAACGGTATGATGGTCTGTCTGAGATGTGCACTACTGTGCCATTCACTACGGGCATTGCAAACCGGGGTATATAAGAAACCCCCCAACTTCAATCCTGAAGTAGTTAGAGGTGGGAGAGTCCGAATCATTGCCTGTTTTTTGATAACCAAGTCCACTAATCGTGAAAAACGCAAGATCTTTTTATCCGGCAAAAGAACAAGTGGCGGGGGTTCACCCGGGCGACGCAGGACATGTTTATATTAAACCTTCGTCAGAATATCGCACAGAGGCTCGAGAAACAGCATAGCATCCGGCAGGACAGGTGTGAGGGCTTCTCGGACGATAACGACACCGTTTATGCAGAACTGAAGCGTCAGCAAGGCAACCAGACTCCGGGAGATCCTGCCCTACCGAGACAGATGCCGATTGACACCCACGTCGGCGGCCTGGGGGGGCTCGAGGATAGTCAAAATCGGTCGCAGGAGACGGAAACATCACTGGATCTCAGTCAAACGTCGATTGACTGGGAGCTAACGTTTCTGGATTCGGATGGGTCATATCATGGGAGTCTTGACAACGGAGGGGGGGCCGTCGACTCTGAAATGAGCAATCGCTTATCGCTCAGCCTGGAGGATTCCCAGTGCGGAGAAGCTGGGCTGGGGGCGTCGGGGGCGCTGGAGGAAACCAGTGGCCGGCAGGATGGTGCGAATACCACGCATGGTGCTTAAGGGGAGGTGGTACGTGGAGGTAGATTTAATTTTTTTTCTAGTGATGGGACGCGCAGAAGAGGGGGTAATAAAGGTCATATGCAATAGTCACATAGTATCATAGTAGATACTGTAGTATAGGGCATCGGGATGACTGCAATAAATTATGAGCAATATCACGATAATTTTGGGAAAACGAACTTGAATCTAGAACATGGGAGAGTGTGAGGAAGAGGTCCAGAATAGTGGCTATGTGATCAGCGGGTGCGGATAGAGGGCGGGAGTATCGTGAGTCTGGAAGGCGCGACAAGAAGTAACCGGCGTCTGGAAGGATCAGGTAAATAGTACGGAGGTTATGGGTATCGGGACGGGGAAGGCGCATACAACAGACGCTAGGATGGCGTTAGGACACGATGGCCTAGCGTCAGAAGGCGTCAGGACACGATGGCCTACTGTCAGAAGGTGTCAGGACACGATGGCCTAGCGTCAGAAGGCGTCAGGACACGATGACCTAGCGTCAGAAGGCGTCAGGACATGATACCCGAGCGTCGGAAGACGTCAGGACATGATAGGCTAGCGTCGGAAGGCGTCAGGACGCACAGGACATAGGGTGCGTTTCAGGACGTTGTCAGGACGTAACGGGACGTTGAGCGAATCTTCTGGACGCGGCGTCGGATCGACGTCGCATCCAGAATAGGAGTTTACATCCTGTGCGCCCTGTGCGTCCTGTGCGTCCTGTGCGTCTGACGCACTGGAAGAGGAATAAATCTTTTGCTGATGTCTGTCACATCAAAACCCAAGAATTTGCTGTTTTCTGTGCAGGGTGCATTAGGTACCAAGCTGGGGATATTTTACTCGAAGGCAGATATCTCCACAACCACAGGACGGATTTTGATTTCTTTGGCGGGTGGTTGTTGGCCATGACACAGGCTTCACAATGATATAAGGTACTTCCTCCTGCGACGTTTATTCACGAGGTTACAGTACTGAATCGTGTGCTGGCAATCCCCGAGCTTGATGGCTGATTCCTCCACAACCAGCGGTCCGATTCTGGATGTGATTGCGGGAGGCTGTCGGGCTTGAGGCCAGCTACGCGCCGGTATAATGTACGTCTCTGTCGCATCAAAACCCATGAATCCGCCAACCCTTCTGCGAGTGGTCTTTCTACAGGTGCCTGAACTCAATAGCTGATTCCTCCACAGCCACCTGGCCGATTCTGGATCTGATTGCGGGGGACTGTTGCCCTTGACGCCAACTACATGATGGTATAGGTTCCTTTCCCCTGTGACATTTATTCATGAAGTTACAGTGCTAAATGGCCCAGGTACCAAGGGGGGCCCAGGGGGATACGCCAAGGGGTCAGAAGGGTTCTTATGACTGAGTGTTTCTCTGTGAATTGGCCGCCTGTATATTAGAATAATAGAAGACTACTAGTAGTAAATTTAACAGTGTGACGGTATGAAATTTATTGTGACCCAGGTGATCAAGGTCAGAAAAAGGTAAAGGGGGAACCTTTCGGTTGTCTTAGGAAGATGTGGTCCAGTGTCCGGTGGCACCCTGAGTATTAGGTACTGCGTCCAGTGTGTCCTGAGTCTTAGGTGCTGCGTTCGGTTGTGTCTGGTGCGTTGTGTGGTACCATGATTGCGTCCTGATTCTCGATTTACGTTCTAGCGTCCTGTGCGTCTGATGCACAGGACGCTCAGAATGCAAGCTATTATTTTTGCTGATGATGGATATTGTTACTTCCGTTTGTTCAACATACCTACAACTTCTTTTTGTCAGAATCCATCAATGCAAGTCCTTTTCAAATGGCCTAGGGATTGTCACATCGGATACAATGGTCCACAATGGTGTCAGATAGTCAAGAGAAATATCACGACAGAGAGCTCATATTAAGGAATTGGGAAGGAACATGGCAAGAGATCTGGGAAACTTTATCCATTGTACAAGAAACGCAAAGGAAATAGTAGGATGGAAAATGTCAGCATTCTCCAAAATATGTTTTACTGGAAGATGTTATTGAAGGTGGTTCAAAAAAAGCTGACTGCGTAATGTTGAATCATAAGAACATCAGAACTAAGAGACCAATGGAAAAACTAGACAACAAGATATTTAGGCCCTTTTAGTCAAGAGAAGGATTGGTTTGAGCGCGTATGAGCTAGAGTTGCCTGTCCTATAAAAACAACACCTAGTGTTTAATGTCAGGTGGTTGAAGCCCTACCGGGAGGATGCTATTCGGAGACCTTAGTTAGACATACCAGCGCCTACTATTGTTAATAGTGAAGCCAGTTATGTTGTCTCACAGGGGGTTGACAGTCGGTTGTAGGCAAATTCTAAGTTAAAACTTGATGATAGTTTCAGACACTACTTAGTAGCCAGGAAAGGGTATAGTCTGAAAGACAATTCCTGGAAACCCTTAATGATTGGAGAAGATACTGCTATGCAGACCTTAGTAGATGTCAATAACAGGTAGCTCTCAAAACCTAGATACTAGAGAGTTATATACATACTAATGAATGGAAATAAAAGATAAGGGCCGAGATCTAAGGATTGATCCAGAGAAGAGGAGAGTGGTATACTGATCCTACAAATACAAAGGTATCGGAGACAAGACTCATACCAATATGTGGTCCCAAGAACTAGCCAGGGAGATACTATAGAGATATACTTGATATACGATTAATAGGTATAAGTTGGTACAAGTAAAGACTGCAGGATATAGTGTTTGATAAAGAAACTGAAGAGGCCATAGTTACCCTGCTGCATAGGGTAAGCTTTAGAGGGAATGTTCACACAAAGTTCTGTAAACATGGTAAATGTTGCACAGGTCTCAGTTGTAATATTAGATGTGGTCATGTGGACTCTCAATGAGAATAAAGGCATAAGTGAGCAAAGTTACCCTGCCTGAGGAAGGGGATTACGCTACGTTGAGAACCTAGTTACCCTACTTAGGAACATCAGTTACACTACCTGGAGTAATGAAGTTGTCAGAGGACTTATAGGAAAGTTATCCTATATTGGTGGAGCTTTTTAGATGTTATTCAGGCTATTTCAAGCTCTTATAGTATGAAACAGGCTACCAACAGAGCAGAAGTTGTTCAAACCTCTTGTAAGTTTGAGAGGATATTTCTAATGCTCCTGTCCAGCCCTGGCGTTGGTACAGCATGACAGTATAGTTTGTTCTTGTAGTTGTGAGCTTTCTAGTAAAGTGAGATCTATTGGAGCGCTCCTACAACACCACATTCTTGGTCCAAGTCCATGCGACTGACAGCTATTTGCAAGATATATAAGGGGTCTGTGGGTGACTGCCTTCTGGGGTACCACATGAATAATACCTGGGAACCAACTGAGTACATACTCTAACCTATGAGTACTAGTATATGGTTAACTGTAGTGGCCTTGGGGCTGACTTGAAAAGCTATACCGATACAGAATACTCGCAATCACTCCAATGCCAGTCCCTGCCCGTGGCTAGCCAGCGAATGAGCAGTATTACTATGGGTTATTAGTGGACTTTAGAGGTAAGAGTCTTGTCATGATTGAAGATGGTCTAGCATGGTTGGCTGTGGTTAGTGCTCATGCAGTCTAGCAACTGGAGCCTTTTCATCATAAAAGCAAGCTGTTGAGCTTAGAAGCTTCAACTTACTATAGGCAGGTAGATTTGCCAATGGACTGGATAGCTTGTATAGATGAAACTGCCACTGGGCCCACTGAGTCCTGAGGGATATTATCTCTTAGATTGGTATGTCAGTGGGCAACTAACATAGAACTGACATCACCAAAAATAATACCTTGTGTGCTGTGCGTTCGGTGCGTCTGACGCACCTGACGCTGGAACGCAAATCACGAATCAGGACGCAACCAGCCTACCACAACACGCATCTGACGCAACCTGACACAGCACCTAATTCTCAGGACGCACCAGACGCAGCGCCTGATCCTCCAGACACTAGCTGACGCAACACCCAATACTACTTAGAATTCCACTTGACGGCAGACCACATCTTCCTAAGATAAGTGAAGGTCCCCCCTTTACTTTTCTGACCTGGGTCATAATAGATTTCATACCCTCAAACTGTTAAATTTACTACTAGTAGGCTTCTATTGTTCTAATATACAGGCCAATTCACAGAGAAACACTAAGTCATAAGAGGTCTTTTGACACCATCATCCTCTACCCGTGACCTTGTAGCTCAATGGAAAATGGGCCCCTCAGGATATATCATATACCCCAGCGTAGCTGGCGTTGTGCCAAACAATCTCCTGCAATCGGATTCAGAATCGGCCCAGCGGTTGTGGAGGGATCCGCCATCGAGTTCAGCCACCTCGCCTGTAGAGAGACCACTCTCAGAAGAGTTGGCGGATTCATGAGTCTTGATACGACAGAGACGTACCTTATACCACCGCGTGGCTGGCATCGAGCCCAACAATCTCCCGCAATCGGTTCCAGAATCGGCACAGCTGTTATGGAGGAATCAGCCATCCAGCTCAGGGATGGCCAGCAAACAGTTTAGCACTGTAACTTCATGAATCAATATCGCGGGGGGGAGGGCCTTATACCATCATGTAACTGGCATCCAGCCCAACAATCCCATGCAATCAGATCCAGAATCGGCCCACTGGTTGTGGAGGAATCTGCCAACCAGTTCAGGGACCTGTAGAAAGACCACTCGCAGAAGGGTTGGCGGATTCATGAGCTTTGATGCGACAGAGAGGTACCTTATACCACCGCGTAGCTGGGTTCAGGCCCAACAGCCTGCAGCAATCAGATTCAGAATCGGACTACTAGTTGTAGAGGAATCAGCCATCGAGTTCTGGGATCGCCAGCACATCATTCAGTGCTGTAACTTCATGAATAAAGGTCGCGGGGGAAGTATCCTATATCATTGGGAAGCCTCTGTCATGGCCAACAACCCCCTGCAAAGAGCATCGGAATCCGTCCTGCGGTTGTGGAGTAATCCACCGTCGAGCAAAATATTGCCAGCTTGATATCTAATACACCCTCTACGGAAGACAGCGAATTCATGAGTCATGATGCGACAGAGACGTATCTTATACCGTTGGGAAGCTGGCATCAAGCCCAACAACCTCCTGCAAAGACCATCAAAGTCCGTCCACCGGTCGTGGAGTAATCTGCCGTCGAGTAAACTATCGCCAGCTTGAGACCTAATATACCCTCCATAGAAGACGGCGAATTCCTAAGTCTTGATGCGACAGAGACGTACCTTATACCGTTGGGAAGCTGGCGTCGTGCCCAACAACCCCCTGCAAGGAGCAGCAAAATCTGTCCACTGGCTGTGGAGTAATCTGCCATCGAGTAAAATATCGCCAGGGCTACTATAAAGCTCCTCTCTACAGAAGACAGCAGCTTCCTGGGCTTTGATGCGACCGAGGCGTACCTTATACTGTTGGAAGGCTGGCGTTAAGCCCAACAACCTCCTGCAAACAGAATCAAAATCGGTCCATCGGTTGTGGAGATATCTGCTATCGAGTAAAGTATCGCCAGCCTGATACCTGTTACACCTTGCACAGAAGACAGCGATTTCATGGGTTCTGATGCGAGAGGGATGTACCTTATACCATTGCGTACCTGGCGTCAAGCGCAACAATCCCTCGCAATCAGATTCAGGATCGGAGCTGTGGTTGTGGAGAGATCTGCCATCGAGTTCTGGGATTGTCAGGGTATATATAAAGACAACTCTCACAAGAGTCAGCGATTTCCTGAGTCTTGATGCCACAGAGACGTCCTTTATACCGCTGCGTAGCTGGCGTCAAGCCCAACAATCTGCCGCAACCAGATTCAGGTTCGGAGTAGTAGTTGTGGAGGAATCTGCCATCAGGTTCTGGGATCACGACCGTATCTATAAAGACAACTCTCACAAGGGTCAGCGATTTCCTGAGCTTTGATTCTACACAGACGTTCTTGATACCACTGCGTAGCTGGCATCGAACCCAACAATCTCCATCAATCAGATTCAGGATGGGACTAGTAGTTGTAGAGGTATCTGCCATCGGGTTCTGTGATCGCTAGTACTCCACCACATTCAGTCTTGTAACTTCATGAATAATATCCCTCTGGGGATGGATCTTATCCCACTGGATAGCTGGCATCGAGCCCAGGAACCTCCAGGTGTCGGATTCAGGATTCATTGTCTGGCTGTGGTGGAGTATTGCAGCGGTGGCCTGAGAGTGTGGATGCCAGTTTTGAGTGTTGTGATGAAAAGAGTATGTCGCGTCATGTCCAGTTGGAGGCTAAGTGCTGAGAAACCACCAGGTACTAGAGACTATTATGGCTATCACTTGCTTTCAGACTGGAGTAAGCTGGCATTTTCACTCCCTCAAAGATGAAGTTCTGAAAATAGAATTTTAAGTCTTTGGCTCAAATTTAAGCTTAAGGGTATGATGGCTTTCTCACCAGGCACCAGTACTAACAATATTTTCTTTGCCAAGATATACCCCTTTCTCACATCCAGGCTAAAACACAAAGAAGGCTAAAAGGAGAATCAGGGGTAGTGGTGAATCCTGATGTGCGAGGGTGTTGAGATTTAAGTCAGGATGAATGGGAGACAGAGTTGCTTAGTTGCATGTATCCGGATGGAACCCAGTGTAGGCAAGGGTCTCCAGACACACCAGACGTAACCAGATGCGGCGTATGGGTACACGATGTACGGCATGGACAGGACGGAGAGTCCAGACTATGAGAGTCCAGATGCAACACTACTGTTTCTGACGTGGGCCACCTTTTTGCCAATGAATATGAAGAGGTTTTTGCTCATGAAAATATAGTTGGAGAGAAATCACCAGGAGAACTCCCTATTAGGGGAGTTAGTTAATATCTGCGTTGTTCGACTGCTTCTGGGTATCAACCCACTCTATAAAAGTGAGTTAGATATCCCTAAGCTAAGCCATGTTCTTGCACAAGGTCAGAATATTTGACCTATATCCTCTGCTTTTACATTACTTTACTTAACTAAAGCACGACCCATCCTATTCCAATAACCAATAATCCTTAAGAGAACTTATTGAGTGAAGCTTTGAGTCTTAACAATATTAGGTTTAACCACTTCATTGTTCTTTGAATTGTCTTCTATCATATTGATCCATGCTTCTACTTTGAGTCTTTGGTATAGTTACAATCTTAAGATCTGTCTTCCTACAAGGTCCTCCCATTACTATTTAGAGTCTAGTGTGTACTAGGATCTAGCTAATAGCAAAGAATTTTAAACAAAGAAACGTCACTCAGAAAGCTACTTCAGAGAAACACTAATTGAACTGAGTGTCCCAGTATTTTTTAAAAAGATTGACCACCTTAAGCTGAAGGAGTTAGGAAAAACAAACTAAAACTCCTGAGAGATTGCATTACAAAAAGACTAGAGCATCCAACACTTTCTCTACTTAGATAATTACAAAATAAGGGGCTCTATAGGTGAACTTAGTTGGGTTCCAGGCAACTATTTCAAAAACCTTCTCATTTTGGCAATTGAGAAATTTTTAGTACATATGAGTTACAGGAGCTTGATCACCTTGTAAATATTCTGGATGATGGTTTGACTTTTGCAAAAAAAGATTGATAAACCTTTTAAAGTGATCATAGAAGGCTGCATCAGCAAAAGAAATCAGTCTGTGTTATTTGCATTTCAGCTCACCCTGCATCTTCTCGCTATGTTCTGTGGGACAATATTTTTGAAGTCATCTAATCAAAAAACCCGTTTTATTTTAGGATTAATCTAACAATTACGTAGACAAACCCAAATTTTCAGCCCTAATGGACAATATTTACATGTCCATTTTGGCTTCTAAAGTTCAAAATAGGATTTATAGGATGAACAGGATGCTGACCAGATGCAAATTCCACTACAGGGTGCATTCAGATGTGTGTGAATGCAAAATCGAGTTTTTTTGCTGATGTGGTTTGGCATACTTTTAATCAGATACCTTGATTTCAGCCTACTTTTTTAAGATACTAATTGTTTTAGATTGTATTAGATTAGTCCATGTTAGCATTAATACATTATCATGTGAGTTATAGTAAGAACTCTGATTACTTACTAATGGCTCACATAACAGAATATGGCAGTTCATACAACTGCCTAATGTAATACTAATTTGTTCTTCTATTAGTTCTAGTGTATAACTGACAATCTCTGATAGCATCTTGGTTATATACCCAGCTACTGGCCTTTCTGATAACTGCAAAATCACTCATATTAGGGGTTTTAAGTTTATCACACTTAAAAGTGCATATAAAGCAGTTTTGAAGAAACCGACAGGTCTCCAAGTACTTTGTTGCAACCCCTACTAGATCCTTAATGCAGCTGGTCTGACTTTTTGTCCAATAGGCTTTGTGTTTCCAACTTGAAGGAATTAAGCTTTTTTTCAAGTATTGCAATATTGCCTTTTGACACCTGATTCTCATGTTTGATACTATACAAACTGGTGTCTATTGTAATTCCTGTCTTCTTACCAACTACAAACCTTTCCTCATTATCATGTAGAGTAAGTTACTCCTCACTGATCACATTCTTAAGAGCCTTCTTCCCTTCAGATAGTATCTTCTCCTTACTTGCAATTTCTGTATTTGCAACCAAAATTACTACACATTGTTGCTTAATATTTTTATCCCCTTTAGCAAGTAAAGAGATCTCTACCTTTCTACTATCAAAGTTCTTAATATGTTGCAGCAACTGCTCCTTGTTACCTTTAAAATCTATTCCTTTCTGTTGAAATTCGTCTCTCAACTCCTACCAGAATAGACTAGTAGTTTTGCGAGACATGAATTATATTGCGGGCAGTAAATGTAAAGTGTGTGGAGGGGAAACTATTGAGTGGTGGGACTAGCAGACTGGTGGTCTTGTAAATAACAAGATAATTAGGCAAAAGGGGTGGCCGGAAAAGAAGGTAGTTGCCTTGTATTTCTTGATGTATGATAATATAACAATCTCTATCAACTGTACATGATTGTGCCTCATGTAGGTTATATTGATAATAGATTGTATTGATTAGCAGGTGATGACTTCTTCTTTGTCATAATCTCTTCGTTAGATATGATAGAGACTCTCCTCCTATCACATGGTAATGAATTCTGCATAACCACTACTTGGTAGTCCTTGTTCAAGTTGTAGTTGTGTTTTGTAGGTTTGTATTGATCTCCAAATCAATCCCAAGTGAAAGCAATAGCTAGTAAAAGAATATAAAGTAATTGTTGATTCATAAAACTTATAAGTACTAGGAAAGTATGATTGTGAAAGACTAGACATAGCCTGACCTTTTATATAAAATCAGAGACAATTTTCAGGATAACAGCCACCCTAATGCTTGTAATTTGTCTTGGCATAACACGTTTTTACAGGTTATTCTTCATAGTGGCTCATTCTTGAGTCTCAACTTCATGTTTCTTGAATCCTTTATTTTCTTCTATAGTGTCTCTTATTGTTATCTTCCTCCAAATGGACCCTCTTGTGAGTAAAACTACAAAGTTTATTTTAATTACTCTTTATTCATCTTAATCCATGTTTCAAAATCTCTATATTTAACATGCTAGAATAATGATTTGTCATCTTTAATCTATTGTGCCAAGACAAATCTCAAGCATTACAGTTACTATTGCCCCAAAAATTGTTACAAATTTTATGTGAAAAGTGGATCTATCTTATGTCTTCAGGAACCATACTTAGATTGTTGTGTGAAGATCTCTTTTCTCGGCTGAAAAGCCTTCTATATACACCTGATCTTTACTTTACTTTTACCCTGATGATTCATCCATATTAGTCATCCAATCTCATCACTTATAATGACTCATAGTATAAAATCCATCAACTAACTTCTCACTCAACTACCCAACCTTCAAGCTCTTTTAACCAATCAAAACTCATAAAACATATTATGTCTCCAACTGAATCACATTTGTAAAACCCATAACTCATAAAGTAAGTCATGTGTGAACATCATTACATCATCAATGTCATCATCATAAGTCATAAAATAAGAGATTTACTTTCCAAATGCTCAAAACAAAAACAATCAAGTTGGGTTACATACCTCTAATTAGCAGGTATGACCGTATTTGAGAAAATTGTCAACATTCTATATGAGTTACATGCTAAAGGGATTGGATGTGGGTGGAAGTTTACTACAAGCACCTAGTAGAGTGTGAATGAATGTCTCTTGGGAGGTAGAAATATATTTGACTATATCTTTATATATTTTGCCAAGATCGCTGAAGTGTGTTAATGTACTAACAAATCCTCTTGGCAAATTTATAGGGGAAGTACATGAATATTGTCAGAATTGAGACCCTTCCGAGTGTGACAAAAATCTCAACACTTTGGTAAATGGGAAAGAAAATATTGCTCACTTCCTTGGGAACTTGATAAGGGAAAAACTTCAATAGCAGAAAACTGTGAGTTAATATTTCTAACCAGCATGACTATGAGTGACTAGGCTGAAAATGTGCTTAAGGCTGAGGATCACCTTGGATATGAGAGGCTAGCAGAAGAGGTAAATTTATCCCAAAGTACGTCTATTCTACTCTCTCTTACTCCAAAACTTTAGCTATTCTTTCTCAGTAAGTTCTGGAAAAATAAACCCCAACCATACATTTGTCGATTGTTCCAGATCTTTAATTTCTCTCCCCTTATACTACTTTCACATTTCTTTCCTTTAACCTAATCTCACATATCTCCTACAGTATTGAACAGGCTCTCGCTTTTACCTCTTGTATACTATTTAGAAACTCATATCTCAATCAGGTTATATTGCTAACCTGTTTAAGTTCACTAGTTCCCCTAGTCTTGGGCCCACCATACACCGTGCCTTGAACATTTCTTTGCTTATATATAAGACTTGTCTCTCGATGTTGTCTGGATCACAGAAGGAATAGGAGTCAATTTTGTTGCTGAGAATCTTGAGCCTGATGACCCTGGTTATAGGAGTGAGATGGCCAAAGAATTAGCAGAATATACAACCAAAATGTGGCATATAACCTGTGAGTGTAAGCCTGTCCAACGCCTCTGGGATGGACAGAGAAATCAAGCAAATACAACCTTTTCTTTCAATTACCTTACCATTTCTATGCTTAGTTGCAGCACCTGCCGTGTTTGGTTGAAAGCATTTAATGAGCTGGGTGAACAACAGTTTTATACAAAAGGTTCTCATAAAGCTTGGTATTTGCTCTGAGGAATGGCCATGGTAGAAGTGCCCATGGAGGAGGCCCTGGTAAAAAAGCTTCATAAGGCATACATTGAGTATTAATTTCTGAATAAAAAGACAGAGAACACTACTGGATCTGTAACCCTCAAGACACCACCCCATTTAACCCCCCACCAGAGGCAAACTATCTTTTCTAGATGGGTTGCACAAAAAACAAAAAAGTATAGAGGGTACAATTTGGGACCTCTTAACAATGTGGCTAGATTTTTCAAGTAGGGTTTGCAGTCTTTTCCCCAGTAAAATGTGTAGATAATAGATTGGGTATATCATGACCCGTCTTATTTTAATTTTTTCAACTTGCTCTTGTAGATGGCATTTGTCCTTGTCTATTTGCCTTTGCTAAGATGGCAAGGGGTTTTGAAAGGGGCCAACAGTCTACCAACACTTTTTTCCTTTTAGAGCTTGATTGCTCAATAGCACCCATGAGGGGCTTGCTCCGCGGCGGACGTTAGGGTGGGAGGGACAGGGGTTTGAGATGTCAAAAAGCTTTTTATCATACCTTTCCTAGCATTATCTACCAAATTAAGGCCCTCTTTAGCCCTGTTAGTCAAATAGGTTCAAGTTCTAACAAAAGTTAGGTTATCATACAAGGAACAGGATATTGCGTTTTGTGAACAGGGTTAGATTTAACTTTTATGAACAATTCATGATTGCCTATCAATGCCGATAGCACTAGGCACTTACCAATGAAGTGGTCCCTATGGGGAAGGCCAAGAAGGTGGCTTTACTCTAATGTTACTCATTATACTCCAATTCCGCTTCTGCGAGTGCAAAAGACATGGTTTGAGCCGCCTATATATTAAGCCTCTGTTGAGCATCTCCTCAAACACTCGCAGCTGCGGTATCTCGTAATTTTTATCCATAGTTTTCCAATAGTCGCTCATCATACCCCATGATCGAAAAATCCGCCGTTTGTTGAGTAACAATCTTCTCGGCGAGTTTCCGTGCCAGAGACCTAATCTCACCCGAATCCATCGTCTCCCCTTTCTCTGTAGCAGCAGACACAGCAGCAGTATGGGCCCTACCTCTGGTCTTGCCCTTTTCTCGCGGAGATTCTGTGTGAGGTTGTAACTTAATGCTTTAAGCTCTATTGAGAGTCCATGACAATCCTAACCGGGGATGTAAGATAGACGGCGATCAGAAAGATCTTGAAAACGCCGGACAATATCCTTGAGAATCTTACTGAGTGCATACTCTATATTTCCCCACAAGGTCAGAAAATGCCATAGTCTCATTTGAGAGGGGCACGAGTTCACCATAATTGAAAGATGCTTCGAAAGCACTGCTCCCTCTATAATACGGTATATATCCTGATATCAAGAACTAATCCATTAATAGCACAAATGATTGTGCTCTCCCTTGAACTCCGTATTTACAGTAGCCATGAGCCTCCAGTAGGAGGGCAGGGAGGCCACGTACAGGGATGGATCCCGTTAACTAGTATTCATTATTTTATTAACCTACACTGCTAAGCCTATTATGATTTAGACAGTGATTTCTGATGTGATCTCCGATGGTGGATTGGAAGGATTCTCGCAGTGCTCCTGGTTTGCGAGCCTGCGAGCGAGAGGGAGTGGCCGACCTTACCGCTTTGGTTGCCTGCAGGGCTTGGCATCATGTGACCACCTGTGTAGTGTATATCTTGGCACGGTTTTCTATCATTAATTCCCACTTTGTTTGCCTAGGTTCCTCCAACGAACACCAACTCCGCCTGCACCTTCTTGTTCCTTCCACTCTCCCTTCAAACATTAGCGCCACCCCTCTCTCTGTCATTACCAACCTTGCGATTTCGCATTCAGAGTCAAATACTAGTAATCTGGTTGGTCCATAACCGCATTCGCCCCGTATCAAGAGTCTTTTTGCAAAATCTCTATTACCTCGCAAAAGCCCACCACACCCTCCCCTGCCCCCCGACGGATAAATCCCATAAACATGGATAAGAAACCTGACCGGTACCACCTGGCGGAGCAACTTGACCCACACCACCTGGCTGCTTTGATGTCCTTTACGTTCGCAAATCAGAAAGACGGTTATCTCGACTTGGACCCCCCCCCGTCTCAGCTGGTCAAACACGGCGTTACAGATGACCACGATACGAGTGTTCGCACTTTCTCTGTTCTGGATGCAATTGCGGGTATTTCTATTTCAGAGGTGGAATCTCGAGTTGTCGCTGTGGCTCTGCAATTGAACTCCCAAACACAAGAAATACACTTAACGATCGCCGCGAACCAAACAGATAAGGAAAAACTAGTCAGTCATCTCACCGCTGTATGGGGAAAATTGCAAGCCCTGTCGAGCATGTACGCAGAGCAAAGGGGCGGGAAGTCAAACTTATGTGGGAGAAGTTCGCCTGAAATACCCGCCGGTGTGGCCTACCCTTTGAGAGTAGAATTATTCCGCGACATATACCAATTCTGCATGGGAAAGCAGATGAAACGAATGAAGAAGTGGCTAGAGGGCCTTAACTCTTTTATGCGGCAGCTGGTTCAACGCCGTGGGGATGCTGACCTAAAAGGCACTGAGTTACACTTGTACTACGTTGTGGTTGGGCTGTTCGCGGTACTGAAGTTGCTCACGAGGCTTCATGATAATCCCAGAACCCAGCTTGCTGATCGCGAATGGGAGGAGATATATATGCAAAGCATGTGGGTTACAGAGAATGCGACCCTTGCCCTTAAAAATAGAAACCGCTGCGAGACTCTGGCCCAGGAGGTAAAAGGTATACTTCCTCTCCCCCCATTACTGTGTTGACTTGAATAAGAGAAATCAGTCTTAGGACGTCCAAGTTTCCCCTTTAGATAACGCATTGCTTCGTTTTGCCGGTATTTTCTTCTATTTGAGTTTTTGCGATACCGTAAAAACCGAAATAATTGAGAATGACGCTAGGACGTCCAGAATTTCCGGCTTTGGATTAGGGGGACAAAACGCAAGGAGAGGATTCTCCTTCAGCCCCCACTTGAAATACGGACCTTACTACAAGAGGCAACTCCAACGTCCCAGCAGGATTCTCAATTATTTCGGTTTTTACAGTAGGAAACTCAGACGTCCTGAGACAAATTTCTCTTATCCAAGTTAATACAGTAGGTTTGATTTTCTAGCCCATGATCTAACTATGCCTTCTACTAGATTGTTGTTCCGGAGACCGCTTTCAGCTTCGACGTGCTCTGGAGAAACTGATTTTCCTGGCCCGCCACGTCGACTCCCTCATTTCGTTTGCCCATTCTCCCCGCCTTCTCCCCGCCTTGCAATACGCCATTTCTATTTCTACGGTCCCAGAGCAGACTCGTACCATAAAATTACCCAGATCGCGAGAGCAGTGGCTGTCCATTTTGGAGGTTGCATGTACTAGGCGCAGTGATTGGCAGCAGGAAAAGGCGGAGGAACTTCTGAAGAAGTTTGAGTCAGAGGAGTGTGTGTGTCCACTCCACCCCGAATGTGGGCTTATTCAGCATCTTGAGACTGGGCAGGACAGTCCATGGGACGATATCCCACCTTTCACCTATATTGGGGTCTCAAGGCCCAGTTGCAGTGCGTGCCGCAATTGGATAGCAGCCTTCAACAGACTGGGCGGCCGACAATTTTATATAGGGGGCACGAGTGGGAAATGGTACTGGCCCTGGGGGATGCCTGTGGGGGAGGAATCTTTGGGAAAGATTATGGCACGAAAGGTTTCTCATGAATATCTCGCATATCAGAATCTCAGGTCACAAACTGCTATGGACTCTTTGATGAGAGCACGGCCCCTTTTAAGCCCTACTGATCGGGAACTCTTTCTTGCTAGATTTAAGGCGGCACAGCAAAAGTACGGAGGTACTCCCTTGGGGTGGGTTCGAGGTTCCCTTGCGGAGTTGAGAAACCGTGAGGCGTTGTCAAAGAAGCAGAATGGAAGAGCTCATTCGGGCTGAGCTATATTTGAGCTTGTATTTAGCGGTTTCCCTCTCTTTCATTTATGTTTTCTTTTCTTTTTATCCTACCACAGGCTTGAGCCCTCCCGCTCAACTTTTCTTTTTTTCTTTTTACCCTACCACAGGCTTGAACCCTCCTGTTCAACTTTTCTTTTTTTCTCCACTTCTTCGGGAATATATGTCGGAAATAAATAGGGTGAGCTATTTGGACGCCACGTCGGCAGTGGTAATGTATGGCCTGAATGACTGTGGAGAGTGTGGACTTGATGAGGGTTCAGGGGTTGACTTCCGATCTGTCGATCCAGTGGGTTTCGTTGTATCATACTCGGGAGTGGCGGTGGAAATCGGAGGGGTCGATACCCTTGTCACGCGAGATTGGTGAGCAGAAGTCAACGAAAATTGGAAAACTCCCCTGGTGGTCGGCTGTCCAAGAACCTATGGCATGTTGAAATGAAGAGAGCATGTATGGGGGACAGAATCCATTGAAACAAATGTAATATAATAAATATATCCTAGTGATACTGATGACAGCCTTTCAATCCTGGAACAGAGTGTGTCCTCCTTTTTTTCTCTTGCTTGAAATCTACTTAGTGTGCCTTATATTGGTCTCTAGTCTCCCGCCTAGTGCAATTATTACATACCTTGTTTAAGATGTCTAACGATTACATGGAGTTAAAAGTGCCGTGGGGAATGTTTTCGTACAAGTACAAGACACGGGTGGTTTACCGCAAAAATTTAACAAAAAAATTTAACAAAAAAACAAACAAAAAAAAGTGGTTTACCGCAAAAATTATCCCTGTCTTGTACGAAAACATCCCCCTTGGCACTTTGTACAACCCATAAGTTTTATATATTTTACTAGCTGGGATGTTGGGTATCATGGTGTGAGGGAATGAATTGGGTAGCCACCATTCCTATTTCACTACCTTTATACTCAAGTGCTCTGGTGGGGACGAGAAAATCGGCGAGCTTGTGGTGGCAAAACAGGGAGTAAGGGGATGATCGATGTAGCTGCGGGTAAAAAGCGATCAGGTTGCGAGATACCTTAAGCCTTGGTTGTTGCACTAAGTGACCAAAGATCGATATGATCCCTATTCATCACACAATATGGCTCGATATGCAGCAAATGGTCAAGTTTCCGGAATGGTCTGCACTGTAGTAGTGGAGGATTTTCCTTCCCTCTGTGCTAAATCATCCTGTTTTCTAATATCTGTCAAGCCCTTTCTTTCTTTCTCCAAAGTGACTCCCTCTCTACTTCACTCTCCAGATCATGCGGATATTTTTTTCCGATTTTTTCGTCCCTACCCGGGTACAACACCATGAAAAATAGTGTCTTTGTTTGAAATACCACAAGTAGACACCCGTGTGTTCCACCCATCACTTTGAAGCAAGGGGGGGGGGGGAGGGCAGGAGCAGTCGGATGAAGTAGTCATTTATCTAAGGTGATTTTCTTATTATGGATTTTGAAAAGATGGTCAAATTGTAGAATTTCTCGGGAAAGAGCTTAAATGCAATTTCCCGCAACCGATTTCCTAATTTAGCCATGAGCTTTACCACTCTTGACTGAAGGCCTAATTGGAATCCCTCCTTGGAGGATTGATGCTACCCACCAAGGAAGCTGAGAGGAAATATAGAAAGTATCATACATGCCAGGACCAATGTGAGCGAGTGTGTAGAAGAGGTTAGGTTTAGTGTTGATTGACAACTCTCACTAACCGTTGCACTTAATGCACACAACTCATCTATTTCTCTCAATGAACGCGGTGCTCTCCCTCCGACAGCTTCTCTCCAGTGAGTATTGGAAAGATAGATGATATTGTTCACAAGATACTCCTTAGGTGGGTATAAGAACAATCACACCACCCCGGGCAGCCAAAACTCCATAGTTCCACCGGCTATACCGAGGCATAGGTGACAGCAGATGAGGAAAGTTCTGATAGCTGGAATCCTATAGTTGCTAGGGTATGATAGTTAGTTTGGGGTACGATAGGTTTAGGGTCGCGACTACCACTTGTGGGGTTTTCCCGTTGTGATAGCTCCCTGTATTTCTGGACATTGGTTATACACATCATTATCGCCACATATCACAACCACCACCAACCTTCTTTTCTCCTAAACTTCGAGCTGTTACCCACGCTACCCAAGTCATCATTGGGTTGTGAGCGAGCTACCATCAGAGTATAGCTATCGAGATCGTGATACCCACAGCGCAAAATATATTGCTCGTTTCAATGCTAATAGCCCCTTATTCCACACAATCCTGTTGAAACTCGTTTGATCTCTTTCTCTCCCTCTCTCCTCCTCCCAATATACACCCTAAAATTGCTTGCCAAAAGACTGGAAAACTTGCTCCCTCCCTCCCGAAATGCCATTGTGCTCGTTTATTACCCATTATATCCTCACCCCTCCTTGCTCCTTCCCTTTTCAGGAACAGTGATCCTAAGCCTACCACCGGAAAACATTTTCAGTGGGATTGGATTTGACAAGAGAAGAGCACGGGGGTAAGGCTCATCCAAATTCCATCCAATCCAAATACCCCTGCCTTCCGGTTGAATAAGTGAATTTGTATGAAAATTGGGGGCCATGATACCATAGGATTCCCCTATGGCTCAGTGAGACACCCGGATGGCTAGAGTTACGTGTGGATTGGAGGACATCGCTACACTGGCCACCAGGTCTTCCCATCCCTGCATTCTTCCTACCGTAGACTTTTTTCCCTCTCGTTAAATCCGTGGTAGCTGTCCCAGGCGATAAGTATCCGGAAAGACAGGGATTCGAAAAAAATCAATCAATCTGTGTTTATCACGGACCCACCACCCGTATTTCCAAATAATTGTTGCTGGGGACGGGTATAATTTTAAGTGCACTGTACTAACCGTGCCAAGGTTGTGGCTCCGCTACAACCCCCCATCACTCGCTTGCTCGCAACCCGGGGGCACTCTCAAAAGAGTGCCCCACAGCTCAACGCAAGTCACAGCTCAACACAAGAACCACAGATACTGCAGGACCCCCATCACACATCCCGCAACTGTGCATCCTTGATAAGTTCTTCCAAGGCAAGAAGACGAAACCATGGCTGCCGAATCATCTGAGGAAGAAAATGTTTATTTTTGACAAGCAAACTGAGGGTAAAAAAACAAAAGTGTAGTATATGAAAGATCAATTGGGCATCCTTTCTTCTCTAATCTCCAACCTTGCCCCCCACCTACAATAACCAAATACCATATTAGAGAGAAAGATTTACCGTTCTATATACCCTCATACTCAGTTTATCCACTATGCTCGTGGAATACCCAAATGTGCAACCACCCTACAAATAGACTCCCTGCTGATCAGTTCGTAGGCAAGGATTACTGAGGTCCGACCAATGAGCAGTGAACTGTATATTTGCTAGAGATGTATGTTTTCCTGATCCGCAGTTGTGAAGTCGGATGTTTGACAAGATTTATTTCTAGGAAAGGTAATGAGAACGACTGAGAATGAAGCCGGAAATTTCGGTAAAGAGAAGTTTCTGATACTTGTGTTTTTTCTTTCTCTCCTTAACTGCCTTTTGCATGTCTTTCGAGATTTCTTTCCAAAGTTTTCTTACACTACTAGTATTCTCCTCAGCCAGGATCGCACTCTTTGCTATTTGTTGAGCCTTTTGGAGATCCCCCTCTTTACCATGCTTCTCTTTCTGTAACGGGGGCACTCTGTAGGATGACGGATCCTAAGATTGTAACTGCACCGAAGACTCCAAGTAGAAGTAAGGATCAAAATAAAGATAAAAATAATTCAAAGTAGAATAAAGCGGTAAAACTTAATATCGTTAAGCCTGAAAGCTTCACTCAATAAGTTCTCTCGCGGATCGTTGGTTATCAGAATAGGATGTCTCTCGCTTTAGTTAAGTAGAATAATGTAAAGCCAGAGGACACCCGTCAACCATTCTGACCTTTCACGAGCACCCTGCTCAGCTCAGGGTTGTCCAACTCACCTGCCTAGTGTGAGCTAACACTCGGAGGCAGCCGGACCCCTCGGATATTAACTATTTCCACAAATAGGAAGTGCTCCCGGTGATGTCTCTCCAACTCCATCTGCATGAGCGAAAACTCTTTCTTATCAGTAGAATATCAGTGGCCGACCGACATGCCTACCGTAGAGATAATATCGATTGGGACTCACTGGCCCAGCATTGGTTTCGTCTATAAAAGCTATGCTGTCCATCGTCAAATCTACTTGGCTATACTAAGCTTCTAAACCTGACTGCCAGTGCATGCTCCCGCAATAAGAAATCTCCTGCTGCCTGACTCCATGGGCGCTACCCACAGTCAACCCTGCGGGACTCCCTTAAATCATGACAAGACTCACACCTCTAGAGTCCACTAATAACCTATGGTAATGCTACAGTTCACGGGGTAACCTGGGACTGGTTTTGGGGTAGTTGTCCTGGAAGCCTTGCAGCTTCCCCGGTCAGCCCCAAGCACTCTACTGTTAACCATACAACTACCTGAAGGTCAAAGTATGCCCATAGGTGGTTCCCAGGTGTTATCTAGGTGGCGCCCCAGGAGGTGGTCACCCTCACACCCCTTATATATCCTGCGAACAGCTTCTGGTCAGTTGGACTGCCACAACTCATACAGTGTTGTGGGAGTGTTCCTATGGATCTCACTTTACTAGGAAGCACACAACTACATATCGGTACAGTGCTGTCGCCCCGTACCAACCCTGGGGCCGCAGGGGGGTGTTAGGAATATCCCCTGAAAGTTACAGGAGGTTTGGACAACTCCTGCTCCGTCAGAAGTCCGTTTCGTACCAAACGAAGCGGCCCTATGAACATCTAAGAGCCCCGCTATAGTGGGATAACATTCCCCTAAGTCAGCAGACGACTTTGTTGGTGAAGGTAGGCTAACTGGGGTACCTCAGTAGGGTAACTGGGTCCCTAAGGTAGGGTAATCATGTTTCTAAGGTAGGGTAACTTCACTCTGTTATGCCTTTATTCCCTTCGGGAGTCCGCGTGACCACATAAAATGTTGCCCCAGAAACCCGTGCAACGTTTATTATGTGTCCTTGGCTTTATGCGAACATACCCTCCGAAGGTTACCCCGTCTAATCCTATGTCACCAAGTCACTTTGTAGACAGTTGTACCAACTCATGTCTACCGATAGTATACTAGGTATACTGGCCTATCCTCAATATGGTTACTACACAGTATACTATACAGGCTTGAGTGTAGTCCACTGTAGCTACCTATCTGTACGGTCATTACACTTTCTGTAGTACCATTGCCCTTGCCTCATGGGCATAGAAAACACCACCTTGTTGGATTGATCGCCGGAAGCAGTTACGTCTGGCTGGGCGGGCAAGTTCAGCAGCTTTTGTATTTTCGAGGTCGAGTAGGGCTTGGGGTCCACTTTGTGCCAAAGCAAGACTACCTTTAAGATACTTCTGAAGGCTCCGGTTGGCATGTTGGGGAAGTTGATCAAGCTGATAATGTAGAAGTTGAGCCTGTTTTTTGAGGATGCGGATGATTTGTGCTGTTGTCGGATTCGGTTCGGGCAGCTGAGATGGGGTAGAGGGAGAGTGTATTTCAAATGGTGGAGATGAACTTTCGAACCGTTGCGTTCCAAACTCAAAAAAAGTATTAACAACATTAGATAGTTTGTTGATAACAATGCTAGAGTTGAATGATAGTAAGCCAGTTGCTTTAAAAGTGAAACAGATTGTTGTAGGTTTAAAGGTTTGACACCTGATCCAGTCAATTGAAGTAAGAAACTCGATCTTATCAAACTCAGAGCATCCAGTACGGCTAGTATTATCAATTGCTTCAGCATAATAATGTTTGTATGGTTGAAACATAACCACATCTAATGGCTGAAGAAGATGTGTTGAATGAGGGGGAAGACAAAAGAGAATAATTTTCCTATCGTCACAGAACTGAATAAACTCATGGGTACAATGGGAATTGTGAGGGTCGAGAAGGAGGAGTTGCCATGCACCAAATTGAGTTCGCCGATCTGCTGAGTACTTGTCAAAGTGATGGAGCCACTTGATTCCGAAAACATCATTGGAATATCTGGTTTCTGAAACCCCAAGAACTGGAAGTACATCTCCAGGTAGATTGGTTTTTGTAAACCAATTCTCTATTTGTAGTTTCCTGGAAACAATAATCATTAGAGGGAGAACCACTTCAACGCCACTGATTGTCTTAATAACTGTAACCAGTTCCTGGTTGATAGAGCTGGCAAAGGACAAAGGCTTTTTGGAGTCCCAAGTGACCACACACTGATCCTTTCTGATACTAATTCTAAAACCGGTCTCGTCAAAATTATAGGTATCCTGTGAAAAAATCCCTTTCTCGTCCCCAATACTCTTGTAGCGGTCAAACCCGCTATTAAGATCATTGATATCATGAGCTTGTTTGCTTTTTATATCAAGTGTCTTCTGCTTTCTTATAAGATACTCAGGATAACGCTGAAGAAACCACCCAGTCCACATTCGGCTAATGGTTGGGGCTGGAGTAGAGCTATCATCGTGGGCGTGAGCGAGAATTGCATTTGCATGAGATCCCATGTGTCGACATCTTGCTGGAAGACCTATTTCATCTAAACTATTCAAGTATTGACATAGTGCCAACTCTTGGTCTGGTGATAGCTTCCGATTTGATGCCGGATGCTGATGGGGGTATTGCCGTTCTTTCAATCTTGCTCGTAAACGGTGTTCTGGAAGCTTCAAATCGCGGGCAATGGCCGCAATATTGGACTCTTCTTAACAAGATATTTTCTCGATCGCCTCCTGAATGCGATCTTCTATGTCCATAGATGATTCGGCAGCCACAGTTTCACCTTCCCGCCTTGGAAGCACCCACCAAGGATGCACGGCCGCGGGATATGTGGTGGGGGTGCGGCAGTATCTGTGGTTCTTGTGTTGAGCTGTAACTTGCCTTGAGCTGTGAGGCAGTCTCTTGGGAGTGCCCCCGCTTGCAAGTAACTGAGTGATGGGGGGTTGTGGCTCCGCCCAGTTATCTACCTTATCAACAGTTCTTATTTCATTGACCTAATGATGAATTACTAACATATGATATCATACTTGGGTAACTTCGGGAAAAAATTTAAACAAAATATTATAGCCCAATAGGAAATAGGTGTCACTTCCGACATAATTCTTATGAACTTGATCTAAAGCAAAAAGTTTGTATCAGTATAAATAAAAATTCTTCATAAGGGTTGAGTTAGAGAGCGATAGCGAGTATCAGACCAACAGCTCTCATATACCTTATTATCTAGCAATTAGAAATAGTGCTATCACCTGAGCTTCCACTACTACTCAGGCTCATAATGTCCTGTCTTCTGTGAACACGACCAGTATTGCATGATGCCAAGATCAAGGCAAGAAAGCTGAATTTTGGCGGTATGCAATATCAGTTGTATTCACAAATTTCAGGACATTACCAGTATTACTAAGAGCATTTTTATAACGACTTGGATGGCTAGAACACAATCAACAATTAAGCTAATATTGGATCATTTTTTACTCTGGTCTGGCAACTGCAACGGTACTCTAGTGAGCCTGAGAGGATATCTCAAGCATCAATACTCGGGATCAGGGAAAGTTTTGAGAACTCAGGTTTGGAATTCATTGATAGAGAATAGAGACCTTGATGCCCAGTCATGCCACTCCACCATCATAAATTGTCACTCTCTTTTTTTCTATTCGTTAAGCTGCCTACCCTGCTGCACAAAGAGTTTTTTATTTATTTATTTTTATACGGCCATTTTATAGAATTCCCCTGATTAGCATCAAATTTAATAGAATGCCCTTGTGAAAAAGAAGTTTGACAAAATGCCCTCTGCTATGTGCTTTCCTCATTAGTGTTCGCCAACCCGAATACAAGTGGAGCAGACAGCGAAATTCTTTAAGAAGACAAAGCAACAACAAGCCCATTGGAGGGTGAAGTGATGGCCGACAAGAGTTCAGAGCCTTCTATCCTTATAGCATTTCATGTAGTCATAAGTAAGTATAAAGGACTTGCCCTCTGAGGATAGTCAACAACGGGTGGTGAGAAGGTGTAAGTGAGGCTCTAGCCTCAAGTTCCATTGTTCCAGTATGCGGGACAAAGAACCGCTAACTACGATCAATCAGTTAGGGGAGAAATAAACACCCTATGTAACAATCCTATTGTTAGGTAGTTAGGCAACAGGCAACGACACTAGTTTCCTATAGTGAGCAAGTCTTCTTCTTTATAAGGGGGCGTAGGGAGATACTATCTCTTCAGATAGTACAGGACTGGCTTTCTAGTCTGAACGATCCGTCGAAGGATACTATCTCTCCAGATAGTAAGATGAGTGGATTGTCGTGCTGGATAGAACTATCACAATAGTCCTATGTTCGAGCGGCCCGTCGAGACTATCACAATAGTCTCCGGGGTCTTAAGGCGTAGGCTTTGGTATAGGAGAAGTGTATAGGAAGAGAGTAAAACGTAATCGTATTGCAATATCTTAAGTATAGAAAAGTACTTAGATGGTTGCGTGAAGATCCTATCTCTTGGTCGGAACCAAGCGCCTTATATAGGCATCTTCCCACAACCCTAACCCTGGTGACTCATCACCTCGCGCTACATAAACCTCTATGACTCATAGTGAGTCATAGCGCGAAATCCATCGATGACTCATATGAGTCATCACACAACATTCCGTTAACCAATCAAAAACTCATAAACCAAGTCATGTGCTCAAACGAGTCACATGCGTGAAACCCATGACTCATAATATGAGTCATGTGCGAAAATCATTACATCATATGACGTCACAATCGTGAGTCATGAAACAATCAACCAATCATAACATAACAATGACTCGCAAGTGCATAGTCATGTGAGAACTATGAGTCAAGTAACGTCATAGTGTAAAATCCAACATACCTTATGACTCATAAGTATGAGTCATGTGAAATCTGCCTTGCTTAGTCACGATTTGTGACATTAGCTCCCGTCTCCCTCTAGCATCGGTCCCACGATGCTACACTCCCAGATCTAACAACCTCTGCCCAGCTCTTCTGAGTTCTTTGCGGAGGTTGTGGTTCCTGTGTTCGAGCTCCTCGTTTGCTCGTTTCTTGGTGTCCATCTCGTTCCTCAACCTTGCCAGGCTGAAACCAGTTCCGGTGACCGTTCTGCGAAGTCCTTGGAGTTCTTCGCGCATTCGTCCGATCGTGTTTTGGTAGCTGGCTAGCTCCCGTCGGGTCTTTTCGTCCTTTTCCAGTGATTGTTGTTTTTCGTCCAACAGTTCCTGGATTTGCCTTTGTAGGGCTCCGACATCTGGTTGAGTTTTTTCGCTCCCCTCCTCCTGCCGTGTCCTCACGGCACCGAATTTCCTTCGTTGTTCCGGCTCGGGGTGTCTCCGATGCCATTTCGAGAGGGGTTTCTTGTCGCCGTTTTCCTGGGGATAATATCCCGCTCTGATCTTCTCTTGCACATGTACGAAGCATTTGTCGTCGTAGCATTCGTACCATGTCACGCTCTGCCCATGGCGTTTCCTCTGTTGCTTTTTGTTCCGGTGCGATACCGGTACTGATGGCATAGACCGCGATTGGTCTTGGGGAAACCACCCCGAGGCTTCCTTGTCCCTGTAGTGCACTTGGCACCCGTCGTCGTAGCAGGTCGTCCATGCCAGCACATCGTGCTCTTTTCGAGCTTGTTCCTTTCTTTCCGCTTCGTCCCACTCGTGTGGGGCTCGGTATGGGGGGCTCGTGGGTAGTCCCACGGCAGTTTCCCACCCTTCTTGGGCGGTCTTCGGTGTCGGGCGTCTCGGTGTCGTCATTCTTGGAGGCGGTGGTGGTGGTGCGAGTTGCGGTGGTGGTGTTATGGAAACCCAAGTCTCCCCGTTTTCTTGTTCCTCGATCTTGATCGAGAGAGCGCTTCCCGGGGTACTTTTGGTGGAATTGTTGTTTTGCGATGCCTGCATTTTCGAAATCTTCGTAGGGGTACCAGACTTTGTCGTGTTCAGGAGCATAACCGGTCCACTTGGCCCGGTATTGTAGTTTTCCGTAGTGTAGTCGAGAATCGATGATTTGTTCCAGTTCGTACTCCGGTTCTCCTTCGATAATAGTTGGAGTTGGCGGTTGTGTTCGTTGAGAGAAAAACCTTTCGTTGTGTTAAAGTTCAAGAAGAGAGATGTGGAATGTATTGTGGATCCTCATCGATGGTGGAAGATCGAGCTTATAAGCACTTTCTCCTATCTTTGCCAAGATTTTGAAGGGTCCGATTTTCTTGTAGTCCAGTTTCTTGCATGGCCTTGTCGTTCGTATATTTC
>Ga0307513_10002280_pt1 | contig 26774 bp, 19 predicted proteins | sample 15_EM_MG_FD_202174 | JGI IMG/M metagenome (GOLD analysis project Ga0307513, IMG submission 202174) | Populus trichocarpa ectomycorrhiza microbial communities from riparian zone in the Pacific Northwest, United States - 15_EM | ecosystem: Host-associated > Plants > Roots > Unclassified | place...
GATAGAATAGAAGAGAGAGAAATGAACCCAATTGGAATAGAAAGGAAACGATATCTATTGATTGATTGCCTGGGTGTTTATGACCATCCGTTGTTGTTGCTGTTGTTGTGTTCCTTGTTGTCTCTTGAAAAGAGAGAAGGATGCACGCTGAGCTAGATACAAAGTGGACCAGTCATAGTGGGAGAAAATTCTCCGTGTGACTGCCAAACTACCCTATGAAACACATCAGGGCACACCGGTCGTGTTGAATGTGAAGTCTTGGCATTGAGGAACCTCATCGCATTCGTTCCAGACACTGCAGACGTGAGTAAATTTTAGAAAACAAACTGATATTGCATGCAGCAGGATGTCGGCCAGAGCATCGAAACCTCGGTGGTGGTAATCGCGGTTTTGCGCAGGTCATGACGCTGCAAGCACATCCCACCCCACCCACAACAGGGTCTATTTAAATGTCAAAAGCCAGAGATTCTCGGCGGTTGCATCATTAGTAACCCCAAGGGACCTTGATATAATACGTACTATAGGAGGTCTTGAAATTCTCTCTGATCTCTGGATCCAAAGGCGAAACCTCTTGAGGGGGGTTGGTTCCCTTTCTGTCAATATATGACCAACCTTCTGGACGTGTTGGATCTCATTAACTGGTATACACACATCTGATGATATCCTTAGCTGACAGACATACCGGATTGCAGGAGTTTTTACGGTACCGGTCTTTAGCCTGTCCGTTCCTTTGAGGTTGTAGTACCTGTCATATCCCTGCAACTTCTGACATTTAATGTTTAATGCTCACCTCCGGAGGTAAAAATCCCAGAGATTGTGCTAAAGTGAGCGCAATACGCACTTTCACGAAGGATAGGTTAGATTGGCTGAAATAGGCAGATAAGAAACCTTGTGGTTGGAATGTGAGTGAGGGGTACATAATAAGCCCTCAGCCCGGGGGTATTCCCCCAAAATTTCATTCCATCTATTTGAGAACTTCTCTACACTCACCACTCCACCAGTAAAAGAATCTATCTGTCGCCTACTAATTTTAACCACCGATGTTTCCGTGTAGTCTGCCCCCCCCCCCTCGATCCGGCAATAGCAACAACCAATATCCTAACAGGATGCGCTCACGATCTCCTCCCCAGCCGCACCCACTCCGGCATAATCACCACATCAATGCTACGAACCCTAGGCCCGGCTACCGCCTCAATTTATCGCCCAGAATACCCTGCCAAATTCGACACCACCTGAGTCCTGCGAGTCCCGCGAGCCCTAGCTTCCTGATAGATAACTTTGCCAAAATCCGGAAAATACATTCGGGAGCCCGAGGGGCCGTCTGGAGGCTCAGGATTCGGAACGGCGGACCGCTGCAGCACCTGGAGACCTTCAATGCCGAAAGATACGGCTTATCAAGCCAGCTCGCCGGAACCGAATTGTTAGAGCCTAGAGGAGCAACGAAAGAAGGAAAAAATAAAAGTGCGATCACAATAAGCTCTAAGCGCAGCAGAACATGGAATGATGGTAGACTAGTTCACTGCTCCTCTCTTCTAGCTAAAGACAGGCCAGGAGATATATATCTCCGCCTAACTAACAGCACCGCAAAACCCCCAAAACTCGACGAACTCTAAAGAAACACCCTAAGCTGACAAATCTTGAACCCTAGCGATCCCAGTCAATCTAGAACAGCCCTGATATCTCATGAGCCTCCCTGATCCCCGAAGCCTATACCCTACCAGTGTGCTAACTCCCGTATGTCTAAGGACTAAAGGCATGATGCGAGCATCATAAAACCAAATACCCAATACCTAATTCCTAATGACGATGGATGTCAACAAAACTAAAAGCTAGTACCCTATGCCGCTAGGCATAGGAAGTGAAAACAACAACCCGCCGCTAGGTACCAAAGAGCCGCACACCCCACAAAGCCACATACCCGATAACCGTACATCTTCTAACCACATCCGCCAATCCGCATACCCGCATACCCGCATATCCTTGCAGCTACATATCCGCATAGCCACATAACCGCATGCCCTATTGACAGCCCAACGCAAATGAAATCGGTAAAATTCTCGGAAAAAAGGCATGTTGCACATACGCGGAGGGTGGGGTCACAAAGCGCAGAAAGGGTCCCTGCTGCCGGCTTTCCGCATGAGCATCTTAAGGGATTGGTACCCGAGCTTTCGTCCTGAGGGGTGGAAATGACCGAGAAAATGGCGGAGGTGATGTGCGCTTCCTGGAGGGGCGCTGGTTGTGGTAGGGAGGAGGGGGTGGTAGTGGTGCAGATGGGGAGGTGATACCCATTAGCGGCGCTGGATGTAATAGGTTCTCCCGGCTTCTGCTATGAATTCCGGGTGCTGGAGAGTGATTCCCTAAGCAGGTGCAGCAATAACGAAGAAAGGCCCGACCCCGAGTCAGCAAACTGTTGAAAATGATGCTGCTCGTCATACTCTCCCGATCCCTCCTTTGTTGTTTGGATAGCCGTCGGGGACCCACTCTTTTTTGACTTTGGATATGCCCTAAGGATCCGGGCATATGGCTCCGGCATCGGGTATAGGTTTGTCTTCGGAGACTCGCTTTAGCTTCGGGTATACGGTTCGGCTTTGGGGGTTTGACACGCGATAGTTTTGGGATCTTGCAGCCCTCGGGAAAGCCGGGAGAAAAGCGGAAGTGCTGTAAGATCAGCCAGAAAAAGCTGGAAGTCCGGAGGTAGGAAAGTGTTTGTTTTCCTTTTAGTTAGCCGGGAGTGCTCACGGGGGAAGGAGAGGCTGAGGTCTTTGTAAATATATACTCTTGCGATCGCCCTTAGTTAGTTGAGCCTCAAATACCAAGAGGTGTTGTTGAGCGTGAGCCTGAGGTTGTTGTTAAAAAGATTTTCCCTGCTTGTGAGTGTGCGATCGTTTTTCGTTGTGAGTTGCTTGGCGTTTCGTTTCGTTTCACCACCCACCACTCGCAGTGTATCGTTTCGCCGTGTAATTATCGTTCCCGCCTTCAAAGTCCAAAACAGACGCATACAACAGGTAAGAGGTATCCAAACACTGGGATTAGCAAAGTGTGTAGTTAATTATCTATCCGTATCTGAGCACCCATACTAATTGGCCCCGGAATTCGTAGTCACAGTTTGTCCGCTACCTGTACAATACAATCTTCAAAATGAGTACCGTAGTCCATCCCAGGTCCTGGCGGTCCAATCTATGATACCTCCCTCCAGCCTCGTGGAGCCCCTCCGGCTAAAGCGAACCCGCCACATCGCGCACGCGGCGGGGACTATCGGACATGTGACCGCGCAAATCATTAACACCAAGGATCTGATGGCACAATAATCCCAGTAGTAGAGTATTTTATTAGAAGCACCGAGGGGCTCAGGCAACAGGAAGGCCACATGGTATAGGGGAACACTGAAGTGTGGACGTGCGAGCCAATTAGAGCATGAACGGATATAATACTCACAGAATTCGCATTTCAACTGCTCTTAGCACTTTTAAAGACTAGTAAATTGGCCCTACAACATTAATTGACCTATAAATGGTGCCGGCCGAAAGTTGTAATGAGGGCGAAAATAATTAAGTAGGTTGTGAGCATTATTCCAAAAAATTCCGGGGATGGTTTGATCAAGCATAGCAAATTTTGGTGCAAAAGAGCCGTTTCACAGAGACCTTTTCTTAGGGGCTATACAGTACTTTCGCCAATGTTTTTCTACTCATATTTCTCCACCTTTTTCATTAACTCCCTCAGCTCCCCCCCCCCCCAGTATGTCTAAAAACAGTATCAAATCTTTCCTGACTAACTTCTTCTACTTATTCAACATCCCTACCACATCCATACGGTCCCCCTCCCCTTCCTACCCCCATCTTGCCTCTCTTCAATTTCTCTTTCTCTCGACCTTTCCCGCCTTTCGCATATCAATCTTTCCAACCTTTGCCCGGATGGAGGTGTTGTCGTGGGCAGGGAAAACTACTGCCGTATATAGAAGCACCACTATGGATCTGCCCGGAGGCTAGCGTCGTGAGAAAGACCCGGAAGAAAGAGCGCGATAATGAAGCCGATGAGTATGTTCATATTCGATGGAAGTAACGACGTACAGAGAAAGGAACGACACTCTAGGACTAAAGACCGCTTAACTCTCATCGTTGACCCAGGATCCCACATTGCCGGGAAACCAGCCCTCTCACTGCACTAAACTCGGTGAGAGTCCCTAAACCAGTTTACTAAACGTATCGCTATTCCCACACTCGCTCTAAACCTTTCGCCTATATACTCCCATCTATACTTGTTAGAAATCGTGCTTGGGCTCTCGGATTCTCGGCAGTCACGAGTGATACCCCGTGACTGCATGTGTCACTCACCTGTGTCTACCCCTATTTCTACCCCTATTTCTCAGCCCCGCTCCCTTCTGCTCCTGTTCTCGTGCTTTTTTCTTTTCTCTCTTCTCTCTTCAACCTCTTTCCTATCTCTCCAATAAGCCATACAAATTACTTGCTTTCCCCGGTTGTGGCTCTCCGCTCGCTCCCCCGCGATACTATCCAACACCCCTTCTGTATATTCCCATTATCACCCCCCTCCCTTCCCTTACCCTCTATACTACTTTACCACCCCCCGTCCCAGTCCACTTATCCCCACCACTTTGTCATTCCCTTGCTTCATTATACATTCCCCAACGGCCTCCTTCTGTGTCTCTACTTCTCTTTCATATCTCTCCTCCTCTTTGTCATTGTTTTCCCTCTTTCCCAGCGCTCTCACTTTTGCTCTTGCCTTTTCTTCCCCTTCGACGCACCTACGGCTGAGGCAGAGGATCTCCGATATAGGTCGTACGATAGGCGAGCTATGGCATCCCTGCTCAACTTATTGAGTTAATAGCCACACCACAGATTGTAATAATACAGGGATATACGATTTCCCTACCCCACGTCAAACACAAAGGCCCCCGACAAGCCCTTCCGCCGTCTTCGGGAAGGCTTCTCCATATGCGCCTCTGCCTGCTCGTCTACAAACTCCTCTGCAGCCCCATACGTTGTCTCCTCCCGCATTTCCTGAGCATGCTTTAGAGTATCCAAACTATCCCCTCTCTCAAGCTTTGCCCCCAATTCCAATGCTGTCAATTTGGCATTGTTCTTGATGGTTGTATCTGCCCCTTTCCTAACCAGAAGGTCGACTATCTCCGTATGGTCAAATTGAAAGGCGAGGTGAAGAGGGGTGTTGCCGAGGCGGTTTTTCTTGTTGATTTCGTTACTAAACGCGCTGTGCCTTGCGAATTTTTTTATCAGGGCCACCAGCATGGGCGAGTGACCGGAAATGGCGGCTTCATGTAGTGGTGTGTTACCATTTTGATTTAGATCAGTGAGGAGGGATGGTTCGCCATTGTTAATCAGGATCTTGTATGTCCCGGATCTGAACCTAGCTGCTAGGTGTAGTGGTGACTCATTGCGGTTCGTCTCCTTTGTGAAATCTGTGAGGGCCTTTTCTACCAGGGGAATGAGCCCCAGACAAACCGCGATGTGCAGCGGTGTCTGCTCCCCCGCTAAAGCCTCCATTCTGGGATCTCCGCAGAGCTTAATCCAGGGAATTCGTATGACGTCGCTGGATTCGAAGAACCGATGCTCCAACCAGTTATGGGTAGAGTCGTCGCAGAATTTGTCCCCCATGATCTCGATGCTCCGGCGGGCATGAATAAACCAGGATTCTGCTGCATATCTGAGGAATGGCCACTTGGCCACAGCTCCATGTGGGTCTTTCCGCGCCGCTTCCCAGGTAGTCTCTTGTGGCCAGTCTCCCGGGCGGTCTCGCCCCCAGCTTGAGCTTCGGGAACCATTTTGGTGTCGCCTACCACCCCCCCTTGGGAACCCCTCAGGGCCTCCAAATGCATGGTGAAGGTACCGGAAGCACTCCCAGGAAATAGTGAGTTCTGCCTCGCCTCTGGAAGGCATCAAGAGGTCGCCCATGCGGTTTCCGCCGAAAAGATATTCTATTGCGGTATAGTGAACAATGGATACAGTTGTATCGGTAGCCCGGAGAATCCCCAGAGATGACCGGACATACATCCTGATCTCTCCCTCTGTTATTGGCCGAAGTTCGCTGATCTTCACCTTGTGAGAAGACCGTTTTTGAGCCCTTGTCTCTTCCTGCATGCATGTCAGGATATAGGATAATTCGCCAAATGTGAGCGGGCGCAGGGCGAGTGCTACACTCCTAATCGCGTTCAGAACTTCCCCCGATCCTCCCTGTGAGAAGAGGGTGTGCAACACTGTCTCATATATCTCTTCAAGCCCTACTGGTAGTTTCATTAGAAACTCATCAACATCAGCTCCGTAGCTGACATAAGTTAGAACTTCGATCGCCAACAATACCCAGAGGAAGATGCCTTCTGACTTTTCCAGAAGGGTTTCCACTGCTCTCTCCCTCAGCTCAATATCCCACCCCAATGCATTCACTCGGCGCTTGATGAACGTTTCTACGTCCGCTTTTACGAAACTACTAATATCCAGGTTGATCATGATGGATTCGTGGGAGTTTTGGGGAAGGTTGTTCGAGATGTAAGGTACATCTCGACTGGAGAAAAATGTTTTAACCTTGCGGATTTCCATGAGCCCTAGGATCCTGCTAGTCAACTCTTCCTGTGACTTCCCCCCAAGCCCGTCTAGGCCGTCCACAAGAATGTATACAGTGTCTGTCCGGCAATCCCGGATCGCTTTGATTAGAACCTTCCATAAAGAACACGGGTTAGTGAAAAATCTATCCCCTTGCTTCTCAAGTTCAGCCTTGCAGCCATCGAAAAGGTTCCCATCCTGCTGCAGAATGCTATACAATAGGTCGCCGGCTACTTTGACGAGCCTCAGTTGTGATAACCCGTCATCATTAGTAGAGTTTCCGTCGGTGGGGAGTTCGGGAGAGACGAAGTGGTAACCCAATGTGACCCCTTCAGGAGGATCATCGTGTCCCCGGAGAAATTCGGCCGCAACACGCTTGACCAACATAGTCTTTCCTGTGCCAGGACCGCCGCAAAGCCAAAGAAGCTTGGATTCCTTGCTCTCCCGCCACTCCCTATACCGAGCCTCTTGGAAAATCCATTCTCCGGTGTCAGACTCAGGCAGGTTATCCCTGTCCCGAAGATGGCCTAGGTCTACTTCTGGTAACGACACCCCCCAGCCGTTGCGCGCTATCAGCTCCGCAAACGTTGCTAGATAAATTGTTAGCCATAAGTTCAAAACAAAAAAAAGACCCACAATGAAAGGCCGCATACCAGGAATATCCGAAGGTGCTTGTACACCATAATCATCCATGATATTTGTATTATTGCTGGAGAGAGTGGTGGCGAGGTCTCTGGGGTTTCCCGGGAGGTCGGGCGGCTCCTTCACAACGCCCTTCTTGATCTCCGCCCGCTGCTTCTCGCCCTGTTTTAGAATTTCCAAACTATCGCATCTTTCGAGCTTGGCCCCCAATTCTGATGCTGTCAACCGGGCATTGTTCTTGATGGTTGTGTCAGCCCCTTCCTTGACTAGAAGCTCCACTATCACCGCGTGATCGAATTGAAAAGCGAGGTGAAGCGCGGTGTTTCCAGCCTGGTTTTTCCTATTGATTTCATCACTGCATTTCCTGTACCCTGCGAACCTTTTTACCAGGGCTTTAATCATAGACAAATGGCCAGAAATAGCAGCTTCGTGTAATGGTGTGTTGCCGTCCTGGTCCTCCAACGTGAGGAGGGATGGCTCACTCTTGTCGATCAAGATCTTGTATGCCCCAGATATGAATCTCGCTGCTAGGTGTAGTGGTGATTGATAGCTGCTTGTCTCCTGTGTGAACTCTAAAAGGGTCTTTTCTACTAGGGGCATGAGCCCCAGACAGACTGCGATGTGGAGTGGTGTCTGCTCCCCCGCCAAAACCTCCATTCTCGAATCTCCGCAGAGCTCAATCCAGGGCTTTCGGATGATGTCGCGGGTTTCGAAGAACTGATGCCGTAACCAGTCATGAGCGGAGTCGTCACATATGTTGCCTTTTAAGATCTCAAGGCTCCGACGAGCATGGATGTACCAGGATTCGGATGCATATCTGAGAAATCTCCACTTGGCTGTAGCTGCCTCAGGGTCTTTACGCGCCGCATCCGACGATATCTGTCCTAGCTCCCCTTCCTGGTGATAACCCGCAAATCTTGAGCCGCCGGACACATCATGGCCCGACCAGGCATCTCCCCCGGGGAACTTCCCCGGGTCTCCAAAGGCACAATGAAGATATCGGAAACACTCCCAGGAAACTGTAAGGTCTGCTTCACCTTTTGAAAGTACTGGGAGTTCGCCTTTGCTGTATTCGTCCAAAAGGTATTCTATTGCAGTATGATGGACAATGGATACGGTTTCAGCTGTAGCCCGGAGAAACCCCATAGAGGACCGAACATATATCCTGATTTCATTCTCCGTTCTCGGCCGAATTTCGCTGCTTGTCCCCCTTCCGTTACAGGACTGCTGTTTATCCCTCTCTTTTTCCTCTATGCATGCCAGGATGTGTCCTAATTCGGCGAATGTGAGCGGGCGAAGGGCGAGTGCCACACTCCAGATCATGTTCAGAACTTCTCCAGATTCTCCGCGTGAGAGGATACTCTGTAACATTTTTCGGTACACACCACCAAGCCCTAACCAAGGCTTCTCCAGAATTCTGTCAAAATCAGGGCCAGAACTGAAGTACGTCAGATTGTCGATCGCCAAGGATGCCCAAAGGAAGATGCCCTCCGACTTCACTAGAAGGGCTTCCATCGCTCTCTTCCTCAAATCGTCATCCCAACCCCATGCATTCACTCTACGCCTAATGAAAGTTTCCACATCCTTCTTTATGAAAGCGTTTGTATCAAGGTTGATCCTGGTGAATTCGCGGTAGTTATGCGGGAGGTTGTTTGAGATGTGGGGTACGTCCCGACTAGAGAGAAATACTTTGATAGTGCGGATTTCCATGAGCTTCAGAATCCTTTCAATCAATTCTTTACATAAGCTCTCCCTGAGTCCATCTACGCCGTCGACGAGAATGTATATGGGGTCTGTCTTGCAATCTTGGATCGTTTTCCTCAGAACCCTCCATAAAGAACCCAGGTTGGTGAAAAATCTATTTCCTTGCTTTTGAATCTCAGCCTTGCAGCCATCGAAAAGGTTCCCATCCTGCTGGAGAATTCCATATAGTAGGCCGCTGGCTACTTCCGCAAGCCTGGATTGGGGTAGCTCAGCCTCATCGGTAGACATCTCGGAGGTGAGGAGTTCTGGCGCGACAAAGTGGAAAACCAATTCAACCCTGTTAGGAGGATCGTCGAGTTCCCTGAGAAATTCGGCCGCAACACGCTTGGCCAACATAGTCTTCCCCGTCCCAGGACCACCACAAAGCCAGAGAAACCTGGATTCCTTGCTCTCCCGCCACTCCCTATACACAGCTTCTTCGAAAATCCATTTTCCAGCGTCACCCCTAGGCAAGTTATACTCATCGCGGAGGTGGTCCAGATCAACTTCCGGTGACGAAACCCCCCAACCAGTGCAATTTATCAGCTCGTCAAATGTTGCTACACACGCTCTTAGCCATAAGTTCAAAATGAAGATCGGCAATGGGGGGGGTGCATACCAGGAACATATCGAGGTGCTTGCACACCACAGTAGATGTTTGTGTTGTTGTTGCTGTTGCTATTGCCTGAGAAAGACCCAGAGATTGAACTTTGGACGTTTGTCATGTTGAATGATTGCCAACTGATGCCCTGTTAGCCTATCTGGATCCATTGGGAAAGTCAGCCTTGTGCTATACTATTAGTATATTACTAGCTCTCCGCAAGTCCCCACAAGTTCTCTCCTACTACCTGTGATATTTTGAGGTCTTCGACTCGGATATGCGAGGTCGGGGAGGGTGAATGAAGGACGAAACCCCAAAAGAATATGAGGGGCAGCAACCACACACCATTCCTACCGTAAGCTCTCGAAGAGTAGATAAATGTGCTAGGACGCCGGAACTCCACCCCACGGCTACGAGAGGGGAAAGCACAGCCGACTCAGCCTCAGTTGAGATGAAACAAAAGGAAGTGACACGTGACTTTCTAGGAGTGGGAAAGGCAGCTGCTGCACTGTCATGGACTAGGCTGGATACAGAAGCCTGCGGGACGCCGATCTAGTTCGCCGAAACTAAGGTTTGTGTAACGCAATATGCGGCTAAATAGGCGAGATGCTCGGATTCCTTTGGTAAAGTGAAATCTCTGTCAAGCTCCCGGCGCGCTGGATCGAGAAAACTGTCTCCCTGAGTGGTCGAGGACGCACATCCTGGAGCCAATCAGAGGGTTTCATTTTCCAATAACACTTTTTGCATTTTGCGCCGGCTGTCAACTGCCGTAAGCAGATTGGCTGCGCACATTTCTCCAGCCTCAAACCACAACACAAAAGCCAAAGCCATCCTCGCTCACAACCCTCCACCCCTCCCTAACCCCTACCCCAATTTCTCCTCACCACTCTCCCCTCCCTTCCCGCAGTCATGTCACTTGCAATAGGTAACATTCCCAATCCCGCGCCCTCCCTCCCCCCCTCCCTCCCATCCCTCGCCCTCCTCCTAAAGTTCGACAAACTCACCCTTCATATCCACTACCGTACCCGTAATAAGGATTATAGGTGAGGCATTCTTCGTATCACGAAGTTGATTTCAATCCCTATCTCGCGTATCTCTCCCAACATCGGGCTAGATCTTCCGTGATCCCACTAACTTATGGCCACGGGCCGTGGCGTGATACTTAGAATCATCTCAAACCGCGATACTTTTCGGAGAGGGCGGGGAGAGACAAGTGGGAGGCCAAATGACGGGAGTCTCCTAGATTCTGCATACTCGCAATGGCATGGCATTACCGCATACCGCCGAAGTCCCTAATCACCGGCCAGTTTTCGGCCCGTGTCCAATAGATGTCCGTTTTACAAAGATTCGGCGATCACGGCTGCACCCTCCACTCCCTATCGCTCCAAAAACATATCGCGGCGACAGAAATTCGGTAGGAGACTTAATCAACCGGATCAAATCCCATAGCTGTCTCCATCGAGTGACCAACGGCCACCAGGCAAATTTTCTCAAGCAAGAAATTTTATTCTTGCTACGTGAGTAACTCCCAATCAATTTTTCAATGAACTCGCAATGAACTTCCGCCTCTGCCGTAAGCCCGAGATGCCAACTGCGTCAAACCAAATTCTGTATGGTACTCGGGCATCCCAAAAATCCATTTGGTCGAGATACAGCGGACACAAAATCCAATTGTTATCACTGGGAGTTTATTTTTTTCTAAGGCTTCCTCCTGTGAAGGCTATCACACGCCTTCACCAATTATCCTCAACAAGTTCTCCCCTACGCTCGTACAATCCCGGCCGTCTTCGAGTAGGGGAGTTTAGCGCTAATTTGAAAAGCGCTTTTCGAGCGGTAAGTTTTGGGTTGATTTGTCACCTCCGCACGAAAAAAAGCATCACAATGTCATAAACTAAAACCCTTCGGCCGAAAAACTTGCATAAACGTACGTTTCCCTGCCCCAGGACTGGATGTCCCCAGCAGAGCGGTGCGGTGGTCTTGGGCTACTTACTCGGGTAGGGAGATGTGCGATAGGAGAGACTGGGGTTCAAGATGTCAAAGCCCTTTATCCTTCCTAGCATTTTACCTACCAAATTAAGTCGTTTTTTACCTCAGGCGGTCATGAGCACGGGGGCCTCAGATCTGACAAGAGTCTTGGTGATGGCGCGATCTCATACATCGTTCGTGCCCTGTCCGTTCTTATCGATAAAATCCGATACTCCAGCACAAGAAACGTCGAAGAAAACTTAATTAGAATACCGGCGCACGTGAAAAATCGAGGCAGTAATGCGGAGGACAGTAACAGCCAAATTGCGCTAATAACCCATCTAGTAACATGTATCCCGGCCCTCCGCACCAGCGACCATGGGGGGCATCAAGTGCCAGAGCCCCGCGAAAGATGTATGATATGTGGTACTATCTCCCATACCGAGGGGAGACCCTGCCGAGGCTTCTCTCAGTCCTTTTTTGGTTTTGGACACTCAAAATTCCCAGTACTATTACTCGAGTAATTAGTGAGGCATTGCTTCAGCCCAACCCAAGCATGTTCACCTGGGTAGCAATCAAGCGATATGCGCCAGCATTTTCAAGAACCATGTTGGCTTCAGCCACATTATGCCTATTATTCCTAGCCTCGTGGCTCAAGAGGCGACACTACTGTAGGATTCTTCCCTGGTGACACTAATGTCGCGTCACCTTCAACTTCGTTGCCTGTCCCAATACAGATTCTAGGCTACACAGGCCGAGTGCCCTCCACACCAGTAGGCATGGAAACGATTATTTTGCCACTGAGTACCAATATTATAACAGCTAAAATCCATTCATAGATTTTAAAAAGTGAGGGGACGCCACAGAGAAAAATACAATGGATCGTTGAATGCTTTCCTCCCGATTATTGCCCTTGCGGCTAGTACGCAACCCAGGTACCGGAGCCCAAGGTGCTGATTTGAGGGCAGCGCGATAGTATTAAATTTAGTTTTTACTGTTCTTCATGTGTTGGTACCAAAATACCGGTACCGTGAGACCGCAACCCCTGTCACATCCCTACAATCTTCGAGATTTGATGTTCACTCCCGGAGGTAAGCTAATAACCCGGAGATTGCCCCAAAGTGAGCGCAAGGCACACTTTCACGAGGGATGAGTTAGGTTGGCTGAAATAAGCAGATAGGAAACCTTGTGGCATGAAAGTGCGCCAGAGGTATTGTACATAATATGCACTTAGCCGGGGGGTATTCTCCCAACATTTCATTGTATCTATTTGAGCATTTCTCTACATTCACCTCTGTCAGTAAAAGAAGAATCTATTTACCGCCTACTAATGTTAACCGCCGGTTTTTCCGTCTAGTCTGTCCCCCCCCTCGACCTAGCAATGGCCACAACCAATATCCTAACAGGATGCGCTCACGGTCTCCCCAGCCGTACCCATTCCAGCATAATCACCACATTCATTCTACGAACCTCCCCGACTTAACCTGTAAGCTCCGCTATCGCCTCATTCTATTGCCCAAACTCCTTTCCCCAATTCGGCACGACCCGAGTCCTACCAGCCCCAGCTTCCTGATGGGTAACTTCACCAAAATCCGGAAAATACAGTGGAGAGCCCTAGACGCCGTCTAAGTGCCCATGATTAGGAATAGTGGACTGCGGTGGTACCATGCCTTCAATTCCGGGCAGGTGTTCCAAACAATGCTAGAGGCGCTGGAGGAAGTGCTGCCCAAGAAGAGCTACAGCTCATCAAACCAGCTCCCGAGAACGAATTGTTGGAGCCTAAAGAGAGCACGAAAGAAAGGAAGAAGAAATGTGGGATCACAATAGGCTCTAAGAATAGCGGAACGTGGAAGAATGGTGGACTAGTCCGCTGCCCCTCTCTGCTACCTAGGGACAGGCCAGGGGGTATATATCTCCGCCTGACTAACAACACAGCAAAACCCCAAAAACTCAACGAACTCTAAAGAAACACACTAAGCTGATAAATCCTTGACCCATGTGATCTCAATCATTCCAGAATCTTCCTGATATCCCATGAACCTCAGTGATCCCCAAAGCCTATACCCGACCAGTGCGCCGACTCCCGTATATCTAAGGACAAAAAGCATGAGGCAAGCATCATAAAACAAATACCCGATACCTGACTTCCAACGGCAATGGACATCAGCAAAACCAAAAGCCAGTATCCTATGACTAGTGGCATAGGATGCGAAAACAACAACCCACTGCTAAGTACCTAGTAGCCGTGCCCACCACAAAGTCACATGCCCGATAACCGCACATCTTCTAGCCACATATCTGTCAATCCGCATACCCGCATATCGGCATATCCTTGCAACCACATATCCTCGTGGCCACATAACCGCATGCCCACAAGCAATCCAACACAAAAGACACCGGCAAAATTCCCGGAATGGAGGACCTGTTGTTCGCGGGGGGTGCGGGTAACAAGTGCAGAAGGGGTTCCTGCTGCCCGCTTTTCCGAATGAGCATATTAAGGGATTGGCGCTCGGGCTTTTGCATAGAGAAGTGGAAATGACCGAGAAAATGGCGGAGGTGGTGTGCGCTTCCCGGAGAGGCGCTGGGGATATCAGCGAGAAGGGGGGGGGTGGGGGTTATGATGTAGATAGGGAAGTGGTGCTCATTGGCGGGGCTGGATATAATGGGGCTCTCCAGGCTTCGGCTATGAACCCCGGGCGCCGGAGAGTGCTTCCCTAAGCAGGTGCAGCAATACCGAAGAAAGGCCCCGACTCAGAAGCACACCACAGGTAAGAGGTGTCCGAACACTAGGATTAGCGAAATGTATAGCTAATTATCCACCGGTATCTGAGCGCCCATACCAATCGGTCCTCGAATATCCAGAGACATCTTGTCCGCTGGTACTGCTCCCCGTACAATACAATCTTCAACATGAATAGTCCATCCCAGGCCCTAGCGATCCTATCTATGATATTTCCCTCCCTCTTCGTGCAACCCCCCGTCTAAAGCAAACCCGCCACATCGCTCACGCGGCGAGGACTATCGGACATGTGACCGCGCCACTCATTGAAACTAAAATCTGATGGCACAATAATCCTAGTAGTAGAGTGTGGTATTAGAAGCACCGAGGAGCTCAGGCAACAGGAAGCCCACGTGGTATGGAGGAACACTGAAGTGTGGACGTGCGAGCTAATCAGAGCATGAACGGATATAATGATTACAAAATTCGCATTACAGCAGCTATTCTCACTTTTAAAGAATGGTAGCTTAGCCCCATAGCATAGATTGACCTGATAAGTGGTCTCAGCCGAAAGTTGCAATAAAGGTGAAAATAATTAAGTAGGTTGTGAGCATTATTTCGAGAAATTCCGGGGATGGTTTGATCAAGCATAGCAAGTTTTGGTGCGAAAGAGGGCTTCACCCAAGCTTTTGCTTAGGGGCTGTACAGCAGTTTCGCCAATATTCTACTCATATTTCTCCATCTTTTTCGTTATTTCCATTAGGTCTACATTCAAAAAACCCCCAGTATGTCTATACACAGTATCAAATCCTCCCCTGCTTTCATCAACATCCTCACGTCCATACAACTGTTCCCCTTCCTACCAGGATCTTGCCTCTCTTCAATTCCTCCTTGTCTCAACCTTTCCCGCCTCTCGCATGCAAATCTTTCCACCCTTTCCCGGATGGAGGTCTTGTCGTGCGCAGGGAAAACTGCCGCCAGATGAATCTGTCCCGAGGCTAGCGTCGTGAAAAAGACCCGGAAAAAGGAACGTGATAATGAAGCCGGTGAGTGTGTTCGTGTTCGATGGAAGTGACGGCATACAGGGAAAGGAACGCCACTCTAGAACTGAATACAGCCTGTGATGGTAGCTCTCATAGCTGACCCAAGATCATACAATCCCGGAAAGCCGGTCCTCTCACGGCACCAAACCTGGTGACAGTTCCTAAACTTGTTTACTCAACTCTCATCACTACTCCCACACTCCCTCTAAACGTTTCGCCTAGCTACTGGCATTCTATCCGTCTCGTTAAAAATCGTGATTGGGCTCTTGTATTCTCGGCAGTCACGAGTGATACCCCGTGACTGCATGTGTCACTCACCTATGTCTACCCTTATTTCTCGGCTGCTTTCTTCTACTCTTGTTCTTGTTCTCTTCTCCTTTTCTTTCTTCTCTCTTCAACCCCCTCCTATCTTTTCTATAAGTCATACAAATCACTTGCTTTCTTCGGTCGACTCTCTCCGCTCGCTCCTCGGTGATATTGCGCATGGACAAGAATAGCCGAACATCAGCGAAGAAGAAAGTACTCAGTCCTAACAACACTACTCTCCCATCAAACTTAGCATGCTGACTACCAAAATAAAAATAAAAAGACTATTTGGCCTAACTACAGAGAAACAGAGATCTAGTATCTTAAACAAAAGAGAGGTTGACCTGGCAGTTTGGTTTTGGTCGAGCTAGAGCAAGTTCTTTGAGTGGGGTTGAATTACAGGGTGCTGGGGAGTATTTGATTGCCATACATGTTTGTGTTCGGCCAATTTTTTCCACGCACAGGACTATCCAACACTCCTTCTGTATATTCCCATTATCAGCCCTCTCCCTTCCGTTATTCTCCATACTCCCTTTACCACCCCCCGTCCCAATCCACTTATCCCCACCACTTTATTATCCCTTTGTTTTATTATACATCCCTTAACGGGCTTCTTTGTCTCTGCTTCTCCATCATATCCCTCCTCCGCTTTGTCGTTGTCCCCCCTCTTTTCCAGAGCTCTCACTTTTGCTCTCCCCTTTTCTTCCCCTTCCACGCACCTACGGCTAGCGTGGGGAATCTCCGATAGATATCGTACGATAGCCGAGCAGCCGCTATGGTGCCCCTGCTCAATTTGTTGGGTTAATAGCTAAACCATGGATTGTAATAATACAGGGATATAAAGTTGCCCTACCTCATAGCAAACCGAAAGGCCCCTGACAAGCGCTTTAGCGGGCTTAGGGCAGGCCCCTCCATAGGCGCTTCTACCGGCTCGTCTACAGACCCCTCCGGAGCCCCATTCTCTGTCTCCTCCCGCATTTCCCGGGCGTGTTTTAGAACATCCAAATAATCTCCTCTCCCCAGCTTTGCCCCCAATTCTAATGCCGTCAATTGAGCATTGTTCTTGATGGTTGTATCTGCCCCTTTCCTAACCAGAAGGTCGACTATCTCCGTATGATCGAATTGAAAAGCGAGGTGAAGAGGGGAGAGCATGGGCAAGTGACCGGAAATGGCGGCTTCATGTAGCGGTGTGTTACCATTTTGATCTGGACCGGTGAGGAGGGATGGTCTGCCATTGTCATTCAGAATCTTGTATGCTCCGGATCTGAACCTGGCTGTTGGGTGTAGTGGTGACTCATTGCAGTCCGTCCCCTTTGTGAAACCTGTGAGGGCCTTTTCTACCAAGGGAATGAGCCCCAGGCAAATCGCGATGTGGAGTGGTGTCTGCTCCCCCGCCAAAGCCTCCATTCTGGAATCTCCGCAGAGCTTAATCCACGGATTTCGTATGACATCGCTGGCTTCGAAGAACTGATGTTGCAGCCAGTTATGAACAAAGTCGTCGCAGAATTTGTCCCCCATGATCTCGATGCTCTGGCGGGCATGGACAAGCTAGGATTCTGCTACATATCGGAGGCATAGCCACTTGGCCACAGCTCCCTGTGGATCTTTCAGCACCGCTTCCCAAGGAGTTTCTGGTGGCCAGCCTCCCGGGCGGTCTGACCCAAACTTGAGTTCCGGGACCCGTTGTGGTGTCTCCTATCACCCTCGCTTAGGAACCCCTCAGGGTCTCCAAATGCATGGTGAAGGTATCGGAAGCACCCCCAGGAAATTGTGAGTTGTGCCCCGCCCCCAGAAAGCATCAAGAGGTCGCCCATGCGGTTTCCGAAGAAAAGATATTCTCCTGCGGTATGGCGAACAATGGATATAGTTGTGTCGGTAACCCGAAGAAACCCAAGAGATGACTGGACATACGTCCTAATCTCGGTCTCTGTTTTTGGCCCAATTTCGCTAATTCTCAGCCTATAAGAAGACCACTGTTGGGTCATTGTCTCTCCCGGCATACATGCCAGGATATAGGATAATTCGCCAAATGTGAGTGGGCGCAAGGCGAGCGCGACCAGAAAACCTTTAGAATACCATGCGCTTGGCGGTCAACCCTTTCGGATACCATCGACCGGGAAATATACCATCGAGAAAGTGAAACTTTCACAGGGCAACCCCCATTGGAACGAACAACGAAGACTTTAAACACTCTAGCATACCGGTATCTTTTTATCCCTTAAACAATGCAAAGAAATTGAAAAAAATGACAGAAAAATAAAGAATTACTTCAACCCTTCTAGTATTTTTCTAGAACCTCCTTACAATTATTATTTTAGCTATTTTCTAGGGGTTCTTGGCTTAAAAAACTATGCCACAGGAAGCCATTCTGAGGGTGGAAAAATAAATATAAGACATTGACCGCATTTACTCCTTTTTCTCTTTATTTGTTAATTTTTCTTTGCTATTTAATGGTGGCCGAAGAGAGTGATGGTTCCATGCAATGGTTTCACTTTTTCGAAGGCATATTTCTCGGTCAATGGTATCCGGAAGGGTTTCACGCCAAGAGCATGGTATTGAAAAGGTTCACTCCGAGCGCGACACTCCCGATCACGCTCGGGACTTCCCTCGATCTTCCCTGTGAGAAGAGATTGTGTAACATTGTCTCGTACATCCCTTCAATCCCTACTGGTAGTTTTCTTAGAATTTCATCAACATTAGCTCTGTAGCTGTCATACGTTAGAGCTTCGATCGCCAACAATACCCAGAGGAAGATGCCTTCTGACTTTGCCAGAAGGGTCCCCACTGCTCTCTCCCTCAGCTCAATATCCCACCCCAATGCACTCACTCGGCGCTTGATAAACATTTCTACGTCCTCTTTTACGAAACCACTAGTATCCAGGTTGATCACGATGGATTCGTGGGGGTTATGGGGAAGGTTGTTCGAGATTTGTGGTACATCTCGACTGGAGAAAAATATTTTAACTCTGCGGATTTCCATGAGCCCTAAGATCCTTCCAATCAACTCTCCCTGTGACTTCCCCCCAAGCCCGTCTAGACCGTCCATAAGAATGTATATGGTGTCAGTCCGGCAATCACGGATCGCTTTTCTTAGAACCCTCCATAAAGAACTCGGGTTTGTGAAAAATCTATCCCCTTGCTTCTCAAGTTCAGCCTTACAGCCATTGAAAAGGTTCCCATCCTGCTGCAGAATGCTATACAATAGGTCTCTAGCTACCTTAGCAAGCCTAAGTTGTAACAGCCCGTCCTCATTAACAGAGTTTCCATAGGTGGGGATTTCGGGAGAGACGAAGTGGAAACCCAATTTAACCCCGGGAGGATCGCCGCGTCCTTTGAGAAATTCGGCGGCAACACGCTTGGCCAACATAGTCTTTCCTGTTCCAGGACCACCGCAAAGCAAAAGAAGCTTGAATTCCTTGCTCTCCCGCCACTTCCTATACCTAACCTCTCGGAAAATCCACTCTCCAGCGCCATCCTGGGGCAGGTTATCCTTGTCTTGAAGGTGGCCTAGGTCTACTTCTGGTAGCGACGCCCCCCAACCGTTCCGCGCTATTAGCTCCGCAAACGTTGCTAGACAGATTCTTAGCCATAAGTTCAAAAAAAAAGGGACTTCTAATGAAAGGCCGCATACCAGGAACATCAGAAGGTGCTGATGGAGGATCGTCACCGATCGTGTGCTCGGATGTGTTGTCGGGTGGATTCAATATTTCTTTATTACTATGTAAAAGGACCGTGCCAATCCAGGCTTTGATCCCTACGGCAGTACATTCCCGAGGCACGCCAGCTCAACCTGCCTATCCCCCAGTACATCTGGAAAGTACCACCCGCGCGACCTGTGAGTACCCCACCATAGGGACTGGAGGCCCGGCCAGAACACAGCAATCTTCAAAATTAAAGTACAAAAGAAATCCACCTTCAGTACCCCAAAATCACTACGGCGAACAAGGATGCAGCCCTATCTAAGCCTACATTCTGGCAGACTGGTCACGCAACCTAACAAAGTAAAAGTCCTTGTGGAGAGGTTGTGTTGTCTATTCTCTATGGAGGTTGCTAGCTACGGTTCACCTTAAGTAGTGAAAACTCTGCTCATACATGTGATAGCCCTATGTCTCCGCATATGCCCTATACATCCGTTCATGCCCTAGCACGTTCCTGATGTCCACACCCTGGTGTTTCTCTATACATGTAAGCGTTCCCCGTGCCTCCGCTATCTCCGCTATCTCTGTGCTCCACCACTGGGATTAATATACCATCAGGTGCTTGTATACCAAAAATCATCCATGATATTTGTATAGTTGCTGAGGAGAGTGGTGGCGAGGTCTCGGGGGTTCCCGGCGATGTCGGGCTGCTCTTTCACAACGTCCTTCTTCATCTCCCCCCTCTTCATCTCCCCCTCTATTAGAATTTCCAAACTATCTCCTCTCTCCAGCTTTGCCCCTAATTCAGATGCTGTCAATTCGGCATTGTTCTTGATGGTTGCGTCAGCCCCTTCCTCGACAAGGAGCTCCACTATCACCGCGTGATCGAATTGAAAAGCGAGGTGAAGCGGGGTGTTTCCAGCGTGATTTTTCTTATTGATTTCGTCACTGCATTCCCTGTACCCTGCGAACCTTGTTACCAGGGCCTTGGTCATAGACGAATGGCCAGAAATAGCAGCTTCGTGTAATGGTGTGTTACCGTCTTGATCCTGCAACGTGAGGAGGGATGGCTCACTCTTGTCGATCAAGATATTGTATGCCCCGGATATGAACCTGGCCGCTAGGTGTAGTGGTGACCAATGGCTGCTTGTCTCCTGTGTGAGCTCCGAAAGGGTCTTTTCTACTAGGGGCATGAGCCCCAGACAGATAGCGATATGCAGCGGTGTCTGCTCCCCCGCCAAAACCTCCATTCTCGGATCTCCGCAGAGATCGATCCAGGGCTTTCGTATGATGTCGTGGGGTTCGAAGAACTGATGCTGTAACCAGTTATGAGCTGAGTCGTCACAGATATTGCCTTTTGACATCTCGAAGCTCCGACGGGCATGGATGTACCAGGATTCCGATGCATATCTGAGAAATCTCCACTTGGCTGCAGCTGCCTCAGGGTCTTTCCGCGCCACATCTGGTGATGTCTGTCCTAGCTCCTCTTCCTGGCGGTCATCCGAAAATCTTAAGCCGCCGGACACATCATGGCCCCACCAGACATCTCCCGTAGGGAACATCCTCGGATCTCCAAGGGCACAGTGAAGGTATCGGAAGCACCCCCAGGAAACTGTAAGGTCTGCTTCACCTTTTGAAAGTACTGGGAGTTCGCCTTTGCTGTATTCGTCTAAAAGGTATTCTATTGCGGTATAATGGACAATGGATACTGTTTCAGCTGTAGCTCGGAGAAACCCCATCGAGGACCGAACATATATCCTTATTTCTTTCTCCGTTCTCGACCGAATTTCGCTGCTTGTCCCCCTTCCGTGAGAGGACTGTTGTTTATCCCTCTTTTTTTCCTCTATACATGCCAGGATATGGCCTAATTCGGCGAATGTGAGGGGGCGAAGGGCGAGTGCTACACTCCAGATCATGTTCAGAACTTCTCCAGATTCTCCGCGTGAGAGGATAGTATGTAACATTTTTCGGTATACATCTTCAAGCCCTAACCAAGGCTTCTCCAGAATTCTGTCAAAATCAGGGCCCGAACTGAAGTATGTCAGATTGTCGATCGCCAAGGATGCCCAAAGGAAGATGCCCCCCGACTTCACCAGAAGGGCTTCCGTCGCTCTCTCCCTTAGATCGTCATCCCACCCCCAGGCATTCACCCTGCGTCTGATGAAAGTTTCCACATCCTTCTTTATAAAAATGTTTGTATCGAGATTGATTTTAGTGCACTCGTGGCAGTCACGGGGGAGGTTGTTTGAGATGTGGGGTACGTCCCGACTGGAGAGAAATATTTTGACAGTGCGGATTTGCATGAGCTCCAGAATCCTTTCAATCAATTCTTTACATAAGCTCTCCCCAAGTCCATCTACGCCGTCGATGAGAATGTATACGGGGTCTGTTTTGCAATCCTGGATCGCTTTTCTTAGAACCTTCCATAAGGAACTCGCGTTGGTGAAAAATCTATTTCCTTGCCTTTGAAGCTCGGCCTTGCAGCCATCGAAAAGGTTACCATCCTGCTGAAGAGTTCCATATAGTAGGTCGCTGGCTACTTTGGCAAGCCTGGATCGTGGTAATTCGGGCTCATCGGTAGACGTCCCAGAGGGGGGAAGGTCGGGCGAGACAAAGTGGAAAACCAATTCAACCCGGTTAGGAGGATCGTCGAGTTCCCTGAGAAATTCGGCCGCAACACGCTTGGCCAACATAGTCTTCCCTGTCCCAGGGCCACCGCAAAGCCAAAGAAACTTGGATTCCTTGCTCTCCCGCCATCCTCTATACACAGCTTCTTCGAAAATCCATTTTCCAGTGTCACCCCTAGGCAGGTTATACCCATCGCGGAGGTGGTCTAGATCAACTTCTGGTGGCGAAACCCCCCAGCCAGTGCACTTTATCAGTTCGTCAAATGTTGCTACACACGCTCTTAGCCATAAGTTCAAAATGGAGATTGGCAATGGGGGGCTGCATACCAGGAACATATGAGGGTACTTGCACACCGTAATTATTCGTGATATTTGTATTGTTGCTATTGTTATTGCCTGAGAAGGGCCCGGAGATTGAGCTTTGGACGGTTGTCATGTCGAATGCTTGCCAGCTGATGCCCTGTTAGCCTATCTGGATCCATTGAGAAAATCAGCCGTGTGCTATACTATACCGGTATGGCTAGCTCCACACAAGTTCTTTCCCACCGCCTAAGATATTTTGAGGTCTTCGACTTATATATGAGGTTCAGAGGGGTGAAGGAAGGACACAATTTCGGAAGGATATGAGGGGCAGCAACCATACAAAATTCCATGGGTAAGTACCGTACTCGAAGAGTAGATAAATGTGCTAGGACGTCGAAACCCCTCCCCCCTCGCTACGAAAGGCGGAAGAACCGCCTGCTGAGCCCCGGTTGAGATGAATCAAAAGGAATATACACGTGCCTTTCTACGAGTGGCAAAGCGAGCTGCTGCGCTCTCCTGGACCAGGCTGGACACAGAAGTCTGCGGGACGGGGGGTCTGGTTCACCGAAAGTAAGGTGTGTGTAACGCAAACTATGCAACTAAATAGGGATAGAGCAGCCTGTGCCCCTGAGTGGTCGAGGAGACAGGTCCTAGAGCCAATCAGAAGGTTTCATCTTTCCAATAACACTTTTTCCATTTTGCGCCAGCTGTCAACTGCCGTAAGTAGATTGGCTGCGCCCATTTCTCCAGCCTCAAACCACAACTCAAAAGCCAAAACAATCCTCGCTCACAACCCCCCACCTCCCTTCCCCAACCTACCGGTATACCTCATCACTCTCCCCTCCCTTCCGGTAGCCATGTCACTTGCAATAGGTAACCTTCCTAACCCCACGCCCCCCTCCCCCCCCCTCCTATCCCTCTCCCTCTTCGCCCTAAAGTTCGACAAACTCACCCCTCATACCCATTACCCGTGGAGCTCAATCTCTATCTCGCACATCTCTCCCAGCATCGGGCCAGGGCTTCCGTGGGCCCGCTAAATTATGGCCGCGTGCCGTGGCGTGTGATGTTTAGAACTATCTCAAACCACGATACTTTTCAGAGGAGAGGGCGGGGAGAGACGAGTGGGAAGGCGAACGACGGGAGTCTCTTAGATTCTGCACACCCGCAATGGCATGAGAATATCGCCTACCTCCGAAGTCCCTAATCCCTGGCCAACTTTCGGCCTGTGTCCAATAGGTATCCGTTTTACAAAGGTTAGGCGATCACGGATACACCCTCTACTCCCTATCTCTCCAAAAACATATCGCGGCGACGGAAACTCGGTTGGAGGCTCAACCAACCGGATCAAATCCCCTAACTACCCCTATCAAGTGATCAACAGCCACCACAGGCAAATTTTCTCAAGCGAGTAACTTAATTTTATTCTCGCTACGTGAGCAGCTCCCAATCAACCCAGCGAACCCGGCGAACTGATCATGAGCTTCCGTCTTTGTCAGCAGCCCGAGATGCCAACTGCACCAAACCAAATTCTGGATGGTACTCGGGCAGGCCAAAAAAGATATCGCTAACACAAAATCCAATTGTTATCACTAGGGAGTTTTTTTTTTCCTAGGGCTTCCTCCTGTGAATGCTATCACACGTCTTCACCAATTGTCCTCAACAAGTTCTCCCCAACGCTCGTACAATCCCGGTCGTCTTTGAGTTAAGGAATCCAGCGCCAGTTTGAAAATAACTCCTGGAGTAGTAAGTTTTAGGTTGATTTGTTAGTTTTGTATATATAAAAAATCATTACACGAACTAAGCCCTTTCAGCCGAAACCCCCGCATAAATGTTTTTCCACCCTAGGACTGGATGCCTCCATCAGAGCAATGTGGTGGCTTATGGCCGACTTACTCGGGTGGGATGATGAGTGGTGGATGGACTGGGGTTCGAGATGTCAAAGCCGTTTATCCTTTCGAGCATTTTACCTACCAAGTTAAATCGTTTTTTATCCCTAACAGTCGTAAGCACGGAAAGCCTCAGACCAGACAAGAATCTTGGTGATGGCGCAATCTCACATGTCGTTCGTGTCCTCCCCGCTCTTATCGATAAATTCTGATACTCGAGTACCATACAAGAAACGACGGAGGAAATTTAGCTAGAATACTGGCGCACGTGAAAAATCAATACAATAATGCGAATCACAGTATAATAACAGTAAAATTCTGCTAATAATCCATCTACCGTAGTAAAGTTAACGTGTATCCGAGACCTCCGCACCAGCAACCATAGGGGGCATAAAGCGCTAGAACCTCTCGAAAAAACTATGTAGTGTTGTCTCCCATACCAAGGGGAGACCCTGCAGGGGCTTCTCTAAGCCCTTTTTAGGTTTTGGGTGCTCAAAATCCCCAGTACTATACTATTACTCAAGCACATGCAGTGAGGCATTGCTTCAGCCCAACCCAGGCATGTTCACTTGCGCAGCTATCAAGGGATAAGGGTCAGCATCTTTAAGAACAATGTTGGCCCTAGCCACATTATGCTTATTAGTTTTAGTCCTGTGGCGGAAGAGGTGACACTAATACGGTATCGTGTCGCCCTCAACTTTGTTGCCCCCCAATGCATATTCTGTATTCTGGGCTACGCAGGCCGAGTGCCAACCACACAAGTACCGGTATGGATGGAAGGGATAACTTGCCACCGAATACCAATATTACAATAGCTAAAATCCTTTAATAGATTATAAAAAGGGAGGCGGGGCTACAGAAAAAATACAATGGATTGCTGAGTGCCTTCCTCCCGATTATTGCCCCTGCGGCTAGTATTGTGGGGTTAGAAATAGGCTAAGCTTTTTACTAAATTGTTTCTTGTGTTTTAATTTCTGAGCGGGCGGATTGCAGTACTAGCTAACTAGATAGCGGAGCGGAGGGTTCATACAACAGGTAAGAGGTGTCCGTACACTAGGATCAGCGAAATGTATATCTTATTATCCATCAGTACATGAGCGCCCATACTAATTGGTCCTCGAATGTTCAGACACATCTCGTCCGCTAGTACCGCTACCCGTACAATACGGTCTTCAACATGAATAGTCCATCCCAGGTCCTAGCGATCCTGTCTATGATATTTCCCTCCCGCTTCGTGTAACCCTCTGGCTAAAACAAACCCGCCACATCGCGCACGCGCCGTGGACTATCGGACATTTGACCGCGCAACTCATTGACACCAAAAGTCTGATGGCACAATAATCCCAGTAGTAGAGTATTATATTAGAAGCCCCAAGGAGCTCAGGCAACAAGAAGCCACATGGTATCGAGGAACATTGAAGTGTGGACTTGAGAGCACGTTAGAGCATGAACGGATATAATACTTACAAAATTCGCATTACAACGGCTATTCGCACCTTTAAAAGACTGGTAGCTTAGCCCTATAACATAAATTAGCCTAATAAATGGTGTCGGCCGAAAGTTGCAATGAAGGTGAAAGTAACTAAGTAGGCTGCGAGTATTATTTCAAGAAATTCCGGGGGTGGTGTGATCAAACATAGCAAGTTTTGGTGCATAAAGGGCCACTTCACCAAAGACTTCGCTTAAGAACTGTACGTACAGTACAGCACTTTCGCCAATATTCTTCCACTTATATTTCTCCATCTCTTTCTTTAGCTCTGTAACCGGTACAGGTACTATGGCTACTGATGGATTTCCTTTAGGATTAGTTTGGTTTCAGGATACGAGCCTTGTGGCTGTAGCCTGGTTACATCAGCAAAAAAAACGTTGACTCCAGACGGATAGGGCCCGCGTCCAGACAGTGTGCGTCCGCCCCATTCGTTCCGTACGTCCTAAACATCCGCCTTTGCGTCCTGTGCGTCCTGAATGTCCTGAATGTCCGGGGGTCCTAGGATTGCACCTCCTGCGCCTGGTGCCTCCCAACACCCTTGTTCCCGTCCTCACCACCGGGGGCACTTGTCACGGCCTGATTCCGTCCGAACACCCACCTTCAGTCTCTTCTCGCCCAGGGGTCTCTCGAGTAGACCTGCCAGATTCTGGGAGCCGGACGGCCTAGATTCGTCCGGGGACGCCCCATAATGCTTGCAACACCCTACCGACACTCTACTCGGACTCCTCCCCTCGTCCGCACCCTACCGACACTCTACTCGGACTCCTCCCCTCGTCCGCACCCTGCCGGCGCCCTTCGCGGACTCGTACCCTCGTCCGCACCCTGCCGGTCCCACTACCCAGACGCCTACCTTCGTCCGCTTTCACCCTCTTGATTTCTAGCATAGCCTCTATATAATTTTATATATTTCATTAATGGTAGTCTGCGACACCCTCGTGGCCGAGTTGAATCTGGGTACCTGGATGGGAATTGCCATCTCACGCGTCGGGCTTCAACTCGGCCGCGTGCGTATAATACACAATTCTGTAGTCTAATCCACAACATATTTCACAAATCCGCCCTACTCTCGCGGCCAAGTTGAATCCGGGCACCCGGGTGGCAATTGCCATCTTAAGCGTCCGGCTTCAACTCGGCCACGTGCGTATTATACACAATTCTGTAGCCTAATCCACAACATATTTCACACATCCGCCCTACTCACACGGCCGAGTTGAATCCCGGCACCGGGGTGGCAATTGCTATA
>Ga0307513_10002281_pt1 | contig 26772 bp, 29 predicted proteins | sample 15_EM_MG_FD_202174 | JGI IMG/M metagenome (GOLD analysis project Ga0307513, IMG submission 202174) | Populus trichocarpa ectomycorrhiza microbial communities from riparian zone in the Pacific Northwest, United States - 15_EM | ecosystem: Host-associated > Plants > Roots > Unclassified | place...
TGGTTGGGCGACCAGAACAAAGTCTAGGAGGGAAAAAACCGATCAGATTTGTGGCTAGCTATAGGGGGTAGATTCACGGTGGTGCGAGGGGCGACGCGCGTACCTTCGGTATCCCGCCAAAGACTGCGCAGAACCTGTATGCGGCTGGAGATTTGTCTGGTGGAGCGGTACTCGCCCGTCTTCTGCTTGATAAATTGAGAGACTTTAACGTTACGGCCAAAGTTGCGGGTATGGCTCGGATGGAGGTCTTCTGAGGACGTACAATGATAGAGGCGAAGACCTAATGAAAAAACCACGGATCAGCGACGACGGACCTAGGGCTCGGGGAATGGACTGACCCTCGATGAGAGCTGCCTCGATGTGCTCGGGCCAAACGAGGTCGCCTTGCTTGTCTCCCTTGCGGACGCGACCCTTGCCGAGGCGTGGAGCACGGATCGGCTCGGTGCACTTGGGAGAAGGCACGCTAGTCATCCCGGGAGCGTTTGAACTGCGGTTGTTATGGGGAGCAGAGGTATGAGCAGGGGGTTTGTCGAATGGCCTGAACCAAGCGAAATTGCGCTGTACACCGCCGAGAGAGTTGGTCGCGGCAATGACGGAGTAGTCGAGGCGGGAAGCGAGGCGGGGGGACTCGACGTCGGGGTCTGTGAGCGGAGAATCGAGGTGGAGGACATCCTGCTCGATGACAACGGTTAGACTCAGATTTACGACGAACAGCGACGTGAAACGAGGGATTTTTGGACGTACATGGCTGTTGTTTCCATTTCTACCCGCTATTCCAGTGGTATTACGCTTGGTGGACTTTGTGCGACGGCGGTCGGATCGGGGACGAGGAGACATAAGGGCAAGAGTATTATGGAGAGCAGAAAGACGAGACAGACAAGGAGAACGAGGAGGGTAGTGCAGGAGAGGGTTGCGGGCGACGTACGACGAGGCGAGAGTGGGGGCGCGAGAGAGCCTGAGGAAGAGAGGTGTTTAGATCGGATACGATCCGTTTTATGAGATTGCTCCGATTGAATTCGCCGAAGACATCGCTTAGACGGTAAAGAAAGAAAGGAAGCAGGTGTGGATTCGCGCGTGCAGGGACCTCGAGTACACTTTCTCAACCCGATGGGCTTGTGCGTGCAGACCAAGATCGTCGACCTGGACATTACCCAGCGTAGAGGGGACGCCACTCGTCCTGCCACCATCGGAGCCAACGGGCCTAAACAGGGGGCAGGGGGGCGCACCCTGCTTTGCGCCAGAAAGGGGCATGACACCTTCAGCCCGCGCAAGTCGTCTACTGAATGCATCTCGGACACACAGCGCCTCACCCGTTGCCTGCTTCCCGCCCACAAGTTCTTGAAGCGTGGCGTTAGGGCAGGCCAGTACATCGGACATACCCCGTCGCCGCACACAGGCGACGTCAACGGAACAAGAGCGTCGTTCCTAACGCGATGGCAAAGATGGCTTCTTTTTCGAATGATAGCGTTGACTACGACGTCTACGACGTGCACGACATGCGCGACGTGCGCGACGTGCAGGAGGGTAGAAAATCAGGCGACTCTCATAAATAAATCTGGTGGGGCTCATGGCGAACGGGTGGTTCTGACACGCACAACCTCCGGTTCTACCCAAGCTTCTACCACGCGAACACAACAAAGTCTCGTCAGGAACGGCGAGCCAAACAACACACCACTTGCCGATCCGTCTTCGTCGTAACATTGTAACATTCTTCCTCGTTTACGTACCGTCCGCTCGAATCGAATCTCCTGAGCCTCGTGCCTCTCGTCCCTCGAGGCGTCTGACGTAATGTCTTTTTGAACGATGTCCTCGTATCATAATTGAGAGCGGTAGCGACCTGCCAGTACCACACCCCAGCCCGATGAATACGGTACCCGAGCCCCCGAACGATAGGCCAGTCAAACTTCCCATACGGGCTTATCAGGTGGCACCAAGCTATCCCATTATTAGTCTTATTGAAGCGCCACTGCTGTATTGAGACCCAGCCTTTGAATGTACCAGTGGCTGGCGATGGACTCGATATCCCGGTACCGATTGCGCTAATAATCGAGCTTGGCTCAGAGAGAACAGCCGTTATTTGGTTCGGCAATCGCCAGATCAAAGAAAGTTTCCATGGATTGGTAAATCATTTACGCGTACCTATATGAAGGATGGCCCGTTTCTAACCATATGGGTATATTGCATTCCTTACTGCGGAATACCAACTTTCTCTAACGAACAGCACTCGTTCGATCTCCAGTAAACTGTCGACTCGATATCGACTGCTTGGTCATCTTAGTATATCCGCCGATACCCCCCGGGCTAGTCGGCCGTCAATCCCGTATTCCACGGCAGATCGTTCATTGAAAAGCGGCTGCCGACAGATAACCAGCCTCACCACCCTACGCGCGCTTATCCTCCACCAAGCCCACTAATAACCTGGCTGGAAAGCAAAAAGCGCTCGCAAATTCTGGAAAAAAGAGTATTCAGTGCATCACACTTTTATTTCCTTTTCCGCTCTTCCGAAGCTCTCAAACCATTGAAGTAGCCCCCGATGCCAAGCCTAAGTTGCATCCTCCCGGGTGCCCTGTATCTCGGCAAGTTCGTGACCATGTCTCCGATCTCCCTTCCCATACCAAACTGAACGTACCCCGGTCATCATTCTCCTGCAAGTCTGGAGTCGGCAATCGAGCCCCAACTCATCGCCCAACACAAAATCACGCACATCGTATCTATCTTGCAAGACTGGCCCTCCCAAGGTCCTCACCACCTGTCTATTGACCTGGATGATGCGGAAATGGAGAACCTTCTCGTGCACTTACCGCGCGTCTGTGATTTTATCGACCAGGCGCTGGCATCCGGAGGAGTGGTGCTCGTGCATTGCTTTGGGGGAATCTCCCGAAGTGCGAGCTGTGTAATCGCCTATAGTAAGTACAACCAGAAACCCGACCTTGTGTCCACACGGCTTTCCGTTTGACTTCAGAGAGGGTGAGAGGAGGTTAATTTACCCCCTATTAGCGATGAGAAAGAATACTTGGAAGCTCGCCCAAGCCATTGAGTTTGTCCGGGAGAGTGAGTGTCCCTCTTACACCCCATGCACCCCTGAGCTCGGTCGTGCGTCCCCATGGATACTGATGCGAATATCAGGGAGATCCATTATAACGCCGAACGATGGGTTCTTATATCAGCTTCAAGTGTTTGAACGATGCGGATACGCGGTCGCTGAAGACCACCCCACGTACATCTCCTGGAAAAGAGCATACGACAATGCAATCGCGAACTCGGAACTAAATCTGGTACATATCATCCCCGCGGTCGAGGATCAAATATATTCCAGCAGGTCTGTACCTGCTTCCAGGACGCCCCCTGCAGACTCGTACTGACAAGATGTCCGTAAAATTAGTGAATTTCCCTGTAGTGAAGAAGATGTACAACTGATCCTTGGCGAGCACGCGATCACTCACATCCTGAGTGTCGCCCCGACAGCCGTGCAATCCCAGCACATTGAAGGGTTTTCCCTGCATCGGGTTGAGGTACCGACTGTCATCGATCAAGAGCAGCTACTTATTTCGCTCCCCGAATGTGTCGACTTTATTCACACCCTGATCGAATCCGGTGGGCGCGTCCTCGTGCATTCTCGTGCCATTTCTAGGACCAACATCGTCATATGCGCATACTGTAGGCTCTCTCCGTTCAATGTCCCAGAGGGTGATTTAATATCCCTGTCCTAGTGATGTCGACACGGAGGATGTCTGCCACAGAAGCGGCCAGTGTCTTGAGTGAAAGTACGTATGATATCCCTGAGAATGTATTCCAGTGATCTTCAGATTGACCTCAATATTAATCACAGGTATCCCATTCTTTGATTTGCCGAAATACGCGAAGACATATCTTGACTTGTACGAAGCATGTGATTTTCGACCTACTAGAGAACACTCGCTAGTACAGGAGTGGGCCAAGGGCTTGGACGCCCCTACACACCGCGTTTCCAAAGTGGCACTCAGAGAATTATTTGAGCAGGGCAATTACACGGATCCCGCGGCTCTCGATGTATCCATGTCTTAGCACAGACTGTATGTCTTTTACTCTTATAGCATTATGGTGCCGGTAACACCAAACACTTCCCACTTTGTAACGTACGCGTGATGCCGCACATCAGGCCGTGCCCGCCAACCAGAAGGAAACTCAACAAGAGGCTCTTGTCATCCACACATTGTGCCTATCACAAAAGTACTCGCGAAGGTGATGTGTATGCCGACCCAAGGACGCTCCGAGCATCACCCGCCTCTTCAAATCTAATGCACTATATGTTCAGAATCTGTTCATCTTCACCTTTCAAAGGCCGGCTGAAACGCCGCCCCTTTGGCTTGTTATCTGATGCGCACCTCCTTCCATATTTCGATATTCATGTATAAAGTTGCTGCGCTAATTACGAATATATCATAGGGAACTTTCGTATGGCTACTATGTTTCGCCTTGGATATTCCTCTAGATTTTGTGTGCCCGGTGACCGCCGGCCTTCTTGTTAGACGCCGCACAAACGTGGACTCGACGTGGTGCAGCCTCGAGGTACTTAAACCGCAAGAAAGCATCAGTGGCGGAACCACCTTGATCCTGCCTATTACTGGGTCTTATTACTGGGTCTATTTGTGAATCGTTTTACTCCTGAAGGACCGTCCTACCTAATGACGAGAGTGAGCTGTATCCTCCCAGACGCCGTATATCTTGGAAAGTAAGCACAGGTCCTTTCCGTATATTTGAGTCCTCGCCCTGAACTAGTTCTTTTTACCTAGTGTATGGGCCGCAACGGACCCTGAATTCCTTGCCGGATACAAGATCACCCACATCGTATCCATACTCCAAGACCATCCGTCCACTGGTCCCCACCACCTCGCCATCTCGCTCGACGACTCCCACTTTGAGAATTTGCTCATCCACTTGCCGCGTGTTTGTGACTTTATCGACAAGGCTGTGGATGGAGGAGGAGTAGTGTTCGTACACTGCCAGATGGGCATTTCAAGGAGTGCTAGTTGTGTTATTGCGTACGGTGAGCACCGAGTACCATCGTTCCCCCTCGTCCTACATCTCGCACTGGGGTTCTTGTGTAGGGGAACGACGAGCCCTTACTGATCCATTCTACAGTAATGAGAAAGAATGGCCTGAAATTGTCACAAGCTGTTAAGTTTGTTCGGGAAAGTCGGTCCTTTATCAAGTCCAGATCCCTTTGATTGGCTCACTGTATGAATCAGGACGGCAAATTATAATGCCCAATGAAGGCTTTATGCACCAACTCCAAGTGTTTGAGCAGTGCGAATATGCGCCTACAGAGAACCACCCGACGTACATCGCCTGGAAGAAAATACACGATGAAGCGGTCGCAAACTCCCAGGTTAAATATATCAATCTCATTCCTGTCGTAGACAATACCATATACCTCAGCAGGTACATAACTCCAAATCGTCTTTCGTCCAATATTCTGACAAGACAATTACTCCAGTGGAATCCCTCGTAATCTGGAAGATGCTGATCTGATGTTAAAGGAACGCGAGATCACACATATTGTAGCTGCCGCTCCGTCAGAAGTGATACCCAAGAACATGGGAGAGCGCCCGCTACATACGGTACGGATGATAAACCAGAAAGAGAATTTGTTGGTATCTCTTCCGGGTTGTGTCCGGTTCATTCAAGACGCCATCGACAGTGATGGACGAGTACTTGTTCATTCCCTTGTCGCATCCACGGGAGCTCTTATCGTTTGCGCATACTGTAAGTTCCATATTATGTCTTATGTTTCTTTGAGACACTAATGGTCTATCTAGTGATGTCCAGTCGAACGATGTCCATCCCCGAAGCGGTGAACCTCGTAAGCGACAGTAAGTCGCGCTAGGACTTGAGTAATGATCTCGCTTTCCTCACCAAAAATTACCAGGTGTCCCGCTCTTCAGTTTAACGAATTATTCGAGGAAGCGCCTCGAATTGTTCGAAGCTTGTAACTACCAACCGACAAAGGGGCATCCACTGGTCCAAGAATGGATCAAAAAATAGTCTCCAGTACCTTGCTCTAGTCACGTTTCTTATTCGTCTCCCTAGGATTGAATTACCTGAACGCCAATAGATGCTCTACTTTGGAGCCTACCGTGCCGATCTCACAATTCCACGTAAACAAGCATTTGACATTAGTCTGGCGGTATTAATCGAAGGTGAATTCGGGAAGAGAACGCGTCATCTGGCGCCCGATGGCGATCCGAAAGGGCTGGAAGAAAGCCAATTGCGTTCGGTTATCGAGGAAGAAGAGACTCTCGTGAACACGCTGGAGTAGTAGCAGCGTGAGCGGTCGGCCCACCTGGGCCATGCCCTAAAGTCGAGTAACTCCGTACCACCCATGACCTGTTGACGGAGAGCACCAAAGTCAAGGAAAATGTCACCTGGTTCTCCAAAACTCGACCATGTGCTTAATGTACAAGCGCAAGTCCAGTTACACCTTACATCGCGAGAGTCTGTCGTGGGTGCGCTTGTCATCACTCTCAGGCTTGCTGAAAAACCTCTATATTCTTGCTTCTATTACTTTGAATTATGTTGGTCACGTTCAAATGAAGCTCGATGCATCGCGAGCCCCAGGCTTCCTTGCGGAAGCTGGAAGTGGTGACCAAGCCCTTTCAGGATAGCCTCAACACCAAGCGTAGAATGTTTCAGCGGGTCCACAAGCCCTCCATCTCAGTATTAGAGCTCATATCCATCGCAGTGAACGACTAGAGGTACACACCTATTTCCAGCAGTATAACAGCCCATTGCGCACTCCACCCAGCTCCCTTCCTGCTGTATCCCACTCGGCTGCCGCTATCTGGGGAACCTGTTGTAGCTAGAGGGCAATCGCAACGGCCGTGCCACCTGGTCATATCTTCGATTCAACTGCGAAGACTGTTAGAATAGCCGGTGCAGACCGGGTCACGGGCCAGCTGTGACGTACCGGTCCGGCCATACCGGCCACTCTGTGCAATTGGCCGATTAAACAATTTGCCTGATATTGTTACCCATTCTGTTTACCGATTTATTGCCCGTACGCTTATAGTGCCTATCCCTATTGTCTATGTGGCCATTTACCCGTTCGGCTTTTCGTCGTGTATATAGAGGGCACCGGGCGAGGGGCAAAAGATCCTCACGGTTCTTTCGCCCACTCACTCGCTGCACTAGGTATACTATTTACATATATCACGGCTCTTTCGCCCACTCACTCGCTGCGCTAGATTTTACAGGTTATGAGCCCTGAATGGGCTTCCAATTGAGATACGCTAAGTCGTTCGATCGGATCGTGAATTCTGTGGCCCCCGTCTGGCGGTTAATCCATTTGCGTTTCAGGTACTCTGTCCACGGCGCTCCCTGGCGAACTTATTGGAAGTGAACAGGTTGACCGCAAGGAAGGGGACGAATAGGACATTATGTATTGTGATTATGTAGTCGCAATCGGAGAGAAAACGTATAGTGCCCAGACCCCCAGAGTAGATAACCTTTCCATCAGCCAAACGAATCGGGCGCCCGTCGGACTTGAGACTCGAGAATTCGTTTGGCTGATGGAAAGGTTATCTACTCTGATGGTCTGGGCACTATACGTTTTCTCTCCGACTGCAACTACATAATCACAATACATGATGTCCTATTCGTCCCCTTCCTTGCGGTCAACCTGTTCGCTTCCAATAAGTTCGCCGGGGAGCGCCGCGGCACGCACTCCGAGGTTACAGAGTACCCGAAACGCAAATGGATTAACCGCCAGACGGGGGCCACAGAATTCACCGCCACGATCCGATCGAACGACTTAGCGTATCTCAATTGGAAGCCTATACAGGGCTCATCACCTGTAAAACACTGCGTGTGCGGTTCCTGTATGGAACGCAGTATTTCAACAAAGACACCCGGTACGAGTCCACCTACCTAGAGCACTCCCTTTCCTTGTCAAGGGAGCGTCAACTGGAAGTCGATATCTATGCCCTCAGAACTGGTTACCAAAAATGGAAGTGCTCGGGTATTTCCCTGCTTTCAATAGCTCTGCCACGAGTAGGGAACATGAATTTTTGATACAATATCATGTAGGCGGCCTGAGCGACGCTTGAATTGGTTCTGATGTGCGGTTGGTGCTTGTGCGCTTTCTTTTAGTGAGAGCAATATATGCAACGAAGGTTGTATTATCTAACTACAAGGTGCGATCGTTCTAAGTTATCTCGGATAGTTGAGAACTACGACAGAAAAGGGGTAAGTTACGAAGCAAGCCGTGCACGGGTTTCTGGGGACACATTTGGGCACTTGATGAATTGGATTTTCAGTGGTTGCGTCCCACTTCTCACCTTCCTTCTAATACGATCCGCATAAACTCCAACTGCCGTTCCATCCACCTCAGCACTCATCATCACGATCTCACGAAGCCCAGAAACTGTGGAACTCCCCAACGCCTCTAATCCAAAGTTCGTCGCCCTGCGGCATAGCGTCAACGATTGCATCGACTTGAGGACGTTGTAGAGTTTCGTGAGATGGGGCATCCTGTGGGGCGCAGACATGTCCCTCAGCTCAAAACGTGTCACTCGAGCAAGATTTGTTGACACCATCGATCCTTCCGAGGACCACGAGAAGACCTGGTTCAGGTCGAGGAGAACTAAATGCCGGAGGGCCGGGAGGGAAAGTCCTTGGAGGAAGGCGTCACAGAGTACACGGAAGTAACCGGTGTTCACCGTGATACTGGAGAGTTTGGGGTGAACGAAGGGGAAAGTCCCAGGTGTAGCGGAAGGATACTCGAGACCACAGCTCATGAAGAGATTTGAGAGGGCTGGGAGCTGCTGGAGTATGCTCACTAGGGATGGCAGTCTACGAGGGTCGAGGAGGTCGAACGTAAGGTATCGGAGTTTTGGTGCTAGTCCTTCAAATTGGGGTGCGACCTCTCCGGTGCAAGTCATCTGCTCCGTCTCCGCTATATGAGAAGATAAGATCGAAGTCGTAGGTATAATTGCGTTGAGCGTCGCTTGTGGTAGGTTCACAGATCCCTGGAACGGGAATGGGTGTCCGCCCAAGCACAAATGTTTGGTTGGCGGAAGGTAGTCTGGAAGGGTCTTCATGTGGATGAGATTGATTCGAAGAACCGCGGAGGTCGCAGGTACAGATCGAAGGAACGCCTCCGTGATGTCCTCCCTCGCAGTCGGGAAGATCGTCAACTCCAGCTGCGAGTCCCCGCATAGTGCCAGCGATTGCTCGAAGTGCATTTTACCTACGAGTATTTCCTTCCTCGTAGCTTCTAATCGCTCGACGGTTGGTACGCGCAGGTAGGACCACAAGTGCGGGGTGGCAAGTGCGACGCTCCGCCACTGCTGACAGGTAGCGGCTACGGCGTATGCGGTGTATGGAAGACTGGACTTGGTGGAAAGGGAAAGGAGCAGGCCTGGAAAAGCGCGGCGCAGATGGACACGCTCTTCATTGACCGCGTATTGGAATATACGACGAAGGATGGGATCGGGGAACCGATCGAGCGGAGGAAGACACTGTCGTATGTGTGAAATGTTAACCTGCACTTCAAATAACTTCTTGTGTGCCGCCTTCAAGGCCTGTTCTTTTTTCTTTTTTCGATCCTTCTGGACGACTACTTTATCCCGAAGGAGAATCAAATGGGACTTGGCTGTGGAGATGAGGTCTTCGAGGCTGTCGGAAAACTGGTCAATTATGCCGCTTCCAGCTACGCAGGCCGCGTCAAGGCGCTTGGTGGACAGCATTTTCTGAGCTCCAGACGACACATTCTGATGGAAATCCAATGCGTCGTGAAGGTGTGTTTGTAGGGATCGGATCGACTGCTCTGTTGCATTGCAGGCGTCCTCAATTACTTCCGCCGCCTTCAGTGAGCTACGAATGAGCTCAAGATCATCGTTGGTTCGCCCGATTTCTGAGGCTAAATCTTGTTGCTCATTGTGTAGCGAGCTCTCCAGTTCCTTTTCATACTCAAGACGAGCACGGACTTCATCATTCTTCGACGCTCGACTTGTGGGGCGCCCTGAGGCACGTGCTAGGCGCGTGGCGACCATTTCCTGGATGCGTTCTCTAGGGTGGTGAGTATTTAAGATGGGGATTATCTATACTTACAGTTGAGCAAGGACCTTGATCAAGAGTGAGGAGTCGGGCGAGTCCAAGTGGTTGCCAGGAACAACGTGGCTTAGGTGCGATCGGATAGAGACCTTCAAGATTACGTTGGTCAAGATCTTGAGCGGTCGCCTACATGAGGATTCCATCTAGTCCAAATAAGTAGATTGAAAAAATAAATTGATAATAATATGGTGTGGATATATCAGTTTGGGACGTAGAACCCGACCATGCATGCATCAAGCATCATCTCCGCGGATACCCAAGCATGCGTCAAAGCTGGAGAGTAAATATGAGCTCAAACTGTTTCGCTGGTTACACATGAGCATCCCCACCAAATAGTTTCGTTCCATCACGCCCAGCGACCCGCATCAATTCCTTATCTCCACCAGGGTGATAAGGAATATAGGTGGTTACATCGTACACCTTGCCATTGACCACTGTCCAAGCATCGTCTCGCCTGTTATGCTCTTTAAGCATCTCAGGCGTCACCCTCAATAGGCTAGTGACACCGCCCTACCAGCACAGCGAAACAATTTAATGAGAGCCGCGGAGGAGAACATGACCGGTGGCTGACTCACTCTCAGATCCTTGCCCGATTCCTTGAGGGCGGCCCAGTCGAGGGTGCTGTGACCTGGTGCGAGAGTAACTTTGCGCGACTTCTTAGGTGGCTTAGTCGTGGTTTGTGGGGGAGCCAAGGAAGAGCCTGATCCAGAGGACGAGACTCGCCCAGGAACAGGTGGTGGAAGCATCAAACCCGCATTTCTGGCCGGCCGAGTCGTCTTAGTGGTTTCATTACTAGTCGATGCACGTTGTATCGAATTTAAAGCCGGGAAAGCAGGTGGTTTGTCCGTATCATAGCCGTCATCTTCCTCTTCCTCTTCGGGCTGGGGGGGAATTATGTCTATTTCGACCTTGACTGGCTCCTGAGGCTGTTCTAATGCTGCCTCTAGCTCGTTTGTAGAGGTCCCAGTCCACCAAGATTGAAGGTAGGAAGTCATGTTGAAGAACAAAGAGGTGCGGGTTGACCCGTCGAAGTAGGTTCCCTTCTTCACCTCAAGCTCCATTTACTATTAGCGTAAGTCTACCCATCCGACTGGGAATGGAATGACCCAAACCTGCTCTCAGCGACCGTCAATGTCGACTGCGGCTGAGCTGCTAGACCCGCAGGTGCTCACCTCCATCAAGGCGGAGTTCCACGATGTTTTTATGCAAAAAAGAGAAGAGGTCCGCAAGCTGAGGGCTGCGATGCGAGTCTCGAAGTCGGCGCATTCCGGACGCCACGGACATCAGACAGCGAGCGAGGACGGCACTCTTGCCGGTACTAAGCGCTCAAGAGAGGGGGCAGAACGCCCTATCCGGCCTCTGAAACATCCGAGGATTACCGAAGGTCTGCCAAAATCCTCTGGTTCCATGAAGGAGCCATGCTATCGAGACCTATGGGAGAACCACACATTCGCGGAACTCTCGCCTACCGGGGCTCTTCGGGCAGTTCTCAAGGTCCGTGTCAGAGAGGAAATGTACGAGCCGCTGCGCAAATGGAAAGAGGTGGAGCGAGGAATGGCTGCATACGAGTACGTTTTCGCACAGGACTACAATCCGCATGCTCAGGTCGTCCTAATAGAGAGCATGGATGTTATCGAATTTGTCAAATTAATTGTTTCCGGTCTCGCGACATCCGAAGCAGTTTGCCTGATCGCAAGGAAGCGCTTACCCCCGAAAAGGTAGCTACTGCTGTCAAGGATAGGTCGATCATGCCTACTTTCCCCCCTTTAAATGTGCCTGCTATCCTCAGCGTCGAATCGCCTGACGGGCAGTCCGCGATCTTAGCCTTGAACCGCGACAAGTCCGTAGTAGGTCCAGTACTGCTTTCCCTGTATTGTGCCCTGCTCATGCGTTGCCACATATTTCACAGACTACTCACGAACCCCTTGATTTATGGCCTCATTTCAAGCCTGGAATCAATATTTTGACCATCAACCTTGCAGCCAGTCCCACAATTAGGGAGACATTTCTTCAACAGAAAGAACAACCACATGTTGGTCATACCGACGAAGAAGATGGCTATGTCTTCGTCTTGCAAACCACAGAACCGACGGCAGATCACATAAAACTGGCCTCGCTTCACCCGTTCCAGATGGGCCCTTTCGAAGAGTTTCGGACCACGATGCAGGCCATTGCCACCAAGCTAAAAACTATTGGTTCCACAGCATAAAGCCTGCGTGCAGAAAAAGCAACGTGCACATCATTCACCCGCTGTATCTATCTCCACGCCACCTTAGTTCGGCGCTACGCCTCCCGGTTTCTGTAGCAGAGCCCTCTACCCGATCTCCCCTTGCATACAGTCCCATGTACCATATTTTAATACAATCTAGTGATATCTTAGTATGGAAAGCATTCTTGGACGCTCGTCCCGGTCAACCCAGCGTATACATAAGCGATCACATCTTGAACCACACCGCGACTGGCGCGAAACACGATGAGCGAAACCGCGATTAATGATTATCTGACAAAGCAAATAACCGTCAACAAGAACATCGTATGCCGTAGTTTGCTCTCAGAGCGCGTTTCGCTCACTAAGGCCAATACCGGCAGGTTACTTTTCGTTTGCTCAGTCGCGCACTCTCTATCCACGTAAATGCCGCGAAACTGCAAGTATTTGGTTGAAAAACGCGTTTAGGACGCGTTCAAGGCTAATAGTATGCAGAGCTCTCCAGAAATTTTATGAAGCCTCCAAGTCGATGCCCGACATGCGGATACACGCGACGTTTTTCCTCTCTGGGGACACCCTACCTACAAGACATGGTGATGGAAACCTCATGGAAACGGATATTCAAGAAGGCGCGTTAGAAGGACCGAGCGCATTGGCCGAGAGCGTCACTGTAAGACAATTCTTGATCGTCCCAGAGGAGAACCTTGAAAGTAAGATCTCATATTGGTCGCTAGTATGATAGTAGCTAAGACTGCTTCACCTCCTGTAGGTGCAAAACGCAAGTTCACAAAACTCGATGACATTCACCACTACAGTCTCGCTCCGAGTCCCATTCGCGTACGCTTCTATCCGTAGCGTGCTATCCCTATGAGACAGAGATGAACTTTTCTCCTTTGGAATAGGATCCTGCTCTCCTCGCTACTGCCACCGACGCTGTCCGCAAGATGGATTCAACTCGCACCCCCCAAGACCTTCAAAAACTCGGGACTGCAGTTGATCTGACGATCAACGTCAACCAGAACATCAAAGCCCGCCCAAAGCCTCCCGCAGAGCCAGCTCTTCATTCTACCCCCGCCGCTGGCAGCAAACCCGGACCCTCTAAAGTAAAGACTGAGCCTTTGAAAGCTAGACCAGAACCAAAGCCCGAGCCACCCAAAACTACGTGGCCGCCGAAGAAGGATACGCCCATCGACCTTCCGAAAGCGAAGGGAGTGCTTGATTGGAGCAAGGCGAAGCCGAAAGGCCCTGAGACTGCAAAGTCTACAAAACCTGTCAAAGCGAAGGGACCCGCAAAGGAAAAAGAGAACGAGAAGGAAACAAAACCTACCACGCTGACTGAGTCCAAACCTCTGGATATAACAATCACCGACAAGGGAAAGCGAAAAATTACGGCTTTGATGGATCTCGATGATGAGGAAGAAGACGAGCCGTTTCAGCACCCCTCGAAGGCGGAATGTGAACCTAAGAGTGAAGCCAAGAAGCCTGTGATTGACCGGAGTGCAAACGCAAAGGTTGGACCTCCCAAGGTAAAACCTATAACACTTGGCCCTTCTATCCCTAATGTGTCTATGGTTTAGCGTGGCACCAAAAGGCCCCCTCCACCATTAGATGACGACGAAGAAGAAGCGATCCAACCACCCAAGAACAGGCCTCGCCATAGCGTCCCAGAAGCTTCTGCGCGTGCCAGTAATAGGCGGATTATCTCGGACGAGGAGGAAGACAGCGAACCTGTCGTGAAGAAGAAACGAATTCAACGCCGCACGAAAAGCGAGGTTGCTATGCTCTGGAGTGACGGTAAGCAGCCATGCTACCTTTTCAGAGTATGACTTACCTCCTCTTCTTCCAGACGATGCTGAAGTTATCAGAGCGGGTCGCTCACCCACTCCAGAGAAGAAGCCTCCCACCCGCGAAACCTCTCCGGAACCTACTGCGGATGAAGGCGAAGATATCGAGTTGCAAGACCAGGAAGACATGAGAATAGAAGAGGAACCCGTCCAAAAGCGACCGAGGAAGGTTAAGAAGGAATGGCCAGTTGGGAGGAATGGCCTGAGAAAGCGCAGGATCGAGAGAGAGAGGATGTCAACTGACGACAAAGGATATATGGGTGAGTGGTCAGAGGGCTTTTTTAAATCCATGTTTGCTTAAATGTGTCGCTCTAGCTGTCGAAACCTATTCCGAATATGAAAGCATCGCCTCAGAATCGGAGGAACCGTCCCTGGAAGAGGTCAGGAAAGCCGGTCGGAAAGTCACAGGAGCGAAGAAAAGCAACGGGAATGAAAAGACGCTCAAAAGCTTGGAAGAGGAATCAGTTGTAATGAGTCCTCAGAGGGAGACCAAACCTAGTTCTGGCTCGGCGTCAAAGAAGGAAGTTCCAAAGGAAGAAGAGAGAAAATCCGCCTTCGCCCCCGCAACCAAGCCCCTTCCAAAAGCCGGCAAGAATATACATGCGGGGAAAAATGGGCAGAAAACGTTGAATTCGTTCTTTGAGAAGAAGTGATACAGTAGTCTTGAGGTCCTGGGGCATGCCGAAAAGTAGGTCGTATGCAACCGCGTGGGTTCTTTAGCGAGCCTGGCTGTTGTCAATCCAATGTGTTATTCTCACCCTCTATACACCAATCCAAACGTTCCCTCTACGGCGACTTGTGAGGTGCCTTGCTGTTCAAAGTCCGATAAACTCCGCCAATTAGCGGCTTTACGGGATTACGCCCGAAAGACGGCTCACAGCGAGGTCCTCGTATACTGTATGCGCTCAAGCTTCCTCCACGCTAAGGACTGAGAAAAGATCAATTGGTCGTAAATCCACTTTACTCACCGTCCTTGCCGTTCTCCCCGTCCTTATTTAATGTTTGGTGCATGGAATGGGGGAACGGGGAGTGATTCTTGTACCACTGTTTGCGTATGTGTGGGCCGCGAGAAGTTCGGCAAATGCCGAACCCGACTCTTTAATACCATTTTCATCTTTGGTCAAACCCTTTGATTGCCCACCACTCCAATACACCCATTCAGATCCCGCCCCGACGAGATACCCCAATGTCAAATATTGCCGGTACCACTGATGGAGAGTTCGATCTCATGCGGCTGCTTGAACTCTCAGTAGCTGAAGAAGTTCGCCAACGGTGGAAAGCTTATTTGAGCTCTCAATTCCGTTCCAAGAAGCTCGTAGTGCAGTTTGGGGAAGTTCAAGACGGTGGAGACTGGCCTAGCGGCCGCCTGACCGCTGCCGAAGACCTTCACGCCCGGTTTCGCCGACTTGTGGATCCAGTCAAGGATGACAATGTACAAAGCGCCGCACTCTTTGACAACTATTTCCTCGCCCAGATCGTAGTCACCCCAGTCCACCGTTTGCCAGAAGAGATCTTTTCCGAGATTATTCGAATCGCAGTCGCAGAGCACGGTCAACGACCTCACCACCTCATCAGCGTGTGCAAGAGATGGTCGCTCATCATCACTCGTCTTCCCCATCTTTGGTCATCCCTCCGTATACAACCGTGGACCAATGGGGAATACGTCAAACGGTCCTTAGCACGAGCGGGAGAGGGAAATTTAGATGTCATAATGCATATTGAAGAGGGAAATATTGCCGATTTCGAAGACACGGCACCATACGAGGGCGCCAATATAGCCGCAGAGAGCGCAGAAAGGTGGCAAACCTTAGTCCTCCACGCTCTTTCCACCAACAAATCTCCCTTCCCTATGAAGGGTTACCCCCATACCGCTCCTCCGTCACACATATACTCTCTAAACGCATGTTTGTCGAAGATTGCGTCCTCAGCTCAGCGACTTACAAGGCTGGAAGTCAACGATGCATACTGCTTATCCCATTTCGCTCAACCCACTCACAGCCAAGTTCTCTGGAGGCTCACAGACCTGAAAATTCATATCTCTAGTGGAGCTGGGGAGGCGAATATCTTGCCAAGTCTTTCTTCGGTTACAAGGCTCGACCTTTCCCATGTCGTGCTCCCTTACTACACCCACAGTATGCACCTTCCATTCATTGAACACCTTGTCTACCTTTCACTCTCCGTTGTCTCTCTCCAGTGGATGGCAGGGCGAGAATTCAAGGCGTTGAGGACATGTAACATACATTCGCCTCTCCACCACCGTGTCATTCAAGGCGCAAGAGTCGTGCTCCCAGTTTGTGGAGAGCTCGCATATCATGCCTATCCACTTGAAGGCCTCGGCGCGTTTATTGCCCCCCAGCTTGAGATATTAGACACTGGAATCAATACCTTCAACACATCAAGAAATGCCGCAGAACTCGACCGAGTCCGCAATTTCTGTGCGCGCCAGACCACTTTACAACACATTCACTTAACGGTGGAGGGTCACGACCTCTCCCTTCTTGGGATCTTGAAGCTGTTACCCAGGCTAAAAGAGCTCGTATTAAACCTGGATCGGCCTTCAGGTCTCGGCTGGAAATTCCTTTGCGCACTTATTGCGAGGTCTGACAAACCGAAACTTCGACACAATGTGGAATGGTGGGACTCCATGTTTGACGACGAGAGTGGCGATTCACCACTCTTGCTCTGTCCTTCTTTGACCATCCTTGGGTTGAGGTACCGGAGGTGGCTTCGGAATACAGAAACCGAAATCATAGTTCCACTCTTCGCCGCCATCCTCCATTCACGAAAGCTAGCGGGCACGCCTCTGTCCTCTTTTACCATCGAATGGGGCAATGGTACGGTACCAGTACGGATAAACATATCTTGGGCCATTTTTGAGAAGCCACCTCGCAATGAACTGACCGCACTTGGAGCGTCCGGATTTCGGGATGTAGGGGTGATATGTGAAGCATTTATGAGCGCCACTAGGTCCGACCTCATCACCCTTGTGAACGTTCTCCCACGCACAGTCCTCTATCTCGCCCAACCCCTCTACTCCTCCTATATGCGTCAAATAACCATCTTGATCATCTCTATAAGCGGCTCATGGAGTGGATCTGAGGCGGATATACTCCCTTATTGCGAGCAACTTGAGCTGTTAGATATCACTGGTGTGTCTATCCCCCGTTATTCAAATAAGATGGACCTCCCGCTCGTACGCACACTCCGCAAAGTCACTGCAACGGGAAGCTCCGTAGATTGGATGGGAGGCCGAACTTTCCTCGAGTTAATTGAATGCAAGATCCGGAATGTCAATGATCAAAAGTGGGGAGGTCCGCCATGGGTTTCATTGCCAGTCTGCAGGGTGATGGAGCACTGGAATGCAACTCTTGGTCTACTTCCACACTTTTTACTCCCCTCCCTTCAGTCGCTGTTGGTAGGCCCGATTCCAGTCAGGCTCCCAGATTTGCATGACCAGCGTAGAAGGGATGACGGTCCATTATGGTCATTATACTTTCGTTTTCCAATCCTAGGGGTGGCTACAAACAAGGCAATCTTCCTCATATCCCATCTCCAGGTGGTTGGAACCTCCCTGTTATGGCCTGTGGGTGTTAACCCGTCCCATATGGAGGCCAGTATTCTTGAGAAGCGACTTCTACCGTCAATGGAGTACTTTATTGCAATTAGCGTGAGTCTCCACATGTTCTACGACGAGAGTCACAGGGAGGAGGTGCATTTCGGAGAGTCCGATTTCTATGGGTGAAAACTGCTCACGGTTCACTCCGGCTGGAAATCAAATATATACAGGGATCAGTCATACCATGGGCCTGTGCATGAAGGGGTTTCTCCCATTTTCGTATTTAGACTAGGGATCTATAGTGCACTTTGGTCCAATGACGATGTACCTCCTGTAGTAGTAGTAAACGGTGAACCCTATAGCACTCTGGGGACTCTGGCGACACCAATATTATTTAATGGTGAATGAATCGAGAAGAACGGAATCCCACAAACGCAAGTCAGGCGTGCGACATTGGACAGATGGTCGACTATTTGTTGGGAGATTCGGAATTTGGCCATGTGCATTTCGCTCCCGGTCACCCTCACTCTCCCACCGCGAGTCTCCTTGTAGTCCGGGTCTTATATTCATCAAGATTCAATCTCCTCCTCCTTCCGCGTGTTTTTGTACAACTTTTCCTCGTAGACGACCCATTTTCGGTTTTTCATCCTACTTCTCTGACCTTCGTGCCTCGCCGGTTTAATCGCCGAGATTGTTGGAGTTGGTGATTCCTCTCCAACGAGGGCCCGGTAGTTAGGGAGACCCGTGGTTCGATCCCCGGTCTGGCCGTTTCTTTTCTCCTCCCACAGAGATATCCTGTATACGTTGGTAGACAGTCCCCCAACCTTGATATCGACTAGTTATCATCTTCGTAATCGCTTCCGCCCTCCCGCCTTAACGTTTAAAAACTTGCCTCTGCTTTGTACATCTATGTCTGCTGGAAAGCGGTACTCTCGGAAAACTAGTACCAAGTGAAGGCGCTCATGAAAGTAGTTCGCGGCAAGAATGGAGGTCATTAAATGCGTACATTGCTTCAGCTCGAGGAATATTTCGTAGCACGTCGGTCGTTGTGTAAGAAGCATCCATGGAGACACCTGCCTGGGTGAGTTGCCGTACGCGTCACACAAATATCAGAACCCTTACATGTCGCCTGCGTTTCCTATTCTTTGCGCCAATTATGTGCACCTGGCGACCAACCCAAGTACTGGTGTGTGGTGGTCACTGGTGCATGTTCACGTCCTTCTGTAGAGCCCTCACAAGCGAGCTGGGGTCGATTTCGGGCTTGCAAGTGGTGGATTATACTTTTATATGGTTCAATGAAGCAGCTGGCCGGTTTGAGACCACTCCTATTAGGTCCCCCTGTGTAATACAAACAATAAACGACGCTTGATTTTCAACCTCTGGGAGCAGAGATACGGGGTATCATTGGACCAGGACAGCGACGCGACTGCAGACATTCCAGAAGATTTGAAAGCGACTTAACATGAGTGGCTGATAACTTGTGGGTATGTCGAGCATTTTTGGAGCCCGTCTGCTTGATATTCACCATTTTCACGCATGACGTACCAAGCGATGATTATTTACCATTTCAGGCCAGCTCCGCAGTGGCTACTTTAGCTGTGCTGCTAGAATTCCTTACTAAGATTGGAATGGTACTGTGGTACTTGAATTTCTGAGTGGGGGATGTATTAGTGAAGACTCGACAAAACTCAAAGGTATTCATGAAAATGCTGGATGGACGACCAGAAATGGCGGTCCGACTCTGAGGTGAACCCAAAGAAAGGGCCGTGATTGACTATGTTTATTCCTTGACTTTGGCGAGAATGTCCGAATCTTTAAAGAGGAAGTATTCCTGGACAACCGAAGGTCAGCACTTGAACTCAGAGTCGAGTATGAACACCCAAGTAGCAGCTACGTACCTCTTCTCCCACTTTTATCGAGTTTCCACCCCAGCTCGGGAGCAGAACGCGATCACCAGGTCGAACGCTGGGCGGGATGAGCTTGCCGTCTTTGTTGGTCGCCCCAGGACCGACAGCAACTACAGTTGCCTCTGGGAGAGTCCCAGAGGTCGCAGAAGTAGGCAAGAAAAGGCCCGAGGTAGTTTTCTGTAAAACTCGATGTCAGCACGACGCATCGAAAAAAGTAAAAAGGCAGAATGGACCGTTTCTGGCTTGAAGCGCTGAACAAGGACACGGTCGAAGAGAGGAAACACGCTTTTGATCGACTTGAACGTAGCAGCCTACGGAGTACGACGTCAGGTGTGATTGCGATGTCACAAGGCATTTTGCGTACCATTTTGTATTCGTGGACAGACAGTTAGGGACTTGAGAGGCGGTGACGAGGTCGAGGACGGGAGTGGAGGGATCTGAGTTGTGAGGGAGAATGCTCTCGAATTTTCTTTGGACACGCTGGGGGCAAGTTCGAAAAATTCTGGCCAAACATGCGTCACGAACTTGTTCCTCTTCTCTCCCGTCCTTTCTCGTCGTCGGCAGCAATGATCCCTTCTCGCACTGGTTCTGCTCTCCGCCGCACCACTCCTAAGGCGGCCCGTGGCGTCCTTGCCCGTGGTGCTCATAAGGAAGTTAAATTCTCCAATGAAGGCCGCGCTGCCATGCTTGCGGGCGTTGAAATTCTCGCAAAGGCAGTCAGCGTCACCCTCGGACCTAAGGGTCGGTTCCTCATCTGTGCCCCCCGACTTCGACGCGTCGTTGACATTTTTTTCCTAGGACGAAATGTCATCATTGAGCAGAGCTTTGGTGGCCCAAAGATCACAAAAGGTGTGTAGAAAGAACCTCATCGTCTTTACAGAGTCGTTATTACGAGAGAGCTCTGTGTCATGAGCTACGGGCGTATTCGTCAAACCAGAGAACGTGCTTTGACTAGCGACCACACCCGGCCGCTATCACGCCAAGGACTCTAAAGGAGTGAACAAAACTTCCATGGCTAACTCGCGCCAATAAATGTGACGCGTCGATTTTGTATCCGGTTCTCGCGATTGGTCATAACGAGAACGACAGAATCGCGCTTTCAAAAGTCCCGTACCTTTCCGATCGACTTGGTTGCACCTTCGTAGACATCACGTTTTCCACTAACCCTGACGTTCTCGTTCCCCAGATGGTGTAACGGTCGCCAAGGCCATTACACTCAAGGATAAGTTTGAGAACCTCGGTGCTCGGTAAGTGTTATTTTACTCTCCTGAGCACGTATTTACATGATGCTTCTAGACTAGTCCAGGAGGTCGCTTCAAAGACCAACGAAGTAGCTGGCGACGGCACCACTACCGCGACCGTTCTTGCTCGTGCAATTTACGCGGAGGGCGTCAAGAACGTCGCTGCTGGCTGCAATCCCATGGACCTCCGACGGGGCTCCCAAAAAGCTGTTGAGAAAGTCATCGAGGTACTCGAGAAGGAGAAGAAGCTCATCGCTACCTCTGAGGAAATTGCTCAGGTATACATCATCAATTACTGTAGATGAATTAAAACCCATATCCTCCGCAGGTGGCGACCATTTCTGCCAACGGCGACATCCATATTGGCAACCTCATTGCGACCGCCATGTCGAAGGTTGGGAAGGAAGGTGTCATTACTGTAAAGGAGGGCTCTACCATCGGTGATACCATTGAAATCACTGAGGGCATGCGATTCGACCGCGGCTTCATTTCGGCGTACTTCATCACCAACCCCAAGTCGCAAAAAGTTGAGCTCGAGAAGCCCCTCATCCTCCTGTCGGAGAAGAAGATTTCCGCTATCGTTGATATCCTCCCTGCGCTCGAGGCCGCTGCTCAGCAGCGCCGCCCGCTGTTGATCATTGCTGAGGATGTTGACGGCGAAGCGCTCGCGGCATGCATCCTCAATAAGCTCCGCGGTCAGCTCCAAGTTTGCGCGGTCAAAGCGCCCGGATTTGGCGACAACCGCAAGTCCATCCTTGGCGACCTTGCCATTCTGACTGGTGGTACCGTCTTCACTGATGACCTTGATATCAAGCTTGAGCGCCTCACTCCCGACATGCTCGGCTCTTCAGGCAGCGTCACTGTCTCCAAGGACGACACCATCTTCCTCAATGGCGATGGCTCGAAGGATGCTCTCGCCGCTCGATGTGAGCAGATCCGAGCGATCATCGCGGATGAGACCACCTCAGAGTTCGACAAGACCAAGCTTCAGGAGCGTCTGGCCAAGCTCTCTGGCGGTGTGGCAGTAATCAAAGTCGGCGGGTCGAGCGAAGTTGAAGTCGGCGAGAAGAAGGACCGGTACGAGGATGCGTTGAATGCTACTCGCGCTGCTGTCGAGGAAGGTATCCTCCCCGGTGGTGGCACTGCACTTATCAAGGCATCTCTCTCCCTCGCTTCCCTCACGGCCCCGGACTCGCCGCTCAACTTTGACCAGCGCCTGGGTGTCAGTATCATCCGCGCTGCGCTCCTCCGTCCTGCTCGGACTATTGTGGACAACGCTGGCGAGGAGGGCAGCGTCATTGTTGGTCAGCTGTTGGAGAAATACGCTGGGGAGACTCAGTTCCAGTGGGGATATGATGCCGCCAAGGGCGAGTTTACCGACATGATTGCATCTGGCATCGTCGACCCATTGAAGGTTGTCCGCACCGCACTTGTTGATGCTAGGTACGCTGTGCTGCTTAATGGTCCTTAAAGTTGGAGAGGAACTGACATATACATCCTGCAGCGGCGTTGCCTCGCTCCTCACTACCTCCGAGGCATGCATTGTTGAGGGAGAGGAGAAGACGCCTCCCGCCGGCATGGGCATGGGCGGTGGAATGGGTGGAATGGGCGGCATGGGATTCTAAAGTCTCAATGGCCCTTTCCCCTTGTTTGACGCCATCACACCATTCTCCCATGTAACTGAAAACGAACCGGCCCATACCGGTGATAATCTCAACGCATCTCACGTACGCATCACGCACTTCCGAGCCCTCTTGCTGCATCTACATACGATACGAATAGTACAACTGCTTGACTATCACTACGAATTGGTTTATAGGATCCATAACATCGAGCATGGGTTGATTTTGATTTGGTGTTGGAAGATTTGAATTGAATCACCACTTTTGCAGTAACCTTGCATTGTGAATCTGAGACGGGGAGACGTGAGGATAAAGCAAGTTAATCTGCTTGATCAGTGTCGGACCAGAACCCCGGCGTTCTGCACCAAACTCTTTGCCATGGTCGTAGATCTGTGCACTCTATGCTTGGTCAGGAGCCGAAAGGAAGAAAAAAAAAATCGATAGAGATATGCGGGGAGAGAACATGGAGATCGTGGTTCCGTGAGCGAAGCGACCATTGGGTCAAGCGGCGTTCGTGGTGGAGGTGAACACGGTTACTTGGCAGGTCACTCGTAACTGATGCCCTGATGCTTCGTGGACGGTACTCTCCCTCAGGTGGATACGTCCAGTCAATACTGTCTCAACTGCTAATTTGAGAGCCTGTCTTAAGAGAGTAGATAGAGCACGATGGTCCTGAATCGTAAAGACGTTCCTAATAACCGGGGTCAAGGCGCCAATGTTCTGAGTGCTCAGATCGAACGTCTCATGGCCGGCTGCTGGATCAGATCAGATACAGGCCTGCTAGGGACATGTGTAGATGAAAAGGGGAGTGAACCGCCTTGGGGGGGGGGTTGTTCGAAGGAAGTCAGTCAGAGTGTTTGGTGCCAAACAAGGACAAAAGTCTAACCCTACTCGAAAGAAAAGTACTTGCTCGTCAAGTACTTGCCAATATTCACTAAAATGAGGTAAGTGGATCAAACCTTGTAAATCGAGTACAACCAAATAGGTACTAACGGGTTTCTCCTCGACCTCCAGCAAACTCTCAGTGTCAAGCGTGCGGGCGTCGATCAAGGAGCTCCTGGCCCAATCCCAGGAAAAGCAGAGGAAGTTTGTCGAGACCATTGAGCTCCAGATCGGTCTCAAAAACTACGACCCCCAGAGAGACAAACGTTTCTCGGGTACCGTCAAGTACGTACCACCTCTAGGTTCCCAATAAATATCTCATAAACTTGGCCCCGATTTCGCTGACTCTATTCATCTCTGCAAACAGATTGCCCAATATCCCCCGGCCGAGGATGTCGATCTGCCTGCTCGGGGATGCCGCCGACATCGATCGTGCCAAGCAAATCGAGCTCGAGTACATGAGCGTTGATGATTTGAAGAAGTATGTAGCGACTTGTTTTTCGTGTACTCTCGCTTTCTCGGCCTAACCTGGTACACAGGCTGAACAAGAACAAGAAGTTGGTCAAGAAGCTCGCGAAGAAGTATGACGCCTTCCTGAGCTCCGAAACTCTACTCAAGCAGATCCCTCGTCTGCTTGGGCCCGGTCTCTCCAAAGCCGGAAAATTCCCCACCCCCGTCTCGCACTCAGAGGACCTGACCAACAAACTCACCGAGGTCCGTTCGACCATCAAGTTCCAGTTGAAGAAGGTCCTCTGCCTTGGTGTCGCTGTCGGGCACGTCCAGATGACTGATGAACAGGTCGTGTCCAACGTCATGATGAGTACGTCGACCTCATTCACATAGCACATGGAAATACGGGTATTGATCACTGCGGCTTCAGGCATCAACTTCCTCGTCTCGCTTCTCAAGAAGAACTGGCAGAACGTCAAGTCGTTGCACATCAAGTCAACGATGGGCAAGGCGATTCGCCTATACTAAGCACACCTCAACACCAACTATCTCTTCCCAAGTTGCTCATACGTGCTTCATTCGTGGGCGGCTAGCTGTTGATGAGAGCGAGAGACCATTCGCATACTTGCAAAATACGAAGCGCCCGCACGCTTGTACCAACAGCCAGAGACGAGGCTCTGGCTGATTGGGAGCTGATGCGAGTGGTCTTTTTTCTCATTTAATGGCCGGTGAGGGTGAGGGTGGTTGTAGGTAATTAAGGTGTCACATACTGAGCTGATGGGTAGTCGTATGGCAAATATAGACTATGTCCTTCCGCTAAGTAAGTTGTCAACGAGACACCGTGAGGGTATTGAAACCCGGCGAGACGCTCTTAAGCCATATGAACAAAGGGAGCAGATCCATCTCCTCTTTGGTGGTTGTCCTCGCAGTTGAACTTAATTCTGAGACGCGGCCCTGAGGGAGGCTTTCATGAAAAGAAACCTTGAATTCATTAATAATCGAACACCCAAGGATGAGGACAGCTCCAATGACAGCACATCTTATGTACACTTGATAGACGATGTTTGTCGTCCGAGTTCCTGTTCTTTTAGAAAGGAACGGCACGTTTCTTGGTCGTACCGGTGGGGGCGCCAACAACGTCGCTGATAGCAGCAGCGACGAGAGCGGAGGAGAGAGCAGCAGCTGTAGCACGTGTCCGATCAACGAAATGCGACTCAACAACGGAGGGAGAGGATACGTACGACTGGATTGGCCGTTGTCACCGAGGTGGGTGAGGAGGATGCCGGCGACACCACTGCGAGGGGGATCGAGGTGAGCAGAGTTCATGAGGCCAACGACGGGGAGACATACGGAGCGGCCATCGAGGTACCAGAGAGGGTCTCGGTCGAGGTCCTGGAGGTGATCCCGGCAGAGACGACGTCGACACCGAGGAACCAGACTAGAGAAGGAATCAGGAAGGAGGGCAGTGAGGTGTGGTGGGAAGAGACGCACCATCGAGGGGCTTGCCAAAGTTGGAGAAGTCAGCCTTGACATTGTCGGAGTCAAGTGCTCCTGGAGTATTCACATCAACATTGTGATAAGATGAAGATGATAGAAATTCTGCTTACCTACGGTGATTCCAGCAGCGACACGAGCGGGGGAGTCGTTCGCAGCGTTCTTGTTGTCATTACCAGCAGCTGAGAAAGAATTAGCTTTATGTTTCACTGACAGCGAGACGGGAGCTAACCGATGGTGAAGTGAACACCGCTGCGTATACCGCTGTTGACAGCGTCATCAATGGCCTTGCTAGCAGAACCGCCAAGGGAGAGGTTGACCACGGAGGGCTTGCGTGAGGCGACGGCATGAGTCACAGCAGCGTTAATTCCACTGATGATGTCGGAGAAGGCGCCAGATCCTTCGTCGGAAAGCACTTTTACAGCGAAGATCGAGGCACTCGAGGCCGGCCCGAACCTACTATAGAAGTTGTCAGAGCCAGAAGTTCCTGTTGATATAGTATTTGGCTTACGCCCCGGCCGCAGTACCAGCGGTGTGGGTGCCGTGGCCATTTCCATCGGCGTCGGCAAAACCGCCGAAGGTGGCAAGCCATTGAGCACGTCCAGTGAAGGCCGAGTGCTCGATGAAGATTCCGGTATCGACACCTGGTCAAGAGTCAGAAGCGTATTGGCGAAAGATGGCATGCTACCGACCATAGAAGTTCGTGCCAGCACCAGCAGCACGCTTCTCGAACGCAGGAGCCCATTCAGACTCCGCAACAGGTTCCGGCTCGGCGTTACGTTTCTCGACACTAATGAAAGACGAGTTCTATCATCTGAGGCTGACGATTGGGTTGGAGGGGTCACGCACTGGTAGTTGATTTTTGCGATGCCATCTTCCTCAACGTACTCGACGTTGGGATCAGCAAGCACGGCAGTCAGAGCAGCGCCACCAAGTTTCGCCGCATAGCCGTTGATGATGGTCCAGTCGCTATAGGTGACCTCCTTGTAGGAGTCATTGTCGTCTAAAGTGAATACGAGGTCGTTCAACGATTGAATGGAAGCCTCCTTGGAGGCATCGTCCTTGAGCTTGACAATATATGATTTAGGGTTGACCTCGTCAGTCGTTGCGCGGCGGAGCTTGTTGAATTCTGCGGGCCGAGGAGCAGCCAAAGCGGCAGAAATGAAGAAAGAGAGAGTGGCGAAGGCGAACTTCATGTTGAATAAGGAGTGGTAAAGAACGGAGAGGGCGTCGCGGCGCAGGTGGGCTGGATGATGAGGATGGAGAGCAGCATACTGGCGATCTTATATAGCCTACGGATACCCTGGTCACCTTTCTTGTCTCAGCGCCTTCGCTGGAGGACCTATGCGAGACCGGCCGGTGTGCAAGTATTGCCACGACAACCCGGGGCCAACGAGGTGTGGATGTATTTCGCTTTCAATGCACCATGCTGCTGCAAGGGGAACGCGTGACCTTTGACATCAGTCCCCAATTGTTCC
>Ga0307513_10002282_pt1 | contig 26768 bp, 20 predicted proteins | sample 15_EM_MG_FD_202174 | JGI IMG/M metagenome (GOLD analysis project Ga0307513, IMG submission 202174) | Populus trichocarpa ectomycorrhiza microbial communities from riparian zone in the Pacific Northwest, United States - 15_EM | ecosystem: Host-associated > Plants > Roots > Unclassified | place...
GGCAGGGACGAGCCCTGCCCCTACTGTTCTACTGCCAATTGAAATTTGCTCTAAGAACCGCACGGTTCATTTACACAGGGGCGAGGTTATGTTTGCAGGCGTGCGAGGTTAGTTTACAGATGTGCAACGAAGCCTCGCACGCGTGCAAACTAACCTCGCGGGCTTGTAAACAAGCCTCGCAGACGTGTAAACGAAGGTTTCAGGCGGTTATTCCTTCAGGAGACGCCGCAACTCGGGGATGCGCGTTTCGGGTGCGCCGAAGCGTTCGCGGTAATCTTCGATGCTGCGGCGGATCACTTCAGACGCGTCCGCGCGATTATAGACTTCCGCGATCTCGACGCGGCGCGGGGCTTCCTGCGGGAGTTGCTTGTAACTCAGAAAATAGTGTTGCAGGCGTTCGACGAGTCCGCTCGGGGCGTCCGTGATCTCGCGGTGGTGTCCGTAGGTCACGTCGGATTCGAGGACGGCGATGATCTTGTCGTCGGCCTCGTTGCCGTCGATCATGCGCAGGCCGCCGATGGGCAGCGCGCGCACGAAGAAGTCGCCGTGCGCGGCGGGTCGCTCGGTGAGCACGCAGATGTCGAGCGGGTCGCCGTCGCCGCGTATGCCCTTGCGCCCGACGCGCGATTCGCAGAGCGCGGCCACGGATGCGCCGCAGTAAGTTTGCGGGATGAAGCCGTAGGGCGTCGGGCACATCGAAGAGAAACGCTGCGGGCGATCAACGCGGAGGTGTCCGGAAGGCTTGTCGAGTTCGTACTTGACGGCATCGGTCGGGACGATCTCGATGTAGGCGTTGACGACCGAGGGCGCGTCCGCGCCGGGCACGACGCCGTGCCACGGGTGCGCCTGAAAAAGTTTCGCCAGCAGATCGTGCAATGCTTCGTCGTTCGTCGGCATGGATTCAGCCCTCGATTTACGCGACGGCGCGGCTCATCCGTTATGCTAAAATTCGTCTCCGCAGCGCGCCTTAATGTTTCGGCAGATTATGAGGCGGACGCGCGGCGCATGTCCATAGCGCCGGGCGCGCGTGAACAAACTCAAGACACAGGAAACTTTCCATGTCAGCCACGACGACTAACCCGACCGTTATCACAGCGACTTCAGACGCGCGGGCGCGCGCCCTCTCCGTGCGCTGGATCATCGGCGCACGCGACGACCTCGTGTGGTTCATCGGGTCGGTCGTGTCGAGTTATGCGCTGTTTGCGCTCTACGTCGGCGGCCTCGTGCCGCTCGTGCCGATGGTGGCGGCGTGGGCGATCCTGATCGACGCGCCGCACGTCTTCGGCACTTTCTCGCGCACCTACTTCGACCGCGAGGAGCGACGCGCGCGCGGGCGTCTGCTCTGGGGCTCGCTCGCGTTCTTCGCCGTCGGCCCTTTGATGGTGTTCGCCGGTCTGGGCCTCGTCTTCTTCTTCCTCGCCGCGCTCTGGGCTTACTACCATCTAGTCAAACAGCACTACGGATTCATGGTGCTCTATAAAAAGAAGAACGCCGACCTCGCGCCCACGGACAACGCGCTCGACCGGCTCTTCATCCTGCTCGCGCTCACTTATCCTTTCGTCGCCTTCGTCGCGCGCGACCCGGAAGCGTTGGCACGCGTCCCCGCGCGTCTGACGAGCGGGATCAGTTACCTCGAAAGGTCGCTGCTCGCGGCGACGGTCGCGGTCGCGGTCGTCTGGGTGCTCCGGCAGTTGCAGCGCGCCGTGCGAAGACAACCGCTCGACGTGCCGAAGTATCTGCTGCTCGCCGCCTGCGTGCCGATGCACTGGCTCGTGCTCCTGACGCCGATGCCGCACAAGCCCATCGCCATCGTCGCCATACTCACGATCTATCACAACCTGCAATACCACCGCCTCATCTGGTTTCACAACCGGAAGTACGCGAGTGGCGGAGAGGCGCGCACGCGTCACGGCGCGGCGGAACTGATCAGCCGGAGGCTCGTCTATTACGTCGCCTTCGGCGTCCTCTTCGGCCTCTGGTATCAACTGCCGCGCCAGTACGTCTCATACACCAGCGGGCGAGGCGCGCAACTCACCCAACTCGTCGCCGCCTTCTTCTGGGGCTACGCCTTCATCCACTACTATCTCGACTCAAAAATCTGGCGCGTCCGCCGCGACCCCTCCGTCGGCAAAGCATTGCGCATGGAATAGAAAAGCCGTGAATCGTGAATCGTAAATCGTGAATAGAAGAAAGCAGGTTTTCTCTATTTACGATTTATAGCAGTTTGCAAATGGATGTGACCGGCGCGCTATAACTGTAGGGGCAGGGCTTGTCCCTGCCCGCTCTGTTACGTCACCACACGGGCAGGGACAAGCCCTGCCCCTACAAATTTTTCCCGGTTACACTCAACTGCAACCAGCTATACGATTCACGATTCACGGCTTTTCTCACTCCAGTCGCGCGTTGCCGAGTGGCGATAGTCGAAGAGTTTTTCGAGGCGCGGGACGATGAGGAAGGGCGCGGCGAGTCTGCCGAAGATGTTGAAGGGCGGTTCGTACTCGATCTCGTCTCGCAGGAGCGCGCCGTCGGCGTGCGGCTCGACGAGGTGGCGGTGACGCCAGAAGCGGAAAGGCCCTTTGACCTGCACGTCTTCAAACATGCGCGGCGGCTCGTAAGCCGTGTGACGCGCGACCCAGCGCACGGGGAGCGCGCCGAGAATGCGCGTCTCGACAATCGCCTCCGAGCCGATCTCGGAAATCTTTGCCATCTGAATAACGCGCGAGGATTCCCACGGCGGCGTGAGCCGCGCGAGCGCGTCCGGCAGTTCGTGAAACGCGAAGACGCGCTCCGGCGAAGCGGCGATCACGCTTTCCCTGACGAACATGCTCCGACGGCTCATTCCGTTTTTCCCTTCTATTCTCCGCACAAAAAAGTTAGACGCGGCTCATCTCCGCGCAAACAATTCGCGCGACTGTTCGTGTCAGCAAACTAATGAACACGCAAACATACTTGCCGCAGGGCGCATCGCAGTGGATCGCTTTAGCGTGCGCCGTCGCCGCCTGCTTCGCCGCCGCCGGGATCGCCTCACTCTACACCACTCCGGCCATCCCCGTGTGGTATGCCTCGCTCCAGAAGCCCGCGTGGACTCCGCCCGCGTGGCTGTTCGGCCCCGTCTGGACGCTGCTCTACCTGATGATGGCGGTCGCCGTCTGGCTCGTCTGGCGCGAGCGCGGCTTTTCCGAGGGTGCAGGCATGGCGATCACTTTGTTCGCCGTCCAACTCATACTCAACGCGCTCTGGTCCATCATCTTTTTCGGCTGGCGGCGTCCGGACCTCGCGCTCGGCGAAATCTTTTTTCTCTGGGCGGCCATCTTCGCCACGATGCTCTCGTTCTGGCGCATCTCGCACGCCGCCGCGTGGCTCATGTGGCCTTACCTGATGTGGGTGACTTTCGCAGGCTTTCTCAACCTGTCGATCTGGCGTCTGAACAGGTGAAGAGACGCTCGCCGGCCTTCACCTGCGGCGGGCGACGGGGAGCGGCGACGGGCGGGCACAGGCCGTTAGTCTTCGTCGTGTTCTGCGCCGTCGTAGCGCATGACGATCTGTTCGCCGTCGTTGTTGGTTTCGAGGTGGACGGGGCGACCCCAGAGGCGGTGGACGTATTCGAGGACTTTGCGCGCGTAGTTTGAATCGAGTTCCGCGCCTTCGTACAGGTGTTTGAGATAGAGTTCGCGGTTGCGGTTGTAGTCGCCGTCGGCGACGACGATGTAGGGGAAGCCGAAGTTGGTCATGTTCGAGACGAGTTGATCGCGCACGCGCTCCCAACGTTTCTCCGTCACCGTCCACTCCTCTTCCTCCACGAGTTCGTAGACGAACAAGTCCAACTCCTCGCACAACTCTTCGGTCAGATAGTTGCGCAGGAACGACACGTCGTTGTCGAGTTCGCGCACCTCGAAAATCTTCTCGCGCCCCTGCCCGCCCGTCCGCCCGAACTTTTCGCGCTCCTCCGCCGTCGGGTTGTCCCAGCGCTTCTCTATGTCTTCGAGAATCTTGTAACCGAGATAATACGGATTCAACTGCCCCTTGTGCGGCGAGACGACGCCCGCGTGCAGTTCGGCAAACTCGATTGATTCCGTGTCGGTCAACTCAAGCTCGCGCATGATGCGCGAATGCCAGAACGATGCCCAACCTTCGTTCAGGGTCTTCGTCTGCATCTGCGGGACGAAGTATTCCATCTCTTCGTGAATCATCGCCATCGCATCGCGCTGCCAGTCGGTGAGAGTGGGCGAGTTGCGCATGATGTAGTAGATGAGGTCTTTTTCGGGGAGGCGTTCGCCACGCGGAAGTTCGCGCGCGGGCGGCGTGTGCGGCGCGGCTGGTTCGCCGAGATTCCAGAGGTCGTCGTAGCGGCCTTCCTTCCGCTCTCCGGCGCGCTCCTGCTCTCTGGTCTGCAACGGGCGATCATGTTTGATGAAAAAGTTCGGGTCGATGTGCTCCTCGATGGAGAGGACGGCATCCAGAAACTCCTCGACCGTCTTGCGCCCGTACTTGAACTCATACTCGCTCATGCGCCCCGCGTGCGACGAGACGGACTCGACCATGCGCCGGTTGGTCTTGGAGAAGTAGGCGTTGTTCTTGAAGAAGTCTACGTGGCCGAGGACGTGCGCCATCACGAGTTTGTTCTGGATGGGGCTGTTGGTTTCCAGCAGGAAGCCGTATGACGGGTTGGTGTTGATGACCACTTCGTAAATCTTCGAGAGGCCGAAATCGTACATGGTCTTCATGCGGTGATAGGCTTTGCCGAACGTCCAGTGCGAGTAGCGACCGGGCAGGGCGTAAGAGCCGATCTCGTACATCACGGTCGCGGGCACGATCTCGAAGCGCGTCGGAAACGGGTCGAGGCCGAAGCGCGCGGCGATCTCCCAGATTTGTTCGAGCGCGCGTTCGAGGTCTTTGATTTCGCGGTCGTCTGCCATGTGCGTATTTTCCTCTCGAACAGGTAACGACCGCAAGTTTTAAATGACTCCGAGAAAGATTTGCAGACAGCCAAAGCATTCACCACCGCAGACTCCGAAGAGCGCACAGCGGGGGCACAGAGGAAAGCAAGAGACGATCTCAAATGTCAGATTTGAATTTCTCAAATGTCAGATTTGAAATTATTTGCCTCTGTTCTCTGCGCCCCCTTGGTGTCCTCTGTGTCTGCGGTGGTGAGTCTTGAAACGGCTTAAGGAGTTTTCTTGTCGCTCGCGGCGGGTGCGCGCAGGGTCTTGATGGCTTCGCGGATGGCGGCGGCGTTTTTGGGGTCGGGTGTTTGGCGCAGGTATTTTTCGAGTTCGTCGGCGGCGCGGGCGCGGTCGCCGCGCTTCTCGTGGAGCCGCGCAAGTTGGAGATGGACGGCGGGGAGTTTGCGGTCGCTCAGTTGATAGGCGCGGGCGAGTGATTTTTCGGCTTCGGTAAAAGCGTAGTTGCGTTCCTCTGTTTTAGCGGGGTCAATCAATACGGCCTGCTCGATCAAGGCCGTGCCCGCGAGCAGCGGGTATTGCGGGTCGGACGGACTCAGCCGCGCGGCTTCGGCGAAGATGCGCGCGGCCACCGCGAATTTGCGCTGCTGCATCAAGACCACGCCGAACGCGTGCCACACGCGATCATCTTTCGGGTTGACCCGCTGCGCCTCGTTAAGCTCGGTGATCGCTTCCGGCAGTTTGCCCTGTTTGAGATATTCGCTGGCGAGCAGGAAACGCGCGTCGAAGTAGTCGGGGAAGAGCTTGACGGCCTCGCGCAGGGCTGCGAGCGATTCGGGCGCGCGCCCGTCTCTCGACAGTTTCAGACTCAGGTCGTAAGCGTCGCGCGCGGCCTTCGGCACGTCCTGCACGAAGTTCAGACCGGCGCGCGGCGGGCGCACGCCGCCTCGCCCGGTGAGTGTAATTTCGATGGTGCGCGTCTCGCCCTGTTCGCCGGGGCCGACGCTGCGGACAAACTCCACGCGCTCCAACGCAGGGTTATAGTCGGGCGACGAGATCGTCACCAGATAACTTGAATCGGCCAAATTGCTGAAAAAGAAGTCGCCTTCGTTGTTCGCGACCGTCTGGTCAATGAGCGCGCCGTTGCCGCTCTCAAGGCTGACGGGCAGGCGCGGCACGGTCATCCCCGACGGGGTGCGAATTTTGCCGCGAATGCTGTGGCCTTGCGCCGATGCGTCGGCGGCGGCGCAGGCGAGAGAAAGAAGGAGCAGGACACATGCGGTCGGAGCAGAGATGCGGAAACTCATGATCGTCACTCCCTGAAGCGCGCTCGTCGCGGGCGCGCTTGCGCGACGGCTGTGAATCGTCGTCGCAGTTTGAATTGCGCGCGAGCACGGGTAAAGAAAACGGTGGAGCCTTTTGGCAGGCTCCACCGGAATGAAACGACCGTTCGCCCGCGACAGTTAGAAGCGGAACTTGGCCGCGAACTGGAAGGCGCGCGGGCCGCCCGTGCCGAACACGCTCGTGGCGCGCGAGACGGGGGCGAGGAAATTGCTTCCTCCGCCCACCGGGTCGAGCACCTGCGTGACGTTGGCCTCGTCTCTGTAGTTGGCGACGTTGAAGAGGTTGAAGACCTCGCCGATGAGGTCGAGGCTCAGACGCTCGTTGAAGCGGATCCGCTTCGTCAAGCGCACGTCTTGCGAGATGAGGGAATCGCCGCCGAGGGGCGTACCCGCCGGGAGTTCCGCGATGGGCGAAAGCTCGTCGCCGAACACGTCGAAGAAGTGGCCGTCTTCGCTCGTGGTCGCAAGGGTCGGGATGCTCTGGTTGTAAGCCCGGATGATCGCGTTCAGGTCGGCGGCGGAGTTGATGCTCCGGCCTATGCTGCCCGGAGTCGTGCCGGGCAGGTAGGTCAGGAACGTGCCCGTGCCGGACAGGTCAACGTCGTTCGGCAGGAACGCGCTGAAGGGCACGCCGCTGAAAGCCGTCGAGATGAACGACACGTTCCAGCCGCCGAGCACGTTGCGCTTGAAGGCCGAACTGCTGTCGCGGAAGAACGGCATATCCCACACCGCGCTCACGACGAAACGATGCGTGCGGTCAAGACCGGCGGGGCCGAACTCTTTGCGCAGATCGTTTAAGTCCGTGCCGATAGCGCCGAGGCCGAGCGCGTCGCCGCCGAAAGCCTTGAAGCGCGAGAGGCTGTAGCTGGCGGTCATCTGGAAGCCGCGATTGAAGCGGCGGTCCAGGCGAAGCAGCAACGCCTTGTAGGTGGAGAAGCCGGACGAGTCGGCGTAGGGCACGGCGTTGTCGAAGATGCTCGGGTCGATGCGCGGACCGGAGACGGCGTTGTCGTGCTGGTTGATGTCGTAGACGAGGACTTCGTGCAGACCTTTGCGATAGTTGAAGTCCGCCTGCACGAGCATGTTCCACGGCAACTCGCGCTGCACGCCGAACGCGTACTGGATCGAGTAAGGCACTTCATACTCGGTCGAGAAGAGCGGACCGGAGATGGCCTGGAAGCACTCGATTGAAGTGGCGAGCGAACAGTTGAACGTGCGCGATTCGATGTCGGCGCGCGCCGCCGGAAGCAGTGCGAGCGCATCACGCAGCGTCAGGAAGCCGGTGTCGCCGTCGGGGTCTGTGCCGAAGCGACCGTCGCCGCCGGGGAAGAGCGCGCTCTGGAGGTCTGGGCCGACGAGGAACAGTTCCGAACCGGCGGGGCCGAGGTCGGCGCGCTCGAACAGGCGCAGGTTGTCAATCGTCGAGTCGTAGTACATGCCGATGCCGCCGCGCAGGACGGTCTTGCCGTTGCCCGCGATGTCCCACGCGAAGCCGACGCGCGGGCTGAGGTTGTTCTTGTCAGCCGGCGGAGCCTGCGTGCCCTTGCCGAAGAGCGAGCCGATGAGCGCGGGGCGCGGCTGGTCGTGATTCCAGAGGTTGTTGTCGTAGCGATAGGCGAGGCCATAGTTGAGCGTGAAGCGGTTGGTGAGTTTCCAGTTGTCGTTGCCGTAGAACTGGAAACGGTGGTTGATGGTCTTACCCTCCGGCGTGTTGAAGGGCAGGATGGGGCTGCCGATGCCCATCGAGATGTCGCGCACTGGGGCGTCGAGGAAATCTTCCTCAGTGTTCAAGCCGCCTTCCGGCTCGAAGATGCGGATGCGACCGGGGCTGGCGAACACGAAGAGGCCAGTCAGAGACGAGCGTTCGTAGTTGCCGCCGAAGCGGATGGTGTGCGCGCCGGTCGAATAGGTCATGTCGTCGCGAAACTGGTTGCGATTCTGGAAGGTGGTTTGCGGCGCGATGGAGTTTTGACCGGAGCGGAAAATCTGGCCGGGGAAATCACGAATCTCCGGCACGCCTTCGGTTGCCGGGGTGATGACGTTGCCGAAGTCGTTGAAGTTGTAGATGAACTGGTTGGTCAGTTTCGGGGTGAAGATCGTGGTCAGCCCGGTGACGAAGCCGTGCGTGTCGTTGATGACGATCTGATCGTTCGAGCTGAAGATGTTGCTCGTCGAGGAACGGGGCACGATCCCCGTGCCGGGAGCAAACGGCACTTGCTGGTTGTTGTCGTTGAAAGAGTAACGGAAGTACGCGTTGTTCCTGTCGTTGATGTTCCAGTCAACCTTTGTCGTCAGCAAGCGCTCATCGAACGGGTTCGGCGTGAAGCCGCTGAAACTGAGGGCGGTGGGCACGAGGTGGAGCGCAACGGCGTCCTGATTGTTCTGCTCGTAGTTGGCGAAGAAGAACAGCTTGTCGCGCTTGATCGGGCCGCCGAGGGTGAAGCCGTATTGCTCGCGGTCGAAGGGAACGCGGTCGGCCTGCGCGCCCGCGGGAATGCCGTTGGCCGCGTCGAGGCGTCCCAGACCGGGGAAGGCCGCAAACCTGTCGTCGCGATAATAGATGTAAGCGTTGCCGTGATACTCGTTCGTTCCCGAACGCGAGACGACGTTGACGGAGCCTGTGCCGGACGCGCCCGTCGAGACATCCACGTTGGAGATGCCGAGTTGAAACTCCTGCACGATCTCCTGCGAGAAGTTTTGCGTGGTCGTGCCGACGACGTTATCGACGACCGAGCCGCCGTCCACGGTGATCTGCGTGGAGCGACCGGCCTGCCCCGCGATGGAGATGCCGGTGTAGTTGGCTTTGGTCGGGTCGAAGCTGCCGCCCGCCACGGTTTCGACGCCGGGCTGGAGTTGCGCGAGGTCGAGGAAGTTGCGACCGTTCAGCGGCAGGTTTTGAATCTGGACCGTGCCGACGACGCCCGAGATGTTGTGATCCACGCGGTCGATCTGCGCTTCGCTGCTGCCGGTGATCGTCACCTCTTCGGCTGCGCCGCCGATCTCCAACTGCGCGTCGAGCGCGGCATTCTGGCCGACCGTGACCTGCACGTCTTTGAAGATCGTCTTCTTAAAGTTTGCGCCCGTGACCGTCACCTCGTAGTTGCCCGGAGGAAGTTGGCGGATGGAGAAATTTCCGTCGTCGCCCGTGTTCACGGTGCGGCTTAAATTAGTGGCGGTGTTGCGTGCGGTGACAGTTGCGTTGATGACGATGGCATTTTGCGGGTCGGTCACCGTGCCCTCGATTGCGCCCGTCGGCTCTTGCGCCCGGGCGGCTACGGAGAGACTCAACATGATCATCGCCAGCGGGAGGAAACCTGCCAGCCATTTCTTACATGTGTTCTTCATAAGGTTTTTCCTTTGTGGATGGTTCGTGCCTGAGTGTGTGTGCGGCGCGTGAATACGGTTTCCCGTCTCGACGACATGCAAGCCTTAAGCGAGGTGTGAGCTTGCGGGTCGGTTGGAGAACCACGCCGTCTTTTCGCGCCAGGAGACTGATCGCGGGACCGCTCCCGGCTTCCCGCGTTCCGCGTCCGTCTAAACTTAAAGACGCACGACGAAAACTCCGTTACGGCATTTTGCGTTGCCGCGATTGCGGCTTAATCCACCCCTTGCTCGTTCGAGAACCGAACTTCATTGAAGACTTCAAAAGGAGACTGATCACTTCCCAACGCAATCTACATTCCAATCGAAGTTTCGTGCCTTCGCGGAAAAGTTAAACCTTAAATTCACTTGCGTTTAGACGATTAGACGGAGGCGGGCGCGTGTGGCGGGGCGGGATGCGAAAGATGTTGTTTCTGAATTATTCTCCAAAATATTGAAGGCGATTGAAGTCCCGGCAGGAAACGTCGAGACGCAAAAGCGAGAGGCGGCGGGCGCGCCTCACGCTTCGATGTTGCGTTGCCCGAAGAACTGCTTGAGCGCGGGATACACGTCTTCGCGTTCGTCTATGCGCACGCCGACGAAGCGTTCCTTGCGGTGCAGTCGGTCCTTGAAGATGGACAGGAGCGCGCCCGACGAGCGACGGTAGCCGGACGTGCCCTCTTCGCCGATCTCGCCGTAGCCGAACAGGTTGCACGTATGGATCAACTCGTCGGCCAGACGCACGGCCTCTTCGTTGTCCGAGTAGTAATTGTCGCCGTCGGAGAAGTGAAACGGGTAGACGTTCCAGTCGCGCGGGTTGTAACGCGTACGAATGATCTCCAGCGCCAGTTGATAAGCCGACGAGACGACCGTGCCGCCCGATTCGCCCTGCGTGAAAAACTGTTCCTCCGTGACTTCCTTCGCCTCCGTGTGGTGCGAGATGAAGACGATCTCCACGTTGTCGTACTTCGTGCGCAGGAAGCGCACCATCCAGAAGAAGAATGAGCGCGCGATGTACTTCTTAAACTCGCCCATCGAACCCGACACGTCCATCAACGCGAGCACGACGGCGTTCGACTCGTAGCGGTGATCCTCTTCCCAACTCTTGAAACGCAAGTCCTCTTTCTTGACGTTGCCGAAGCGTGCGCCCTTCGACTCGCGCGCGTTGCGTTTGATGTTCTCAAGGATGAGTCGCCGCTTGTCGAGATTCGCCATCACGCCCGTGCGGCGAATTTCGTTGAAGCGCGTCGTCTTGGCGGGCACGGCTTTCTTGGCCTTCTCTTCGAGGAACGGCAGTTGGAGGTCTTCAAAAATGAGCGCGGCGAGTTCGTCTATATTGACTTCGGCCTCGTAGTATTCCGCGCCCGCGTCCTGCCCGGCGGGGCCGTTTCCCTTACCTTGCCCCTGCCCGTCTTCGCGTCCGAGCACGTCGCCGACGCGCGTCTTGCCGTCGCCCTGCCCGACGTGTTTGCGCTTGCGGTGGTCGAAACGAAACTTGTACTCGTCGAGCGAGCGGATGGGAATTTTCACGCTGCGCTTGCCGTCGGACAAAATGATCGCCTCGTTCGAGACGATAGAGCCGAGGTTCTTCTTGATCGCATCTTTGACGCGATCCTTGTGCCGCTCCTGATCGATGATGCCCTTGCGCTGCAAAGACCAATCGTTGCGCTGTACAGACATGATTGATAAAACTCCTCTCGAAGCGCGCCCCGCTCAAGCAGCGGTCGTCTCTTTGCCGCCGCAAAATTCCGCGACGAGCGAGACAAATTCTCGTGGGCGTTCCTCCTGCGGCAAATGTCCGCAGTTGGGAAAGACGAACAGGCGCGAGTGCTCGATCAACTCGTGCAGGCGTTGACCGTGGCGCAGCGGCACGTCTTTGTCGTGCGCGCCCCAGACGAGCAGGGTCGGCTGTGTGATGCGTGCGGCTTCCCGTTCGATGCGCGACGCGTGCCAATTTCGCAGCGTGCGCAGGATGGCGCGATGCGTGGCCGCCGCGCGCAACGGACGCTGGTGCGCCCTGATCCGCGCAGTGTCGAGCATGTAGCCGTTCTGCGCCGCGTAAGTCGTCCGCAGGCGATTCTTCACAAACCGGCGCGCGTCGAGCAGGACGGGCGCAAGCAGTTCGCCCATGAAGGGGGTGGCCGCGAGGCGCAGCAAAGGCCGCCGGATAATTTCGTCGTTCGACACCGCGCCGACGAGCACCAGACGCTCGACGCGTTCCGCGTAATCCAACGCGCACACCGCCGCGACCGCGCCGCCGTAAGAACTGCCGACGAGCGTCGCGCGTTCGATGCCGAGCGCGTCCATTAGCCCGACGACGACACGCGCCTGAGCCTCAATCGTATACTCGCCGCCCTCCGGCTTCCCCGAAAAGCCGAACCCTACGAGGTCGGGCGCGACGACGCGAAAGCCCGCTTCGGCCAAAGGCACGAGCGCATCGTTCCACACGAAGTTCGACGCGCAAAACCCGTGAATCAACAGCATCGCGGGCGCGCCCGCCGCGCCCGCCTCCTGATAATGCACGCGCACGCCCTCGACCTCTACAAACCGCGACCGCTCCGCATGGTGCAGACGCTCGCGGTGCTCACCCCACTCAACATCCTGCGGGCGCGTCAACAACTTCAACGCCAGCGCGCCGCCCGCCACTGCCGTCGCCCCGCCGATCCAGTAACGCATCTTCATCGTCATTGTCTCGTCTCGCCCCTGCCGCCTTCGGCTCTCGCGAGCAGCGCGCGGATGCCTTCCTCCGTTTGACTCCATCGCTGCTCCGGAATGAATCTCATGGTGCGCTGATTCTCTTCGTCATCTTCTCGACTCATTACCGGACCATCCTTCCAGTGAGATTTTATTCCTGACGAACAAGTGCGACGCCCGCGCCAACGGATTTGCGAAGGCGCGGGCGTCACAGATCAAACTCATGCGCGGACGCGCCCTGCCGGCGGTCAGCGCGAGAGCAACGTGCCGACGTAGGTCAACAGTTCGTTGGCGCAGACCGGACAGTAGCCGTGGTCTTTGACGAGACGATCTACCACCTCGTTGATGCGGCGCAACTGGTCCGGGTCGGGCGTTCTGGAAGAGGTCGTGATCTTCACCACGTCTTTGAGGTCTGCGAAAATCTTCTTCTCGATGGCCTCTTTCAGACGCTCGTGCGAAGTGTACTCGAACTGTTTGCCCTTGCGGCTGAAGGACGAGATGCGGATCAGTATCTCCTGTCGGAAAGTGTTCTTCGCGTTGTCGGAGACGCCGATCTGTTCTTCGATGGAACGCATCAACTGTTCGTCCGGCTCCATCTCTTCTTCGGTGATGGGGTCTTTGATGCGTTCCTTGTTGCAGTAGGCTTCGACGTTGTCGAGATAGTTGTTGCAGATCGTGCGCGCCATCTCCTCGAAGGAATAGACGAAGGCGCGCTGCACCTCGATTTTCGCCAGTTCGTCATATTCCTTGCGCGAGGCGGAGATGAGATTGAGATAGCGTTCGCGCTGGTCGCTGTTGATGCCGGTGTGCTGCTCGAAGCCGTCTTTGATGGCGCGCAGGGCGTCAATCGGGTTGATGCAGGTGACGCCGTCGCGCACGAGCGCGCCCGACAGGCGATTGATGATGTAGCGCGGAGAGATGCCGTCCATGCCCTCGCGCACGGTTTCCTCTTTCAGTTCGCGCACGTCCTTCGACTTGTAGCCTTCCACGTCCTCGCCGTCGTACAACTTCATCTTCTTGACGAGATCGACGTTGGCGCGCTTCGGCTCTTCCAGACGCGTCATCACGGCGAACATCGCCGCGACCCTCAGCGTGTTCGGCGCGATGTGGACGTTGCGCAAGACTTCCGACTGGTTGAGAAGTTTGCCGTAGATGCGTTCCTCCTGCGAGACGCGCAGATTGTAGGGCACGCGCACGAGGATGATGCGATCCTGCAAGGCTTCCGATTTCCGGTTGCCCGCGAAACTGACGTACTCGTTCTCGTTCGAGTGCGAGAGGATCACTTCGTCCGCGTAGATCATGGCGAAGCGTCCGGTCTTGATGTTCTGCTCCTGCGAGAGCGTCAGGAGCGAATAGAGAAACTTCTCGTCGCACTTGAGCATCTCGATGAACTCCATCACGCCGCGATTGGCGATGTTGAGTTCGCCGTCGAAGCGATAGGCGCGCGGGTCGGACTCGACGCCGACCTCGCCGATGGTCGAGAGATCAATCGAGCCGGTCAGTTCGGTGATGTCCTGCGATTTCGGATCGCTCGGAGAGAACGTGCCGATGCCGACGCGCTCCTTTTCCGAGAAGAGCACGCGCTGCACGCGCACGTCTTCGTGCTTGCCGCCGTAAGTGTGTTCGAGCGCGTAGCGGCATTGCGGGCAGAGGTCGCCTTCGATGTAGAGGCCGTAATGCTTTTCGATCTCGGCGCGGAGTTCGTGCGGGATAAGGTGGAGAGGCTCTTCGTGCATCGGGCAGTCTTTGATCGCGTAGACCGCGCCGCCCGCGCTGCGCGTGTACTCTTCGAGGCCGCGCTTGAGCATCGTGACGATGGTTGACTTGCCGCCTCCCACGGGACCCATGAGCAGCAGGATGCGCTTGCGGACTTCGAGACGCTGCGCCGCCGACTTGAAGTATTCGACGATGCGCGCGAGCGGTTCTTCGATGCCGTAGAGTTCCTGCGCGAAGAACTTGTAGCGCGCCACCTCGTCGCGCGTGCCCTCGTTGAGTTTCTCGATCCCGGCGGCGTGGACCATGTCGTTGACGCGCGCGTGGGAGAGTTGGGCGAGTCTGGGGTTTTGAGAAACTAACTCGAAGTAGTCGCGGAAAGACCCTTCCCAGTTAAGGGACTCGCGCTCGCGGCGCAAGTCTTCGAGCCGCTCGCTGATGTTGAATTGATATTTGCCATCCTGCTCTTCGTGCATAGCCTTGATACCTCTAAAACGGCTTCGCGCGCGTGGACGGCGTGGGGAAGTCACGCCCTTCCGGCTTTATTGCGGGCGGCTCGTGAACTGCGGGCTTCGTCGCTTCGACCGGGCTTTTAACTACTACTACTGCCCGCGTCGCGAGTCGCGTTGATATTAGGACAAGTCTCGATGCGACAGGTGGGACGTGCGCGGGTGCGTACCCTGTCTGCGCCGTCGAGTCTTTAGGAATCCTGTTAGGACTTGATTGTCAAACGAGAGCGACGGGCGGGACGTGCGACTTTTCGCGACATCTACTTCCGCCGCTTGCCGCGATTATAACACAGCACCGGGGACAGAAAATCAACGGTTATTTTCGTCGCCCGCGTCGAGCATCACGCGTGGCTGCAACTGGCCGCGCGACGCGTCGTTCACGCCGACGGCGATCAGGTTTCCCGCCGCGTCTCGCATCCGCACGCGTTCGCCCTCCCGCCACGGCGAACCGGAATCGTCAACGATTCGCACCGCCGCGCCGTGACGCACGCGCCGGGCGTCTTCCGCCGTTAGATGCACGAAAGGCAACTCGGGGAGCGCCGCGTCCGGCGTGATCAGAAGTTCGCTCAGGCCGGACGCCTCCACGCGTTCCGCCAGAGTCTCCAGCGTGACGGCCTTCGCGATGCGAAACGCGCCCGCGCGCGTGCGACGCAACGCGGCGAGGTGCGCGCCCGCGCCGAGACGTGCGCCGAGGTCTTCGGCCAGCACGCGCACGTACGTCCCCGCCGAACAGGCGACGCGCACACGCAGGTCGCAAGTCTCGTCTTCATTCGCGCGCAGCCACGCGCCGCCGTCCGTCTCCAACACTTCCAACTCGCGAATCAGGACGCGCACCGCCGCGCGTTCGATCTCTACGCCGCGCCGCGCCAGTTCATACAACTTTTGCCCCTGCACCTTCTTCGCCGAATACATCGGCGGCACTTGCTCGATCTCCCCGCGCAAACTCGCAAGCGCACGCTCAACCTCTTCTCTGCTCCACTCCGCGCACGGTCGGCGAGCGTTCGACGTGTCGCCCGTCACATCTTCCGTCTGTGGTTCGCGCCGCGCGCCCGTCAGGTCGCCCGTCTCCGTCGCGTAGCCGAAACGCACGAGCGCGTCATACTCCTTCTCCGCTCCCGACAGGAATTGCGCGAGCCGCGTCGCACGACCGACGAGCACGACCAGCACGCCGGTCGCAAACGGGTCGAGCGTGCCCGTGTGCCCCACGCGCCGTTCCCTGAGCACGCGCCGCACGCGCGCCACTACGTCGTGCGAAGTCCACCCCACGGGCTTGTCTATGATGAGCGCGCCGTCCATGCGAGTCAGGGTAAAGGGAAAGTGGCAAAGGGGAAAGGCGCGGGCGTCATGTTTAATTTCGCGGAAGAAACTTTCCACTTCGCGGAAGCGACTAACGAGTCGCGTCCGGCAGTAGTTTTCTTACGTCACCAATTCCCTTTCCCTTTACCCTGACTCCGTTTCCCCCTTACCCCTTTCCCTTTCCCCTATGTTTTAATTGCCGCATGCGCAGGCCGAGACGAAGAATGCCGGAGCGGAATTTGCAGGAGACGGAAGCGAAGCCGAAACGCCTCGTTGACCCTGAACGCTCGCGCGCGCGCACGCTGCAACGCGCCGTCAAACTGCTCGCCGCCAAGCCGCGCTCCGTCGCCGAACTGCGCGAACGCCTTCTCGAAAAAGAGTGGACGACGGAAGAGGCCGCCGATTACGCCATCGCCAAACTCAGCGAGTACGGCTATCTGGACGACGAACAATTCGCGCTCGGCTATGCGTCGGCGCGCGTCCGCCAGAAGCCCGTCGGGCGCGGGCGACTCGCGCGCGACCTGCAAATGAAGCAGATTGATCGCGAACTCGCCCAACAGACGCTCGAAAAAGTTTTCGAGGCCACGCCCGAAGCCGAACTCATAGACCTCGCCATCGAAAAGCGCGTCCGCCTGCGCGGTCGTCCCACGAACAGGCAGCAGACCAAAAGCTTCTTCGATCATCTACTGCGTCGTGGCTTCAGTTACGATCTCATCATCAACAAAGTGCGCGCCCTCTCGTCCGGCGAACTCGGTGAAGACGAAGAGGCCGCAGGGATCGGCGCGGACGATTAGAGAGAGCCGGACTAAACGTTGCGCCTCCGCTTACAGGCGGCAAAAGTTCTCTGCCGGGAAACGCCCATGCCAACACTTTTCAGAAACTTATTCGACGCGCTCGTCCACGCACTCGGCGGCGGGTACGACAAGCCGCAGCCACTGCCAGAGCCACCGCCAAAACCCGGCACGCCGCCTCCGGCGGAAGCTACAACGGCGCAGCAACACTCCAACGGTTTTCCCGTTAACCCCGCCGTCAAATGTTGTGTCTGCCGTGTGATGCCTGCGAAGCCCGAGTACCTTAACGAGTATTGCAGCCCCGACTGTATGCGGCGAGAAGATGAAGAGCGCATGGCCGACCGTCTGGACGCGTGGCACGATCAATTTCAAGAACGCTTCGGCGACGACTGACCGCGCCCCGCCGACACGACCCACTGCCCCACACCGTCGCCTTCCAACATCACGCGCACACCACCCGATTCCGCAGTTTCACCCGCCCACGCGTCGCGTGCTAGACTCTTTTATTCAGTCATCAGCAATCACAGTCAACAGTCAGCCCGGACTGAAAGGCTGAGAAAGCTGACGGCTGATAACTGACGGCTGAGTGCTTATTATGATGACCGGAAACGAAATTCGCGAAATTTTTCTGAGCTACTTCGAGCGCAACGGACACACGCGCGTGCGCTCAAGTCCGCTGTTGCCCGCCAACGATCCGACGCTGCTGTTCACCAACGCCGGGATGAACCAGTTCAAAGATGTCTTTCTCGGCCACGAGACGCGTCCCTACACGCGCGCCGCCTCGTCGCAGAAGTGCATCCGCGCGGGCGGCAAGCATAACGATCTGGATGAGGTGGGCAAGACCGCGCGCCACCACACCTTCTTCGAGATGCTCGGCAACTTCTCCTTCGGCGACTACTTCAAGGAAGACGCCATTCGTTACGCATGGGATTTGCTCGTCAACGAGTACAGGCTCGACCCCGCGCGGCTGTGGTTCTCGGTCTACGAGGGCGACGAGGAAGTCGCTGCGGACGAAGAGGCTGCGTCTCTCTGGGAGCAGGTCGGCGCGCCCAAAGAGCGCGTCCTGCGTTTCGGGCGCAAGGACAATTTCTGGCAGATGGGCGACACCGGCCCCTGCGGTCCGTGCAGCGAGATTCATTACTACATGGGCGACGACCCGCAAGACCCGTCGAAGAATCGCCCGGAGTTCGTCAACGGCCCCGGCGACACGACGATGGAGATTTGGAATCTCGTCTTCATGCAATTCAACCGCGAGGGCGTTGGCGAGCGCGACCCGCAAACCGGCAAATACACATCCTACCGGCTTGAGCCGTTGCCTAAACCTTCCGTTGATACGGGTATGGGCTTGGAACGCATCGCGACTGTACTAGAAGGTAAGTATTCCAACTACGATACAACTCTGGTTAAACCGCTCATAGATTTCACGGCCAAACTCGCCGACCGCGCCTACGAACCTGACACACAGGAAGGCTTCGCCATGCGCGTCATCGCTGACCACGCGCGCTCCACCGCCTTCTCCATCGCCGACGGCATCCTCCCCGGCAACGAAGGGCGCAACTACGTCCTCCGTAAGATCATGCGCCGCGCTATTTATCAGGGACGCAACACGCTCGGCTTCGATGACTTGTTCTTCAACGAAGTTACGAACTTCGTTATTGATCAAATGGGCGACGCTTATCCCGAACTTGAAGCGCAACGCGATTTCATCAAAAAGATGGTTCGCTTTGAGGAAGAGAGATTCGGCGCAACGCTGACAGTTGGATTGAAAAAACTTGATGAGATTATTAATTCAAGTCGTCAAGAGACGGGAGAAGTAATAGTTTCAACCTTAGAACTAGCAAAACTGTATGACACATTTGGGACTCCCATTGACCTGATGTATGTAATTTTATCTCAAGGTAAGTATAAGTTTGCGCATCACGTTAAGCCCTTTGAAAATCTTGCTCCTGCCGTTTTCATACAAGATATGGAATCCATAACCGAAGAAGACTTCAGGAGAGGGATAGAAGTTGTATTAAAAGACCTTCAGCAAAGCGGAACCGAGAAACACACAGCAGAGAACAAAAAGGCGAAGACTATTTACGTTGCCCTTTCACGACGGACAGATACGCGCTCTGAGTTCAAAGGTTACGAAGAGACGCGAGTTGACGATGCGCGGATCATCGCTTTGCTCAAGGGCGACGATGAAGTCCAATCGTTGAGCGAGGGCGAAGAGGGCGAGGTCGTGCTGCATCACACGCCGTTCTACGCGGAGAGCGGTGGACAGGTCGGCGATGTGGGCGTGTTCGTCGGAGAGAATGCGAGCGCAGTTGTCGTTGACACCTATTCGCCCGCGCAGGGGTTGATCGTTCACAAGGTCAAAGTCGAAAAAGGGAGTCTGAAGGTTGGCGATAGCGTGTCCGCGCGGGTTGATGTGGAGAAGCGCGACGCGACGCGGCGCAATCATACGGCGACGCACCTGATGCACGCCGCGCTGCGCGAGGTTTTGGGGACGCACGTGAAGCAGGCCGGGTCGGTCGTCGCGCCGAACTATTTGCGCTTCGACTTCACGCACTTCCAGCCGCTCGCGCGCGACGAGATCGCAGAGATCGAGCGTCTCGTCAACTATCACATCCTGCGCAACGAGCGTGTGCAGACCGACGAACTGGCGCTCGAAGAGGCGATGCAGTCGGGCGCGATGGCTCTGTTCGGCGAGAAGTACGCGGAGAAGGTTCGCGTGCTGAGCGTGCCGGGCGCGGAGGGCATCTTCTCGAAAGAGTTATGCGGCGGCACGCACGTCCGCTCGACGGGCGACATCGGCCTGTTCAAGATCACGAGCGACGAATCAATCGCTTCCGGCACGCGCCGCATCCGCGCCGTCACGGGTTGGGACGCGCTCACGCGCTTCCGCGAGACGGAGGCGCTGGTGGATCAGGTCGCGGGAAACCTGCGCTCGACGCGCGGCGACCTCCCGGCGACAATCGAGCGACTTCAGGAAGAACTCAAGCGCGCGCGGCGCACCGCCGAAGAGTTGAAACAAAAACTCGCGAGCGGGTCGGGCGGCGGCGCGGCGGGCGGGAACGGCAACGACGTGCGCGAGGTGGCGGGCGTCCGTGTGCTCGCGCGCGAGGCGAGCGAACTCGACGCGGCGGGACTCAGGCAGTTGTCCGACACGCTGCTGGCGCGCGTGAAATCCGGCGTGGTCGTGCTCGGGCGGCAAGGCGACGGCAAGGCTTCGATCATCGTGCGCACGTCGAAAGATTTGCACGGGCGCGTCCCCGCCGGACAGGTCATACGCGAACTCGCGCCCATCATCGGCGGGCGCGGCGGCGGCAAGCCCGACATGGCAGAGGGCGGCGGCGCGCAGGTCGAGAAACTCGCGGAGGCTCTGGAGGCGAGTTACGAAGTAGTCGGTCGCCTGCTCGGCGCAAACGCTGGTTGAGCCGCTAAGACATTTTGCAACGCCGGAGGGGCGGTCGGAGCTAACACAGGCGAGTGACCGTCGCGTTACTTCCAACCGCCTCTCCGGTTTTTAGCCTGTCATGCGCGTCTTAAGTCGCGGGCTTCCACTCTTTCTGTTTATCTGTGAGGACGACGCCCATTTTTTCGAGCGTGGCTTTGTTGAGCGTGCCGGTGACTTTGAGACTTTCGGCCTCCTGATATTTTTTGAGTGCGGCGCGCGTGTCGTCGTTGAGTTTGCCGTCCTCTTCGCCGGTATAAAATCCGCGCGTCTTGAGTAGCGCCTGCGCCTGTTTGATCTGTTCTTTGGTCGAGCGAAAGACGGGACCGCGTTTGACGGCGGGCTTTGGGTTCGCGCTGCCCTGCGAGGCGGCGGACGAATTGGTGTTCTGCGTCGCCAGCAAGACGAACGCAGCGCATAGTAGCGTGAGGAAAGCAACGAGCAGTCTTCTCATTTAGATTTCTCCTTACTTAAAGTTGTGGCGCGTGAGACGCAAGTGCGTGTTTTGAGGCTAAAGCGCAGTCATCATATACACGCTGTCAAGCCCTTGTGCAGAACGCGAAAGGCACGCGCCGCAACCCGAAATGCGAAGCTAAATGTATGAGGCCGTGAGGTTTGTCTCCGCCTGCGAACGGACGTGGCCAAAGATCAGGGCACGCGCCGCACCGACGCGGGGAGCGGAAAAGTTGCATAAAACGTTGCAAGGCCGCACGACTCATTAACATCTCTCACGCCCTCTATAGTCTCTGCGTTCGACGCCCTTTATCAAGCTCAACTGCCAGCCGGTATAACTCTCAAACCCTCAATAAAAGCCGTAATTTTCACTATGCACCTCTCCGTTTAACTTTGTTGTTGCCGCTCTTTCCGCCCGTGTGCTACTCTCCAAATGCGTCCTCTTTCAAGAGGGACGCGCCCCAAAACGAAAACGCTCCGGCGAGAGTTTTCATCTTTCCTCTCAATTTTCTCAGCATCGAGTTCGGCAGTGACGTTGACGGTAAGACACGTCTCGTCACTGTCCTGACATGACTAGCCCCGGATATTTCCAGACTGGCAAGCGGTATGAAAAAGTTTTCCCTCTCGTTAAGCGCGCTCGCATTGGTCGCGGCCTGCGCCACCCTCGCGACGGCGCAAAGCGGCGCGCGTTACCATCACGATAATTTCGACATCGCGGGCGGCGTGCGTATCGCCGTCGAACCCACGCCCGCGCCGCCTCCCGCCGGAAACAAAACCGGCAACGGCAAACGCGCACTGACGGCTTTCGAGCGCGCCAACGTGTCTGTCAAGCCGACCGTCTACGCCCGCCCGACGACGAGCCGCGCGATGTACGCGGGCGCGGCGCTCGACGGCTTCACGACGGGCGACTCCAAAGTTGATTCTTACATCGTGGAGTCGAGCGCGCGTCACGGCGTTGACCCGGTGTTGATCTACTCGATCATGCACCGCGAGTCGGCGTTCAAGAAGTTGGCCGTCTCATACAAAGGGGCGCGCGGTCTGATGCAGTTGATGCCCGCGACGGCGGCGCGTTTCGGCGTGCGCAACATCTTCGACCCGGCGCAAAACATCGAAGCAGGCACGCGCTACATGCGCTTCCTGTTGAATCGCTTCGGAGGCGATGTCGGCCTCGCGCTTGCGGGTTACAACGCGGGCGAGGGCGCGGTTGATAAGTACAGGGGCGTGCCGCCCTACCGCGAGACGCAGGAATACGTGAAGCGCATCTCGGAGCGTTACGCGTTGATGCGCGACCCGCAGACGGCGCGCCGCGCGCCGGTCGTCGCCAAGACGCCGGACGCCGTCGCCAGCGCCGCCAACGAGACGCCCGCCACGCAACTCTACGAACGAAACGTCTACGCCGTCCGCCTGCCCGATGGGAAACTCATGCTCGTCACGCAGTGAGCGGGCGCGCGGGTAAAATCAAATTAAGCGAGCGGGGCGTGTGTGAATGCCACACACGCCCCGCTTTAGTTTTATGGCCGCGCAGCCTTTATCCTTAGTTTCGTATCTGCCCGGCGTTCATCCTTTGATTCGTGCCTGTATGGTCTTAAGCGACGCTCTTAGGTATGATAAACGCGCGTCAGGAATCTTTCTCGCTGCACGCACACGAACAGCAGATTTTGGAGTCGTACCCCGAACGTGTCGAACGCCGCACAGAGCAACGCCGCCCCGCGCCAGCACAGAAACGCGCGCCGCATCCTCGTCATCGCACACAGCCCCGCAGGCGAATCCCTGCACGCACGACTCTCCGCGGCGGGCTACGACATGCGCACCGCACGCGCCGGACAGGCGACGCAAGCTATCGCGGAGTTCGCGCCGCACGTCGCACTCGTAGAGGTGGGCGCGGGCGGCGGTCGCGGGGCGGCGGGTCTGGAATTGGCGGCGCGCTTGCGTGCCGAAGGCGCGACCGCCGCGCTCCCGCTCGTCTTGTTGTTCGAGCGCGCCGACGCGGATTTGCGCGCTCAGGCTGTGCGACTCGGCGCGGACGATTACTTCGCGCTCGCCACGCCGCCCGCCGAAATCGCCGCCCGCCTCGACGCGCTTTTCTGGCGCGCAGAAGCCGGACGCCGCCCCCCCTCGCTCGCCGCGCTCGAACGACGCGCCGAGATCGACGACTTCATGCAACTGCTCGAAGCCGTGCGCGCGGACCTGGGCGAAGGCTCGACGGGCGCGCTCGCGCTCATCGCCGCCGACTTCGACGCACCGGGGCAAATCGCCACGGCTTCGGGAGCGAAACAGGAGAATCGCACGCTCGCCGAAGCTCACGATTTTTTCCGGCTCAATCTGCGGCGCGTCGATTCGGTCGCCTTCTATGGCCCGACACTGTTGCTCGTCTACCTCCCGCGAAAAAACGCGGGCGCGTCGCACGCAGACCTCGCGCGTTTGGCCGGGGAGTTTCGGGCGACGCAGCCCGGCGGCGTCTCGCTCGACATCGGCCTCGCCTGTTTCCCTTCTGACGGCACGGAGATCGAGAGTTTGATCGAGCAGGCCGAAGCCGCGCTCCGACAAACGCGCACGACGGACACGGAAGAGACACAAGGGACTTCTACGGTTCATCCGGCGGACAAGTCGGCGAGTGACGACGCACACGTGCAATTCGCTTCGCACAGTTCCGACGCGCCCAAGCCGGAGACGTCGGCTGAACGAAACGCGCGCGCGGATTTCTCGCCGTCGCGCGCGGTACGCGAGTCGAAGCAGACGGACATGGAGACTTCCATGATGCCTGCGGGCGGTGCGGGCGGTGCAGGCGTCGGACAGGGAACGCAGGCGCAGGCGGCAGCCGACGCCGCCGCGCGCGAACGCGAACTGCGCATGCGCGGTGCGGTCATGCCGCGACGCCTCCTGCTCACCGTCTCCGATCCGGCGCGCATGGCGCAGACCAACCTGCTGCTCAGGAGTGCGGGCTACGAGGTGCGCGCCGCCTTCGACGGTTTGCAGGCCATCAACCTATTGCGCATCGAACGCCCCGACCTGCTCGTGATTGACGACGCACTCTACGGCATAGACGGGCTGGAAGCGTTGCGCCGCCTGCACCGCCAGCACCACGAACGACTGCCCTTGCCCGTCGTGCTTTTGTTCTCGAACGCGTCGGAGCGCGAACACGCAGAGGCGCGGCGTTTGGGCGTGCGCGGTTTCGTCGCCGTGCCGTATGATCCCGAAGAGTTGTTGACCTGCGTGCGGACAGTCGGGATCACCGATTGAAGGAGTGAAAATTATGTACTGTATGAATTGCGGTGCGGACATTCCGGCGGGCGTGCGTTTCTGCTCATCGTGCGGCGCGCCCGCAGACACGGAAGCGACGCGCGTCGCCTCGCGCGGCGGTCAGGCGTCTGCGCCCGATGCCGCACGCGTCCGCACCTCCTTCGATCAGGAGATGACCGCCGTCCGGCAGCCCGAACAGGTGGCGAGCCTCCGGCGCGAGCCGCACACGCCGACGCCGCACACGCCGCGCGAGCCGGACGAAGCGGAGCGCATCATTTTCAGCGTGCGCCCGACGTTTCTCTTCATCGGCATCGGCTACTTCCTCGCCGCCGTGGCCGCCGTCGGCCTGAGCATCCTGCTCGCGATGTTCGCAGGGCAATACATCTCCGCGCCCATCGCCGTGCTCGTGACGCTCCCGCTCCTGCTCATCCCCGCCTTCAAACACCTGAAGCGCAACACCATCAAGTACACGCTGACCGACTCGAAGATCGAGATCGATCAGGGACTCATTGCACGCAAGACGCGCAACATCCCCCTGCGCAACATTCAGGACGTGACCGTCTCCACCACCATCCCGCAACGCATCTTCGGCTTCGGCGATCTCGTCATCGAAAACGCCAACGAAGTCGGTGGCCAGACGCTTCTCGACAACATCCCACAGCCGCGCCGCCACGCCGAACTGCTCCTGCGCGAACTGCGCCGCTGGAACTAAATCAACCCCGGCGGTTACTATTAACTTCAACACAACGAGCGCGTTGCGGCGGGCATCAAAATCTCGTTGTCTCTTCGCTTTTATTTCGCCCGTTTGATTAAGGGATTTTGCATGCGTCCAACACATTTTGCCAGACTCTTTTCCGCGTTTGCGCTCCTGTTGTCTCTCGCGCTGCCTACTCTGGCAGCAGGTCTGACTTTGGACGAGGCGGCGAAGCTGTTGCCGAATAAAGTCGGGGATGCGCGTGCCGTCGGCGCGCCCGCCCGCCCGAAAGCCGGAATATTCGAGCGCGTCGAAACCGCGCACATCGGCGCGGTTTCCGCAGCGGCGCGCACCTATGCGGCGTCAAACGGCGACACCTACGGAGTTCAGTTAATCACGCTGCAATCGGATTCAGCGGCCTACGCCTTCGTGTCGAACGAGAAGCGCGAGCGAGTGAATGGGGCGAAAGGACAGGCGAGCAAGATCGACTTGGGCGGGTCATCCATGGCCTTCGCTTCGCAGGGGCAGATTTACCTGTCGAAGGGGGCGACCGTCGCCGTCATCACGGGGTCGGCCAAAGGAGAGAGCAGCGACGAAGGTTTGATCGGCTTCGCGCGTTCGTTCGCGGAGACTCTGGACGCGGGAGCGGGCGAGATTCCCGTCCTCGTCAAGCACCTGCCCGACTGGGAGACAGCGCAAGACGAAGCAACTTACGCCGTGAGTTTCGAGCAGTTGCAAAAGATCGCCGGGAATCGTCCGGTGCTCGACGCGGTTTCTTTCGCGGGCGGGACGGAGGCCGTGTCGGCAATTTACAGAGAGACAGGGCATCTCGTTATCGTCGAATATGCGACGCCGCAGATAGCCTTCGATGCGGACGCCGCCATCAATGCGCGCATCGCCGCACTGCGCGGCGAAGGCAAGCCCGTGCCTTCCGCTTACAGGCGCGTCGGCAATTACGCCGTGTTCGTCTTCGACGCGCCCGGCGAACAGGCGGCGACCGGGTTGATTGACAAGGTGAAGTATGAGAAGGACGTGCGCTGGCTCGGCGAGAACCCTTATGCCGTCGAGCGCGCGAATCGCGCGTGGCTGAACATGTCTACGAGCGTCATCGTCAACACGGTGAAGGCGACGGGACTCGCCATCGTCATCTGCCTCACAATCGGCGGCGTCTTCGGCGGTTGGATTTTCATGCGCCGACGCGCGCAGGCCGCGCTGTCCGAAAAGTTTTCGGACGCGGGCGGCATGTTGCGCCTCAATATTGACGAGATGAGCGCCCAACCCGACGCGGCGCGCTTGATCGGTCAGGGAGATAAGGTGAGATAAGCAGGCGGGAGCAGTTCAGGGTCGCCCGAGGCTGACCTTTGTTAGTCGCCGGAGTCTGACCCCGTCCGGTAAACGTAAAAAAGCGCGTTGAGTGTCCCCCAACACTCGACGCGCTTTTTTACTTAAAACACTTCGCAGCGTTACCCTCGACAAAGTTTGCGGGCTGCCGGACTGCCTGTAGCGTTCCCCCAAAGCACTACAGACGGTGACCGGCAACCCAGCAACTAAAGCTCTTCGACCGCTTGCCCGTAACGTTTCCGTTCCCCCAAAGAACCGCTACCGACATGAAGCGAGAGAAAGCCTCCCCCAAAGCTATCACTCACTGCCGTCTCCGAGCTGACCCGATAACACTATCTACTCAATTATCAATATTAACTGTTCTTACTCTTGGCAACGACCATGCCACAAACCTTCTTGTCCCCGGTCTGCTTTTGAAATTCATATTTTGGTCAATAAAAATGGGCATCAGAAGTTTTCCGCCCCGCCCCGCAGGCAATCGCGCCGCTTTTAGTCTCGCCCGAAATCTGCACGATTTTTATACTACCCCCGTGTACGCTTGAATTATTTCAGTCCGCAAAACAGCGGAATAGGCCGATTTATCAAGATTTACTTCACCAAAAAAACTTCACCCGCCGCCAAACTTTTTTGCCACCAACTTTTTATCGCCTCAACTCGAAAGAGGCGCGAACTTCGCCAACTTCGTCGCCGCGATGATTGCGCACGACGAACTTTGCGTAAGGGGCGAGACGTTCGAGCGCGGTATCGTCGAGCACGCCGAGTTGTCTGAGCGATTCGATGACGACGGTGGGGCGGGCACGCCTGTCCTCGCCGTCCTCGATCTTGAGGGCGAGTCCCAGACCACGCGGCCAGCGCGCCGAAGGCTGAACGCCGACGGTGTAGACCCCTTCCGCGCCGACCTTTGAGATCACGCCTGCGGCGGCGCGCATCAACTCCGTGTCGAGCCGCTCGCGCGTGCCGCCGACGAGTTCCGGGTGGGCGCGCATGGCCGTGA
>Ga0307513_10002283_pt1 | contig 26767 bp, 19 predicted proteins | sample 15_EM_MG_FD_202174 | JGI IMG/M metagenome (GOLD analysis project Ga0307513, IMG submission 202174) | Populus trichocarpa ectomycorrhiza microbial communities from riparian zone in the Pacific Northwest, United States - 15_EM | ecosystem: Host-associated > Plants > Roots > Unclassified | place...
AAACCTGGCGATGACCGACGGACGGGACAATACGGCGCCGGTGGACCCAATGATGACTGATAACGAGGACGCCGGGTAGACCTGGTGATGACCGATGACCACCGCTCTGGTCGTGCGAGTACAGTATACTCACGGTCAAAGATATATAACAGTTCCTGTAAGGCGTTTTTCGAACTTGAGCAATAGGGAAAAAAAGTCCGGGGTACGGGTTAATGGCCACATTAACACCCATCGTTCCAAACTGGACAAAAGGAGAGTGGGGGTACGAAAAAGAAAGGAGAGAAGGGAGGATGGCGCGTTGGTGCCGCCTGTGAGGGTCGGTTGCAGACCGATCAACGATATCGAAAAGTCCGAAAAGCACCGAGGCTAAACAGCAAGCGAGTTACAGCTCCGGAACGCCAGAGAACCGTCCCTGCCTGTGCCCCCCGTGGTGAGATATGGGAGTCACGAAAGTCATCGAACTGTGCCCATCGCCCACAGGAGGCGGATACGTCGTCGGATCCAAAGGGTTCTAGAGAAAGAAAGGAAAAAGCGAGGCGTCGTAAGAGACTAATCACACCCCACGCAGAGGAACCGGAAGGAGATACGAGGGAACTCACGTAGTAGGGGTTGTATGGGAGACTCGGACTGGTCGGATTGAGGATGGGAGACGTCGGCGGCTGTGTCTTCCAATACTCCGAAGCTTCTTGGATCTGAGGCTGCGGTTGGGTTCCTCCAGCCTGTCGCCTCCGCCGTCTGATGAAAATGAACGCGACGGCCGCAAGGATGGCAAGCGGCACAACGCCTCCCACCACACATGAAGGGGCCGGGGGTACGCGTGGACGGGGGACTGCTTGATGCTTCCTGATATTCGCAGCACAAAGAATGCATGCTGAGCGCTGGGCGTCGGCGCTTTCTGAAGCTGAAGATTTGAGCGGAAAGAAAGCCACGTGTCAGCCCATCACCTTACAACCGCACCACCATCTACACTCATCCACACCGATCGACACCGAACCTGCGACAGCATGAGTTTCCGAAAGTCTCTCTCTAGATTTGGGAAGAGGATGAAGGACAGATTGGGGATCGGAGACAGGAGAGCAGCGAGCGTCGGTGGTGGAGGGTCGGATCGCCCCTCCTTATCTTTGCGATCAGAACCAGGTATCGTCCTGAGAGGCGGAGTCGGGGGAGAAGACCACAGGGCCGGTGGAAGAGAGGAGAATCCAGTCCCGCGACCAAGTGACCCTGGGTCTATCACAAGGGGACGTGACCCGGGAAGGAACAACGACCACTCCGACGGAGGGGAAACCGACCAGGAGCGCCTACATCCTCATCCACACGTGGCAGTCGAGGATATCTCTGGTCGAGAGGAGAGGGGCCAAGCCGATACCCCTCCTCGATCGGACACCGAAAACAGAATATCCACTCCTGCCATCTCGCGAGGTGGGGGATCTGAGGGTATGCAAACTGCGCTATTTCTGCCACTGCCTCTGACAGATAGTGCAGGCGATCCAGTGGTTCCCGACGATACCCATGGCGATGCCATCACACCCAAGGTCGGACCCGGATGGGTATCCACCGCAGCGTCCGGGGCCAAATTATTGCTCCGCACAGTGGAAAGAGCTTCGGACGCCTTCCCCCCACTCAAGTCCGCTGCTGCAGGGCTCTGCGCTATCCTCGACAGTTGCGAGGTACGTCCACCTTCGTTTGCTCGATCCGTGGTACTCACGGTTCTCCCAGCAAACTGCGGTCAACAAAAAAACGATAGAGTCGTTGGGATCCCGGGTCGAAGCCCTTGTTGAATTGCTCTGCAGACCCACTTCTGAAGGTGACTTCGAGGAGGAAGTGAGGAGGAAGAGGCTGGCACGGTAAGTCCATCATCTCCAAGATCGGAAGTCGACACTGACGGGCGGGGGTCGGTAGGAAATTGGAAGACGTCCACAAAGCTCTGGACCCAATGGCAACTCAGAAGAACATTGCACAATTCTTGAGCAACGCCGATAACGCGCAGAGGCTCAGCGATCTGGTGGATGACATCGGTGAGGCTGTGATGGAATATCAGGTTCGCTCTCCCAAACCACTCGCTCTCATCGCATCTAACATCCGCGTCAGACTTCCCTACAGCAAAGCATCTACAGAAATGCCCGTCAGTTGATCGTGAGTTTTTCACCTCGGCTGTCTATCCATGCATCGTAACCAGCCAACAGGACAGAGCAGACCAGGCCCTTCTCAACGGCATGTACCACGTCGCAGACGCTGGACACGTATGCGGAGACAGACAGGGGTGCATGAAGGGGACCAGGAGGGACATCCTTTTCCAGCTCGAGCAGTGGCTGAAGGATGAGAAAGACAAACGGGTGTTCTGGCTCAACGGTCTCGCCGGAACGGGAAAGTCAACGATCGCTCAGACGTTCGCGGAGATGTGTTTTGCGGACGGGAAGCTTGGAGCCAGTTTCTTCTGTTCGCGGGACTTCGAAGAAAGGAGCGACCTTCGATCCATCTTCCCTACTCTCTCCTTCCAGCTTGCTTATCGGTATCCACGCTTCCGACAAGAATTACTTCCGGTCCTGACGGAGAACCCTGACGTTGAGAAGGAATCGCTCTGTTCGCAGATGGAGAAACTCATAGTTGGTCCGTTCCGAACAACGCAGACCCCGACGCTTATCGTGATTGATGCCCTCGACGAGTGTCAAGACGAGGAGCCCGCATCCGCGCTCCTGTCTGTCCTCTCCCGCTATGTGGGCGACATCCCGCTGGTCAAGTTCCTCATCACCGGCAGGCCCGAACATCGGATTCGCTCCGGATTCCGTTTGAAGTCGCTTCGGCCTCACACCGAGGTGTTCAAGCTACACGAGGTTGAATCCACTTCAGTCGACAGTGATATCAAGTTGTACTTGAAGACCCGGTTCATTGATATCGCCAAGAACCGGAGCAACTGCAGTCTTGTAGGGGATTGGCCCGGCCCATACAACATTGATATTCTCTGCAAGAAGGCAGCCGGGTTTTTCATCTTCGCTTCAACAGTTGTCAAGTTTGTCTCATCCCATCATCACCCACCCAATGAGAGACTTGCCCTCATTGTCTCACTCCCACTGGACACTTCTCATGAAGCAAAGTTGGGGATTGATCTCCTCTACACCCAAGTCCTGAGCCAAGCTTTCCAGGATGTGGATTCTGATGATCATGAGCTCTACTCCCACTTCAAATCTGTGGTGGGAGCAGTAGTCCTTATCTTCCAACCACTCTCCATCAAAACCCTCTCAGACCTCCTTATCAACTGTGGCACTCCAGCCAGGATGTCCAGCTCTCTACGCACCCTCCACTCTCTTCTCCTTATCCCAGAGAACATTGATAAACCAGTCCGAATCTTCCACAAGTCATTTCCTGACTTCCTCATGGATCCAAGACGGTGTACAGATAGCCGGTTCTTTATAGACCCTCCAATTTATCACAATGAGATCTTGCTTTCATGCCTCAATGTGATGAAGGAGAGGTTAAAGAGGAATATCTGTAACCTGGATGGCTATACTGTCCTCAGTAAGGTCAAGGATCTTCCCACACAGAGGGCTACCCACATTGGGGGTACTCTGGAGTATGCATGCTGTTTCTGGACAAAACATCTTATAAAGGTTTCCAGTGACAGCAGTGGAGCTGAAGATGCATATCAGGCAATAAATGAGTTCTTTGAGACTGGTTTTCTGTTTTGGATTGAGGTCCTTGTCCTCATGGAAAGGCTCAACATTGGTATTTATGCTCTCAATGAAATCCAGCAATGGTGTATGTTGGTAGGCCACATTTTTAGACTTTTGCTGGGGCCCATGTTGACATCTGTTCAGACAGGAGTTCCTGATGGGTGGACCAGTGACAGCAAGCATTTCATCCTGGAAAATTTTGATACAATCTCCAACTCTCCTTCTCAAATATATGACTCTGCTCTCACACACTGCCCTTCATCATCCTGGATCCATGAGTGCTACACTGAGAAGTTCCCAAAAGGGGTTAAGGTGGTGGTGAGACCAACTGAATGGGGAGCATGCACCCGCACAGTTTCCTGCATCAATTACCACACAGAAACCCTTGCATACCATAACAACACTATTGCTACTGGCTTGGACAATGACATCACCATCTTTAATGCATTGACAGGCAGCCAGACTGCTGTTCTCTCTGCTCAGTATGTTATCTCTGTTGCCTTCTCATTAGATGGGGTATTGCTTGTATCTGGGAGTTATGATGGCACCATCAAGCTCTGGGATGTCCAGACTGGTGGAGTTGTCAAAACATTCTGTGGCCATACTAATATGGTCCTCTCTGTTTCCATCTCAGTTGACAATACCACAATTGCTTCAGGATCTGCAGATAAAACAATTTATTTGTGGAACATTGGGGCAGGGGAGTGTCAGGTCATAAAGGAACACAATGATTGGGTTACAACTGTCAGCTTCTCCCCCACAAACCCTCAACTCCTCCTGTCTGCATCCAGGGATGGTACTGTGCAGAAGTGGGACACAGATGGTCATCAGATTGGTCTCCCAATTCCTGGCTCCCATGTTGCATTCTCCCCAGATGGCACTCAGTTTGTCTCATGCAATGGGTCAGCTGTTACCATTTGGAACACTGATTCTGGTGAAACTGTGGCAGAGTTCCACCTACACAATGCTAAACCCCACATTTGCTGTTTCTCTCCTGATGGGGGGTTCATTGCTTGTGCTGCTGGTTATACTATCTACCTTTGGGACATCACTGGCCCAGACCCTCACTTTATCAAGTCTCTTGTTGGGCACATAAAGAGAGTCACCTCCCTTGTATTCTCTTCTTCCCTCACCCTCATCTCAGCATCCAGGGATGGATCAATCAAGTTCTGGGAGATTGGTGCCTCATCAGCAAACCCAGTTGTACCTCACTCATTCCCAATTAGTGCTGTCAGTCTCCAAGCAAAGGATGGGCTAGCTTTCTCAGTTGATTCAGCAGGGGTGGTGAGGACCTGGAGCATCTTTACTGGCCTCTGCAAGGAATCCTTTGAAACTCAAGCCAAAGATATTGGTGTAGGAGATATCCAATTGCTGGGTGATAGATTGATCATTATTGGGTACAAGAAGGATAAGGGGGAAATTTGTATGTGGGATGCTGAGCAAGGTGAACTCCAAACAGTGGGCAAAAATGGTATGATACCCAGGGGTCTTAGGATATCAGGAGATGGATCCAGAGTTTTTTGTGTGGATGAATATGACATCCAAGCCTGGTTTATACAGACAGGGGAATATACAGGCAGGATACCAATGCAGTCAGTGGATCTATATTGGCTTGACCCCCTCTGGATAGATGGTCCAAAAGTTATGGTTCGCTGTGAAGGGTCATTGACCCTGGGCTGGGACTTTAGGATTCCAGGCTCAACTCCCATTGAGATATCTCCAACACCCACAGATAGACCCCATCTGGATTTTATTGGCAGTGCAACCAAACCAACCACTCATCCAATTGGGATTGAGGATAGAGTCACTGGAAAGGTGGTTTTTCAACTACGTGGTAGATATGCACGACCTTCTGCCACACAGTGGGATGGTAAATATCTGATTGCTGGTTATGAGACAGGGGAGGTATTGATTCTGGATTTTAGTGGGATGCTTCCTTGATTGGGATTTGTAGAATCATGTAGTAGTGTTCATAACCTGTACAATATGTATCTTTATATGCAATTGTCAACCTGTTCTAAGCCCCCTCTGCTGAGTGATACCTCAAGAGATGCATCATGGTTTGGATAGTATCCTAAAGTCACTTCAGTTGAACTGGACTTGACCAAGTTCAATGTTTGCTCTGATTATATTGATCAGGCACAGGTGACAATGTTCCCATCCCCAATGTGAAGCTCAAAACAGCAAACAGGGAAAATAGAATACAAGACAATAGTGAAGCAGATCACATACTTTATCTATAGTATACTCACGGTCGAAGATAGATAATGGTTTCAGTAAGACATTTTTCGAACTTAAGCAATAGGGAAAAAAAAGTCTGGGGTACGGGTTAATGGCCACATTAACACCCATCATTCCAAACTGGACGAAAAGGAGAGTGGGGGTACAAAAAAGAAAGGAGAGAAGGGAGGATGGCGCGTTGGTGTTGCCTGTGAAGGTCGGTTGCAGACCGATCAACGAGATCAAAAAGTCCGAAAAGTGCCGAGGTTAAACAGCAAGCAAGTTACAGCTCTGGAATGCCAGAGAACTGTCCCTGCCCGTGCCCCCCGTGATGAGATACGGGATTCACGAAAGTCATTGAGCTATGCCCATCACCCACAGGAGGCGGATATGTCGTCAGATCCGAAGGGTTCTAGGGAGAGAGGGAGGAGAAACGAGGCGTTGTAAGAGACTAGCCTCACTTCACGCAAAAGAACCGGAAGGGGATACGATAGAACTCACGTAGTAGGGGTTGTATGGGAGGCTCGGACTGGTCGGACTGAGGATGGGCGACGTCGGCGGCTGTGTCTTCCAATATTCCGAAACTTCTTGGATCTGAGGCTGCGGTTGGGTTCCTCCAGCCTGCCGCCTCCGCCGTCTGATAAAAATGAACGCGACGACCGCAAGGATGGCAAGCGGCACAACGCCTCCCACCACACCTACACATACACACAATCAACAATCGAAGTTCAACCCGTCGAGGAAAAATCGGACTCACCACCAACGATCGCTCCAACGTTGGTTTTACTGTTGGTAGTGATTGGGGGAAGCGAATCGGTCGAAGAAGGCCTGCGAGCACTCGTCAAAACCGTGCTGCTCCCCAAAGTGAGCGTGTTCATCTCTTTAGGTTCAACTTCCGGGTCCCCTATCCCACGTCTTTCCGCGTCAAGAAACACGACCAAAGGAGACGGTGGAGAGGAGGAATAGACTTACGACCGACGGACATAGCCACGGTATCGCTGTAAGTTTGATCCGGAAGCGTCGTAACATTGTAGAGTGCCCATTGCGGTACCGCAGTCCCCGGTGGAATGTCATGGGGGTACCTTAAAAAAGAAAAAAAATCGATTTTGGTGAGACTGAACCCGCGTAAAGCAAAAAACAAAAAAAGCAAAGCGCACTGCGTCACGTAAACATTATCGCACTGTGTGATCCACCTCTGCCACCTACGCACAAACCCAAAAACCGTCAGTTCACAGATAACCCAAACACAAAAAACCGCATATATCCGCCAAAGGAAAAATGAAGGACTCACGAATAGATCATACCCCCTTGACACGTCGAGCACGCCATGTAAAGGCTATATGCGGGTGAGTCCGAATCCGGCATCAGTTCAAACAGATCATGGCGGCGGCCGGCTAGAAAGGGTCGGGAGGGAGGGAAGGGTAGCACACCTGTACATGACGCTATCGCAATCGCATGTGAGGTCTGAAGTGCTATCGCGTTGAGGAGGGACGTAGTTCTGCGTGCTGTTCAACGGCGGAATCATATAGGAACCTATATTGTATAAAAAAACACGTCCAAAGGTCAGAGGGAGTTCTCCCGCCACCATCTCTCACGGTCCACCACATATGCAGCCCATGACCCGCACTCACCGATACCGCGACACGCAGCGTCCATCATGGAACTAATCGTGCATGGATCTTGCCCAAGCGAGTTCTGGTTCTGCAGAGGTATACAATCCGCACGTGAGCGCCCACAAAAAATCGCGACTGGCCCCTTCCTCGGAGGCGAGGTGAGAGGGGGGGGGGCATCTCCGAACTACGACGTACCCATTCCCAACCCGGACTGCAGACGGCCATCTCAGATTGAGCCCGCACGTGGGGGACCAAAGGCAGACAGCGCGAAGAGTGCCGCGGTCGTCGCCCAAAGCCGTTTCGAGTTCATGACGCGAGGGTTCAAGACAAGAGAGGACTCATCTGGAAAAATCTACGCGACTAAGCGACACTATACGATACTACGCGAGACTATGCGGGATTAGCCATCACTATCCCAGCGCCTCCTGATCGCTTGCTTCATCCCGAACTGATTTCGGCATTGGCCGTGAGTACCTTGAGTGCTGAACCTTGGCCCTCCCTTCACGGCCGAATCATAGAACTGTTGTCCTCTGCTCAACGAATGCTAGAGAATAAGCTACATGCACTTATCTGTAAAAGGGTTAAAATAGAATGTAGTGCACTACGAGTTGAGCACACCTTTTCGCAATAACTGTCCTAGAAGCCGGCGATCTATTCGTGGAGGGATCGTGAACCACAGGATGCCCAGGTGCGATTCCCGGCAGTAATTCTCCCGGAATCAGGGCCCTGATAAGTGGGCCTGGTGGATCCACAGAACTCAGCGCTCAACAATGGGGGGTCCACCATCTCAATATCAGAATATAGATCGTTATTTGAAGGTTCCGATGTAGGAGGGGCATATTGGGGCAGTCGGAAAACCGAATTGTGAACGAATTGGCAGCGGGGCCACGAGTGAGCCTTAAATGATCGGTGAAGCCACCTGAGAAGAAATATCGCCCGCACCCAGGGCGGACACCCTTCGTTGTCGGGTGCATATGTTTATGATGATCTGCGGGAAACGTGCTAGAAGAGGGAGTTAGCGCTGGTGGATCAAATGATTCCAGAGTGGTTTTCCGGACCCTGGCCCGTGCGAGTACCTTATAGCCGGGTGTTGAAGCCGCGTTGACCGCTTACCCTTCCACTCTTCTCCCACATACCACCAAGACGACCATCCTCCGAATAAACCCTGTCAAACCCGACCGAGCCCGTCGGACGAGTTGAGGCCAACGGGTAACACAGTTCTGCCCACTGCCAGGGATGCTGGTAATGGTGAGTGCGCGGTTACGCGGATGACATAGAACACCAGACTACGCGTGGTTCGTTAGAGGTCTCACGGTTTCTGTGATAAAGCGACTTACAACCTCCAAATGGCACCACTTCACCCGGCGCCCTTACGGGGCAGACGGCCTCCCTTCCGGGAAGCAGCTTACTGCAGAGGTATGGGTCCCCACCAGTTCCTCGAACCGTTCGTAACAAAGCACCAATCAAATTCTCCACAGCTGCCTGGATAACCGTGGACGATGACGCCACTGCAAGCTAGGGTGGAAATCATAGCGACGGCGGAGCAACCGTGATCAAGCCAATAGTAACAAGCACCAAGTCCCCGACTCTCCTATTTCGAGATCGGAAAATGTGTCAAACACATCACCGGAGACGTACGTTAAATTGCCGTGCTTAACTGGACGTTACTGCTGGGCCCACCGGGAGCGGCCAAGGCAGCTCTTGTCCTCGAGATGCGTTGGAAGAGAGCCCGAAGGTACTCGGAAATGCACCTATTACGATCGCCCGTCGGAGTTCAGTTCAGATGCGAGACGCTCGGACTCCAGATTACCCTCCTCGTGTTGCCGTCCTTCTTCCAGCTGCTGCCCGCAACAATGGATACAACCTTGTGATGCAACGTGTTGTGAGTGTTTGAAATGGATCTTTGCGATCGCGCGTACACCTCGAAATCTCACCATTGTCCTAACACCACAGTTATTGATCAAGGTGACAAAAGTGGACGATTCTGTCGGGAATCTCGATACTGATACACAAGCAATCACGACGCCGTCATTGGGTAAATCGATTGCGCATTTGTAAGTTGCTAAGCACACGGTTTCTGATATGCGGACTAGGATTGTCTCACATAAAACACAGCCTAGGGTATACCGGGTCACGAACTTGAAGGAAAAGTCCCCGGAGCAGGTAAGATCTTCTCCCAGGTTATCAGGTTCTGACGCTTACAAGGCTATGGTCACCGCCTAACTCCTGGAAAACGGTGCTTTCTATTTTGGCATGACAAGTATGGTGAGTGCGTCAATCATGAGACCGAAGCCCAAACCTGATCATTGTTACCTTTCTCTGGAGACAGGCAGTGAGAACGTCGTCTTTCCCGTCTCGTTTGAAAAGGTTAAGGCATTGAAGGGCACAGACCTCATGTCGGTTTGGTCGTCACACAGTTCTCAGAAAATACGTATCTACACAGCAGTATTTTGTATAAACGAGCCACCCCCACTCCAAATAGATTGATTTATGGACTACTCCGTGCCTGAAAACAAAGAGCTAATCGTGTCTATGTATGATCAAATGAGTGTCTATGCAGGGTCTATCCTGCTCCTAATGGCTCGTTATGCGGGGATTATCCCCTCACTAACCGAACTTCTACGGAACTATTGCATAGTAGGACTGCTATACGCCAACTATTCGGTATTTCCGCATAGACTCGGTTAGCACCCGGTTAGCATCAAATAGTCTCGCGTAGTCGCGTAGGTTTTTCCAGATGCTTAGGAGGATGACAGCCCGTTGCTGGTTTGGTAAACCCAGGGGATAGCCAAGACCGCTAATCCGCGGGCGGTGCGTGCCCTGCTTGGATCATCTGTCTGGGAAAGGAAAGGCAGGCACCCCGAATGGGGCGGCGCCGTGTCCCGCTGATAAGTAGTCGGCACTATAGGCGGACACCCGTCAATTGTTCTAGGCATGTTTGTTCCCCTTTGTAATCAGACGGCCGACGCCACCATCCGACACATTGGTGATCCCTGGTCTCAGCTTCACAAAGGAGAAAGCAAAGACACGACGTGGGTATCGGATGGGAGATGGACCCTCAGCTTCAGATCCACCCTTCAGGGGGATTCACAGACCCCGATCACCCCGCGATCGTGAGTCCAGATCGCAGCAAGCCACGGAAAATATACAATGCATAGTCCGCGTATATGGGCGACGTAACGAACAAAGAGACCAAGAGCAATAAGTGAAATCACGACGTAGTGTATACGTTAGTTATCCAATCGGTTCAGCAGATAAAAGGAAGAAGAAAAATAAATGAGTGGGAGTTTGGGAACCGCTTGGCAATCAGACCTCGGGGACACCAGAATAGGCCCCGCGGATGTTGTGGGCTGGAGTGGTGTATGTGACTGAGCTCTGCGGGCTCTGAGGGGGGAAAGTTGTCGGATCGGAGGGATTCTAGGAAAAAAACGTCATGGATTTCTAGGCTCGGCGCCGCTCAACAAACGACTAGTATGTATGGATCCAGCCCGTCTGGGTTCAGGATCTGTTGCTGTTGAGCCTGCTGCTGCTTACGGTGGCGCACATAGAAGAACACGGCGACGGCGAGAATCGTCAGTGGAACAACGGAGCCGACAACACCTGTTGGATATCCAGGGTCATGTCCAGTTATCACTTGAAATCAAGGTTCCGAAGTGTACCGTCAACAATTGTACCGTCAACAATTGCCCCGGTGTTCGGTCCGTTGCTCGAATCATCATCACTGCTGCTGGAACCGTCGGTGGGGTCCGACTGGTCGCCGGTTGAGGTCTTGGTGTTAATATAACCGACGGTAGGCCTCCCGGAGCTGCTGACGACGGTGCTCAGCGGTGGTGGCGTCACCTCGGGAGTACCTAACGACAAATTGTCAACGCAAGGGAGATTTGCTTGAGATCAAACTCACCTCCGAGATTCATCGCGGTAGTATCGTTGTACGTTTGACCAGGTGCCGTCTTTGCGTTCGATGTCAGCACAAACGTGTCACTGGATGGCGGAAATACCGTTTACCGTGACATTGAAGTACGCCCAGTGCGGAACAGCGGTGCCTTGGGGGATATCAACCGCGTACCTAATTCGATCCAAGATCGTCGGCGACGCGAAACGTTTGTGGCACAAGGGATCAACTTACTGTGAGACATAGACATTCTCCCAGGCCACTATCCAGGTCGTCCATCTTAATGAAATGGTCGGTAAGTAGCGCAAAGGTGTGGTCGTGCAAGATCTTACGGGTATAACCGCCCTGACACGAAGCGCATGCCATGTAGAGGCTGGACAACGAGAGGTGAATCAGCACAAGGGCATACTGTACTCGTACGACCAAAGCGGTGGTCATCAGTCATCACCAGGTCTACCCGGCGTCCTCGTTATCAGTCATCATTGGGTCCACCGGTGCCATATTGTCCCGTCCGTCGGTCATCGCCAGGTTTACCGGGGTCACAACGGGCGCTTGTCATCACCCAAACACAGTCCGATCCGGCCCGGAATAAGCGCTTATTCTATTTTTTCTCCCAGAAGTAAATCCATGACGTCTAGTTCTTACAAGGTCTAAAAAACTACATATAAAACCGGGCACGAGCAAAGGATGTTATGGAATGCTTTAGGAACGGAACCGTAGAGTTTTCGAAAAGTGTTCCTACAATGAATCGAACACCAGGCTCATGCAGTGGTGACAAAAATTAAATCCTACCCGATCCGGGTCATTAACCACTGCGCCATCATGGCTACACCGACTGCTTCCTCAAATGGGGTTTTATCTAGCTCGCTAAAAAAAACCACCCTATTGTGCAACCAGTTCGTCTACCCCTCCCCAATCCTGAAGGTAGCGAGCACGTCGCCGGACAAGTTGCAGCCGCTGCTCACTTCGGGATGTCATCGTGCAGTCTACCGGTCACCCCAGGGTGTCATCACAAGGATTACCGGCCCCCTGGGGTGTCATCGGTCATCGCCAGGTCTACCGGGCGCTTGTCACCACCTTCGGCAAATGCCGCTACCGCTTTGGTCGTGCGAGTACAGTATCGGAGAGGATGAGATCCCGTACTTGTGCATCGCGGTGTTACAGTCGTAATCCAGGTCACCGGAATGATCAACCCTTGGGGGAAGGTAATATTGGGTACTGTTGAGAGGCGGATAGGTGTACAACGCTGGGAACGGGGGCGCAATGCTCAGAAATGGCGCGAAAAATACACATGGTGAGCCGACTCACCCAGGCCACGACACGATGCATCCATCATGGAGCCGACGGCGCACGGGTCCTGTCCAAGGGAATTCTCGTTCTACAAAACAAACCCATTCAGCGGATACGTTCCAAAGAAAAGAACTGAATACCAGGACGCACCCAAGTCCAACCACCCGGACACGAGGCCATATCGAACTGGGCCCATACTCCCGGTGCAAAGAGCGAAGCGAGCGGAAGGATTCTGGAGAGGAATCTGGAGACCATGGCGGGTGGAGGAGAGGGTCGACGAGAGAGGTGGCGGGGGAGAGGGACAGGAGAAGGACAGGGCGGTCTAAAGCCTTGGCAAGAACATCATTCAGCCCGGTTACAGCGCTTTTCGCTAAATAAGGCGCGGCGGAATTTCTGATCGTTTCTCAACCAGGATCCAGAAAACTTCTACCGTAACGACTGGTAATTAGGATTGGACATTGCCGAGTGTGTCCCACCGTAAAAACTTCAAACAAAGTTGCCATCGAAAAGTCGAAAGATAAATAGCATTCGTATCTACTACTGCAATTGGAAATCTGAGCGACCACTTCATCGAAACATGGTGAGCGTGCTCCTCAACGTTCCCCTCCCGTCTGCGGGCGTGCGTTCTCGCCGCATGTTGTTAAAAGTTTTCTGGCCTCAGGTATTCAAAGGGCCAGGTAATGCATCACGTTTGGAGTTATGATCTTGTAACCCCTGCAGAGGGGACCTCGTTTACAGTTCAAAACAACATCTTTGAACTATCGATGAAGAAAAAAGTCCTGCGACAGTATACAAGACCAGTCACGCACCCTTGTGAGGGAGAGGACTTATTGGGGGTTGTGCTCACCGCCTGTGGATGTTTGCCATTTGTGCCTCCGGTAACAGCAACAGAACCGAGCACGGTTTACCTTTCGACTCTCCGACGATAACCTTGTTTGAAGTTTTTATGGAAAGATACACTCGACAACGTTCAATCCTGATTACTGGTCGCTACGGTAGAAGTTTTCTAGATCCTGGCTGGGAAACGATCGGAAATTCCGTCGCGCCTTATTTAGCGAAAAGCGCTGTAAGTATCACTCGCGCGCCGACGCTCATTCGCCTCCTCCATCATTACTCCGGCCCGGAGGTATCGAGCAACGGTCGTATCACGGTTGCACGGAACGGGTACACAGTTTGTCCATGGCTCAGGTATGGGGGAAACGGATTGCGGGTGCTGGAAAGCTCGTCGAACTTAATAGTAGCGTGCACACTCCGAAACTACCCCAATATACTCACGCTTGGTCAACCCTACGGCCCTTCACTTCACGAATGGGGGATCTTTTGACGGCGGGTGACTGAACCAGCAATCCAATGGATTACGGGCCGGTTTTTCTTCCACCCCTCCTGTTCAGAGTGTTCGGTCGTTTACAGGTCACCAACTTGTCCACAGGGATAGAGATTTGCCCTCAGTTCCTCGGCGGACACGACATGACGCACGTCCGATGATAGTCAACCGCGGTGTGCCGCCCCCCGAGTTGAAACCCCCGACGTCTACAATCGTTCATGTAATAATCTCCGCAGATTCGCTCAGCTTCTCTAGAGCGGTAAACCATATAGTTGAAAGATTGATAAAAAAAAACAAGGGATATCTAGGGGCACTCAGTCGATATGAAGGTGGTGGAGGGGGAGGGGGGAAGAGGTGAGACGGGTTGTAATCTTGATCGAAACGCGTGCCCGGTGTCGATGAGGGAAGGAAAGGAAGTGTCGGTGTGAATCTCTAAGCTCTATCAGTCGCCGGCGTGCCGCTCATTCATCAACTTGCTGGAGAGTCTCGAGATTTCGGAAAATGCTGCCTTCAACGAGTCCAGTTTGGGATCTAATTCGTCCGCTCTTGCTTTCATCTATGACGTTGAGTCAGGGTGAGGGTGGTGGGCTTGTGGGGATTTATCGATCAACGTACGGCAGAGATGGTGTCGCTGGCTGCGATTAGCTCATGATGGTGGTTGTACACCAGGGATTGACGGTCGTTATCCAACGATCTAATCTCTGTATGGGACCAATACGTTGTCGATTTCCAGAAAACGTGCGGGGTGGATAGGACAGGCGCGACATACCCGAGAGCAGTTCGCTTTCACGCTTTAGGAGGGTGGCCAACGACGAAGTTGTGATCAATTGGTCGTAATAAGCTTTGGCGTCAAATACGGGGGAGTCTGCAGAGGCGGAGAGCAGTAAGCGGGGTACACTTTTCAAAACAAGGTCTATTGGCTCACCCAAATCCATGGGGTCTTGGGGCTTCCCGCTGGGGGGTGGAGGTCCGACTCCCAATCCATAATGCTTCCTCAACAGGTCGCGTGCTTTCGACCGGGTTCGATCCGACTGATTATGGTTCGGTAGTGAAGTCGTGGATCCATTCGCTGACCCGGAAGAGGACGTTCTGCGAATCGAATCGCTGCGACTTGGTGGTGCTGATTGGTGGGACAACGCGCGTGTGCGGGGATTTGTTGATGTGGCTCCGGATTCCAGCGGAGGAGACTGTGGCCGTAGTGGCGAGCCAAAATTCCGGGTGGACGACGGACGTGGGGGCGGGGTCGACGGAGGAGATGGCTGAGAGCTCGCGTCGTAGGCTTACTTTCCAAAGCACGTTGCTTTCGCCAGTTCGGCCCAAGAACGTCGGGTGAAAGTCCAGGGTCGCGAAAACCTGTGCAGGGCCGTCGACGTGGAGAGAACAGAAGTTCGGGGTACGTGTTCCCCGCAGGCCAATGAGTTATCAATCAAATGAATCGTCCAGGCGCCTCAATTCCGGTGGCAGACTTACGCGACACTGGACCTGAACCACGTTCAGCCCGTTCAAAACGACCGAGTCGCTGCAAGCGTCAACACCGTCTGTTCAGCCTGCGATACAAGTTTCGGTGTTCACTGCTCCACCTGGCGCGGGGTATCGTTCCTCCGTATTACCGCTCACCGACCGCGTATAAAGCAGGGGTCGGACGGATAAGACCGGTGACTCCTCGTTTGCCGAACCTCTCGTAGCTAATCTCTCGACATGACCGACGAAAGGACCCTGCTTGCGGCCTTGCTTTGTGTTGCGTCTCTGGCTCTGGTCTGGAAATGGCGAAATAACACGAGCAGGCCGCCATATCCACCGGGACCGAAGGGATATCTCCTTATCGGCAACATCCTGGACGTCCCTCAGGACATTCCGGCGTGGCAGGCGTTCGTCGCTTTGGCGCGGAAATCTGGCAAGTGTCTGCTCTACTTTCACGAAAGGTTATCCAACTAAGGTTTCACTGATCCAAGATACGGATGTGTTGTATCTCAAGCTACTGACGAAGGACACCGTGGTTCTGAACAGCACCGAGGCTATCACAGATCCATCGGAGAAGCGGTCCAACGTTTACTCCGATAGAGTGAGCCCCCTTGCGAGGCTTACAAGCTAACGTTCACCGATGGATGTAATGGGAGATCAGCCACACGTCCCGGTGCTTGAGCTGTAAGCTATCTACACCGGTCGTGCTTCTTCCCTCACTGATTACCACTCAAGATGGATATACCCTTGTGGGATTTCTGTTTGATGGAGTATGGAAGCCAATGGAGAAGATGCCGTAGGCTCTTTCACGAGTTCCTGAACGTGAATGTGGTATCGAGGTTTGACGGTTATCTGAACAAACATACTTTCCGCTTTCTCGTCTCGCTGAAACCCCCGACGATTTCCTGGGCCACATTCAATTGTCCGTTCTTCTACGTTCGGTCGTCACCGCGTATCCCACACTTATTTTAGATCCCTAGCGTCACTGGGGCTCTTATCATGGAAATGGCCTACGGTATGGAAATAGATTCCCATGAAGACAAGTTCTTGCAAGCCTCAGAACACGGAATGAAACACCTCGGACGCGCCGTAAAGCCTAGCGCGTTCCTCGTTGATATATTCCCAATATGTTTGTCCCCGAATGAATCCCTGCGATACCCGACTGATAATCAAACCTCAAGTGAGGCACGTCCCGGACTGGTTTCCTGGGGCTGGGTTCAAACAATTTGCCAAGGTCGGTCGAGAACTGTTCGGTGTCGCCGTCGGTGGCCCACTCGATCACATGCAGCAGTCTTTCAAGGTGGGTCCGTCAATGCTCCACGTATGTATCTCGGTTCCGGGACTGAAGGATGGCAAGGTCAATGGGTCAAATTTCACCATTGCCGCCTCGTGTTTCGGCCGTACGACAGAACTTGCGGATCGAGGGGTTGATGAGAACGTAATCCGATCGGTGACTGCGACAACATATAGAGGTGAGACAATCTGCCAGTGATACGCTAGGGAGTGTTCATTTATGGCATTGCAATAGCTGGGTCTGATACCGCGAGGATTCTTTTTAGTATTCATATCTAAGTTCATTTGTGAATAACGGTAGACCCACACGGTCATACTAACCTTCTTCCTCGCCGCGGCTTTGCACCCTCACATTGTCAGAAAGGCACAAGAGGAGCTGGACAGGGTCGTGGGGGGCGAACGTTTACCACAAATCTCGGATCAGGAAGACTTTCCCTACATCTCCGCGTTGATTGAGGAATTGCTCCGGTGGGGTTGCCCGACTCCAATTGGAATCCAGAAATGTGTAATGGAGGACAACGTATATAAGGGGTATTTCATACCCGCGGGTGCCACAATCGTCGGGAATGTCTGGTAAGAATCATGCCTTATATGGCGACCGTTGAAAAACAGTGCGATCAGTCATCTGCTTACCATGTTAAATGTGCAGGGCAATATACTACGACTGTATACCCTGCGCCGCACAAATACGATCCTGAGCGGTTCTCGAAGGACGGGAAGTTGGATCGCTCCGTGAAGGATCCCGAGGATCACGTTTTTGGAACGGGCAGACGGTACAACCCTGCAAAGGCTGCAGTTCTTGTTCTCTGACGCCTGTTGACAGGATATGTCCCGGACGATCGTTTGCTCTTCGGACCCTGTTCCTCAACATCGCTTGCACCCTCGCCGTGCTTGACATTGAGGCGCCAGCTGGTGAGAAGCTGGAACCCAAGTTCCGCGGGTCTGCCGTCCGGTTCGTCGTATTTTGGTTTTCCGGCTATAGCAAGCTGAGGAGGTTTACTGATCGATCCGTCCCTCTTGTCTCCATAGACATCCCCTCCCTTTCAAATGCGTGATCAAACCTCAATCAGAGGCCAAATTGAAATTAGTGAGAGATGCGATGGCGAGTTTGAACTAAAAGGAAGCGGTGGATGTCGAGATTGTTCAATGTTGACTCTTGTACTTTTGAGCATTTGACTTATGGTTTCGGGTTTGCATCGCGACGGAAAACTCGCAGGCAGGCGGTGGTGATAACGCATGAGAGCCTCCGGGCGCGCCAGGGAAAAATAGCTGGACGATACGCCGCGGAAGGCCACCCACAAGCCAAAGGGTCCGCGTCGTGATTTCGCAAGAAGCAACGGGCGAATGAAGATGTTTGGACTCCGGGTAAAGTCACTTTATGGAAGTTGCACGGGAGCCGACACCGCTCTGCAATAAACTACAGAGGGGATAGCGGTCTGGCGGATTGAATGAAGTAGCAAGGATTCTGGTATCCGGTCAACAAACGAAAAACGGAGGAAGATAGGAGCGCTCGGTGTAATCGACGTAGCGATCGGACTGTGACCCGTCGTACTCTCCTCCCGGGCAGCAACCATCCCCCGCGCACGCAGATTTATTTCCAAAGCACGCAGCTTCAATCTCGCCAGTTCGAGCCCAAGACCGTCGGGTTAAAGCCCAGGGTCTCGGAAGCTTGCGTAGCCCCGTTGACGTGGAGAGAATGGAAATTCGGGGTACGTGTTCCTCACAGGGCAATGTATTATCAACAGAATGAATTGTTCAGGCACCTCAAATCCAGCGGTAGACTTTCGTGACAGAACTACAGTGTCGAATAACCGAGGAACAAGCATTTTTCACGTTTTGCAATGTCACTTCCTCGTCGGGAATGTAGTTAGTCCGGTCGCAAGCAATGACCGAGAGCAGGCGAGCGTTGAGAATGCGAAGGTCTTGCCACATACGAGAAACATATCAGAACCCAGTTGATCGGCGTTCCAGGTGTTTAATGGCCCTACCTACCGCGGTCTTAAAATAACTTGACCCACATACGTATACCTTTATATGGTTCTCAGAACTCTGAATTTTTTTGACTAGCTGGGCTGAAAGACATACACCGGTAGATCTCAGTACGACGGTGTCACAAGACAACGGACCAGCAGCATGGGGAAGAGGGAACGTCTGGAACGTATCTTCGTCGCCAGGGACACCTCGGATCCAGGGGAGAGACTGTGGTGACCGGGATGAGCAGAAGTCGAAGTGCGCATCACTGTTCTCAACTGAGTGTATGGCCAGTGAGTGGTCGCCGCTCAACCCTCTCGCCGACGAGGTATTCAGCTTTGGAGTCAACTTTTTCCCATTCACCAACGCTCTCCGAGCAGCCACTTTCCGCTCGCTTCGGTGCGGCGTGTTAGACCGTCGGACACCCATCTGAGGTGGTGGGAGAGCTCGGGGTTTACAGGGACCTCCGACTCCACATCTTCATGCGTACTGTACGGATCTCCGTTATTGAGCCATCGGTTCACGAGCCCTGGGCAGGACAAAGCATCCGTAACATTTATCCAAACAGGGAGACGATCATTGGGGAACTCGCGAATCTCGTTAGGATCCAGACCCAGGCGATTATTGCCCTCAGAGAACGAGATCTGGACGAAGACGGGTGGTCACCGGTCGTTTCCTGTCCGTGTCATCTCAAGGTCGCAGGTATCCGCACGGTGTAACAAGAGGGAGCGCGGACAGAAGAGAGCTGAGGGCACGCGGCGTGGTTGGCGAGTTGCGAATGTTCAACCCAACCAAACTAGATCGGACCGCAATACTCGATCGACAGAGAGCCGATTCGGGCGAAAACGCGTAGGCAGGTTCAGAGGCCGTCAAATATACAGTCAACGTGCAACCGTCACGCGAAGCACCAGCCGGATCAGACGCGACGGACGCACCCAACCTCTCCACGTCGGCCGGGCGACAAAAGGAGAGGCAGAGCTCCTGCGTGGGAGTAGGTGGTTTGTGTTCTCGACGCTAGCGAGCAGCCCGAATTGATTTGGACTAGCCGCAAAGAATGGGATTAAGTGAGAGTGTGAGAACGTGAAGAACCAGATGATTGCTTTGAAACGAGGGCTCTGGAGAACGCACGAACAGGTGATACCTCTAGAAACAGCAAAAAAGCCGAGGAGACTGCCGAGTCTGTTCAGAACTTCGTGGCAAAGTCCCAAATAACCGCTAGCATATCTGGTGCAGAAAATTTGGTGATCTCCAGAGAGCTGCCGCAGACGAGAGCCATCAAGTCAAAACGACTACAGGCCGCGCGCTAATTAATGCCTCCTAGCGCTTGCTGAAGATTTCACCACGTGTCAAACCATCATCTCACCACCCACTGCCCCTGCGAAGCCTTGCGACGACATGAATTTTCAAAAGTCTTTCTCTAAAGCCCGGGAGAAGGTGAAGCACGGACTATCGAAGATCAGAAAGAAGCGAGAGGGAAGTGTAGTCAACGTCGGCGGCGAGGGATTCGACCACTCCCCCTTATCTTTGCAATCGGGAGCCGATATCGTGGCGAAGGACAAGGTCAGAGGAGAGGACAGCAAGGCTAGCGGGAGAGAGGACAATCCAGCTTCGCGACCAGACAATTCTGAGTCTATGTCGGCGTCGGTGGTGGGAAGGGGACATGACTTGGGAGGCAGCGACGACCACGTCGGCGGAGGGGAAACCGACCAGAAGGGTCTACATCTGGATCCACACGTAGGGACCGAGACAGGGTCTGGCCAAGAAGGGAGGGACAAGGTCGATACTCCTCAGTCGGACATTCGAAACAGAACGCCCACACCCATCTTGCGAGGTGGGGAATCCGAGGGTATGTGAACCACACTATTTCACCCACTGCCTCTGACAAATCACGTAGGCAATCCGGCGATTCCTGATGATGTCTATCGCGATGCCACTGCGCCCAAGGATGGATCAAACTGGAAATCTACCGCAGCTTCTGCAGCAAAATTGTTCCTCCGCACGGTGGAAAGAGCCTCGGATGCTTTTCCTCCCCTCAAATCCGTTGCCGGAGGGCTCTGCGCTATCCTCGACAACTGCGAGGTATGTTCACCTCCGTTCGTTCGATCCGTGATGCTCATGGTTCTCCCAGCAAACGAAGGTCAACACACAAACGATGGAATCTTTGGGATCCCGAGTCAGGTCGCTTGTTCAAACGCTCTGCTCACCCATCTCTGAGGACGATTTCGGGGAGGAAGTGAGGAGAAACAAACTGGCACGGTAAGCCCATCATGTCTAAGATCGGGGGCTAAGACTGACGGCTAAGGATCTCTAGGAAATTGGAAGACGTCCACAAAGCTCTGGGCCCAATGACAACTCAAAAGGACATTTCACGATTCTTGAACAACGCCGAGAACGCGCACAGGCTTAACGGTCTGGTGGATGATATTTGCGAGGCCGTGATAGACTACCAGGTTCGTGCCCCAAGAGGACCCGCTTCCACAACATCTAACACACACCGCAGACATCCTTGCAACAAGATATCTACAACAGTGCCCGTCAGTTAATCGTAAGTTCTCACCCCAGCTACCTACCCATCCATAGTAATCGGCCACCAGGAAAGCACGGACCTCATCCTTCTGGACCGCATGTATCACGTTGCCGATGCCGAATACCTCTGCGGACACAGGCAGGGATGCATGAAGGGGACCAGGAGAGGTGTCCTCTTCGAGCTCGAACGGTGGTCCAAGGATGAGCACGACAAACAAGTGTTCTGGCTCAACGGTCTGGCCGGGACGGGGAAGTCGACGATCGCCCAGACGTTTGCGGAGATGTGTTTCGCAGACGGGAGATTAGGAGCCAGTTTCTTCTGTTCGCGGGATTTCGAGGACAGGAGCAACCTTCGATCCATCTTCCCCACCCTCGCCTTCCAGCTCGCCCACCTGTACCCGGAGTTCCGAAAGAAGCTACTTCCAGTCTTGAAGACGAGGCCCAATGTTGGACGGGAGGCCCTCTGTTCGCAGATGGAAAAACTCATTGTCGGGCCTTTCCGGGCAATAAAAATCCCAACCCTCATTGTTATCGACGCCCTCGATGAGTGTCAAGACGAGGAGCCCGCATCCGCGCTCCTGTCTGTCCTCTCCCGTTATGTGGACGACATCCCGCTTGTCAAGTTCCTCATCACCGGCAGGCCCGAACGTCGGATTCGCTCCGGGTTCCGTTTGGAGTCACTTCGGCCTCACACCGAGGTGTTCAAACTACACGAGGTTGAACCCACCTCAGTCGATAGTGATATCAAACTGTTCTTGAAAACCCGGTTCACTGACATCGCCAAGAACCGGAGCGACTGCAGCCTCGAAAAGGAATGGCCTGGCCCACAAAACATTGATATTCTCTGCAAGAAGGCAGCCGGGTTTTTCATCTTTGCTTCAACAGTTATCAAGTTTGTTTCATCCCATTGCCACCCACCCAATGAGAGGCTTGCCCTCATTGTTTCACTCCCAATGGACACTTCTCATGAAGGAAAGTTGGGTGTTGATCTCCTCTATACCCAAGTCTTGGAGGAAGCTTTCCATGATATGGATTCCAATGATCATGACCTCTACTCCCATTTCAAATCTGTGGTGGGGGCAGTAGTTCTTATCTTCCAACCACTCTCCATCAAAACCCTCTCAGACCTCCTTATCAACTGTGGCACTCCAGACAGGATGTCCAGCTCTCTACGCACCCTCCACTCTCTTCTCCTTATCCCAGAAAGCATTGATAAACCAGTCCAAATCTTCCACAAATCATTCCCTGATTTCCTCATGGATCCAAGACGGTGCACAGATAGCCGGTTCTTTATAGACTCTCCAATTTATCACAATGAGATCCTACTTTCATGCCTCAATGTGATGAAGGAGAGGTTAAAGAGGAATATCTGCAACCTGGATGGCCATACTGTCCTCAGTGAGGTTGAGGATCTTCCCACACAGAGGGCTACCCACATTGGGGGTACCCTGGAGTATGCATGCTGTTTCTGGACAAAACATCTTATAAAGGTTTCCAGTGATAGTGATGGAGCTGGGGAAACATACAAGGCAATAAATGAATTCTTTGAGACTGGTTTTCTATCCTGGGTTGAGGTCTTGATCCTCATGGGAAAGCTTGACATTGGTATTTATGCTCTCAATGATATCCAGCAATGGTGTGTTTTGGTGAGTTATGCATGGAGTTCCAACTGAAATCTGTGCTTATATTCCTTCAGGCAGGAGTTCCTGACAAATGGACAAGTGATAGCAAGCATTTCATCCTGGAAAACTTTAATATAATCTGCAACTCTCCTTCCCAAATATATGGCCCTCTCCTCACACTCTGCCCCTCCTCATCTTGGCTCCATGAGTGCTATACTGCAGATGTCAAGCCAGTGGTGGGATCAGTTGGATGGGGAACATGTATTCGAACAGTGTTGTGCAATAATGACTATACAATAACCCTTGCTTACTGGAATAATACCATTGCCACTGGTTATCCACACAAAGACATCACCATCTTTAATGTATTGACAGGCAGCCAGACTGCTGTTTTCTCTGGGCATACTGAGGATGTTATCTCTCTTGCCTTTTCATCAGATGGGACATTCCTTGTATCTGGGAGTGATGATGACACCATCAAGCTCTGGGATGTCCAGACTGGTGGAGTTGTTAAAACATTCTGTGGCCATACCAAAACAGTCATCTCTGTTTCTATCTCAGTTGACAAGACCACAATTGCTTCAGGATCTGTAGATAAAACAATTTGTTTGTGGAACATTGAGACAGGGGAGCATCAGGTCATAAAGGAACACAATGATGGAGTTACAACTGTCAGCTTCTCCCCCACAAACCCTCAACTCCTCCTATCTGCATCCAGGGATGGTACTGTGCAGAAATGGAGCACAGATGGTCATCAGATTGGCCCTCCAATTCCTGGCTCCCATGTTGCATTCTCCCCAGATGGTACTCAGTTTGCCTCATGCAATGGGTCAGCTGTTACCATTTGGAACACTGATTATGGTGAAACTGTAGTGGAGGTCCACCTAACAAATGATAAACCCTACTATTGTTGTTTCTCTCCTGATGGGGGATCCATTGCTTGTGCTGCTGGTCATACTATCTACCTTTGGGACATCACTGGCCCAGACCCTCACCTTATCAAGACTCTTGTTGGGCACATAAAGAGAGTCACCTCCCTTGTATTCTCCTCTCCCCTCACCCTCATCTCAGCATCCAGGGATAGATCAATCAAGTTCTGGGAGATTGGTGCCTCATCAGCAAACCCAGTTGTACCTCACTCAGCTCCAATCAGGGCTGTCAGTCTCCAATCAAAGGATGGGTTGGCTTTCTCAGTTGATTCAGCAGGGGTGGTGAGGACCTGGAACATCCTAACCGGCTTCTGCAAGGAATCCTTTGAAACTCAAGCCAAAGATATTAGTGCAGGAGACATCCAACTGCTGGGTGATAGATTGACCATTATTGGGTACAAGGAGGATCAGAAGGAAATTTGTATGTGGGATGCTGAGCAAGGTGAACTCCAAACAGTGGGTGAAAACAGTGTTATACCCAGGGGTCTTAGGATATCAGGAGATGGATCCAGAGTTTTTTGTGTGGATTACCGTGACATCCAAGCCTGGTCTATACAGACAGGGGTACATACAGGCGAGATAGACATAGGGTCAGGGGAACCATATTGGCTTGACCCCCTCTGGATAGATGGTTCAAAAGTCATGGTTCGCTGTGAAGGGTCATCAACTGTGGGCTGGGACTTTGGGATTCCAGGCTCAACTCCCATTGAGATATCTCCAACACCCACAGATAGACCCCATCTGGATTTTATTGGTACTGCAACCAAATCAACCACTGACCCAATTGGGATTGAGGATAGGATCACTGGAGAGGTGGTTTTTCAACTATGTGGTAGATATGGACAACCTTCTGCCACACAGTGGGATGGTCAATATCTGATTGCTGGTTATGAATCAGGAGAGGTGTTGATTCTGGATTTCAGTCATATGCTTCCTTGATTGGGATTTGTAGAATCATGTAGTAGTGTCCACAACCTGTACAATAAGTATCTTTCTATGTAATTGTCAACCTGTTCTAAACCCCCTCTACTGAGTGATACCTCAAGAGATGCATCATGGTTTGGATAGTATCCTAAAGTCACTTCAGTTGAACTGGACTCAACCAAGTTCAATGTTTGCTCTGATTACATTGATCTGGCACAGGTGACAATGTTCCCATCCCCAATGCAAAGCTCAAAACAGCAAACAGGGAAAATAGAATACAAGACAATAGTGAAGCAGATCACATACTTTATCTATAATATACTCGCGGTCAAAGATAGATAACGGTTTCAGTAAGACATTTTTTGAACTTAAGCGATAGGGAGAAAAAAGTCCGGGGTACGGGTTAATGGCCACATTAACACCCATCATTCCAAACTGGACGAAAAGGAGAGTGGGGGTACAAAAAAGAAAGGAGAGAAGGGAGGATGGCACGTTGGTGTTGTCTGTGAGGGTTGGTTGCAAACAGATCAACGATATCGAAAAGTCCGAAAGGCACCGAGGTTGAACAGCAAGCGAGTTACAGCTCCGGAACGCCTGAGAATCGTCCCTGCCCGTGCCCCCCGTGGTGAGATACGGGAGTCACGAAAGTCATTGAACTGTGCCCATCACCCACAGGAGGTGGGTACGTCATCGGATCCGAAGGGTTCTAGAGAGAGAGAAAGACAAAACGAGGCGTCGTAAGAGACTAGCCTCACCCCACGCAGAGGAACTGGAAGGGGGATACAAGGGAACTCACGTAGTAGGGGTTGTATGGGAGACTCGGACTGGTCGGACTGAGGATGGGAGACGTCGGCGGCTGCGTCTTCCAATATTCAGAAACTTCTTGGATCTGAGGCTGTGGTTGGGTTCCTCCAGCTTGTCGCCTCCGCCGTCTGATGAAAATGAACGCGACGACCGCAAGGATGGCAAGCGGCACAACGCCCCCCACCACACCTACACACAAGCACAAACACACAATCAACAACCAAAGTTCAACCCGTCGAGGAAAAATCGGACTCACCACCAACGATCACTCCAACGTTTGTTTTACTGTTGGTAGTGATTGGGGGAAGCGAATCGGTCGAAGAAGGCCTGCGGGCACTCGTCGAAACCGTGCTGCTCCCCAAAGTGAGCGTGTTCATCTCCTTAGGTTCCGCTTCCGGGTCCCCTATCCCACGTCTTCCGCGTCAAGAGCCACGACCAAAGGAGATGATGGAGAGAAGAAAGGCTTACGACCGACGGACATGGCAACGGTATCACTGTAAGTTTGGTCCGGAAGCGTCGTAACATTGTAGAACGCCCATTGCGGTACCGCAGTCCCCGGTGGAATGTCATGGGGATACCTTGAAAAAAGAAAAAATCGATTTTGGTGAGACTGAACCCGCGCAAAGCGAAAAACAAAAAAAGCAAAGCGCACTGTGTTACGTAAACATTATCGCACTGAGTGATCCACCTCTGCCACCTACGCACAAACCCAAAAACCATCAGTCCACGGGTAACCCAAACACAAAAAACCGCATATATCCGCCAAAGGAAAAAGGAAGGACTCACGAATAGATCATACCCCCTTGACACGTCGAGCACGCCATATAAAGGCTATATATGCGGGTGAGTCCGAATCCGGCATCAGTTCAAACAGATCATCGCGGCGGCCGACTCGAAGGGGTCGAGAGGGAGGGAAGGGTAACGCACCTGTACATAACGCTATCGCAATCGCATGTGAGGTCCGAGGTACTATCGCGTTGAGGAGGAACGTAGTTCTGCGTGCTGTTCAACGGCGGAATCGTATAAGAACCTATATTGTAAAAAAAAAAAACGCGTCCAAAGGTCAGAGGGGGTTCTCCCGCCACCATCGCCATATATGCGGGCCATGGCCCGCACTCACCGATACCGCGACACGCAGCGTCCATCATGGAACTAATCGTACATGGATCTTGCCCAAGCGAGTTCTGGTTCTACAGAGGTACACAATCCGCACATGAGCGCCCACCAAAA
>Ga0307513_10002284_pt1 | contig 26760 bp, 20 predicted proteins | sample 15_EM_MG_FD_202174 | JGI IMG/M metagenome (GOLD analysis project Ga0307513, IMG submission 202174) | Populus trichocarpa ectomycorrhiza microbial communities from riparian zone in the Pacific Northwest, United States - 15_EM | ecosystem: Host-associated > Plants > Roots > Unclassified | place...
CCAGCCTCACTGTCACAGGCTTGACAGCTGTCTGCCTCAATTCGACTGACAGCTGCCTCGGACCTGTCTCGGACCTGCCATGCTTGCCAATGTCACCCGGGTCATTAGGTCCAAGTTTCACGGCCCTCCTTCTGAAAGCTCTCAGCTATTATTGAATACAAGAAAGGCAAGATTATCTTTATAACTTATAGCAAGAGTGATTATTCGACGAGAAATCTGTGACTTCGCGCGGCATCCGGGTTCCCGATACCTAGACCCGACCTAATTTGGTCGCCTCAGGTCAGGTGTAATTAAGTTACAGTCCATATGGATCGTTTTTTATAGATCGAGAGACGTGGAATGTACCGACTGATGAAAACAATGTTTTAGGGTGCTCTCTCCCTGACAATAACCGTCTGTATGTCCCTACACGCCAGAAGTGCACTATTTGATGTATTTAATAAGCCTTATTAGTCATCACAACTTTCTAATATGAGCAGACTTCGGTACATGATCATTCCTTCCTGTGGTGAGTATGTTATAACTTGGAGGCACGAAAGGAGTCACAACTAAAATTTATGAATTCAAGTGCACTGGAAACCTATAATATATGGTACAGGAAACGAGAGAAGATGTGGATGTGAAGAGAAGTGGCTCAAGTGAATGCGGCATGGGTTGAATATGACCCTGAACCCTTGTATATAGTCGGGGTTCACAGCATCACAATCTTTGTGAAACGGTCGTTATCACCTCGTAATATTATACAACTCTGCCGTGATCGGGCTGTGTATCCCCGGAGCGACGCGCCACTTCCACCAGCCTCAGGGTCGCATTCATGTTCGAAACCTTGATGCATGTTGGACTGTAACAGTATCCACCAGCTGTGCATGCAGGCGAATAGCAACTTCCCCGAACTGAATCTCGAGCTACGAAGGTCTCTCCCCAACTATCTTCCGAGTCAGCCAAGCCATCATTGCTGAACTTATCGCCCTCCGAGGCTTTGTCACGACTTTGCGCTTCCTTTTCTTCGGTCGATTGAGGGAAGGTCGGGCACAGTGGGCTATAGCACGCCTCTGGTTCATCTTCGAGACCACATATTGGGGAGTAGCACCTGGTGAGTAGCGTGTAGACACCAGATGGTGTCTGCTTCCCTGCGCCTCCTTCATCGACAGCCGATTGAGGATCGGCGCCCGAGGATGGCTGACGAATGAAGCAGTATAGCTTGTTGGCATCATCTCGCAGGCGGTGGACATAGTTAACGTCGTGGAAGAGCCCTTGCTCCTCCAGCTCACGTCCGACAAGTATAGCGAGCTTTCGATCGGACGTCTCCAGAAGAGTGCAGAGCGCGTCGATGGCCTCACGACCAGTAAATACACCATTGTACACGATGTCTACTTGTCGGCGTTCACCGGGGACGATGGTGGCCTTGAACGCAAGAGCGACCTCGGACAGCAAAGCGGGGTTGTATCGTGGATCGTCGGTGCTCATTGCGAAGGTGGGATATTGCTAAAGAGATACAAGTCCTTTCCAGAGACCTCCACATGACCTCAAATATGGCCGGCCCATTCCAAACGAGGAATAAGAGCATGGCTGTCCGCGCAGCAACGAGGGACAGATGCCTAAGACTCACCGCTCCCAGAAGTACGAAAGTAAATGCATACCTATATGTGAAACGAAAAGTATGGAAAGAGGTCGACTGACCGGTCATTAGACGCTCGCCACCATGTCCGAACTATTGCATATTCCATAATCGCAGTGCATGTCGCGAGAAGTATGACAAGGGCTGTCTCCCTCCCACACGTTAGAGGGTGGCGGAACCGGACGTAGAGCTCAGGCCGAAACAACCGTATTCGAATTTCGAATACCTCGGCGATGGACGAAGACAGGAGCCCTACACAGCACCATAAAAGGACCGTAATCGTTTGTGTGCACCTGAGGTATGCCAGAATGGCGGGTTGAGGCAGAGCGAACTACAACCTGCTCCTACGAATCGAATTGTGAGGATCGGCATCCTCCGAAACCTTGGTTTCTAGATCCTGTAGAGTTCCCATCGCCACGGAGGTGTACCTGTTCGAGCATGGATAATCTGGGATGGGCGATGGGTAACTGCCGAGTTTAAGTCGCACCCTGCCCTCCACCTTTCCACTGACGGCGCATCCCGGTGGTACGGCGCAAATAGGATACGTAATTTATTTCTACACTCTACATCGCACCAGACGCACTCTGCTCAAACAATTCCGAGAGGTTGAATTGAGCATTCGAAGAAACAGCTGCTAGGGCCTGAACATGCCAGTATAAATGGGTGCCCTTGACGTCTAGATATGGTTGTGGCGTGCTGCTGCCGTATTTATCACCCGTCCCATGGTCGTACTCATCCGAGTGTTTCCACTATCGTCTCCACGAGGGTGAGACTTCACATAACATGATGATGCGTCATTCCGTAGACTTGTATCATTGAGATCGCAGTGAATCCTTGTTGATTGCGTAGCATAGCTAGCACGGGGGTCTCGGTCGTACATTTCTTTCATGGCTCGATATACGGAGTCCGCCGGGTGCTCTACTTACCCCCTCCAACATACCAAACGGGTAGTATTGTCAGAGAGGCACTCGAAAGTGCCTCTAAAGAGCCCCCGAGAGTCTTTATGATAGTAACTTAACCGGCATGTATATGGAGTACTGAGTTACAGGACAGGGCAAGGGCCATCTATCTGGCTCACTGTGGGTTGTCGACCAGACATACCCGGTGTGATTTTCAAGGGCCCATTCTTTCTTTAGTACCACAGCCAACCCTCTTCTCCCATACAGATAGGTGAGGCGATCCAAAGTCCACTCCCAGTCGAGCATTGCCTGGACAAACTGTCATCAATACTGAAGTAAACCATTGTGAGCACGTTGGAGGTACGTCAATCGCAGTGGTCTCTCCCGCGCTCTTCTCCACTCCCTGGTCTACGAATACCGCCACGCGGCCCAGGGTTGTAGAGCTATCGTCACCACCGCACTGATGACCCCCTCTCATTACATTTCAACGTCGAGTTATATTTGGAGTAAGTAGTCGGTGGCGGCAGGATAGAGGGGTCGATTCACGAACGATTGCAGGAGCCTGCTCTGGTTAGGACGGCATGTTGATTGCGATGATAGGCACCCTGGGAATGCTTGGCCTCTTATCCGCAGTGGATTTATCACCGCCCTGGAGTACTCACCCGACGTTGGACCCGTGGTGGGAGGGCTGTGTCTCTGGGAACACTCCTTGAACGCTGTACGGTGCTGTGAGATCGGGAACCATACGCTCCAGTTCGAAGCACACACCAAGGACATTACTTGCTCCAGGGCTTCTCGTCAAAACGGCTGAGAAGCCAGTGCGCCCACCTTATATTATTCTTCGTTCCATCCTCTCACACCATCTTAACGGAAAAGGCAGTAGGATCCCTCTGTTTCGGTATGTCGGGTTTCTCCCCGAAACCGAAACATTCGGCCCCAAGCTTGAGTTCCAAGTCGGTCGTTCTCAGCCTCAGTGCTTCAACGACTTGATTCAAGAGCCTTCATTTACACAAAGGTCATGTTTATATTCTGTTGTGGTGGAATAACCGCTCGTTGCGCTGTCCCAGCTTATGGCAGGGCCTGACGGTGCCGAACCTCCGTGGAGCACGGCCGATCGATCAGCCTTAGGATTCACAGTGGCGTTGATAGATGTGTGTACTTAGGCGTAAAGATTCGTGGGTAATGACTTACGGGCTGAGTCATCATAAGAATATTATTTGCTGTTTCAGATCGTGTGCCACTTATAAAGAAGATGAGGGAGCAAGGTTCAGTCAAGAATGGTTAGAAGGGAGATAGGGATGAATCTTACTTGACCTTATGGAGATACACCGATGGGTCAAGGAGGGCTAGAGAAAGGGAGAGCCTGGGGATGTTTCGTGGGCTGAGACCGGATGGAGGCGATAAGGACGAGGACAAAATATGCGTAATAATCAGCAATTAAACATGTTATATTGTAGTCCATTACCGAAGAGATTAGATGATGGCGCAACATCAGTTGACACCCACCACAGCAGGCCATTTCCTCTCGGCCGAGCGTTTGGCCTTACGACAGCACCCAGATTATCGAACGACTCTTGATTTACGAGGTATAAGACTTACTAAGAGTTTTCGCCGTCAGCATGCGGCAGTCGAATGTGTGCAGCCCTGTGCAGAACCAGGCATGCCTCTTGATTACTTCGAGGCTCTACGACCGCAGAGGTACGTATTACGTCGATAATGATATTACTACTATTATTGTTCCGACCCAGCCGCTGACCTCGCGTTGCAACTGGCAGGACTGGACTGCACCTCGCCTCTTCCGCTCTTCAACTCACTTGCACACCTTGTCCACCTAACCGCGACGTCTCCGAAGATCAGAGAAATCCTCACTCGCGATGGCGGTCTCGAACGCCTTGTCCGTATCCTCCGCGACTTCTGTACTAATCCGCCTCCGGCCCAGGACCCTGCTCTTCTCTATGGTCTCCTACCACCATGGAATGGGGAGGACGAGACGCCCGCGCTCGTTCCAGGCCGCCCAGTGGATCGCGAAGCAGCCCAGCGCTTCTCCCTTGCCTTCCAGTCCATCGTCAACATCGGCGTCAGGGGCTCAGAAGCAGTAAGAACTAGGGTTGTGCAGGCAGGCACCCTCGAAGTCGTCGCTGCCCTCCTCGAGACATGGCTCCTGGCCAAGGGTTTCCCCCTCGCACTCCCACCGCGCCGCCAGAAAAAGAAGCAGTCGAACACCCCAAGACCGCAACCTGAAACTATAGTGGTAGTAGAGGATGACCAACCACAGGACATTTACTCGGGTCCCCAGACCCTCCCGCTACGAGCATCCCGTTCTGCAACAATATCACAACGACCACGTGCTAGTTCTCCCCGCCCAGCTCTTCACGGTACTTTAGTTACTCAAACAGTGTCTCAGCAATCCCAACCACGGCCCCCAAATGAAACCTACGGAACGACCTCCGTCGCAACTCCCTCTACCTCTGGTTCCGCCACCGGCTCGGCTCTCCCTACGCCCATCCCTACGCCGACCGATACGCCAACGCCTTCCTCAGTAGGGACTCCACCTGCTACTCAGCCCACGCCTCCACAGAATGCGACCCATCAAGTACGCGGCCGGTCCGGAACGCTCATGCCTCGCCGCACAACAGACCCAGATGAAGGAGCCAACACCTCACGAGATCCTTCGGTCGACCCCCGTAGTGCGGGTACAGACCACTCGGGCCAAAACACCGAAGATTCCGACGCGGAGATGGATGCAGCGACGACCACCGCGGAGTTTTCTGCCACACTCACACGACCTGTCGCCGTTGCGGACCCACAGCCGGAGAATATGGGAGATCGTAGGACAGACATGGAGGTGGACGTCATGGCTGCTGTGAATATGGTAATGACCGTCGATGGCGCCCAGGTGTTCGCTGGCACGCAGTTTGGTGGTGGCGCGGCGAATGCGGCCGCGGCTGCTGTCGGTGCTGCTGCTGCTGTTGCGGGGACCATGCCTGACGAGACACCCCGTGCGGTGCTGAGGACGATCGCGGATGCGACCGGTGAGGGAGTTGACCCTGCTGCGAATAATATCGGCGTTGGAGTCGGTGTGAATGACCCACCTACTGGTGCTGCCAGTCCATCTCAGCCTACTCCTGGTGCAAACCCGGGTGGAATGAACTCTACGCGCCATCGTATTCGTATTGTTGCTGGAGATGCAGGACCGTTCCGGCAAGAAGACGTTCTACGCGCTCTTCAACTTCTTGCGTATCTTACGAAGTACCCCCACGTCCGCCAAGAGTTCTACAAGCAGCGCGTCGCCCCTACGCCACCGCCATGGCTGCAACTCGCCCCTAACGCTCCACCGCTCCCAAGTCCTCAAACGCCGACTACGCTCTTCTCCCTCGTCGAAAGATTTACGTTCCGCCCAAGCTTGAGCCAGTTCTCCCAGCATCCGGGGCTCATTATTCCTACTATCCCGCCCGAGATCCAGAGCTGGGCGGCGGTCATTATGCGCAATGCGTGCAGGAAGGACGAGAGTCGTGGCGGTATTCGGCAGTGTGCGAATATGCTGTGTGGGAAGTGGGAGAGTGCGCCGAGAGAGTTTGCAAAGTGCCGGAGGTAAGCCACTCGTCTTTGCTCCGCGCGACGCTAATCAGATTCCGCGGATAGGTGCCGTAAAGCCAAGTATTGTGGCAAGGAGTGTCAAAGCCAGGCGTGGAGTATGGGGCATCGGTATTGGTGCAGTGCGAGGGATGGAGAGGAGGGAGAGGGGGAACACACTAATGTTTCTGGTCCCGCTGGCGGAGAAGACGGAGAAAATCGACGGCCTGGAGGTACCCCTGCCACTGGGACAGGATCATCCAATGTTTCTGGCGCGGCGAGGGTGCCTCAGGCTTTTAATGTTCAGCCCACAACGACAAGGCTTCAGCATCTTCAACCGCAACCTTTACCCGACACGGCTAGTAACCCGAACATGAACAACCAGGTGGGACCGACATCACTCCCTATGCAACATTCACAACGTGCATCCTCGCCTGGTCCGAGTGGGACGCAAGCCCCAGCCGCGACACAACGACGTGGTGCAGGAGGACGTATTGCTCGAACCTTGGGTGATTCCCTCGTCAGGGCATTAGGCCACGGTCCGACTAGTGGCAACCCGCACGCGCGACAAAATTCCAACTCGAATGTCCAGCCCATAGGGCCCGAGTATCGTCCACCACAGCAGCTGCAACATGGGCAACTGAGGATCGCCGCTATCCCCGAGGCGAATGCGGAGGGAGGACCTGGGCCTTCGACCACCACGAGTAGGAGCCATCGTTGGAGCACGTTACTCAACAACTTCCCCGGCCGGCAGGCTGCCACGCGGTCTAGTTCGGGACCAGCACCGTCTACTCCGACCGCGGCTTCCACTTCGGCCTCACGGCCAGCATCAGGCAGCGGGTCGCATCACCAGCGGCATGACTCGTACTCCGACTTTCAGAGTGCGATGAGTGGTGTTGGACTCAGGCGGAACGACGGCGGTGGGAGTGCGAGCGAGCTTAGTGGGATGGTGAGGAGCAGTTTAGTTATTCAGCCGCCATCACCGCACGGACGACCCTCTCAGCCCCCCCAACAGCAGCAGAGGTTCAGGCTTTCTGCGTTCCGTCCTGAAGTGATCCCGACACCACCAACCACAGATGATGCGACTGTCAGTGGCGGGGGAGGGATCGTAGTGGCAAGTGTGCCGAGCACTGCTGCGACTGTCAACCCTAACGTTCACGGACCTCTGACCACTGCTTTATACCCCCCTAATCCGCCGTGGTTGCGCTCTAGAGAGGCGGGGAACGATAGTCAGGACGTGGAGATGGGATGGGGCGAAGGCGATCCCTAAGAGTTTCGATGATCCCCCGGGTCCTGAGAGGCTGTGTTCCGTCCGGATATTTACCCGACGTGGTGCTCTCTTATCCATACATCTCCAGTGCCCCACCTTTTCTGCGCTTACGCTTCTCAGTGTAAATAGGCAGTCTTATGCTTTGATATGGATTGGAATTTTGGTCTATATCACATCTGGGTCGTGCGATTCAGCCGAAACTCGGGTGCGGATGGGGCAAATATAAGCGCACGAAGGCTACGAAGCCCGTTAACTGGCTGTTACACAAGCCACAAAATTACCGAGTTGCACGATTTGGAGTCTTCAGGACCTCTATCAATCAAGGCTTGCCTTGCCTTCCAACGGAGCCCGATACCTGATGAGCATTGGACAGGCTATGGCAGGGTAGATGACTCACGGAAGGCAAGGTCTTGATCCCAATGAGGTTTTCAACTCAATTTGGACTTCATCGTAGTTCAGTGGCTGAAATGTAAAGAAGCTTCGATCCAATTGGGGACAATTGGGGTATAACCACACGTGGTCCGCCTTGTAGTATAGTGGATGGTTGTGTCAGTTTCCTGCGAGCCCTTCTCCTGTTGCTGCCTGAGGTCATGTCGAGGAGAACGATGTGAGAGTCATGTGTAGTCAGCCGCTGCAGAGCTTTCAATCTCACGAACCCCTGTCCAGGGGCCTTGTTTGATCTCTTTGTGTGGCCTGGCCCGATAGAAATGCGGAGCGGGTGCTAGAAAGTCAGCAGGCGTGAGGGAGAACGCCCATAAATTAGGCGCATAGTCATGGTAACCTCTCCGCATAATTTCCGTAACGCCGGAAGTAGCCATTCAGTGGGCAGAGAGGTCGATTGCTAACCGCAAACCAGAACTGCTGGAGACGAAAGGGCACTCCGAGAAATTTGAGTAGAAGTATACAGAGGTTATTGAGTGCATTTTTAGGACTTTATGGACGGATTTTCTCTGTCAATCGGCGTATAAGGATATGGAAACGGCGGTCGAAGTTCTATGCATATTCTCTAAGTAAGCATCAGCCAAAACACCGCGGGAATTGCCTAGGTAAGCACGGAAGAGATAACGAGTACATCCACTAGTTCATGGCGATTTGAACTCGACCGGTCGTCAGAACAGATCACAGGCCGCCTATATGCGCGTCTTCGAGACAATAGAAATTCGAGGAATCTGGGAGCCACGATTTCCGATGGTGTCAGTGATCCATCCGCTTCGATCCGCAAAGGCGGAGCGCGGCCCTTATTCGCAAATCCACCATTTAGAACCCCAGGGGCACATATGACAGGGAGTAATCACTGCATTTTGCCGCGTGGCGCTCCTGCGTTCGTCCATGGCCGAGATATTCGAGATCCCGAAACAGCGGTTTCGGTCTGAATGTTCAACCCTGCCACCCTCTAACGTATCGAGGTAGGCGACACTTGTCGTACTTCTCGCCACATGCACTGTGATCCTAGGACATGTAATAGCTCCGGCGTGGGTGGCGAGTGTCAAACGGTCAGTCAGTCGACCTCTTGCCATACTTCTCACTTCAAGATATGCATTTATTTTACACTTCTGGGAGCGGTGAACTTCAGTCTTAGGCAACTGTCCCTCGTTGCCATGTGTGAACAGCCATCCACTTGTTTGTCGTTCGGGTTGGGCTGACTGTATCTCAGATGACGCAACAAAAAACTTGCATCTTACAAACGGTATCCCGCTTTTGCAATGAGAACCGAAGAACCACAACACAACGCAGCGTTCGACGCCGCCATCGTCCCCGGTGAACGCTACCACGTAGACCTCGTGTACAGTGGTGTGATTACTGATCGAGGAGCTGTCACCGTGCTCTGCGCGCCACTGCAAATGCCGGATCGGAGACTGGCGGTGTTTGTCGGGAGGAGCAAAGGCCTTTCCATAACGTTAAACCACTGTGCGACAGTAAGTAAATACAATGCTGCAGCTGATATATACGATGTAGGTATTAGAATGCGAATATAGATATGATTCTCCGGGTACGATCTAGTACATGAGAGTGGTGGTCCGAAGGAGAGAAGGAAAGGAGGAAGGATGACCAGGTGAATGGCTGTCCGTCGATAGACAGAGTCACGAGTGGTGAATATTCTGTCCGTTGAGATACCAAGCTGCCGGCAGGAAAACCGAAGCCGGACAGGGCAGAATCCCTTGACACCTAACACGAATAGGCCCTAGGAAGGACACGCAAGTCGGCGGGAGCGACGATTGGCTGAAACTGAGGCCACAAAAGACCGGCCAGACGACGAATACGAGCAATATAGCAAGTGAAGACGAACAGAAAGTTAAACAGGGAGGAAAGGAGAGATGTTATTTATGCGTACAGGGGTTCTCCTCGTTATATACATGGGGGCTACCTCCTTTAACGTAGCAAGATGACAAAAAATTCGATGAAAAGTATAAATGATGAAACTATAATCGACCTGAACCTTCGATCGGGGGATATTGAGACACTGAGAGGATGGCCGGAGCCTGATAGCGGCCTACGACCGCATGAATCGACCTGCAATCCACTCAGTACGCACTGAATCATAATGAGGGCACTGTAGGTTATAATGCTATAATGTATGCGAGAATATGAACACCACGTCCGCCGTCTGCGAGGAATACTGCCTCATGTGTGCCACCTTCGAACAGCGATGCTCAATTCATTCTTTGTGAGAGAGACGCTGAGCATCAGACAGTACATGGTGTCTACACGCTGCTCACTAGGTGCTACTCCCCGGTATGTGGTCTCGAAGGTGAACCAAAGGCGTATTACTGTCTACTGCGCATGCCCGACTTTTCCTCAATGGATCGAGGAAGACTCGGATGGTTGTTGTGTCGTTTCAGAGGATGAGAGACAGCTGTACTGATCCGGAAGAGGGCTGGGAGGGTCGTTCACGGGTCGATATTCAGTTCAGGGCTACTATTATTCGTTTGTTGGGCACAGTCGGTGGGAACTGGTACAATACAGCACGAATTAAGGCGTCGAGCGGGAACACGGCCATGAGGCTCGCGGCGGGTCATTTCGTCCAGGGGTACACCGGCTAGCCCGGTCGGCCAGTCTCATAATATTGATAATAATGGCACCACTGGTGCATAGAGATTTTTGTAAGACAGTATATCATACCCGTTGTTTCCTCTCGACCTGTTTCCTCTTACGGACATTTCTCGGCCGCCTATAATACCTTTGCGGATACAAAATAAAGCAAGGACCCCCGAAACTGGTCTCTTGCGTCCTTTTGGCTGCGTCATACCAAGGCGCCACTTTGGTCTGGCCTTTACCGTACGTCATTACCGAACACCAACTTCACCCGATACGAATCCGCCTCAGGATGTCCCGTAACACCAACCCAGCTTTACATGCGCCCCAGGAGCGTATTGGTGATCCGTCTAGCCAGCGAGAGCCATCCATCATTCGCGGAGAACTGAAAAACTGGCAGGGGACCGCAGAGGAGATCATCGGCAATATCACCAACTCCCAGGCCTGGAAAGAGAGCGGTCAAAAGAACCAAGAGGTATTGTGAACCATATGGCTTCGCTCAATGAATTGCTGAAAGCCATACAAATAGGCGGGACTCGCTGAGTATGAGGTCGCGAGAGCTCGAGGATGGTTTGGATCCGGCATTGGTCGAGCGGGGAGCAAGAACAACCAGCCGATTGGGTCGCTCAAGGGTGACAGATCGCAGGCAGCCAGGTGAGCGATTTTCTGCTGCACCTTTGATGCTAGAGTCATAACTGTTCCCAGTAGCTCCATCAAACAAACGACTGGGGGTTACGAGAAAGAGTTCAATAACTTTAACTGACACCCCTTGTTGATATTCAAATCAATGAGATGCTATTTGGGTGTATATATCGGCACCCTCTGATTTTTGATGGGTTAATACCCGAACGAGACTAGCACAGTCATACTATAACGACAAGGAGATTGAGCACACGGTTGTGTAAATGCCCGCTATACCCTTTCAACACTTATACCTCTCGACCAGCAGGAAGCACTATCACTCGTGAGGGACATTATCATCGATTGCTATGGCATTTTGAGTACTACGGGGATGTACGTCTACCATTGGATGAGAATGCTCACCATGGCGGTAAGAAGCGTGTTACAAACACTTCTTTCTTTGCCGGATTCTGTCCAGTATGCTTGGAGTAAGCCTTCTCCTCACAGCCCTTCCAAGCGAGCAAGCGAGTGGGTCTTTTTTCCGGGCTCCCGAGATGTCGGAGGTAAGACAGAACTTCAACCGATCCATACTTTGACCATCGTGATATTGTCAGTTTGTTGGTAGGTCGGCTTATCACCGTCACTCACCTCGATTGTTCCGAATGACCCTCGATCAACACAAGGGGAGCCTGGGTGTAGGTTTTGCATTCGGTCACTCGAGTATTACAGGAATAGGATTGTTACGTATGGTCAACCCTAATCAGTGGAGGGAAACCTGTGCCAAAGTCCAGGAGCAGAGTGCAGAGAGCCGGGTTCATCGGCCAGCAGCCGCTGGCTAAAGAAGTGTAGGAATGACGTCTATGGGTACGATACACCCAATAAGGTACGATGGAATGGGTCCAATATGCGACGCCTCATCCCATCAAGTCTCATTGGTACCACTTCTACGTTCGGCTTTTCTGGATTCGATTCGCTCATTGGTCGCAGATCTACTTGCACATTCGCCTCAATATGCCGTGCTTCCAGCCAGACCAGCTTCTGGCACCGTTTCAACACTCCATTGCAGTGCATTCGACGTCATGGGCGCGTAGAGCCATGGCTAGATTCAAACCGCCATTATACCGAATCTGGTGGGGTTGTATTAAGAGACTCGACTCGTGGCCGTCTTTGTATGCATGTACCCACGAGCTCTCTGGCAAAGAGTAGTGACTGTCAGGATACGACTAGAGTTTTTAATATTAGAGCTCTAAATTATGAGCTCAATTCAAGACGTAAGCGCCGATATCTGAACAACGCGGGGCTCTCACGGTCTGTCACTGAGGAATATATTGCAATTAATTTCGCGTGGAAGTCCCGTTGATGTCTCGTTCAGAAGGGTATTTCCCTCCGGGCAGTTCTCCCAGTACTATGATGTATTCTTTGCAGTGCATAGTACGTACTGGCGGTCTGGACTTTACGGGGCTAGGCTCTTAATCCCCGTAGAGGATCAAAAACTCTACAAGTATACTAAAGGAAGAAATAGGTAAGAACGTGATGTGAGTGGCGAGGGTTACGATTATCAATGTGTCGGAAGCCATCTGGTTTGGAGGACCATGCTAGATTGTACTAAAGCCACAGTGACACGGGTAATCTTCAGTATTCTTCATATAAATAGTAGAAAGCACCCTGAATTGTTGAGGGAGAGGATTCAAGGGCATTGGAGGGCATTGAAGACGTCTTGAAGTGTGCAACCCTTCCAGCTGCATTGAACGCGGAGTATAATTTGAAGTGGTCTCTTGCATGGGGCTGAAGATGTTGTTGCGGTTCGGCCCAAGTGAAGGTAGCAGGTGGGGGCTTGCCGCTCAACACCTTTGAACTCTGCCACTGCTCTTTGTCTCATAATTCGCGTCACTCGCGTAATCTATAGTCCTAACGCCCAATAGGCTCCTAGAATTCGGAAGGAATACCGGCAGCTGGCGATGGATGCGCGCTTACGAAGACTCCAGAAAGAAATCACAGGTTTGAGCCTTCCTTAGCGCGTCTGTGGCCCCCAATGTAGCTCATTATTCCTCCCATCTCGTGGCTCTGTTATATTTACCCTCCGATCGATGTGGTCAATTTCTGGTCGCATGCGGATGGGCAGATCTCAAGAATGACAAGGCCTCGAATATAACCGTTGATCTCGCTGGAGAGTCACTTACACATCTCATCGGAACCTTTATCGGCCCTGAGGACACTCCATACCAGGGTGGTACATACGAAGTGGTAAGCACCGGAGCACGCTGGGACCTCGAACATCAGCACAGGGGAACACGGTCACCTCACTCGACTTATTCTATGCTGGAGTGTGTGTCACTTATTGCCACCCTTCAACTCGAGTCTGTCACCCTCCGAAGGAGTCTGTGAGCCTGGCTCTGGTCAGCAGGCTGGGCAGGGAGCCGACACCTAGCACCGGATACGGCACCAGTCACGGATGGTGCACCTCTATATATCGATCTTGTCGAGTTCCTGTCTGATCTGTTTGATAAACTGACCATGTTTCCGAAGGACATCGTGATCCCAGATCAGTACCCCTTTCAGCCCGTTAAGATGAAGTTTATTACAAAGATCTACCATCCAAATATCTCGTCTGCCTCCGGTGCCATCTGCCTTGATATCCTGAAGGACGCCTGGTCACCCGTGCTTACACTCAAATCGACGCTCATCTCTCTTCAATCCCTTCTCTGCTCTCCCGAACCTAGCGATCCACAAGATGCCGAGGTTGCCAAGCACTACTTGACCAGTCGGGAAAGTTTCAACGAGACGGCGCGGTACTGGGCGGAGATCTATGCCGGGGCACCGCCCAGCGAGAAAGGCAGTGCAAGCACGGCTGCTGCTGAGAAGGGCAAGATCAAAGCCGTGGTGACGCCAGAAGTCGACGAAATCGCGGCAGCGGGCTTGAACAAGCAACACGTGGAGCAGTTTGAGGCGTTGGGTTTCGAGAGGCGAAAGGTGGTACGTCCCTTATTACTATTCAATCCTCCAGCAAGAATGGGTTGACACAAATAACCCTCGCTCAGATCGACGTGTTGAAGCGACTGAACTACCGAGGAGCCAACGTTTCCAAGACCACAGACGACCAGGTCGTGGAGAAACTTCTCAGCTAATTCCAGTACACCGAATGGACGACGATCAAACAACCCACTTTACCGCCTTTCGCTTCCTAGTACTATTTTCGTCAGTCACTCATGGCTCGGATTGTTCTTGTGTTGGGTACTTGTTGAAATTCAATTATTAAAGATGTATCACTCATAGCTCAGCGCGTCTCTTCGCACAGCCCGCAGCGGCGGTCCGAGGCCCTGTTCATTCCGCGGCCATCCTTCTCGTGCGATAGCAGTTTTATGACTACCTCTAGGACATCACCATCTACTCTGAAATTCGACTTCATGGGTGACTAGACATCAGGAAATAGCATGTGCCTCTGTAATGGCGGGAGCTCCTGGTCGTTCCAACTTGGTCTGTGCACCCCATGCACGTCATAGCTCTGTTCACTCCTTCTACAAAACGAAGACCCCAAAGAGGGAATCCCGACGGAAAAAAGGACCGTTTCAGAGACATTGTTCTAATCTAGTCCCTACCCCGATATTAACCGTCTGGGACCCCTCCCGGGTCACAGGCTGTGGCCACTTGCCTTGACATCAACGATAGCGTGCAATTCCAGCTGGTTGTGACGAGGGTATGTGAAGAGTCCTAAAGCCCTTGGTTGAAACTACACCTATGATATTCAAGTGATACAGATCTTTTGTGGTTCCCATACTTACGACACTACCTATCGTGTGTCCCAATTGTTACAATAGGGCACGCGGATTGACTCTCAAATCCAGTCGAGGGGTGGAAATATTACCGGCCATAACCACATAACCTATTTAGGCCAGATGTGAGATGCCTCGACTGAGCAAGGTCGAAGCTGCCTGAGGTACTGTATGCTAAGTATATTGAATACTCGGCAAGACAGATCATGAGAGTGCTAAGGTCGCAATCTAAACCATACTCACACCGTCTCTGGTTTACAATAAATGCACGAAGGAGCAGGTTCCAAAGGGCGTACTGTATAGTAGACCTATGAAGGAATAAGAACGCTGACTGAACCAAATATTGGATCTAGGGTCACTCCGGGTTAATAAACCACTACTCGCGCCTACATGGAGGATGAATTCCGATTCATGGTTTGTCAGTTCACAGTGGGCAACAAACCCATCATTATCAAAGCTCGGGTATCATTGAGATACAGCATGAGCGCTCACTGGTCTCTAAAGGAACTGAAATAGTACTGGTTTATTAATTATCATTTATGATTATCCGTTGTGGTCCAGCGGTCAGGATTACCCGCTCTCACCGGGTAGGCCGGGGTTCGACTCCCCGCATCGGAACTAATGTTTTGCTTTTTTTTTTGTTATCCAATTATTACGTGCGAAGAGCTAATCTATGTTACACGATTCGTTGGGTGCGGTATATCTAAGGACAAACCTCAATCCTTGTTACTGACACGCAAGTGTCATCAGGGCTCTGGCAAGGATTTCGGGATGTTATGGCGTGTGATTAACTGATGTGGAATGTTTTGCTAGCCCCCTTTGCTTTGATTTGGTCAGGAGTCTCTCCGAACGTCATAGGGATACCGGACGAAGTAGCCGCAAGAGTAAGCAGCATGGGCGGTCATGCGATTCTCCCAAACCAGAGCACGTGGGAGGACAAATACTCGAGAAGATAACTCGCGTGCACTTTCCTGGCCCTCGAAGTCATCCTCAAGGTAAGACCATAATGCAGGACAGCATTTTGATGGCGGCGGGTAAAGGTCCAAATATAACAGAAGGTAAGCATATACTGCGTCTCCTGCCTTATCAGTATTTCTCGGTCTCATGCAACAGAAAGTCAAGTCGATTCTATCCTAAGTAGGTAATTTGCCTGTACCTGAATCCAGAACCCGGGATGGAACGACCAGAGATTAGGACTGGACATGGCCAACCCCACATGGATTGGTTTCAGCCAATCAATCATATCTCAACGCGCACTTAGCTACACATTCTACCATAAGCTCCGAAACAGGTACCTCCTTCCTAAATTTTCAAGTGGGCGTAGTAGATCCCGAACAAAGACCTGACTCTCCATCTACTCCATTAATGGTATTCATGACCCTTCTGTACCGACGGCTCAATCTTGATTGGGGTTCCAAATCGGACAGACCCCCCGCCGTTGAGGCGGGGTCTTGTGTAGCTGAGGGTGCTTGGTCCGATAAGGACGTGTCAACCTGTGTTTGTGAGCTACGAAGTAAGTAGGACAAACAAATTGACCCTTCCGAGGTGGACAACAGCTGGAGAAGTCCTGCCCCTCACGATTATTCCACCCATATTTAGGTCGCATATCCATTGCTTTTGAGTTGGGTTAGGATATTAGGTACCTCACCCCTCCAACTCGGGTGGTCGTCTTCAGGGGTCCGACCCACAGTAGCCAAAAGACCGCATGGAAACACCCTTCGGAATTCCGATAATACATATAGTCCCGTTCATTGTGACCATCCTCCCAAGACCTATCCTGCCTGATATTTAGCCCTGACCGACATAGCATGACAAGCAAATTAGTGGAAGCGTGCCTGATTAATTAAGGGCTTATCACTTGCCTGCGGTCTCCATAGTGCGCCGTTCCGGTGTAGCTGACGCCGTTGATCAGGTCTGCGAACCCCAGGGTCCCCAGGGCCCCATGGGGGTGAATAAATAACAGCCCTATCGACTACCCGTCCCTCTTGTGGGTTATTCCGAGGTTTTGCTCTTGCCTGGGGTATATGGGGTGGTACTCCCTCCATGAACTTGAAGCCCTTGTTTTTTTCAAGGGGCAAGTGTTGCACGCTTGGGTCCCGGCGAGGAATTCCTGGTTTTGACCGCGGCTCTAGGAGACATAGTGTTCTCTCTGACGAGAGCCTTCCGCCTGAATCAAGACGTTCGTCTAATTCTGGGGCACTATTTGAACACCAGTAATGGGAGCAAGGCTTGAAGATGAAATCATGGGAATATAGTTACAAAGATGGTATAGACCTGTGTGGCGCTTCAGACGTATGAAAGTACAAGGAAGCGCGAAGGAGGTTGAAATTATGGAATGCGGCGCCGATCACACGAGTTAGCCAGTGAAGGCGCAGTGCCATAGGAATTCTGCACAATAGTGCATGGCATTTGTTCACGATTGTTAGCGGCCTTGGCGCACACCATTTGGGGTCCGAGGGTGGGCGTAAATCCTGCGAAGGGGCCGGAACTACGCCTCATGGCTTAAAAATGAAACCCATTTCTTTACCAGTATGCCTTCTGTCGGACTTCACCTCCGGTAGCGGCTTTCAAGGTTGAGCGAGCGAGCACTCAGGAAAAGAAAAGAATGTAAAGCTTAAGTGAGTAAAGTTTTTCACTCGTTATGCAGATGGGAGATCGCTTAACGTGAATGGATAAAGTCGGAACTATACCTAGAGGGCCCCAGGAATTCTGGACCTTATCGGGTAAGGTCATTGTTCTTTGCATCTACCCACGTCCTAATGGACACATGAGAAAGGGTGTAGAGACATACAGAGCCACCAAAGGTACATATCCAAATGGTGGGAGCAGCTATTCATATTGGGATTGGCCTAAAATAAAGGAGTGCCTTGTGACTGCGCGAATAATATAAAGCGGCCGTTTGGAAAGAGGTAATTCGAACAAACGGGGTTATGTAATACAAAAAACAAAAGCCAATAGGACTGAACAATCCCTTGATACACTGGTCCGGCTCACGAGTGCCGCTCATCCGCTAATTTCCACTGCATTAAAGTATTTACAGTGTCTACCACATCTGCACCCGCAGAATGCCGGTCACCTTACATTCGCAAACCAGGAACAGAGAGATGTGTTAATCGGTGACGGCTTGTACCTTCCCTTCGCGGGTCACTTTTTGAGTATATCAGCGAAATTGGCGAGCCTAATCTACTCGGATGTCTAAGACAAAGCAAGTCACCGGCTATCTATGCTGGCCCAGCAGGAAAGGGGTCGCCACCTACCGACGCCGCCGGGTGAGATGTGATGGTGACTTTTTCCTGTTTCAGCGTCCCTTTTCGGTGTTTCCACCATGAGAGGTCTAATGCCCCCGAGATCGGCTTGTCAAAGAGAACAGGGACAATGCGTCACAAGAAATCCCGATCTACAAGGATAACGCCAACGAGGTGGCGCGGCGAAAGCGAAGACAACACATGATATCGAGGTCATACGCGACAGGCTTTGACTTATGAGTTTCTTTACCAAGCTCGAAGCCAAGAAACAGAAATTATAGCGTGGCAATAAGGAGGGGAAGGCGGGGAAAAATAATTTTCCGTCTGCATTTACCATTTACAAACCGGTCTCTAGGTCCTCTTGACCCACCGCCGAGGTGCGCTTGAGATTTCGCCACCGCCGCAGGTCGGGGTCGAGCGGGTCTATGACGGTGTCGATATGTTCCTCCGTCAGCGTCTTGACGCTCACGATCATCGACGACGTCTGGAGCGCCGCGCCGTCGTCGGTGTTGCCGGTGCGGAACATGGCCATGACCTTCGAGACGATCCCTCCCCCCGCGGCGGCGGCGGGCTCCTCCGGCGTGTCCGCGCGTGCATTGCGCTCGCACTCGCGCTCGAGATCGGGCCTCGGCGATGTCTGGCTCCAGGAGGTTGCGCGCGAATGGGAGCGCGACCCTGACCGTGCGCGTGGCGGGGGCCCATGGGATGTAATCTGAACCTCAGTCTCCTCCCCGTCTGGTGTTGAGCACTTTGGCATCTCGATACCGGCTACGTCGGCGAGGTCGATTGACGGTTTCCTTCGAACCTTGCCTTTCTCCAGCCCTGGAAAACAAGTGAGAAAGAATTAATCTTCGGTCGAAGGGGTGGGAGAACGAAAAAGGTGACATACCAATTATACCTTCGCTGGTAATCATTCCATTCGGACTGATGTAGGAGTCGTTCGGATGACACTTTGGTTTCTCAGCGCCAGGGTCCACAGACCCAACAGTAGTGCTAAAGTTGCTAGTTGCAGTGCGTGATGAATTCCCAGCGTCGGTTCTGTGAGCCATGTCGTAATCCAAGGTCATACAACGATCAGCGCGATCACTGTCAGGGAAATGAACAGAGCGGTGTGACACCATCCCTGTGTTTCATCTCGTTAGGAAGGGCACCTCCAATCGAGATGAACGGGCAGGAAATTTTACCTTGTTGGTGTACGGACGCGTTTTGGAGAATTGGCGCGGATTGGCGGCGGACAGGCACACTAACGGTATCGAGAGGCTTTTGGGGTGGGGGGTCATCGTACGAGCCAGTGACGAAGAACAAAGCGAGTGCGTTGATTGTCACGTCGGTGCCGCAGGAACCCAAGCAGACCCAACCGAGTTCCTGGCCGTGGAGAACCATGAGGATGGCTACGTTGGTAGCGGAGGTGACCAGAGCGACTAATGCGGCCCAAAGAGTGCGTTGGGCTAGCCGCCGAAGCGGGAGGGTGAGGTTGTGCGAACGGTAGAGAGGATATAAAAAGAGACTGAAAACACAGGACGTGAGCGGTGAGAAAGGAAATATGCGAGGAGATCTATCTCACGCGGTGAAGAGCACATTGAGGAAGAGGTCATAAACCAAAAGGGATATGGAACTGTTGAGCGTGATTAACGTTGCATTTCTTATGTAAGGCATCCAGCACGTACGCGGGGCTGACGATTCCGATAACACACGCATTGTCTGCGCCATCCATAATATGCTCTGTGAAAGGAAAAGTGTGCGAGGTCCCATCGCGGAGGAAAGCGATTCGTCCCCAAGTCATGAGCGAGACGACGACTCCAAAACCGAGCAGAAAGACGAGACAGATTCGATACGCGGTCGAATGGAGGCGGTTGTCTCCCGCGTGTACGGTATAAACGCGCTCGGCTGTGAACCATAAAATGTGTCAATGGGGGGTGAATCGGGGAGTTTAAAAGGTAAGTCACCAAGAAACATATAGATGAGGACTTTGCTCAAGCCGTAGAATACGATGCAGAGGAAGATCGCGCCGCCGCAGATAGTAGAGTTGAGGGATAGGCCGATACCGGAGGTCATGAGAGCGGCGGAGAAGATGAAGACCCAGCTATCAATCAAGATGGCGACGAGAAGGCGTCGGCTCGGGTTAGCTGTGGAGCGAGTTGGTGTGAGCGATGGAGTTGGGGAAGCGGAGAAGCAGCGGCGAAGGCAACTGACCATTTCGACGGAGGCCGGCAGTTCTCCTTGCTATGCAGAACGACAGGACGGAAACACCTGCACAAAAAGTGAGAAATTGGCGAGGGGGGGGGGGGTGAGGGAGGCGGGATGGGGCAAGAGAGGGAGGGGACGAGGGACGTACCGATAAGGCTGACGGCCAAGGAGAGGGAGCGAAATGCCTCTGGATGGGGGCCAGGATAGACCATCGACTCTTTTGCAGCCCGTGTTGAGGGAATGAGGAGCCCGAGGGCGAGGAGCCCAAGAAGGGAGGGCCATAGGCGGTGGTGGGCCATGGCGCGAGGCGGCGGGCAACAGGCGGGGCGGGCAACAAGCAAAGAGGATGAGTTGGGCGAACAAGCAAAAATGGGGGACATTTAACCAGCCACTACTCAGTCTCTTCCAGGGACTCACTCTCTCCCGGCGGCGGCTGCTGTCCTGCTGCTGTCAGCTTCGTCGTCAGACCACCGCGGCAGCTTCTGTCTATTCGCTCACTTCCAGCCACTATACTATTCGCTTACTCTTAGAACACTGACAGCCCTGCAGTTTAGGCTCTTTCAATTCTACAATCATCTGTATCTCTTAGCGGCCGCCCAACCCGTAACCCCGTGGAAACCCGTGGGTACAAGATAAATTAAAACAAAAAACCGGAAAACCCGTCTAGTAAGCGGCCGCCCTTTTGTTACTCCCCTACCACCCCACCACAATGCTCAGCCCAAACCTATAACCCAGAAGAATGCAGAAGGGTACCAACTCGTCACCCAAGAAGCCCTCCCAAGAAGCCCTTCCAGTCTCCCGGCACGTGCAAGGCCCCGATGACAGACACAAGGCACGTCCTTCAGCGTACGGCATTCCCTTCGCACTCGAGGCGACCACTCGAGGGCTTGGGTTGTGTCCCTCATTACTACCCGCTGCTTATGTGAGCACAACTCCTCAGCCCAGTTCCATCTCCCCCAGCGACAGCACTGCAAATAATACATAAATACACCGGGAGTTGCAACTATTGAAGTCAGGGCGCGTCCCTCATTAAGCTTGCCTGCTGGAGTGGAGCACGTCGCTGTTGTCAAAAAAGCCTCTATCTCGCTATCTCGCACTGGACAGCCACAAATGACGCTATTCCTTATCGCACCTTATTCTTGAATGAATTCCCTCGCCTTTATCAACCAACTGGAGCCGTCCCTGCGCGGCCCAGAGGTCCTTTTGCTTCCTTACCGTGGCACGGCGAATGAGCAGGAAAGTTCTTTAAGAGAATAGTGCAGGTTCACATGGATCCTCGTATGCATGAAAAACCACCCTTTGCATGCCACTCATCCGAATTGAAGGCCCAGGCTACCCATCTCCGGGCACTTTCAACGGCATTATATTACGCAGTAGCACCAATACCGAAACTCCACTTTCGCATCCTCAACCTTTGGACCGCACACGATATGGAAGCGGAACAAAACAGGAGGAGAGAGCAGGTCCTAATCGTTATGCAAACCGAGAGGGGGCAAATTGCTGGCTACCAGGAACCGATCGAGTGCTCACCAGAAACTGTCAGCATGAATGCACATCCGAGACGGTGGTACCGAGGTCGAGCGAGCTGCACCTAGCTTGGATCGAGGGGTGCGACCCCATGAACATCGAGTACGTCGCGACCAATGTAAATTAGCTTATGATAATTCGTCTCTCTCTATTCTCAGAAGGGGACAAAGTCACAAGCGACCGCCCAGCATCTCCCCTCGGTCTCCCACGCCTTATCGCCCAAGCCATCGTGCTGTGAGTATCCAATGTATTTGAATCGAGATTTCACCGGTGAGCCAAAGATATGAAATACCCGAGCTCACGTATCAGAGTGCCTCCCTCGGTTTCTCGCGTGGACCTACTGGGCCTCAAATCCTAGCTTGGAATAAGCTTCAAAATACATACCGACCGTTGAACGGCCAGATCGCCAATATTTTGAGTTCCCAACGAAAATATGTCAAGGCCCGCCTCCAAACTCCGCCGACTGAGAAAGTCAAAGGCCTCGCCATATATGATTCTGGGTAACTGGCCAAGCCAGGAGCTGGCACAGAAATACCTTGACAACCCTAGAAAATATACAAGGGGTCGCGTTCGTGGATGCCACAACTGAGAAGGAACTTTTCTTTCAGAATCAATGAGCTTACTGATACACCTGAAGAGAGAACGGAAGTCCCGGACATTCAAAGTCCGCATATAAATGAGCTGTCCCGCGCAAGTACTTGATCCAGGACTCGGCTCATTGGAGTTCGTGACGCCCACCGTGTATAGGGTGGCTACCACATATTTGTAGAGAGCCTTTATTGCCGGGTCGTGTGCAGTATGTATGCTATGGGAATCTCCGCTCGGTAGTAATGCACCCTACGTAAGTGCTGGGACACAGATATAAACGACGGGGATGGTGTTTAGTGTACAGAGAATCTCAGCCGATGTCGAAATGAAGGACTCTCATTTCGTGTCGACTAGTCCGAAACACGCCGGCAAGTAGCGAGTCGGGTGTCGGTACAGGTCCAATTACGACGGTCAAGGGGCTTACTCGACCCCGGACTACCTGGAGATCAGGCCCTGCAGGAAATGTCAGCGTCAGATAAATGTCCAAATAATGGTGGTACCTAAACTGGACCTTGTGTCAGGCGTTTCAATGGATACCGGAGGGCGCCTCAAATACGATCACAGGAGACTTCCCCACAGGGCACCGGGTCATGAGTTGTGCCATGAACAAGGAGGCAACCCAGCAGGGGGGTGGAACGTCCGTTCGGCATCCGCACTCTCTCTGCGTGGGGATGAGGCAGTTGCTCACTCACGTGTGGAGGCGGACGACTTGAAACTGGCTAGCCCATTTCTTGAACTTGACTCCTTCCGGCCAGCTTGCCTGACCCCTGCACCGACTGGAACGGCGCCCAGTACAGACCCGACTCAGGCCGGCCATGCGCTTGGGACTTCCTCCTCGCGACATCGAGAGGAGTCAGAGTCCTTCTTATAGTAGTTCGGTCTGCATCGTGTGGTTCTAACTCCCGGTTTAGGGTCATCCACATTTATATTTTCCCTCGTTCAAAGTCCTTCCCAGCTGAGATAATATATACCTATCCTATTGCTGCGAAATGCATCTTGACGTGGTACCTTCTATCAATATTGTTTTCGTGGGTGACCATAGAGCTGAAATGGTCCTTCGTGTCCCGGCATGGACGTCTTTTATGCCTCGGACAGTCATGGTTGTTGGGACCACTCATGGCCTGACGTACCATTTAACGTGCGCACTACATCGCCCCGGAATGAACCAACCAACCAGCAAGTTGGCTCCAACTAGTTCATGTTGGTAAAGGGTCGGTCGTGTACGTGCAGCCAAATGAAGGCCGGAGGTGAAAACTGTACTATGATGCAAAACTGATTGCTGTGCGCTCCTCAGTCGACTACTCCAAGTCCATAGAAAGCATATAGTGAGATCTGGGCCGTTTAGTGCGGTTGTCGCTGCTCATTCTCTTTACTGGTAGCTACCAGAAGTGCTCTATCGTTTACCAAGTGGTTCCATTGCCGTTATTGGCACGAGTACCGTCTCGCGAGCAGCCATGGAAGCCGCCATAACCTCGCCAAATGAGTTACCATTCCGCTTTGTTTCGTACTACCAAACCAAGGGGAGTATATCACGGGTCGTGTTAGTGCCATCATATATAGGGAGTGATCGACGTCGAAGGTACCTGTCTCTTCTTAAGGGACCTTGTCTGGATAGCTATACATCCTGACCAGGGACCGAAAGCTATTACAGATAATAAAATAAACTCAAATCAGAGCCCCGATTTATTACCATGTAAATAAATGCTTTCTGCCTGGCCCCTGTAGCTTATGATTGGATTGCGCTTTGCAAATAGGTCAGCATAGACAAGATGCTTCAGTCTAGTAAAGGATATTTATCATCGACTATTATTTCTACAACTACAAGTTGCGCAAGCAGATGGTGTATTGTCAGTCATTGATGCATGGAGCAATCCGCCGTCGTCTACTCTCCTTATTCTCATCTTCTGCATTCATGTTTAAGAGATTAAGAGGAACGGAAGTTTGAATTTTCGATGTACCGTTTCTAGCGGGCCTTTTCACACTCTTGTACTCAGTCAGAGCACTGCTAGTAAAGCTGCACATGCAGTAGGTGGGGGTTCGAACGACGGCAAGGGACCTTGGAGAGGGGTGCCTATCGCTGGGCATATAGGTGAGCCAATGTGTCCTGTTTAAGTGCTAGCAGGCGATGAGGGGGATGAATCGTGAAGGTTATCCAGCTCACCGTACATCCTATATATAATAATTACATGGTCACTACCCGCGGGACATCGGTCAAACAATCATACAAATATAGGACAAGAAATAGGGAAGCGTCATACACTCCAACATGTCCCATCTTCATTTACTGGTGAGTTGGAACGCCAAAATGGACAGCGATAGCACAATTGACGTCTTGTTGGTGTTGGCCCCTTCAATATCGTGGCTGCTTGGTCATTCCTAAAACATGCCATGCCAGACAGAGCAGAGAATATGATCACTTGACACCAAGGAGTCCTGTGGCGTTGGTAATCCTACGCTAATGTGTAATAAATTGACACTCGCTGTCAGGCGCCATGGCCTTCTGTGGCTTATGATCGTGTCGTACGACTACCTCATAATAAGAATGTCTCCCGTAATGTGAAGGAGAGCGATCGCCGACTATTGTCTCGATCACGTCAGTTGTCCTGCTAGTACAGCTGGACATGACCTTCAATGGCGCAAGGGGCCGTTGGGAGGTGTACTATTGGCGTTGACATTGTCAAAGTACATGTGTATCCAATTTGAAACCAAAGGGGGGCTGTATGGGCACGAGGTCTGACTAGGGTGCAAGGAAGTTGTGTCGATCGCGGGGCACAGTTCGCCATTTAATGACTGTAACGCAATGATGGTTAGGTTTATTGTTTTCCCTTCCTGTTTCTTCCGGTTGGGCACTGGGAAAGACAGCAGACACCCTGGGCAAGTGTCACCAGCAAATGATATCCGCAACCTACTGATGAGGGCTTCCATTTCGGCTATTCCCCGTCTCCGGCTCCGCTTACGCTTACTAACAGGATGGGTGACTTTAATGTCCGCCTCGTAGGCGAACCGCATATCGGGAAACGAGGGATGATCCCTTTGCACTTGAAGCGCTGGGGTGATTGGAGGGACGAGTATCAGTATTTTTAAATTCGGACGTGCTGGAAGAGATGGACGACGAACACGCAAGGAGAAAGATTTGGAGCTAGAGAAGGAGGGGCACCAACAAGACGGAGTGCCACCCTCTGTGGACGGCAGAGGGCGGTTTCTACGACAGCCCACTCATGGAATCTGAGGGATATAGTTAGAGGAGGTGTAGGAATCGGACCTACGACGCAGTGGCGATCTGCTATCATCCACGTTCGCCGCGAGAGATCTTCGAGCTGATCTGGACCAAGGTATGTCGTTCCCGTTGTCTCTTTCAGGCTTTTGTTGGATCGGTTGATCGCTTATTTACGATCTAATTGCCCGAAATTCGCCACTTCCCTCCCCAGGACGACTCCGATTGTCTTGGTCGCAGTGAGCGGCAGAGGAGATGGGGTCATATCACCTGAGGATGGCAGTCGGGTTGCGAAGCAGTTAAGTACGTCGTTTGGCTGTAGTTACTCTCGCGAGGGCTGCTTTCAAAGCATAAAGTTGAAAGAAAGGCGCGGGAGGCTAAACTAAGTAGACACCCTGGGCGGTTTATGCTCTCTTCTACGCATTACGATCCAATTTCGCTTGTTGGGTTGGAATGCCGAAGTGGACAGACAGGGACAGTCCGGTGCATAATTCGGTGAAGAAGGTATATTAAAACAGCCAATCGACGACGTCTTATTTAGTGTGGCCCGGTCAAGTCCCGTCCTTGCTCCGTCCTTGCTCTTGTGCGGGCCACGCCTGAAACACGCCTCGCCGGGTAGATGACAAGAAATCCGGAGCATATCCACAGCAACCGACTAGCGCCGTGGGCATCACTGCGACCCCAGCCGGCTTGACGTAGAATCGAGGAATAACTCCCAAGCGCCCAAAACCCTGAACCTGTCCACTCCCACCCTTTCACGATCCTCGATTGCACCAACTGATGGCTAGCTCAGATCTTCTGAAGCAGATTCAAGCCGGAAGGTCACTTAAAAAGGCTACCACACATGACCGCAGCGCTCCACTGGTTGACGCCAAGAAGGCAGGCGGCGCTGGCGGTGGAGTAGGAGGAGTGCGCGTTGGATCTGCTGCAGCTCCTCCCGTTACTGGACGCTCTAATGGTGCCAGCTCAGCGCCTGGTAGTGGTGGTGGAGGACCTCCGCAGCTCGGCGGGCTCTTTGCAGGTGGTATGCCAAAGCTGAAACCGGCAGCTACAACCGCTCCAAGTAAGTATGGTTTCTTGATTTTGGTTATCTATTGAGTGTAGTGCTGATGCTGATGATTAGCAAAAATGACTGGCCTTGCGAAACCCCCGCCCGTTCCACGTTCTGCCACTTCGTCGGCCTCTGCACCGACTGATCCACATCCACCACCTCCA
>Ga0307513_10002285_pt1 | contig 26759 bp, 26 predicted proteins | sample 15_EM_MG_FD_202174 | JGI IMG/M metagenome (GOLD analysis project Ga0307513, IMG submission 202174) | Populus trichocarpa ectomycorrhiza microbial communities from riparian zone in the Pacific Northwest, United States - 15_EM | ecosystem: Host-associated > Plants > Roots > Unclassified | place...
CGCCGGATCCAGCCCGGACGCGGCCTCGTAGGCCACGAAGCCGACGGCCCACTCCCCCGCCGCCGTGCACCGCTCGACCTCGGCGAGCACGCCGCGCGCGTCGTCGGGCCGCCACGCAACCAGCTCGCGGCGAGAACCGGCGAACTCCAGCGCCCGGCCCGACCGCATGTCATCGAACCGAGCCCACACGGCCTCGCCCACTAGCGCGTGGCGCTCCGTGGCTTCTTCTCCCGCACCCGCACCGACACCCGGACGGGGCTGCCGGCGAAACCGAAGTCCTCGCGCAGCTTCCGCTCGATGAACCGCCGGTAGCCCGCCTCCAGGAACCCGGTGGTGAACAGCACGAACGTCGGCGGACGGGTACGCACCTGGGTCGCGAAGAGGATCTTCGGCTGCTTCCCGCTGCGGACGGGCGGCGGGTTCGCGGCAACGATGTCGCCGATCCACCCGTTCAGCACGCCGGTGGAGATGCGCCGATCCCACGACTCCAGCGCCCGTCGCAGGTACGGCGCGATCTTGTTGACGGAGCGGCCGGTCAGCGCCGAGATGTTGACGTGCTCGGCCCACCGCACGCGCACGAAGTCGCGTTCCAGCTCGCGCTTCATGGCGAGCCGCCGGTCCTCGTCGACGAGGTCCCACTTGTTGAACACGATGACGAGGGCCCGGCCGGCCTCCTCGACCATCGTGATCACCCGCTGGTCCTGCTCGGTGACCGGCTCGCTGGCGTCGAGCAGAACCAACGCCACCTCGGCCGCCTCGATCGCGGCCTGGGTGCGCAGGCTGGCGTAGTACTCCGCGCCGGCCGCGTTCTTGACCCGCTTGCGCAGGCCGGCGGTGTCGACGAACCGCCAGGTCTCACCGTCGAGGTCGACCAGCGAGTCGACCGGGTCGACGGTGGTGCCGGCTACATCGTGCACGACCGAGCGGACCTCGCCCGAGACCTGGTTGAGCAGGCTGGACTTGCCGACGTTGGGCTTGCCGATCAACGCCACCCGGCGCGGACCGCCGACGCCGGTGCCGACGTCCTCGCGCGGCGACTCCGGGAGGATCTGCAGGATCTTGTCGAGCAGGTCGCCCGAGCCGCGGCCGTGCAGACCGCTCACCGGGATGGGCTCGCCGAGCCCCAGGCTCCACAGGGACGCGATGTCGGACGTGAGCCGCTCGTCGTCGACCTTCGTCGCGGCCAGCATCACCGGCCGGTCCGAGCGCAGCAACACCTTGGCCGCGGCCTCCTCGGTGGCCGTGGCCCCCACCGAGGCGTCGACGACCAGCAGCACCGCGTCGGCGGTGCGCATCGCGTACTCGGCCTGGGTGGCGACGGCGGCCTGCAGCCCGGTGGCGTCGGGCTCCCAGCCGCCGGTGTCGACGAGCACGAACCGGCGCCCGTTCCAGAGTGCGTCGTAGGCGACCCGGTCGCGGGTGACGCCCGGCACGTCCTGGACGACCGCCTCCCGCCGTCCGATGAGGCGGTTGACCAGCGTGGACTTGCCGACGTTCGGTCGGCCCACCACCGCCAGCACGGGCGCCGGGGGCAGTTCGGCGGCCGGGTCGTCGAGATCGGCGACGAACTCGCCGGGGTCCAGACCCAGGGCCTGCATGGCGGCCAGATCGTCGAGGGGGGTGTCACTCATGTCGTGGTGCTCCGTCGTGTATCGAGATCGCGGACCGCCGCAGCCAGTTCGGCGCGGACGGTCTCGGAGGCGGCGGCGAGCCCGGCCCGGCCACCACCTGCAGGGATGCTGACCGGCTTGCCCACCAGCACGTCCACCCGGGGGCGGAAGCGCCGGCGCGTACCGGCGGTGCGGCGGGTGCCTCGGCACACGACCGGCACCACCGTGGCGCCGGTGGTGCGAGCCAGCCAGGCCGCGCCCTGTTGGACGGCCTCCACGTCGCCGGTGCCGCGGGTGCCTTCCGGGAAGATCGCCACCAGGCCGCCGGCACGCAGTACGGCGACGGCCCTGGTCAACGGGATCCGATCAGCCGTCCCGCGACGGACCGGGATCTGCCCGATCCTGGGCAGCGCCCAACCGACCGCGCCGGTGAACATCTCCTGCTTCACCCAGAACACCGTGCGGCGCCGAAACAATCCGAACAGCAGCGGCCCGTCGATGAACGCGCTGTGGTTGGCGACGACCACCACCGGGCCGGTGGTCGGGATGCGCTCGCGGCCGTCCAGGTGCAGCCGGTAGATCGGGAACCACAGCCAGGTGCCGATCCACCGGGCGAGATCGTGGAGCCACGGCCACGCCCCGGGCGGCAGGTCGCCGGCCGATCGTTGCCCAGAGCGTCCGGCCCTAGTCACAGAGCCCACGTTCCTTCACCAACCGCACCAGCAGATCCAGCACGGCGTCGGCCGACAGCTCGTCCGTGTCGACGATCAGGGCGTCGGTGGCGGCGTGCAGCGGCGAGGTCTTGCGGGTGGAGTCGAGCCGATCGCGGCGGCGCACGTCGGCCAGCACCGTGGCCTGGTCGGCGGCCCGCCCGGCCTTGCGGTCCTGAGCGCTGCGCCGCGCGGCCCGCACCTCCTCGGAGGCCGTCAGGTACACCTTCAGCGGCGCATCCGGGACGACGACGCTGCCGATGTCGCGGCCCTCCACCACGATGCCGCCCGTCTCGCGGACGGCCACGGCGATCAGCTCACGCTGCCGGTCCACCAGCACCTCGCGCACGGCGGGCACCGCGGACACCGCGCTGACGGCGCGGGTGACCTCGGGGCCGCGGATCTCCGCGTCCACGTCCTCGCCGGCCAGCCGGATGCCGGGGGCGTCGGGATCGGTGACCAGCGCCAGCTCGCACGTCGTGGCGATCTCGATGACGGGCTCGGCGGGGCCGTCCGGATCAAGCCCGGCACGCAGCACCGCGAGGGTGGCAGCGCGGTACATCGAGCCCGAGTCGAGGTAGCCGGCATTGCAGTGCTTGGCGAGCCGCCGCGATACCGTCGACTTCCCGGTGCCGGAGGGACCGTCCATCGCCACGACCCCGTGCAGCTTCCCGGTCACGACGACGATCCCCCTGCTCATTCATACGGCCCGCCGGACGGCGGGGGCTCCGCAAGATCTGAGCGCCTCCGGCGCAGCCCCTTCGGGGAACGCCTGCGGCGCTACCGCTTGAGTCACACGCTACTGGGGCAGGTCCGTGCGCAGTGCGGCGGCTCCGCGCAGGTAGACGTGCCGGACATCGGCCCGCGAACGCGGCGTGTCGACGTGTGCCAGCAGGCGCAGCACCCGCGGCATCGCCCCGGGCACCGCGATCTCGGCGGCGCACATCAATGGCACATCCGTGAGCCCGAGCAGCCGCGCCGCGTAGGCGGGGAACTCGGCGGTGAGATCGGGTGTGGCGGTGAACAGGATCGACACGATGTCGTCGGCCACGAGCCCGTTGCGTTCCAGGACGGTGGTGACCAGCTCCGCCGCACCGGAGAGGATCTCGTCACGGGTGTCGGTGTCTACCTGGATCGCACCCCGGACGGCCCGGATGGTCAAAGCCCGACCGAGGAGTACAGCGACCCGATCTCCACCTGGTCGAGCGGCCGGAACTTGCCTGGACGCTGGTTGCCCAGCTGAACCTGCCCGATGGCGGTGCGCACCAGCCGCTGCACCGGATGGCCCACCTCGTCGAGCAGGCGGCGCACGATGTGCTTGCGGCCCTCGTGCAGCACGATCTCCACCAGCGACTTGCCGCCCGTCACGTCGACCACGCGGAACCCGTCCACCGACGCTGCGCCGTCCTCCAGCTCGATGCCCTCGCGCAGCCGCTTGCCCAGGTCGCGGGCCGGGGTGCCGATGACCTCGGCGAGGTAGGTCTTCTCCACCTCGTAGGACGGGTGCATGAGCCGGTGGCCGAGGTCGCCGTCGTTCGTCAGGAGCAGCAGGCCCTCGGTGTCGGCGTCGAGCCGGCCGACGTGGAAGAGCCGGTTGCGGGCCCGGCCGTCGAACTCCGCCTCGACCAACCCCCGCTCCACCACGAGATCGCCCACACATGGGCGGCCCTGATCGTCCGACATCGCCGAGAGGATGCCCCGTGGCTTGTTGAGCGCCAGGTAGACCATGTCGTCGCGCAGCTGGATGCGGGCCCCGTCGACGTGCACGACGGCCGTCTCGGGATCGACGCGTCGGCCCATCTCGCGGACGACCTTCCCGTCCACCGAGACCCGGCCGGCCGCGATCATCTCCTCGGCCGCACGTCGGGAGGCCACGCCCGCCTGGGCGAGCACCTTCTGCAGCCGCACGCCGTCGGGGTGCGCCGCGGTGTTCATGTCATTCATCTCGTTACTTCTTCAATCTCACATCTCGTCGATCGCGTCGACATCGGGCAACAGCGGCGCGATCGGCGGCAGCTCGTCCAGGCCGGACAGGCCCAGCCGTTCCAGGAACAGTTCCGTGGTGCGGAACAACGTGCCCTGCGTGCCGGTGTCGATACCGGCCTCCTCGATCAAACCCCGCGTGAGCAGCGTGCGCAGCACGCCGTCGCAGTTCACACCGCGCACCGCCGACACCCGCGCACGGGTCACCGGCTGGCGGTAGGCGACCACGGCCAGCGTCTCCAGCGCCGCCCGCGTCAGCTTGGCACGCTGCCCGTCGAGGAGCAGCTTCTCGACGTACGGGGCGTGCACGTCGCGCGTGTACAGCCGCCAGCCGCCGCCGACGTAGCGCAGGTCGAAACCGCGGCCGGTGTCGGTGTACGTCCGCGACATCCGCGTCAGCGCCGTCCGCACCCGGCCCGTCGGCTCGCCGAGCGCCGCGGCGAGGGTCTCCTCGTCGGTCGGCGCGTCGACGACGAGCAGCAGCGCCTCGAGGGCAGCCTCCAGCGCCACGTCATCGGCGAGCTCGCCGGGCGCGGCTGTATCGACCGGGAGGTCGAGCGATGGGGCTTCGTCTACGGGCAGGGTCACGGGTGGAACGTCCAGATCATCAGGCAATTGGTCAGGCACGGCCGTCGGGGTAGCCCGTCCAGCGTACGGTCAGGTCGCCGAACGGCTCAGGCTGCTCCAGGTCGAGGCACTGCTCGCGGAACATCACCAGCACGGCGAGGAAGCGGGCGACGACCTCGATGGGGGCCACGCAGTCGGCCGTGAGGTGGGCGAAGCTGGCCTCTCCCAGCTCCAGCAGCCGGGCCTGGAGGATCGCCATGTGCTCGGGCACCGACACCTCGTGCGAGTGCAGGTGATCGACACCCACCTCGGGCGGCGGCTTCGGCCGGAATACCGACGCCGCCAGCTCGGCGAACTTGGCCGGGTCCACGCCCAGCAGCACCTCGGGCAGCAGGACGGCGAAGCGCTCCTCCAGCGCGACCGACCGCGGGAACCGCCGCGCCGCCGTGGCCTCCAGCTCGACGAACACCTCCGCCACCTGCTTGTACGCGCGGTACTGCAGCAGTCGCGCGAACAGCAGGTCGCGCGCCTCCAGCAGCGCGAGGTCCTCCTCGTCCTCCACCTCGGCCTGCGGCAGCAGCCGCGCCGCCTTCAGGTCGAGCAGCGTGGCCGCGATGACCAGGAACTGGGTGGTCTCCTCCAGTTCGGCGTCGTCGCCGAGCGCTGCGAGATGGGCGATGAAGTCGTCGGTGACGGTGTGCAGCGCCATCTCGGTGATGTCGAGCTCGTGCTTGCCGATCAGCTGCAGCAGCAGGTCGAACGGGCCGGTGAAGTTGTGCAGGCGGACGGTGAACCGCGGACGCACGTCCGGCAGCGCGTCGTCCCCCGGCTGGGCGGGGAGCTCCTCGGGGGCGATCGTCACCGGGCGATGACCTCGCGGGCCAGCAGACGGTAGGCCGAGGCACCGTTCGACATCGGCGCCCAGGTGGTGATCGGCTCACCCGCGACGGTGGTCTCGGGGAACTTGACGGTCCGGTTGATCACGGCCTCGAACACCAGGTCACCGAACGCCTCCTCGACCCGCTGGCGCACCTCGCGGGTGTGCAGGGTGCGCGGATCGAACATCGTGGCGAGGATGCCGAGGATCGTCAGATCCGGGTTGAGCCGGTCCTGCACCTTCTCGATGGTGTCCATCAGCAGCGCCACCCCGCGCAGCGAGAAGAACTCGCAGGCCAGCGGGATGAGCACGTGATCGGCACAGGCCAGCGCGTTGATGGTGAGCAGACCGAGCGACGGCTGGCAGTCGATGAGCACCACGTCGTAGTCGCCGATGACGGGCTTGATGGCCCGGCCGAGCGCCTGCTCACGACCCACCTCGGTGACCAGCTGCACCTCGGCGGCGGACAGGTCGATGTTGCTGGGCAGCAGGTCCATGCCGGAGACGTTGGTCTTCCGGATGACCTCGCGGATGTCGACGCCGCGTTCCATCAGGACGTTGTAGATCGTGGTGTCGAGCTCGTGCGCGGCCACACCGAGCCCGACCGACAGCGCGCCCTGCGGGTCGAAGTCCACCAGCAGCACGCGGCGGCCGTACTCGGCGAGCGCGGCGCCCAGGTTGATGGTGGACGTGGTCTTGCCGACGCCACCCTTCTGGTTGGCCACGGCGATCACGCGCGCGGGGCCGTGCGCAGTGAGCGGCTCCGGCTCGGGAACCTTCAAGCGATGTCTCCCCATGGGCTCGGGTGCGCTGATGTCGACGGCATCGTCACCGTCGGCATCGGACTCTGCGGAGCGCTCCGGGCGAGGGGCGAAGGGCCGCGGTGTGTCCATGCGGGCTCCCGGTCTGTCGCTGGCCGGACCCGCGCAGGGACCGGTGCACCGCAGAGTAGGAGGCGCTGCTCACGTGCAGCAACGCGCCCCGCCGTGTCATGGCCGTTCTCTTCGGCCGGAAGCGGCCGATTTTCGCAACGACGTTACCCCAGGGTAGCGAACCTGTTGACAGGGGGTCACCTTCGGGCGGTAGCCCGCGGATGGCTCGTCGCGTAGACCTCCCGCAACGTGTCGACCGTCACGTGCGTGTAGATCTGCGTCGTGGCGACCGACGCGTGGCCCAGAAGCTCCTGCACCACCCGCACGTCGGCACCCCCGGCGAGCAGGTGGGTGGCGAAGCAGTGCCGCAGGGTGTGCGGCGACACGGCCGCCGCCAGCCCCGCGTTGTCGGCTGCGGCCTGCAGGGAGTGCCAGGCGCTCTGCCGGGTCAGCCGACCACCGCGGGCGTTGAGCAGCAGCGCTGCCGAACCGGTGCCTCGGGCGGCCAGTGCCGGACGGGCCCGCACCAGGTAGGCGTCCATCGCGGCCAGCGCCGGCCGGCCCACCGGCACGATGCGCTGCTTGCCGCCCTTGCCGCGCAGCAGCACCGTGCGCCCCTCGACGTCGAGATCGTCGCGGTCGATCCCGACGGCTTCGGAGATCCGCGCGCCCGTCGAGTACAGCAACTCCAACAGCGCCCGGTCGCGCAGCGGGACCGGGCCGGTGCCGATGCACCCCGCGAGCAGCTGGTCGACGTCGTCCACCGTCAGCGCCCGCGGCAGCTTCACCGGCAGGGCGGGCGGCGCCACCTCGCGGGCCACGTCGTCGGCGACGAGCCCGTCGCGGGCGGCGAACTTGTGCAGCCCGCGCACCGCAGCCAGCGCGCGCGCCGCCGAGGAGGCCGCGAGCGGCACCGCGCCACCCGCGCCCGGGTTGCGCAAGGCCGTGACGAAGCCCGAGACGTCCGCCTCCCGCACCGCGCCGAGATCGTCGATGCCATGCCCGGCGAGGTGCTCGAGGTAGCGGCGCAGATCGCTGGTGTAGGAGCGCAGCGTGTTGGCCGCGCTCCCCTTCTCGACGGCGAGATGGTGCAGGAACGCGTCGACCGCGGCGGAGGGGCTGGTGGTGGTCTTCATGCGAGGGCCGGCATGACCTCACGCTCGAACAGCTCGATGCCCGAGCGGTCGTAGGCGGACTCGGGGAAGTTGAGGATCGCGTAGCTCATACCGGCGGCACGCAGCTTCGTGAGGTTCTCCACGATCTGCTCGGGGGTGCCGTGGCACGGCATGCCCCGGATCATCGAGCCGATCCATGTGTCGGTGCGCTCCTGGCCGAGGTGGGGCACCAGCCGGGCGGCGGTCTGCTGCAGCCGCTCCTCCACCTCGGCCTCGGTCGCGCCGATGGCGACGTTGTAGTTGCTCGAGCGGACGATCGCGTCGAAGTCGGTGCCGACGGTCCTGCAGTGCCCGGCCAGCACCTCGGACTTGTGGGTGAAGTCCTCGAGCGCGCCGAAGAAGTTCGTGTACTGCGCGTACTTGGCGGCGATCTTGAGGGTGACCTTCTCCCCGCCGCCCGCGATCCAGAGCGGGATGCCGCCCTCTTGCAACGGCAGCGGCCGCACGATCGCGCGGTCGACCTGGTAGTGGCTGCCGTCGAGCGTCGCCTCACCGTCGGTCCAGGCCTGCCGCATGATCTGCACGCCCTCGTCGAGCTGCTTGAGCCGCTCGGGGCCGGTCGGGAAGCCGTAGCCGTAGGCGCGCCACTCGTGCTCGTACCAGCCCGCGCCGATGCCCATCTCCACCCGGCCGCCGGAGATGATGTCGCAGGTGGCGGCCACCTTCGCCAGGTAGACCGGGTTGCGGTAACCCATGCACGTGCACATCTGGCCGAGGCGCACCCGCTCGGTGACCGCACCGAACGCGGACATCAGCGACCACGCCTCGTGCGTGGCCTCCACCGACGGCTTCGGCACGGTGTGGAAGTGGTCGTAGACCCAGATCGACTCCCACGGACCGGCGTCGGCTGCCTGCGCGAGACCCTTCATCGTCGCCCAGTGGTCGGCCGGCTCGATGCCCACGAGGTCATGCCGCCAGCCCTGCGGTACGAACAATCCGAAGCGCATTGCCGTCATGGTGGGTGATGCTAACGGCGGCGCCCGATCTCACCCGTGCGACGCTCGCGATCGGACCGCATCAACAGCGCAACCCAGCTGCGATAGGGCCGCCACTTCTCCGCGAGCGCCGCTAGCTCGTCGGGCGTGGGATCGGACAACTCGTACGCATGGCTCATCTCGGCGTGCAGCCGCCGTTCCACGCTCGGGAAGACGTCGGGGTGCGCGGCCCCGCGGATGAGGATCAGCTCCGCCGAGAACGGCCCCACCCCCGGCACCGTGCGCAGTCGGGCGAGCGCCTCCTCGACGGGCAGCGCGCACAGCTCGGCGGCGTCGAGCACGCCGCCCAGTGCCGCGTCGGCCACCTCGCGCAGCCGCTCCACCTTGACCTCCTGGACGCCCTCCGCAACGGCCGCGGCGACCAGCTCCTGCGGAGGCGGGAAGGCGCGCATCTCCTCCCCGTCGATCTCGACGGCGGTGCCGTGCCGCGCGGTGATCCGCGCCTTGACGGCGGCCGCCTGGGTGATGCGGACCCGTTGCGACAGGATCGCCCACGCCGCTGCCTCGTACGGTGAGGCGAAGCAGACCGGCCGCAGCCCCGGCCAGCGGCGCAGCAACCCGGCTACCACCGGATCGCGGTCGCCGACGGCCGGGAGTTCGCTGCCGTCGACATCGAGGGACAGCGACCGCACCGCCTGCGCGACGGCCGCCTCCCCGGCCCCGGGCCCGTACGACTCGATCCGCACGCCGCCGGGCCGCTCGCTGACGGCCACCCCGGCCGCGCGCCACCCGCCCTCGACGGGGAAGGCGAGCCGCAACGGCTCGGCCTCCGCCGTCGCGGATCGTGCGGCCGGGATGAAGCCGACCCAGAACTCCTTGGCCGCTGCCAGCGAGAACGGGCCGCGGACGGGAATGTCGGTCATGGCGCGACGGTACGACCGGCCACCGACAGTTCTGCGCGCGACGGCATGGCCGATACCCCTGTTGACCAGTACAGTTGCCGCTCAGCCGACGCTGGAGGCACCGATGCCCATCTCGGAGATCCTGCGCTGGCTGGTCGTGGCGCTGCTGGTCCTCGCGTTCCTCGCGCTGCTGGTCTGGCCGGGCATCAACATCGTGGCCCGGTTGCTCGCGCTGGTCGGCTGCCTCTGCGGGATCCTGATGGCGATGCTGCTGTCACAGCCGTTCCTGTGGGCGTTCTGCGCGTGCACTGCGGCGGCCGCAGTGGTCGGCATGGTCGATCCGCACCGCCGGATGCGGCGCGAGCACTCCGGCGCCCATTAGGCGCGTCAGGTAGACGTCAGGACAATGACGCTCACGCACACGCTCGTGTGCCGACGCACACGTTCGACCGTATGCGCCGGCACACCACGGTGTGTGTGAGCGGTCGGACTCCCTACGCAGTGCCGTTCTTGCGCGCGTCGAACGCCGTCGGCCGGTCCGGCCACGGGGCGTCGACGGGGCGTCCGCCCGCCGGGGAACCGGCGGTCGCGTGCGCGGCCAGCAGGCCGGCCACCGTGGCGGCGTTGACGATCGTGCCGGCGAGGACCATGCGCACCGCCACCGACAGCGACACCCACCGCGTGGTGAGGTCGGACTCCTCGTCGTCGGCGCCGGTGTCGACGCGGCCCGACTCGGTGAGGTCGCGGGCGAGGAACACCCGCACGGCCTCGTCGGTGAACCCGGCCGAGGGCACCACGTCGACCAGCACCGACCACTCCTGCGCGGTCAGCCCGGCCTCCTCGCCCAGCTCACGCTGCGCGGCGTCGAGGGGGATCTCCCCGGCGTGGTCGAGCAGCCCGGCCGGCAGCTCCCACAGCCGCCGCTGCACGGCGTGCCGGTACTGGTGGATGAGCATGACGCGGTCGTCGGCGTCGAGCGCGAGGATCGCGACGGCGCCGGGGTGCTCCACGATCTCCCGGACGGCGGTGCGGCCGCCGGGCATCACCACCTCGTCGGCGCGCAGCGCCATCACGCGACCCGTGTAGATCTCCTTCGAGGCGGTCACCTCGAACTCGTGCCTTGCCATCAGGTGCCTGCCCCGTTCACGGTGACCCGCTCGCGCGCGGGCAGCTCGACGGGCAGCCGGCCGGCTGCCTGGTAGTCCAGCGCCGCCTTGACGAACGCCGCGAACAGCGGGTGCGGACGGGTCGGGCGGCTCTTCAGCTCGGGGTGGGCCTGGGTGCCGACGAAGAACGGGTGGACGTCGGCGGGCAGCTCCACGAACTCGACCAGCTTGCCGTCCGGCGAGGTGCCGCCGAACACGAGCCCGGCCTCCTCCAGTCGTCCCCGGTAGGCGTTGTTGACCTCGTAGCGGTGGCGGTGGCGCTCCGAGACCTCCCGGCTGCCGTAGGCGGCGGCCGCGATCGATCCGGCGGCGAGCGTCGCGGGGTAGGCACCGAGGCGCATCGTGCCGCCCATGTCGCGCTCACCTGCGACGACGTCGCGCTGGTCGGCCATCGTGGAGATCACCGGGTGCGGGGTGCGGTCGTCGAACTCGGCGGAGTTGGCGTCCTCCAGGCCGGCGAGCGAGCGCGCGGCCTCGATCACCATGCACTGCAGGCCGAGGCACAGGCCCAGCGCGGGGATGCCGCGGGTCCGGGCGTGGCGCACGGCCCCGAGCTTGCCCTCGATGCCGCGCACCCCGAACCCGCCGGGGATGAGCACGCCGTCGACGTCGGAGAGCGCGGCCGCGGCACCGGCCGGGGTGCGGCACTCGTCCGAGGGCACCCACACGATCTCGACGCGGGCGCGGTGGGCGAACCCACCGGCACGCAGCGCCTCGGTGACGGAGAGGTAGGCGTCGGGCAGGTCGACGTACTTGCCGACCAGTGCGATCCGGGTGGTCTCGTCCGGCCCGTGCACGCGCTCGAGCAGGTTGCCCCACACCGTCCAGTCGACGTCGCGGAACGGCAGACCGAGCCGGCGCACGACGTACGCGTCGAGCCCCTCGCGGTGCAGCACGCGCGGGATGTCGTAGATCGACGGCGCGTCCGGCGCGGCGACCACGCCGTCGGTGTCGACGTCGCACATCAGGCTGATCTTGCGCTTCATCGGCTCCGGGATGTCCCGGTCGGCCCGCAGCACGAGGCCGTCGGGCTGGATGCCGATGTTGCGCAGCGCCGCCACCGAGTGCTGGGTCGGCTTGGTCTTCAGCTCCCCCGACGGCGCCAGGTACGGCACCAGCGACACGTGCAGGAAGAAGCAGTTGTCGCGGCCCACGTCGTGGCGGACCTGGCGCACTGCCTCCAGGAACGGCAGCGACTCGATGTCGCCGACCGTGCCGCCGACCTCGGTGATGACCACGTCGGGCGCGACGCCGTCGGCGCCGGGCTCGGCCATCGCGAGGATGCGGTCCTTGATCTCGTTGGTGATGTGCGGGATGACCTGCACCGTGTCGCCGAGGTACTCGCCACGGCGCTCCTTGGCGATCACCTCCGAGTACACCTGGCCCGTGGTGACGTTGGCCCGACCGTTCAGATCACGGTCGAGGAAGCGCTCGTAGTGACCGATGTCGAGATCGGTCTCGGCGCCGTCCTCGGTCACGAAGACCTCGCCGTGCTGGAACGGGTTCATCGTGCCCGGATCCACGTTCAGGTACGGATCCAGCTTCTGCATGATGACCCGCAGACCACGGGAGGTGAGCAGACGACCGAGGCTCGAAGCCGTCAGGCCTTTACCCAGCGAGGACGCTACCCCGCCGGTGACGAACAGATGACGCGTCGCGCGAGGCTGCACGGAGTTTCAGGGTACAGCTCGCAGAACGACCGCGATGTCCGACCCGCCGCGATGCCCCGGGGAACCCCGACTGTGCAGGACGCACCGTCGAACCCACTGAACCGGGCACTTCGCCTCGTGACCCCACACTGACCTGGGCCTTAGCCTGTCCTCAATCCGCCACCGCCCGTAAGCACCAGGAGGACGGCATGAACGACGGACATCTGGGGGTCGACGACCACGCGCTGGCGCGGGTCCCCCGCGCGGCGCGCTACTCGTGGTGGACGGTGGCGGTCCAACGGTTCGGCCAGGTGTCGGCGCTGAGCCAGTTCCTCCTCGGCTCCACGCTGGGCTTCGGCATGAGCTTCTGGCCGGCCTTCTGGGCGTTCACGCTCGGAGCGGTGATCCTGGAGATCGTCTCCATCGGGGTCGGCATCATCGGGGCCCGCGAGGGCCTGCAGACATCCCTGCTGACGCGGTGGACAGGCTTCGGCCACGGCGGCAGCGCCGTCGTCGGGCTCGCGATCGGGATCAGCCTCATCGGCTGGTTCGGCATCCAGTCCGGTGTGTCGGCCGAGGGGCTGGTGAGCCTGATCGGCGGGCTGCCGGCGTGGCTGTGGTCGCTGCTGTTCGGCCTGGCCGTCACGCTCATCGTGCTCTGGGGCTTCGCCTCGATGAAGTGGGTCGCCTACGTGACGGTACCCGCGTTCCTGGTGCTCGTGGCCTGGTCGATCGGTGGTGAGCTGCTCGGCCATGACGTCGGCGCGCTGATCGCGAGCCCGCCGCCGGGCCCGGAGATCTCGCTCCTGCAGGGCACCACGCTGGTGGCGGGTGGCTTCATCGTCGGCGCGGTGATCACGCCCGACATGACGCGGTTCAACCGCAGCGACGGCGACGTCGTGAAGCAGACCGTGCTCGGGTTCACCCTCGGGGAGTACCTGATCGGTCTGTCGGGCGTGCTGCTCGCCCACGCGATCCGCTCCGACGACGTCATCACGATCGTGACGTCCTCGGTCGGCTGGGTCGGCACGCTCGTGATCATCCTGGGCACCCTGAAGATCAACGACTGGAACCTCTACAGCTCCGGGCTCGGCCTGGTCAACTTCGTCGGGACCGTGCTGGGCCGCCGGGTCAACCGGGCCGTCGCGACGCTCTGCCTCGGCATCGTGGGCAGCGTGCTGGCCGCGGCCGGCATCCTCGGGAGCTTCGTCGGCTTCCTCACCGTGCTCGGTGTGGCGTTCCCACCCATCGCGGGGATCATGGTCGCGGAGTACTTCGTGGTGAAGACCTGGCGCGGCGACCTGGAGGCCAGCCGGGCCGAGGGGAAGCTGCCCGACAGCGCCCCGACCTGGGTGCCGGCCACGCTGGTCGTCTGGGTCGTCGCAGCCCTGGTGGGCGGCTTCGTCGACTGGGGCCTGCCGAGCATCAACTCCCTGGTCGCGGCGTTCGTGCTCTACGTCGTGCTCGGAAAGCTCGGCCTCGTCCGCGGCATCGGCGTCAGCCCGACGGCGGACCTGGCCCACCCGGCGTCTGAGCCGGCCCGGATCGAGGGGACGGCATGAGGATCGGGATCGACGTCGGCGGCACCAACACCGACGCAGTGCTGATGGACGGCGCCCGCCTGCTCGGTGCGGTCAAGGCGGCCACGACGCCGGACGTCACGTCGGGCATCGTCACCGCGCTCGACGCGCTGCAGGCCGAGCACCCGTTCGCCCCGGCCGACGTCGCCGCCGTCATGATCGGGACGACGCACTTCATCAATGCCCTCGTCGAGGCCCGGCGACTGGCCCCGACCGCCGCACTGCGCCTCGGGCTCCCGGCGACCGCATCGCTGCCACCGATGGTCGACTGGCCGAAACGCCTGGTCGCCGCCATCGCGGGCCGCGCCTACCTCGCGCACGGCGGCCACGAGTTCGACGGCAGGCCCATCTCCGCGCTGGACCCCGACGAGCTGCGCCGCCACTGCGCCGACATGGCCGGGCACGGCGTGCGCTCGGTGGCGATCAGCTCGGTCTTCTCCCCGGTCAACACGGAGTTCGAGCTGCGCGCGGCGGAGATCGTCGCCGAGGAGCTCGGCCCCGACGTCCCGATCTCCCTCTCGCACGAGATCGGCCGGGTCGGCCTGCTGGAGCGCGAGAACGCGACCATCATCAACGCGGCCCTGCGCGAGCTGGCCGCCGGGATCGTCGACGGGCTGGCCGGCTCGATCGCCGGGCACGGCATCACGGCCCCGCTCTACCTGAGCCAGAACGACGGCACCCTGATGGACGTCGGGTTCGCCCGCCGCTACCCGGTGGCCACGTTCGCGTCCGGTCCGACGAACTCGATGCGCGGCGCCGCCGTGCTCTCGGGGCTCGGGACCTGCGCGGTCGTCGACATCGGCGGCACCACGACCGACGTCGGCGTGCTGACCGGCGGGTTCCCCCGCGAAGCGACGGTCGAGGTCAGCGTGGCCGGGATCCGCACCAACTTCCGGATGCCCGACGTGCTCTCGGTCGGCATCGGCGGCGGCAGCCTCGTCACCGGCGACGCCGGTCCGACCGTCGGCCCGGCCGTCGGCCCGGAGTCGGTGGGCTACCGGCTCGTCGAGAAGGCCCTCGTCTTCGGCGGTGACGTCCTGACGGCCACCGACATCGCAGTCGCGGCCGGGCGGGCCGAGATCGGCGATCCGGCGCGGGTGGCGCACCTGCCTGCCGAGCTGGTCGCGGCCGTCCTGGAGCGGATCGCGACCGATGTGGCCGACGTCGTCGACCGCATGCGGGTCTCCGCCGATCCCCTGCCGGTCGTCGCGGTGGGCGGCGGCTCGATCCTGCTGCCCGAGTCGCTGCCCGGCATCGGCACCGTGCACCGTCCCGAGAACTTCGCCGTGGCCAACGCCATCGGCGCGGCCATCGCGCAGGTCGGCGGGGAGGTCGACCGCGTATTCGCGATCGAGCCCGGACGCCGCGACGCCGCCGTCGAGGAGGCTCGGCAGGAGGCGATCGACCGGGCGGTCGTGGCCGGGGCCGACCCGACCACGGTCGAGATCGTCGACTTCGACGAGGTGCCCATCCCGTACCTGCCGGGCAACGCCACCCGGATCCGCTGCAAGGCCGTCGGCGACCTGCGGATCGAGACTCCGGTGGGGGGACGGTCATGACCCTCGCCACCGCACCGCACCGGCTCACCGAAGTGACTGCCGCCGACCTGCCCGCGCTCGCCCGCGGCGCCGCCGTCCTCGGGACCGGCGGCGGCGGCGATCCCTACGTCGGGCGACTGCTGGCCGAAGAGGCCCTCCGGTCGCGCGGGCCAGTCGCGCTGGTGGCGCCGGCCGACCTGCCCACGGGCGCGGTCGTGGTGCCCGTCGCCATGATGGGCGCCCCCACCGTCATGGTCGAGAAGACCCCATCCACCGAGCTCGTGGGGCACGCTGTCACCGCACTCGCCGAGCACCTCGGGATCGTCCCGACACACATCGCCTGCATCGAGGCGGGCGGGGTGAACTCGACGTTCCCGGTGGTCGCGGCCGCGCAGCTGGGGCTGCCGCTCGTCGACGGCGACGGGATGGGCCGCGCATTCCCCGAGCTGCAGATGGTTCTCGCCACCCTGGACGGCATCGCCGCCACCCCGATGTCGATCGCGGATGAGAAGGGCAACACCGGGGTGCTGCATACGATCGACAACCGCTGGGCGGAGGCGATGGCCCGGTCACTCACGATCACCATGGGCTGCTCGGCGATCATCTCCAACTACGTGATGTCGGGCGCGCAGGCCACCGGTGCGCTGGTCCACGGCACGCTGAGCCTGTGCGTCGCGATCGGGCGCGCCGTCGAGGAAGCGCGCGCCACCCACGGCGACGCCGTCGGGGCCGTCGCCGACGCCGTCGGCGGGATCGTGCTGTACACCGGCAAGGTCGTCGATGTCGTGCGGCGCACCACCACGGGTTTCGCGCGCGGTGAGGCGGTGGTCGCGGGCAGCGGCCGCGACGGGGGCCGGCTCGTCCTGCACTTCCAGAACGAGCACCTGCTCGCCGTGCGCGACGGGCGGCCGGTCGTGACCACCCCGGACCTGATCATCGTGCTCGACTCCGACACCGGCGAGCCGGTCACCACCGAGGCCCTGCGGTTCGGGCACCGGGTCAGCGTCGTCGCCGCCCCGGCCGACGAGCGCTGGCACTCCCCCGGTGGCATCGAGCTGGTCGGCCCCCGGTACTTCGGCTACGACACCGATCCCGTCCGCGTGCCGAGGCACGCATGAGTTGGGTTCTGGGCCCCGACGACCTGCCCGACCTGGCCCGCGGCGCCGCCCTGCTCGGGACGGGCGGTGGCGGTGACCCGCACGTCGGCCGCCTCATGGTGGAGGCGGCGATGCGCGAGCACGGGCCCGTCACGGTCCTCGACCCCGACGAGCTCCCCGACGGCGCGTTCGTCGTGCCGACCGCGATGATGGGCGCGCCGACGGTGATGGTGGAGAAGATCCCGCGCGGCGACGAGGCGGTGACCGCCCTGCGCACGCTGGAGCGGCTGCTCGGGCGCACCGCGACAGCGACGATGCCGATCGAGTGCGGTGGCATCAACTCCATGATCCCGCTCGCGGTGGCGGCCCGGACCGGCTTGCCGGTGGTCGACGCCGATGGGATGGGGCGGGCGTTCCCCGAGCTGCAGATGGAGACGTTCGGGGTGTACGGCGTGCCGGGCTCGCCGATGGTGGTGGCCGGTGATCACGGCGAGACCGTGACGATCGATACCGGCGCGGACAACCTGCGGATGGAGTGGCTGGCCCGCGGCGCGGCGATCCGGATGGGTGGGGCCGCGCTCATCGCCGAGTACGCGATGACCGGGGCGCAGGTGCGGGCCACCGCGGTGCCTCGCACGCTCTCGCTCGGGCTCACGCTCGGCCGCGCGATCCGAGAGGCTCGCGAGCAGTTGCGCGATCCGGTGTCGGCGCTGGCCGAGGCACTCGGATCCACGATCTACACGCATCTGCGGGTCCTCTTCACCGGCAAGGTCGCCGACATCGAGCGGCGAACGATCGACGGGTTCGCCCGGGGCCGGGCGCGGTTCGTGTCGTTCGACGGCTCGTCCACGTTGCGGACGCAGTTCCAGAACGAGACCCTCGTCGCCGAGATCGACGGTGTGGTGGCGTGCCTCGTACCCGACCTCATCTGCGTGCTCGAGGCCGAGTCCGCGGAGCCGATCACGACCGAGGGCCTGCGCTACGGGCAGCGGGTGGTGGTGGTCGGGATCTCGACGCCGGCGATCATGCGGACGCCCGAGGCGCTGGCCGTGTTCGGGCCGGCCTGCTTCGGCCTCACCGAGGAGTTCCGGCCGGTCGAGGACTCCCAGCTCGCCAGGGACGGTACCGGCCGGCCCTGACCGGCTGCCGGCTTTGTCTCGTCGGCTCCAGCTATCATGATCAACACGGGTGAGATGAACGTGACGGGGGTTCTGCGCCTCGAAAACCCCCGTCACGTTCATCTCGTGCGTGTCGATCATGGAAGTGGCACCGACGGGCCGACCCGACCCCCCACCCACTCCACAGCCGCTTGAAAGGCGACCACCCGCCCAGCGGGACGTGCAGGCCTGTCCAGGGGCGCGCGCAGCCCGACGAGGGTGAGCATCAGTCCCACCCGCCGCGCACACACAGGCTCGTTCGTGGAGCTCGACGCGCTGACCCTGGCCTGTCTGGCACGATCCGGCAATGGCCGAGCTGACGGGTGGTGACCTCGATGCGCTGCTGGTCGGGCTCACCCTGCTCGGCTCGGGCGGTGGTGGCGATCCCGGCCTGTTCGCCACGACGCTGCGCCGCGCCCTCACCGATGCACCGGTCACCCTGCACCACCCGGCCGAGCTGGGCGATGCACCGGTCGTCGCGGTCGGGATGCTGGGCGGCACCAGCATGCTCGCGGAGAAGCTGCCGAGCGGGCAGGAGATCTTCGGCGCGGTCCGGGCCCTCGCCCGCTGGACCGGCGTGTCGCCCGAGGCGGTCATGCCGTACGAGGGTGCGGCACTCAACGGAGCGCTCGCCGTCGCCGCGGCCGTCACGCTCGGCCTGCCGCTGGTCGACGCCGACCTGATGGGCCGCGCCTTGCCTCGGGCCGACCACACGACCAGGGCCGTCGCGGGCGGATCGCTCACGCCGTTCGCGATGACGGAACCGGTCGGTCGGACCGTACTGTTCGACCACACCGACCCCGTCGCGTTGGAGCGCGCCGTCCGGGCGTTCGTGGCGCAGGGCGGTGGCTGGGCGGGCTGCGCCTTCGCACCGGCCCCGGCGTCGCAGGTCTGCGACGACGCGTGCCTGGGCAGTCTCGCGCGGGCCGTGGCGCTGGGCCGTGCGCACGCCGCGACACCACCGGCCGGGATCGCCGCGGCACTCGGCGGGCGCGTCCTCGCGGGTGGGCGGGTGGTGGAGATCGCGCGGCGCGCGTCACTGACGTTCGGCCGGGCCGGCATCGCCATCCTCGACGACACCGGGCCCGTGCTGCGGCTGGAGGCTGAGAACGAGTACCTCCTCGCACTGGTCGACGGCCTGCCCGTCGCGAGCTGCCCCGACCTGCTTTGCGTACTCGACCGCCGCACCGCCGCCCCGATCGCCGTCGACGGGCTCCGGGTCGGCGACGACGTCACGGTCGTCGTCCTGCCTGGACCGCCGTGGTGGCGGGCCGTCCCGGAGCGGCTCGAGCACGTCGGGCCGCGCGCGTTCGGCCTCGACTGCGATCCGGTGCTGATGTGACGGTGCTGAACGTGTTGCGGCCGATATGACGACTGTCGACCGACCGGCGGGTTCCGGCCGTTCCGGTGCGCTGCTGACCGCGATGCTGGCCCACCCGGACTGGGCCTGCGCCGTGGTGCTGGCGGGCGACCCCGCGCGGGTACTGGTGGCGGACGTGCAGACGGTCGCCGATCTGCGCGCCGAGCCGGCTGTGCTGGCCGACTCCCTGCTCGTCGTCGCCGTCACCGCTGACCGCGACGACTGGCACCTCGACGCCCTGCTGCGCAGGGCGGCGGCCGCCGGCAGCACCGCGGTGCTGCTGCCCGGCACCGCCGCGGTCCGTCTGGCCAGCTCCGCGCTCGCCGAACGGATCGGCGTGGTGGTGGTGGGGTCGCCGGATCCGCTCGCCACCGGGCTGGCGACCACGCGGCTGCTGCGGGCCCCCGACCAGGTCGTGGCGGAGCTGGTCGGGGCCACGGCCGCGGCCTGCGCGCAGGTCGCCGGCGGGGTCGACGCCCTGGTCTCGGAACTGGCCAGGGTCTGGCGGCGACCGGTCTGGTTGCTCGACGGCACCGGCGAGCGGGTGGCCGGGCCCGAGCCGGGACCGGCGGATCTGGACATCGTCAGCACAGCTGTTCCGGCCGACGATTCACCTGCGTCGCACCTGGCGGTCGCCGTCCCTGCCGGGTTGCCCGCCGAGACGGCGGCCGTCACCGCCGCGATGGCGGTCGCGGCACAGTCGATGGCGCACCGGCTCGCCCGGCAGCGGCTGGCCGTGGAGCGCGACGCCCGGTTGCGCACCTCGCTGCTGGTGGAACTGCTGCAGACGACGGGCGACCCTGGGCCGGAGACCCGCAGGCGCGCCGTCGACGCGGGCTGGCGCCTCGACGGATGGCATCTCGGCATCCGTATCGACGTGCCGCCGGGCGTCGACGCTGTGGCGATGCGGCCGGCGGTGTTGCGGGCCTTCGCGGCCGCGCACATCACGGCGGCCGTCGTCGAACAGGGGTCGGGGTGGGGCGCGTGGTCGACGTTCGACCACGAGCCCGGCGCGGACGAGCTGCAGCTGCACGCAACGGCGGCACGGCGGGTCCAGTGGTTGCTGCGCAGCTCGATGCGCAGCGCGATGGGGGTGGGCCGGGTCTACCGCGATGTCGCCGGGCTGGCCCGCACGCTCGGCGAGGCCGGCGACGCAGCGCGGCTGGCCGCGACCCGCACCGCCAGCGGGTACTTCGTGCACGTCGACCGGCTCGGCCTCGGCCGGCTGCTGCTGGCCTGGACGCGCACCGACACGTTCCTGCCCGCCGCCCGTTCGATGGTCGAGCCGTTGCACGGCCAGCCCGGCGACCTGCTGCGGACCCTCACGGCCTACCTGGACGGCGAGTCGTCGCTGACCGAGACCGCCGCGGTGCTCGGCGTGCACCGCAACACCGTCGCGGCCCGGATCGCGCGGGCGCAGGAGCTGCTGGGCGTCGACCTCGTCGATCCCGACGAGCGGCTCGCCCTGCACCTGGCGTGCCGCAGCGTGTTGTTCCACATCTGAAGCGTCGTCCTGGCAGGGCGCAGGCAGTGCCCGTGGTCGCCTTCGGCGCTCATGCTCGAGGTGACGCGCCGTCCGAGGCCGTGGCCGCCACCCCGTAGCGGCCCGCGCGCTGGTCCAGCTGCTCGCGCAGCGCCAGCACGGCCGAGATGCGGCCGGTGCCGGACTGCACGTCGTCGACGGTCGAGACGCCCTTCGTGATGCCGGGATCGGCGCGGGCCACGCCGACGACGCCGGTGGCGTCGGCCGAGCCCGTCCGCCCGACGAGTGCGGCGCCGCGGCCGAGCCGGTCGAGCTGCGCGGTGAACCGGGCGACGACGGCGGCGGCGTCGCCGGCGTCCACCCCGATCAGCGCCCCGCCGGTGACGACGAGCACGAGATCGGCAGGTCCCGGCTGGTCGCCGGGCGCGACGAAGCCCGCGGCCGACAGCCCGCCCAGCACGCTGCGGGCGCCGTTCGGGTCCGCGCCCGGGCCGAGCAGCGTGCCCCCGACCAGGCCGCCGACGATGCTGCCGGTGTCGGCGGCAGCCGGTAGCTGCGCACCGGACGGGAGCAGCCGCGAGGCGAGCTCGCGCAGCTGATCGCCGCGCGCCGGGTCGCCGACGGCATCGGTGAGCGCGACGGTGCCGGCGATAGTGCCGCCGGCCTGCCCGATCAGCCCGGTGACGGCGACGACGTCGGCCGGGTCGGGCCCCGAGGTGACGAGCAGGACGCGCTGCCCCTGCAGCACACCGCGGATCGCGGCCGGTCCGACCCGGTCGGCGAACTCGTCCGCGGATCGGGCAGCGGCTGCCAGGCCGTCCCGCTCGGCGGTCACCGTCGTCAGCTGGGACTGCAGGTCGGCGTTGCGGTCGGTCACCGCACCCAGCACCCGTCCGGAGACGCCGCCGGAGCCCAGTAGCAGGCCGACCGCGAGCGCTACGAAGACCGCCGCGAGGGAGACGATGTGGGTGCGCAGGGAGATCACGCGAACCAGCCCTTGACCGTGTCGACCAGCGGGCCGACGACCGCGCCCCAGGTATGGGCGATCCACGCGAGCAAGGCGTCGCCGATGTCGGTGACGGCCAGTGCACCGAGCACGGCCGCCGCACCCGCCGCGACGAGCAGCAGGATCACGCCGACGGAGATCCGGCTGCGGTACAGCATGGCGATCACCCGGCCGTCCACGAGCGCACCGCCCAGCTGCAGCCGGGTCAGGAACGTGGAGGCGTTGCTGCCGGAGCGACCGCGGTCGAGGAACTCCGTCAACGTCGCGGACAGGCCCACGGTCACGACGAGCGCGGCTCCGTGGTGCGCGGCCAGCAGCAGTGCGAGGTCCTCGTGGTTGGCCGAGCTGGGGAACGTCACCGCGCCCACGCCGAGGTCCTGCACCCGCGCGAGCCCGGGCGCGTGCCCGTCCGGGAACGCCGGCACCACGACGTCCGCGCCGCAGGTCAGCGCCTTGTCGGAGACGTCGTCGGGGTTGGCGACGACGAGATCGGGCCGGTGCCCGGCCTCCAGCAGTGCATCGGCGCCGGCCCCCACCCCGACGAGCACCGGCTGGTACTCGCGCACGTAGCTGCGCAGCGCGGCGAGGTCCTTCGCGTGGTCGTACCCGGCGGCCACGACCAGGACCTGCCGGCCCGCGAGCTCCACCTCCACGTCGGGCACGCCGTCGCCGTCGAGCAGCAGCTGGCGTTCCTTCTGCATGAACTCGGTGGTGTTGGCGGCGAACGCCTCCAGCTGGTGCGACAGCCCCGCCTTCGCCTCGACCAGCGAGTCGGCCACCGAGTCGGCGTCCTGCGCGACGCCGTCGGCGAGATGGAGCTCCCCCGCGTACACCGCGCCGTCGACGAGCCGGATGCGCGCGCCGTCCTTGATCGCGTGCAGGGCGTCGGAGCCGACGCCGTCGACCAGGGTGATGCCGGCATCGACCAGGATGCTCGGACCGAGGTTCGGGAATCGCCCCGAGATCGACGGCGCCGCGTTCACCACGGCCGCCACCTGCGCGGCGACGAGCGCGTCGGCAGTGGCCCGGTCCAGGTCCACCTGGTCGAGCACGGCGATCTCGCCGGCCTTGATCCTGCGCAGCAGGCTCTCGGTGCGCCGATCGACCCGGGCGATCCCGGCGAGCCCCGGCAGTTCCGGACGAGTCCGGTTCATGAGGCCGGACAGCTTCATGCGCGCACCTCCATGCGCGCACTGTGACACTCCGGCCACAGCATCCCCGGCAGAAACGCCGGGCGCGGGCGTCACCGGCCGGCAGCAGCCTTCCTTCGGGTGGCTCCCAGAGGTCGATCCGGTGCACGATCGGCGGCCCGGTGCGCCCGGGCGCTCTCCAGCAGCTCCTCCGCGTGGGCCCGACCGGTGTCGGTGTCGTCGAGGCCGGCCAGCATGCGGGCGAGCTCCCCGATGCGCTCGGCCTCAGGCAGGGTGCGCACCCGGCTGTGCGTGGCCGTCTTGCTCCGCTGCTTGTCGACGACGAGATGGCGATCGGCGTAGGCCGCGACCTGCGGCAGGTGCGTCACCACGATCACCTGGTGGCGGGTGGCGAGCCGGGCGAGCCGCCGCCCGATCTCCACCGCGGCCCGACCGCCGACCCCCGCGTCGACCTCGTCGAACACCATGGTGGGCACCGGATCGGTGCCGGCCAGGGCCACCTCGAGCGCCAGCATCACCCGGGAGAGCTCACCGCCGGACGCGCCCTTGTGCAGCGGCTGCGGGCTCGCTCCCCCGTGGGCCACCAGGCGCAGCTCGACCTCGTCGACCCCGTCGACGCCGGCTGCGAGGGTGGCCCGGCCGACCGTGAGGGCGTCGGCCGAGCCGGGTTCGACCGTGCGCGGCACGACCAACACGGACAGCTTCGCATCGGGCATCGCCAGGCCGACCAGCTCCGCGGTGGTGGCGGTGGCCAGCGTCTCCGCGGCCTTGGTGCGGGCCACGGTGACGGCGGCGGCGTGCTCGGCCAGCTCCACGGCCAGCTCGTCGCGTCGGGCGGCCAGTGCTGTGAGCGCCTCCTCCGACGTGTCGAGGCCGGCCAGCCGCACCCGCGCATCCTCGGCCCAGGCCAGCACGCCGTCGACGTCGGCCGCGTACTTGCGGGTGAGCGCCTTCAGCTCGGCCTGGCGCGTGAGGATCTGGGCGAGCCGCTCGGGATCGGCGTCGAGCTGATCGAGATAGGCGGTGAGCTCGGCACCGACGTCGCCGAGCAGCGCCAACGCCTCGCCGAGTCGCGCGTCGAGCGCCGTCAGCTCGGGATCACCTGCCGCTGACAGCCGGTGCCGCGCCTCGCCGACCAGCGACAACGCGTCGGGATGCTCGGGATCGGCACCCTCGGTGCCCCCGACCAGCGCCCCCTGCGCTGCGGCCGCGACGGCCCGCAGGTCGTCGGCCGCGGCGAGCCGCTTCGCCAGATCGACCAGCTCGCCGTCCTCGCCGGGCTGCGGATCGACGGCCTCGATCTCGGCGAGGCCCAGCCGCAGCATGTCGGCCTCCTGGGCCATGCGGCGCGCGTTGTCGCGGCGCTGCGCCAGCTCTGCCACCGTCTGCTGCCACCGCGCGCGGACCTCGCGATAGCGCTGCAGCGGCTCCAGCACGGGCGCCCCGGCGAACCGGTCGAGCAGGGCGCGCTGCTCGGCGGGCCGCAGCAGCCGCAGCTGGTCGTTCTGCCCGTGGACGGCCAGGCTGGCCTCCGCCAGCCGACCCAGCACCCCGACGGGCACCGAGCGACCGCCCAGGTGCGCGCGCGAACGGCCGTCGGCGCCGACGGTGCGCACCGCGATCAGCTCGCCGTCGTCGACCTCGGCACCGACCTCGTCGGCCAGCGCCAGCGCGGCCGGGTCGCCGAGGAACCTGCCCTCGACGACGGCACGGGCCGCCCCGGCCGCCACGCGGGACGGGTCGGCGCGCCCACCGCCCAGCAGCGTGAGGCCCGTGACCACCATCGTCTTGCCGGCGCCGGTCTCACCCGTGAGCACCGTGAGCCCCGCGTCGAGCTCCAGAGTGGCGTCGTCGATGACGCCCAGACCCTGGATCCGCATCTCGGCCAGCATGGGTCGAAGGGTACGGACACCCACCGACACGATGGCGACGCGCCCCGGCGTGTCGCCCGAACATATGTTCAGTCGCTGGGCGCGCCCCGCCAGCCCCGGACGGGAAGATCGAACTTGCGCACCAGCCGGTCGGCGAACGGGCTGCCGTCCAAGCGCACCATCCGCACCGGGATGGCGCCGCGGGTGACCTCGACCCGCGCCCCCGGCGGGAGCGTGAAGGTGCGACGCCCGTCGCAGTCGAGCAGGGCGGGCGGACCGGCGGCGTCGACCTCGATCGCCACCTCCGAGTCCGGCGAGATCACCATCGGGCGTGCGAACAGCGCATGCGCGTTGCTCGGCACGAGCAACAGCGCCTCCACCTGCGGCCACACGAGCGGCCCGCCGGCGGAGAACGCGTAGGCCGTGGATCCGGTGGGGGTCGCGCACAGCACGCCGTCGCACCCGAACGCGGACACCGGGCGGCCGTCGATCTCCAGCACCACCTCGAGGATCCGCTCGCGGATGCTCTTCTCGACGGTCGCCTCGTTGAGCGCCCAGGTCCGGGCGAGCACGTCACCGTTCGAGCGGGCGACGGCGTCGAGCGTCATCCGCTCCTCGATCGCGTACGTGCCGTCGACGAGCGCGTCGAGCGCTGCCGGCAGCAGGTCCTGCTCGGTCTCGGCGAGGAATCCGATCCGCCCCAGGTTGACCCCGAGCAGAGGGACGCCCACCGGCCGGGACATCTCCGCGGCTCGCAGCAGCGTGCCGTCGCCGCCGAGCACGAGGACGACCTCGGCGCCCTCGGCGCAGCCGGGCCGGCCCTCCACGATCCGTGGCACCAGCTCGTCGGGCAGGCCCTGGCAGTCGACCTCGGCCCATTCCTCGCCGATCACCCGCAGCCGGATGCCGTCCTTGGCGAGGCGCTGCGCGACGGTGGCAGCGACCCGGCGGTTGGTCTCCCGCCCCGAGTGCAGGACGACCAGGATCTCGCGCACACTCATGCAGGTCCCTCCGCGACCGCTGTCGCCAGCACGTAGTCCCCGGCGTCGGGGCCCGTGCGATCGAGTTGCAGGAAGAATTCGACGTTGCCGGACGGGCCGGGCAGCGGGCTCGCCACCGCCGCGCGGACGGCCAGGCCCATCGTGCGCGCAGCCGCGGCCACCTCGGTGAGCGCCGCGAGTCGCAGCTCCGGGTCGCGCACCACGCCACCGGGTGGCAGGCGCCGGCCCACCTCGAACTGTGGTTTGACCATCGGCAGCAGCGTGCCCTCCGGGGTGGTGCAGGCCAGCAGCGCGGGCAGCACCGTGCGCAGCGAGATGAACGAGAGATCGGCGACGACGAGATCGGCCGGGCGACCGATGCTGTCGAGGTCCAGTGTGCGGACATTGGTGCGGTCGTGCACCTGCACCCGCTCGTCGCTGCGCAACCGCCACGCCAACAGCCCGTACCCGACGTCGACGGCGACCACCTCGGCCGCACCCCGGTCGAGCAGCACATCGGTGAACCCACCGGTGGACGCGCCCGCGTCCAGGCAGCGCAACCCGGTCACGGACACGTCGAACGCATCGAGCGCGCCGAGCAGCTTGTGCGCACCCCGCGACGCCCACTCCCGCTCGCCCGTCGAGACGGCGATGGGGGTCTCCCGGCCGACGACCGTCGTCGGTTTGCCGGCGGGCATCCCGTCCACGCTGACCTGACCTGCAGCGATGAACTCGGCAGCCTGGTCGCGCGTGACGGCGAGGCCGCGGCGCACCAGCTCGGCGTCGAGCCGGGCCCTGGTGGCCACCGCGGTCACGCCGAGCCGGTCGAACCGGCGGCCAACGCGTCGCCGAGCGCGGTGTGGATGCGTTCGAACACCTCGACGTGCTCGGCGAGCGGCCGATCGGCGAGGCCGTCCAGCCCGGCGAGTGCGCGAGCGACGGCCTGTCCGTCGTCCGGCATGGGGTTCGTCATCGAGCAGCTCCCGGTGCGGTGGCGTCCTCCGCCACCGTAGCCGAGGACGGGTCGGTGTCGCCGAGGCGGAGATCACGCAGTGCTGCCGCAGCATCGGCACCGTCGGCCGTGACGACG
>Ga0307513_10002286_pt1 | contig 26755 bp, 37 predicted proteins | sample 15_EM_MG_FD_202174 | JGI IMG/M metagenome (GOLD analysis project Ga0307513, IMG submission 202174) | Populus trichocarpa ectomycorrhiza microbial communities from riparian zone in the Pacific Northwest, United States - 15_EM | ecosystem: Host-associated > Plants > Roots > Unclassified | place...
ATATTTATTGTAGGGCTAGGTATCACATCACAAGATATGATTCATATTTCTATATGCTAAACTTGTAATAAAAAATAGCCTCATATTGTTTCAGAAAGAACTTATAATGCTCACATTTTAATATGAATTGTCCTTTATTGTTAAAATATTAATATAATACATTTTCAACTATTTTCAGTGAACCATACTCTTAGCATTAATAATTATCATATCATTTAGTTGAAGCTAGCTTGTTTCAACTTGTATTTTCAATCTACTATTAGAGAATAATATTCTGCCTAATTATTTTTTATTCATATTATTTTTTTGACTTTTGCCCTAATGTATCTTGGAGGGTAATGGTTATTTATTTTTTATTGAAATCATAAAAGTGTTGCCGAACACGAATATATTTTTTCAACTCTGAATATTTTTATTGGCATATATGCCATTTTCAACTTTTATCATGATATATTTTTATTGATACATGCCGAACAGGGCCTTAATTATAAATAACTATAGGCTGTAGAGATATAGTTTGAAGTTCCTTAGTAAGCACAATTAGTTCTACATCTTAGCAGTTATCGTAACCTCTTGGCAAAAATTTACTACATAGCCACATAACACTTTTTCACTAGCTTGGTGTACCTTTTGGAGTGCACGAACCATACCTTCAGACAGTTTGCTCCTTATCCCACCTTGGGACCTTTTTTCCGGAAACTCATACTATCAAAATGCAGAAACAATCATCACTATCTCTCTGGATGTAAACCCTCTGACAACCTTTTCATTTTCCTTCTCCTTTTTCTTACAGCCTTTCTGCCTCCGTTCCGATCGCTGCATTCCTACATAGAAAATGCTTTCCACAAACAAGCCCGAAAGCCATATCCCATATGAGTGACTTCAGAGCACTTCCCTAGAGGCTAGCTAAAAAACAAAGGACATACCAGAAACAGATGGTGAGCAGCATTTCCAATACTCCCACTCTGCGAGCCATGCTAGACTTAAAAAGTAAAAAAAGTAAAAAATCTTTTCTCCAATGCTCTCATGCTCATCTGCCTGTGCAATTTTGTCTCACCTCTGATACTGCTAACTTACACAAATCCCCAGTCCTCTTTCACAGTTCTTCCATATTCACTGGTCACTAATGTCTGCCAGTTGTACTCCCATCTCCTCTGCACATAGTTTCACTCAATGCAAGCCCATCTTGGTCCGGAAGCTATCCACCTTATTGTGGAGTAGGTTCTTTGTCAAATAATCGGCAATTATGTCTCTGGTGTGCAAATGCACCAACTTCATTTCCCTGGTTGTAATCTTTTCTCAGATGTAGTACTCCTGTATGACTATTGCTTCTTCCAGGCATGAAATTCAGGGTTGCAGGCAAGTGTGATGGTACCTGGGATATCAATAAATACTTTTGTTGCTGGGGTCTGGGGTGGGGTCTATTGTCCAGGATCTTCGGTGCTGGGGTTTTTTGGAACAGTTTGTAGTTCCGCTATAAATCGTAATACTTATATGGCTTCCTTGACAGATTGAATAAGAGCCATATATTTAGCTTCAGTTGAGGATAGTGCAACGGTCTGTTGTCTTTTACTAGATCATGATACTGGTAACCGTTTAGAGTTTTCCTGGGGTGACCTTTCTTTCGTCAGAGCGTATACATATGTATCAGTGCTTTTGAAAGTATCTAAATGACCGGCCCAGTCTGTATTGCTGTCCAGAACTAGGTAGAGTTTTCTATTGATAAAGGGACTAAGTCTGAGACTGAGATGTAAGGCTTTCTTGAAATTTCAGAGTAGATGTTTCACAGCATCCATATGATGTTTGTTCGGTGAATTCTTGTATCGGCTTAGCGCTCCAACTGCGAACGTGATATCCAGCCGAGTACACTGTATCAGATACATGAGACTTTCGATCATACTCTGGTACTCTGTATCTTCCACCTCCGAGTCCTGGAATTCAACTTCCTGAATTGATGAACTAGTTGTGCCCTCAAGCCTGGTTCTGGGATTTAGTGCAGTGGAGACTGTGCAGGCATTTGCCATATTGAAACGGTGGAGAATTGTCTGTATATAGGTGACTTGGTTGAGGGTAGTCTGACGGGGTAGTTGAATGATTTGAATACTGAGAAAGTGGTGAGCTCCTCCTAGATCCGTAACGGGAAATTGTATTACTAACATGGCTTTAACTTCATCCACCTTAGCTGATGGTCCAATCTAGAGCACATAGTCGACCCAGATTAGTACCCAACAATAGTTATTGCTTTTTACTTCCTTTTTCAAATATACTGCATTATCATTCTTGCTTCTTGTGAACCCCCATGTGCCTACCAAATGTTCATCCTACTCTTGATTCTACATCCTACCAGACTGCTTCAACCCATACAGCCCTTTTAATAATTCACAGACCTTTCTCTTCCTTGAGCAACTACTACCTCTATTTTCCTCAACAGCTAAACCTTCCAGAATTTCCATACAAATTTCCTCCTCTAATTTTTAGAGCAAGTATGCAGTCTTGATATTAGTCTGATCGATCTCAGAATTTCAGACAGCTGCGAGTTTGAGGAGAATACAGAGGAAGGTGAGTTTGACTAACAGTGTGAGGTGGCTTGATTGTCGACATTATAACGCTGAGTAAATCTCTTCGAAACTAGGCGAGTCTAGTTTTTTCCCTTATAGCATGACCCTCTGCACCCCGCTTGACTCAAAATACCCACTGGCATTTTCCCGGAGTCCGGCGTCTAGTAAATATGACTATTTCCCAAGTTCTATTCACCGTAATTGATTTTGGCTCATGAGCGATAGCGATATTCTACTCTAATACCATGATCCAGTTAACCACTTCATTATAAGAAACAGGTTGGTCAGAGTCTAGGGATGTGGTAGGAAGAAATGCTTGGTGGTGGCACCAGGTAGAGGTAAATCTCCCGGAATTTGCTAGGCGGGGTCTGAAGAAGCCTTGAGTATGAGTAATTTCACCCTGAGACTTTTCAAGCACATTCTCATCTTCTCACTCTTAGCCAAATCAAATTACTTCTTCAACTGGTGTATCTTCTTGTAACTTCAAGTTCTCTGCTCCTCCATGTTTGACAATACCAATATCTCACACAATCTAAATTTTGCTTCCAACCAGAACTCAGTACTGATTTGTATCTTAGTATCAAAGAACCTGGTTTTTCTATCTATTGTTTTCCCACTTGCTCAGCTTCACTTTCCGGATATGGGAAAAGGCAGGTGTACTGAAATGAATGAGGTGGGAATGATTAAAACTTTGACTGGTCCATAGTTGGTTGAGTGTAGAATTTTTACTGCGAGTTGGAGACCTATTTTTCAGGTAAACAGGAGTATGGATCGCTTCACATCAGATGTTATCATTTATCATATTTTCCAGGATTATTGCCTTAGCTCTTCTTATAAGAGTCCAGTTGGCCTTCTTGCTAACTCCATTTTTCTCCGGTGAATATGGAGCAGTCTTCTTATGAGAAATACCAGAGTTGCGAGATATGTGGAAAAAATATCACTAGTGTATTCTCTACTGTTATTATTTCAGAAAGTCTTGATTTGCTTGTTATGATAATTTTCCACCAACATCTTATATTTCTAGAATTTGGAAAATGTCTCAGACTTTTAGTGGATAGTGAATACCATAGTATATCTGGTGTGGTTATCAATAAACAGAAGAAGATAGCAGGCACCTCTAAGTCAGGGAGTTCTCATAGGTCCTGCAAGATCGGTGTAAATAAGCTCTAGTAGAGCAATTGTAATACGTATAGAAGGTAAATGATTTGGAATACATGTTGGGTTAATTGCAATACTACTAACACATGTAGAATTAGAGTAGCTCCCATGGATACTGATTTCTGGATGATTATTGGTAAGGTGTTTAACATTATCAAAGCTGATATGACCAAGATGACAATGCCAATCGTGAAGAATCTCATGCTTGGTGGGAACCTGAGCTGGCTTAGCTTCAATATTTGAGTATTTGGTTTGGAGGATATGTGTGTTCTGCTCAAGCTTGGTGATACTGTATGGCTTTCCCCCATCCCTGATACTAATAGTATTTTCAGCGAAGCTAACCACTGCCCCAGCAGCCTGAATTCAGTACACTGATACTAGGCCACCACTACCTATCACTGGAACATACAATACCTTCTTCAAGATAACCGGATTCTTCATATCTTTCACTGTCAGACTTAGAATTATATCACTCTCACACTCAGCCATCATAGTGGCTCTGTTTGTGATATGAATCAGGTTTTGAACAGGGGTAATATGTTGGAACTGAGTGCAATCGCAGGTTATATGGTTGGAAGTATCACAATCTAAAACCCACTTTGATTGCGATATCTGCACTGACTTTTTGTCTATTGCAGCCCACGTTTGAGGGGTTCTGCCACCTTCACCTCTTGCTGCTGTAGCTCTGTGAGCACTCTGTCTACCAGCATTACTCCAACCTTCTCGACGATACCTCTTCTTCTTTCTGGCCTTCACTTATTGTGCTGCTGCACCAGACACCTATTTTCCCAGTCACCCTGTTCCTTGTACAAGAAACAACTCTCTTTCCCAACCTGCTTCTCCTCTCTCCTAGGGCCTTTACCACTAGCACAGGCATATCCACTTCTTCCATTTTTATCACGTGCATAAAAAGCATTTGTGGTTTCAGATTCACCCCTGGCCTGACCATCTGCCAGTGTCAACTACTGGTACTTAAGAACCAGATAGTCGCATATTGCATCAGATATAGTTTTATCATAATCGGTGTTACTGCAAATGGAGAAACAGAAGGGGAGGTAGGACTGCCCCACCTTCAATAGTAGAAGTTATTTTTTATCTTTCTCAGATTGGACTTCACCAGCGGCAGCTAACTGGTAGAACAGTTTTTCGAGACTAGAGATATAGTCAACAAGGTTATTGTTGCGATACTCTATCTTGGACAACTCCTTGCGCAGGAACCAAACCCTAGCTTAGTCCTTTCCTGCATACCACTTTTCCAACTTGGCCTACAAGTCTTTAGGGTGACGATACTCAGCATACGGCTCACAATATGCCCTATCTAGAAGACGGCCCAGCATACACTGGGCTGTACTAGACTTTTGTTCCTAAAGAGATTGGGCCTCATCTGTCTCATCAGGGTACTCTGATTTACCAGAGACTATTTGCTAGTAGCCTTTCTCGGTGAGGATATCGATGACTGGGGGTCTCTACTCGCGATTGTTTGATGCCCTGGAGAGGGGTTTAATACTAAGGGAATTGAATGTGTTTACCTCCCGGCCGGTTTTTAACATGGCGGAGGATTGAAAAGAGGATTTGCGCTCAAGGGCAAAAAGCGGGATTCTGTGTTACGGCGACAACAAAGTATCATGAACTTTGTTTTGATTGTGGAATGTCAATAGCAACGGTATCATTTGATCATATACTAGCGCAAAAGGCAGATGTACAGTATCGCAAGTCCTATCTTGTGAGATAGCATCAATCTGGACTCATAACTGTTTAAACTTGGACCGCGATATATGGTGAAATGAAATGAAGAGCGCCAAGGAATCACACCTAGCATGATTGCACACAATAGCGGGGAACAACTCTTCTCTTCACAACAACTCCTCGCTCAATGACACCTGTCCACTATCTCAACTAACTAGAGCAAAGACAGAACTATACTAGTATATTATCACAAACTCCTCCTATCCTGATCAGGATGTACCTTCAGACAGTTTGCTCCTTGGCCCACCTTTCCCCCTTTTTCCTGAAAACTCATGTTAACAAAATACAGAACCAATTATAACTCTCTCTCCAGGTATAAAACCCTCTGACAGGTTACTAAAGTTCAATTTCTACAAGTATTTTAAGATGATTGTATAGAATAAACCTATTCTTAGTAGTCCTTTACTATCCCATAAGCTGTCAAGACATCCTGGTCCTGTTTAATATGTGTTACACTAGCCTATTTGAGCAATTACAATAGGAAAAACTGCTTTTTTAGAAAAATATGTAGTGTTGAGAATATATCAAAATTTGTACTGCTCAGTACAACCATGATGGAAATCCAAGATTCCGTATAGATTTAATTCCAATTATGCAAATAAGCTTGTGTTAGAGATTTTAAACAGGAGTGGAATGTCTTGAGAGCTTATTAGATAGGATATTTTTAGTTATTCTGTCTTGAAATTTCTTATCTATTGTGGTGCTAGGGGGTAATAAGCTACCATAATAGTATTTATTTAGTATTATGATACCTTTAAATTTCTAAATTGCTGGTTTCCTTTTGCTGTACTTAAGTGAATTTCAAGTTGTGTGTAGAGCAACAGTGGAAATACTAGTATATTTACTTGACTACATCAGCAAAAAAGCTGGATTTTGCATTCACAGGTATCTGAACGCACCCTGTAGTGGAGTTTGCATCCCGTGAGCATCCTGTGCATCCTATAAATACTCTTTTGAACTTCACCAGCCAAAATGGACTTGTAAATATTGTCTGTTAGGGCTGAAAATTCATGTTTGTCTGTTTGATTATTAGATTAATCTTAAAAAGAAACGGGGTTTTTGATTACATAAGTTCAAAAATGGCCACATAGGACGCTGCCAGAAGATGTGAGATGCACTGAAATGCATATAATGTAAACTGATTTTTGTTGCTGATGTAGCACTTCTGTTATAGGCTAATTGTCTAATTGACAATAAGTATTAAAGTTTTCTAAATATTGAAGTTAAAAACTGTACTTTTTTTTCCTGTTACTTGGCAACTCGGACGATAAATATTAATACCTCTATTAGGTTTTTATAATTTCTTGCATTTGTTATTAGTGTATACTAAACATATTATTTTCAACACATGTTTCTCATTTTTGAAAGAAATATCTTTAATTGGTTCCATATTAGAGAAGATAATTACTAGTATTATAGGATGGTTTTTCTTTCTAAGTACTTTTGGGTTTTTATTTATCACGGGATCCTTCCTGCATGCAGTAGTTGTGCCTTGAAGAGCGCTTGCCATGTGCCTGAAATCATATGACGGATTTAACAAAAAACAAAGGAAACCGCCATGTTTTGATATAAACTAGGCGTTCTCCCTGCCCGGTGGGATTGGTAACCCGGATGCCCCTAAAACTCTAGTAAACCCAAGATATCAGAGAATCCAGGGAATTTATTAAAAGTCTGAAGGGGATATCTGCTCACAGTGTCTTAGTCGGTCAAGCACGAATTCCTCGAGTTTTCAAGGGATTTTGGCAGGAGGTGAATTCCGCTGTCCAAATCGCTTGCTACAATAGGTGAATTTTTGTTGCATCGTCCTCAGGTCTCGGGGCTAATAAGCTCACAGTTAGTACTCTAAAGCAAAATGTGGTTTTTGACATAGACCTCTCTGCTCTGGGTCGAAATCCTTTCGGGTGGAAACTAGGCACGTCCCTAGGATGAGAAGATTCCAAAACGAAAACACGGAGCACAAGGGCTGGCCCGAAAGAGAAGTCAGCCAGCCCTCTTTCCAATTGGACTGTTCATAAACGAATGGCCCCGTTCATGCCCTCGGATTTCCACGGCGCCAATCGCCACGAGGCATTGATCGTTTTCATGCACACCCCAGAGTTTTTTCTTTTCTTTTCTTCTTCTCAAACCCTTTCAACCTGCACTCGAGTATAACAGGGAGAGTGATGACGTAAAGTATTGCAGCATAAGACCATCAACATAACTCTTACAAAGTGCCATATGCCTTTAACAAAGGAATTTTATGTTCTTAGCGAAGTGAACGGCTTCGCTAGGGAGATGAAGGGGATATTATACCCCTTTCTGGAGCTAAGAAAGTATAGCAAATTGTGCAAAGGGTTCCCCCTCTTTTTGAGCACGACTGCCTGTTAGAAATGACCATTTATCGGGAATTTCACTGATTAACTGCGACAGTATCCTTGAGCATGGAGCAGTGTTTCGCTCCAGTGCGGGCTAGCATCGACTTAGGGTGTGTCTAATCGCAATTACAAGAATTATTGTCCAGTCGCAGAGCGATGCTTATGAGAGGAGAGCTCAAGTATAGAAAGCCAGCCTCCAGCTGCCCACCGTGGTTTTGTGATATGTCGATCTCATTCGCAGGTATATGCGCTTTAACTGATAAAATTCCGCCGAAAACTTCATCTCCGCCAACAATCATCTCAAACAATGATCTACGGAACTAGTCTCAAACCATGGGGTATCTATGGAGAGTTTGGAACATGTCATTATAGATGCGCCAACAACGATTACCAAGGGCCGGGTGCATAAACATGCTGGGCTCGAGGCTGCTGTCCGTGGGGTAGGTTATTATCTGAGGTAAAAGTTATATAACTGGTCTCTAACGAACTTTGGATTGGAAGTGCTGGACGCGTAATAATGTGCTGTATAGTTGTTAGCCCAATCATGTCGCTGGAATCGGAGAAAACTTTTCATAAGGCGCATGATACGGGTTAGGGCAAACTGTAATAATAATGCTGTTATTACCAACCAACATGCACTTATATTCCCGGTCCGTTTTAGAGTGCAAAAAGTTAGCAGAAAGGGTGGCGAGAGCAGTATCAAGAGAGTGTAAACCTACAAGGTACACACGAGTTCCCTGGGGCAGATGTTTCTCCCAATCACGGCTTTATCACGAGTTCCTTGCTGTAGTTATAAGTGCGGGTACAGCGGTCAAGGCTTTGGATACGGCTTTAATTGTTGATATTTAAAACCGCAAATCCAATTCTTTGCTTTTTCCGGATGGTTTGGAGGAATATAGTGACTTCCGGGGACATGTGTTCATCATGTGTAAGAGTTTTACCTGTGGTAGTTGTGATGGGATTGAAAGTGATGTTCAGTGCTGTAGGGAATTCATATATCATCCTGCACCGTACCTGGGGCCGTGGCGGTTTAGTTAGAAGGGGGCTTGTGCGCACTGGGGTTAATGGCTATATGGTTGCAAAATATTGATTTGGTGGTATCTTTTTGGCGGATTGTTGGTCGATAGGGCTGTTCAAGCAGAGGCACACTTGAGAGCTATAATTCTACTATTTTTGTGTGAAAAGCTCCTGATATATCATATATCAGAAATCAAAATCTACCAGAGAAACCACAAGCCTAACCAAACATGCTTCTGTGAAAGAGGGAAATCCCCAGTACTCAGCACAGGGAAGGAATTGCTCCTGGCCCCTTTCCAATATCGCAGCGGGACAGAGCGCATCGGAAGGACTCTACCCTCTGTGTCAGTTTCACTGCTTTATAATGCTGTGTAATACTGTACCCCACTGATCTCCGTTGCCTATAAGCAGATCGATTCCAGCCCGAGGGCTATCCTAAATGCGGGAATTGCGACAAGCTTGTGATACCTGCATTTGTGGTGAGTTTTTCCGGGCTTCTTGGGCATGAAATGAACGATTTTAACGCTAAAAACCTCACATATATGATACTAGCTATTGCGAACTACAGTCCATATGACAAGGGAGAACAGGTACTAACGTGATGTTGATACGTGATTAGCTAAGTAGCACTTCTGCGGTAACGCTTATTGGGATTCTCATCCCACAATAATATGTAGCAGGCTTTCTAAGACTTCCCCTCATGATAACCTCAAGCTCCCAATTTAGCTTCCAATACATCACATGAGGTATAAACTGTCTCGTGCCAATGCTGATGATTAGACAGAAATGCCCCTACAGTATATCGGGCAGCTACACTCAAATGCTGTAGTTCGCTATATGGTAGCGGCCACAATATTCAGTACCCCACATGTGAAAAAACACATATAAACCTTCTCAACTCCACATTACCCTATAAATCCCGCTACCCTTACAAGTACTAAATCAACGCCAAAAGCCAATTGGCCACGAAACCCCCACATCTAGGCTCAATTTTGATACCAATCCCACAATGCTGGAACCCGAAGATTCTAATACAACTACTGTCTGAACACCCGATAACTGATGCTGAATTCTCAATTGCACTGGCAAGTAGGGGAACGAAGAAGCAAATGTGGGGAAGGGAAAGATGAATAGCAGTGCAAAGTTACAAATTTGTTCGCCCAACGGCCCCATGGCATGGACGGAGGGCAGCAAACTGATTGCATGAACCCAGGAGTGAAAGGAGCTCCAGTTCTATTCTACATTCTCCTGCATAAAGATCCTCGTTCGCCTCCTTCCCCCTCCTTCCCTCTCCTTCTCCCCCCTCACTCTTCAGCCCCCTCGACTATCGGAGTTTTTCCCCGTATTAGGGCAGTGCTGAAGAGATTTCAGGCCGCGAGACCAAACCCCGAGGGCTAGTTGCAGACACTTTCCATGTTCGCGTGGGGATTTTGACGAAAGATATCAATGCCCGGTTTGCCGCCAACAATTCCAATTCTCACTCGACGTGCTAGTGACTGCTGATTTCAAAATAGCAGTGTATTAGTCATGGCCGGATCGGTTTTAAATAAGAGTCACTGACACATCGAGATCCTAGCGTGGGCTTTGAAGAATCGAATTGTTAATGCCCTGTCTCCAAATTAGTTAGAGCTGGTAACTGAACTAAATCGATGCACATCAGTGGTGAGTAGTGGTCAATCATAACTAAAGTGCGCCCTCGCTAATAATATTTTCTCACAGCAGATCACCTGAGCCACTGCTCTTGCCATGAATGAGTTCATGAGTTGGAGCTTTACGGGGAACGACTCGTTAGCAGTAATTTCAATCGGACTGGTGTTTTTGAAGGCCTAAACACAGCCTACCCGTCCACCAAAAGAAAACAACCAAGCTAACTCTAGGCGGCTGCAAAAGGACAATGGTAATATGCAATACATCTCCACATCGTCACGATGGGTATCGCGCCTTGCATGATGCATCTGTAGGGAATGCCGGTACTGAGGAGTGGTTATGGCTTGCGTCCCCCCAGATCAGATATCATGATGCAGTCATTTAACCAGCAGCACTATTGATTCAGCAGAGTACCGCCTTATACCATTCCTTGAAATTGGTTCAAGGTTTGATTGGTCGCATTGGAACCCCACTATTCGAGGTGCTACTCGCATGCTACAAAACCTGCTTTGAGGGAACTGGAGGGGGTGCACGTGGAAAAATATATTCCGTGATACAGATCTCCATAAAAGGGCTTCGCATATGATAACTTTTGTGGAACCAGCTATGAATTGGACGGACTCGAGGCCATAAGCCTGCATTTGCCTGTAGCAGCTCCCGATACCCTAAATGGATCTGCGGTTGGTTATCTAAGCTTGTCGCCTGGAAAATACCCTTATATGTTCCAAGGAGGAAAATCCGCCGAGATGATGCGCAGCGGGCCGATTATATACCTGTTAATATATCGGCACCATGGGACATAGAATGGAAGTCCTCCCAATTTCATACCATGCCGTAACAGCTGCTCCCTTGAGACTATTGATGAAAATTCCTATAAGTGAGGTAATCCAACCAAGGTCACACCGAAACCTTGGCTGGGAGTTGTCCTAGACGCCATTTTTATCCTCTCCCTCACAGGCTCAAAAGGTAGGAAAATGTTTTCGTAACCCCCAATCTAAACAATTAGGTTATTTACCTAAGCCTTATGTACCCTATTATGGGAACCTTAACGGTAGGTGTGTTTACAATTTTTCCGATTGACAGGTCAGAGGAGCGCGAGTGTCGCAATTTGCCCAAACAGAGTTACTCATACAAAAATCGATGATGCAATTTCCATACAGATGTCCCAATGGTGACCGAATAAACATGGCTCTCACTTTACCAAACATACTAACCTAAGCCGAAGGAGACCGATTGAGAATTACGCATGCGCAAAATCTTAAGGCCACAAGGGGCAGCCTGCGCAAACGGAAACACCTGGGAAACAACTATCGGAGGAGCAAACGCTTGCCATAGGAAACACGATTGATTGCCAAACCCCTAACCTTCTGCGGTTATGTACGACGGCGAAAGATCCAGCAAACAATAACCTTAGTACCGAGGCATTCGATCAACATGTGTTTTATCCTACATGCCACATATCCTGGCGGACCCTGGAATATCGGCAGCCTTACACCTCCAACATGCCCTCCGCGAAGGAGGGGGGGAGGGGTGATTAGGCATGTGGGTGGGAGAGGTTAGTAGAGCCAACCTCAAGGTCGCACCAATGTCCTCTATTCCGCCCCTGTTTTCACTGGCTAATTAATACGGGTTTGGGGGGTTCTAGGCTCACTAGCGATCGATGAGGGACCGGATGTCCGACCGGATGTTTATTATATTTAGTCTTAGGGCTATTGGAATCTTCTAACTAATGATCGAAGGGGAATACCGTAACAAAGAGGTCGGACGTGGCAGTCAGACACAGTTCAAAACAAAAGTAGGGAAGTTGTTGAGCTGAATATTTGGAGATGACAGCGAGATGGAGAAAGCGTCTTGGCGGTTCTTTATAGGCTACACTCTCGAGTACATGGCACTATGGATCCACGGGCCGAGCCTATCCCTTGGTCTACATTTGTCGCTGTTCAGTTCACTAGAGTACCCCGAGACTGGGAATGGTTCAAGTGTGGCAACCATGGAGATGTTTGCTCTACAGGCCAGGCTGCAGCAGGAGCTCTCTAGACATACTACCTTCGGTAAAGATCTTGGGTTAACCCAAGGTGATTAACTGCGCTGAAAAAAAAACTGCGAAATCTGTACACAGATTAAGGGACAGACAAAATGCTGTCTAGTGGGTCGTGGGGGGGGGGGTTGGCGGGGGTCCTTTGATGCCGCAAGCTCTAGGCCCGTAGCCCGCCGCGAACCATGCACTCACAGCTCGCCGGCGGAAGAAAGGCAGCATTCAGACTGGTATCAGTTGGCAACCTCCTCCCCAAACCTTCGTCCGACATGGGCCGTCCCAGATATTTCCAACAATGTCATCTTAATATTGTGGATACCATCAACAGGGGCGGTCGAGCTAGGGCTCCCATTTGGGGTGTCAGCACTCAGCACCTTCCCGGTATCTACACTCTAGGGCGATATCACTTGGGTCGGTTGGAAGCACTTTTTTTCCTTCAGAATTGTTTGGCTACATACCCGGATGTCTGCCACCACCACCTCTAGCTCATTGGGTTATATTGATAATAACACAACCTATCCTCGAGGAGTATCAGAACTGCCCCGCCATAGGCGAGTTAGTTGTACCATCGAAGATTGACTTGGCCACACACATTCCTTATCATTGAAAGCCTCGCGATTGGAAAAATGAGGAGGGACGACAAAGATAAAGTACCGTGGTCTATTAAGGCCGGAGATCGGAAATGTGGCGGCTGAAATCGAGTTTCATGCGTGAATCCCCCCCCTTTTTTTCTTCACTTCCTCAACCGGCCCTTTTTTTTCTTTCTCTTGACCTTTGTAGGAAGTCCAGAGCATATCTTCTTTTCACTATGCAACGAAGGTTGCATAACGGGGAGCGGGCGGGACGAAATCAATGTCCCCCTTGTCAACCCGGACTCCGTCCCACGCGGCCGCTCTCCGATGATAATTTATATTTATTCATTCATATATATATATATATATATATATATCTTGGGAAAAAATTGGGAAAAATTCAGGTTCTCATTTTGGAGTAGCTATCATGCTTCAATACATTATGCATGCATGCATCCAAACTTGTCAAAGTTGGGTCCAGTAAAAAATGTAGGAAATTCCAGAAATAGTAGTACAAGAGAGAAACGTCCAAAGCGGGAATCTCAGCACTGAACTACGGTAGTTGATCACTTCCCACAACCCACAGTAAGTTAGTTCTGCGATCGTACAATAGAGCTTTGGCAACTAATCTTCCGATTGTGAAAAAAGTATACTCGAAGTGGGGATACCATATCGGCCCTGAAAAAACTTCCTCACTTTGATTACCGCACGGTCGGTCGGGACGACCGAGAGCGGTGGTGGGAAAGCCGAGAAAGCTATCAAACATAAAACACCCCTCTCTCCTCGCTAGGGAGATTCGGTTTCGTGGGGTGCGCCAGGGGAGGGAAAAGGGAAAAGTGCTTTCACCGCACATTTCCATACACACCACACTTCATCCTTTTTTCTCTCCACAACCCTTCCCTGCCCTACTCGAATAAAGAAAAATCAAAAAAAAGTTATTGAACCACCGGACCGACCGATGGGGGCCCGTACAGCACGGCTACGCTAACCTATAGCACCCGCACGCTGGAGAAGGGGGGAGGAGAAAGAGGAGGACAGCCAACACTTATCCTCTTTACCCAGGCGTTTACCAAGATGCGGTTTCCTTGTGTTTCCGAATTGCTTTTCTATGATTGAAAATATTTTCACTACGGCTTAATCTAGTCTAGTCTGGTATAGTAACAGTATGATTGCAACCTCTTTGCCTTTTACTTGATGGTGGTGGTGGAGGTGGAGGTGGAGGTGGAGGTCGTGGTGGTTGTCGGACATGTTACGGTAGGCACGGGCGGAGCCGGAACCTTTCTTGATTGGGAGCAGGTTGGGCCACAGTAAGGTCCTGAGTGGTAGGTAAGAGAGTACGGTAGAGAGGGGAACGGAGGGGGCTTGGTTGGGTTGGTTGGAATGGTTGGAAGAGTTTTTTTTCTTCCTTATGCATCGTCATGGTAAGCAGCCATTTTGTCATATGGGGGTCAAGGTAGGGAGGGATGGGGGTGAGGGAGGGAGGGAGGCGGGATGGGTGGGTGGGTGGATGGATGGGTAGGAAAGAGGAGAAAGTGATAGGGAGAAGTCCATGATTACCATCCTAGGGTTGTAGGGAAGAGTTTTTCGAGGTGCAAGGTAAGGTGAAACTAACCGACGAACCCAGTTTTATTAGACGGGCATTTTTTTTCTTCATATTTGCAGGAAACAAATTTTCAACCCTTCTTTTTTTTTCTTTCGCAAGCAAGATACCGGTACCATAGATGGTGCCGCAGATGAATGGGAATGAATCCTACCGTATTTGCATATGACAATTCCTGACGCAGTACGAATATAGTAACCGTACCGGTACAGAATTTGAGTAGCAATCATATCGTATCCTGTCATATCACATCACATTGCAAAACATCACAGCTCGGGACCTTATTCCAGATACACGGTCAACGGGTTACTTTACATTACATACAGTACTGTATCATACTGTACCTCCACTGCTGCTCCCTTCGCCCCTACCTTCGTTCGTAGATGTATATGGTCTACGGTACTGTACTCAATCCACTGTGGTTGATATTTGGTTAGTCAGTACCTGCCCCTAAACTGTGATACTACTACCGGTAAGGGTAGTAGACTATAATACCGTAACTAACTAGGATAGTTTGGTACTAACAACCCACAATGTCACATCGTACCCCCCCCACCTCTCCTGCTGTGCGCTAGCATACCGCATTCGTACTGGTACAGTAAGGTATTCCATAAATCCATCGGAAAAATCTCCAAATCAATCAGCCAACCAAACCGAAACCAAAATCAAGATAAAACAAAAAACAAATAATAATGAATCTAACTATGGTACTGCAGGCGAAGGTTGGGGGGGGGGGGGAGGTGAAAAAAAAAAAAAAAGCGGAATAACACTACCCCATCTGTTCATCCTCCTATAGAATGGTGCCGGTGCCGTGATTGACTGACATAAACCTAGGCAATCTTCTTTAATTACGATACCAATGGTATGAGCCTAGTATAATATAGTGCCACAAATATAACTAGCATGGTTTACATTCCCAGTATGTACTGTACTTGTACACAGAAGTTTTTTAAGTATTTTCTGCAATCCCGAATACCCCTACCCCCCCCCCCCCCTTCTCTCTCCTTAACCACTGGCACAGTACTGTATGTACCGTTACTTACACAGTGCCGTATCGTATCGTATCGAATCGTATCGCACCGTACCGCACCCCGTACCTTGTCAATCAGTCAATCAGTCAATCATATATACCTACCGACCTACCTACCTACAGCCACAATACCACACCACCCACACCATACCCGTGCACACAGCACACACCCACTCACCCACACCCCGAGACACACAGGTACAGCGCTACAAGTATAGTACAGTACAGTACACTACACACCCGGTCTCGGCCCCGGCCCGTACATATTATACTGTTATGATGATACAAATTCATCCATCCCAAGGGGAAGGGGGGGGGGGGGAGAAGGAGAAAAAATATGGAAAAATGGAAAAATGGAGGAAAGAAAAAACAAAACAAAAAAAAAACTGAAACAAACCGGGCGGTGAAATCGAGTAAGCACAGTGGTAGGAACGGATGTGCGGATGTGCGGTATGAGGAATGAGTTAGTGTCACTTAGTGAGGGCCGGTATGGTTTCCTGCCGGTGTAATTGCCGTGCGGGGAAAGCTATAATGTGGGGTCTTCTCTCTTTCTCTCTTTCTCTCTCCCTCTCCCTCTCCCTCTCCTGCTCTCCCTGTCCGCGGTCTGGACGGACTTGATTATCTGGATATCCATCTTTAAATCGTGGTGCCTGTACGGGCGGGCGAACCTTCTGTTTTTGCTCGCCGCGAACGCCGGAGAGGGGAAGGGGGGAGGAGGCGGAGGAGGAGGGAGAGTGAGAGGGGGAGGTTGATGGTGATGGTGATGGACTAGACTAAACTGGAATTGTATACTACTGCTACGAACTGCTTTACGAAAATGCTACACGGAGATTGTGTGCAGTATGGTGCCAGGTTTGAGCTGGCAGAATTTGGCTTAATTCAACTTAGTCTTATTCTACATGTAATTTCCTCTTCCTGCTGCATACGCTTTCCTTCCTCCCTTCCCCCCCCCCAGTCTCTACGGTTGGAGAAAGAAAGAGAGGGAGAGAGAAAGAGAGAGGGCCAAAAGAGATATAATGGTAAAAAGTAATAAGAAATATAGCATCAACAGCATAACATCATAGCTATCATCCATCATCCAGAATCCACAAACGACGCGCAATTCGGCAAACCAACAATCTAACTTAGCTAAACTAACTACCGCCATTGCATAGCATAGCGTGGCATGAATGGATCATCCGCAGGCGAACGAGCGAACGAATGGATACCACACAATCCCACGTGCAACAGATACGGGAGATAGATAGCAACCAGCCAGCCAAATTCAGCCCACCCCCACCAAAAAAAAAACAAATGAGAAAGAAAAAAGAAATAAGACAAACCGAAATAAAACCAAAATAAAATAAGATAAACCCCCAGTAGACATTTCAATGAAACAAACAAACGTTGAAAGGAAAATAAATACACCCTCTATATATAGTCTTGGATAAATGGAAAGAAAAGAATAAGGGACCAAACTACAGAGTTAATCTGGCAAACGGAAATGGGAAACGGGGTGGAGGAGACAAAAAAGGAAGATAAACACATGAGTGGATTGTCGGGAGGACAGGTGATGACGATGACGGTGATGATGGCCCCCGTGCCGTACTGCGCATTATTCAGTCAATCGATTGGCGGGCTCGAACATGATTTTCTCTCCCAGGTCTTTTTGTTGTTCGTTTCTCTTTTTTTCTCCCTTGGGCACTCGAAGGCTCGTCTGTTGGGGAAGGTGGAAAAAATGGAGCAAATTTGAACAAAAAAAAAAGAACCTGTCCCATCACATTGTGCTGTACCTGAGAGAGAGAGAAAAGAAGAAAAAAGCTGAGAAAGGAAAAGGTCAAGTTCCTTTTACAAACCCCTGATACCAGAAGAAAACGAGTATTTCACCTTGGCCATCAAGTCTTTCCAACATCTTTTTCTCTCTCCCCCCCACCTCCGCTCCTGTTTCACTCTCCACTTCCCTTGAATCCCCCTCCCTCCAGCCCTTTCTATATTCCTTCTCTTCCGACATCTCACAAACTCCTCCTCGCTCTTCGGATGTTAGCTGATCCAGCGCTCAGCTGGGGGAGCTCCGTCTTGAGCAGAGTTTGGGCCCATCGGCGGTGCCGCCATCCATAAGTAATCTCCATCATCAGCTGGTGGGAGCGAAGAAGGTACCCCACCGAGTTCGGTTGCCTTTGTCGCGGCTATATCCTTCAGACCCAAAAACCCATCCGAATATCCCCCGTACAAACTCAAACCCCTAGTCTCATTATCAAGAGCCCCGTCAACAGTGCCAATGATCAACCCATATGAGGGATCTGTAGGTTGCATAGGTCCCATAGCTGTGTTCAGATTTTCTAAATCTTCGAAGCTGTTTTCTGGAAGTAGCGCAGATGGAGCCTGCTGTAGACCCACAAATGATGACGCGGCACTAACACGGAAGTCTGATTCGGCTTGGTCTGAAGTGTCCGACGAGGAAGACCTTGTAACCGTCCTAGCTCCGCCGAGACAGCCAGGCCCATTCGCTGGACCAATGAATTCATCAATCTCGTCTCCAGACACAGATCCGTTCAGCCCGGCAGATGGCTGGAAGCGGAGGTAGTTCCCAAGGTCCAGCTGCGATACAGAGTAATCAACTCCCGTATCTAAGGGCTGTTCGTCAAACGGGGCGTTATCAAACGCACTATAGGCCGGAGGCCATCCGGCAGATTGAGGCGGATACAGCCCGGCTGAGAATTGGAAACTGCATTCTGAATCTGCTGATGCTAACAACTCATGGTTACGGAATTCATGCATGGAGTAAGGAGTGTTGGTATTAACACTGAGTCCAGGCGCGACACGACTCGATATCGATTTGATGGGTTGTGGAGGAAGCTGGGGGGTCAACTCCAGCGGGGTAATGCCTGTGTTAGCCATCTTTAAGGCGGGATAACTCCTTAGGTCCGGAGAAGAATGCTCGGACTTGATACGGCGAGGCTTCTGGGACGCAGCGCTTGGAGGTGCGGACACAGTAGCAGCAGGCGCTTTCGTGCAGCCGCCAATGTGGTCACCAAATGTATGGCCCGTGTGACCGACATGTGGGATTGTGTAAGGAGATGATCCATGGATACTTCCGTGATGCTTGTGGGTCGGTCGGTGATGGCCGTTGGCGAAAGTGTGAAGGGTGGCAAGGGAGCCCTCAGAGTGCGTCGCTTGGAGACGAGGTTTCCGGGTTTCCACCGTGGCTGTGGCAGTTGCTGAAGGGGCTATTGAAGCGCAGGTGGCAGGGGCAGCTAACTCGGGAACAGAATCCAAATGTTCTTTCTTCAGTGCACATGTGCAACGGCCTCCGTGGCAACATGGGCAAGCCAATGAAGTATCTATTTTTTTATAGTAAATATTAGCCCTAATCCCAGCGACGACTGTCGAGTAGATTTATTCCCTACCCTTAGGATCGCCTTCTTCTGGTGGTGTAGCAGTAGTAGTAGCAGTCGAAGAGTGGCATGTAGTGGCAGTAGCCGAGGCGGGCTTTCCAGCTGCCTTTGACTCCTTTAACAAAGCAAGTCTCTCGCCGCAATCACATTTAACATGGGCAGAACGAGCCTTCCGCATCTGGCGGCAGTGATTACATTGAGATACTGGACGGCCCTTTTTTGCGATCGGCAAGAGCTTACGATCTGTATCTCCCCGTTAGTGCCTGTGAAGCAAAGAGGAGAGATGACAAAAGGTATGAAGCTCGGAGTGTCGAAGAATGGAGAATATTTAGAGGACACATGAACAGAGGAAAAAGATTTCGATTGAGATTATAATGTAACTGACCGGAATGATTGCACCCGCTCACCCTGTGGCCACGGATGCAGGCCTCGCAAGCCATTTTAACACCGTCTATCATCATGGTGAAAAGCAAATGGGGCGCCGTTCGATGTAAGTCGAACGGTGAACGAGCTAATTGCTAGTATGTGGCGAAGGAAAAAAAGATGTGGTGGCTTCTTTCTTTCTTTTTTCTTTCCTCCTTTCCCTTTTCCTCCCAGCTAAAGACAACCTCAGTAGGACCAGACCTCTTCTAAGAAGGTTGAAGTGTAGGGTAGAACAGGATTCGAGCTTGTCAAGTCCAGTTCGGGCCGAGCAGGTATGGAACAGGATCAAAGAGAATACGTGGGTTTAGAGAAAAATTCTTTGATAGTGTTTTTTTGTTTTTTTTTGTTTTTTAGGAGAATAAAGAATTGTGAGGAAAAAAGGTATCAAATTGTTTTCACGGGTATCTCCCGTCGCCTGAGCAGTACTTTTTTGCGGAAAAGAAAAAGCGACTGACTGACTGAGAGACTGACTTTTGATGCCTGGCCGAAGAGCAGTAAAGCAAAACACACCCAAAACGCCGCCACGCAAAAGAAACACTTTCAGTTCAGGAAACGGAGGGCCCCTCGCCTTGCACGGGCCGTGTTGGCGCCGGCTTCGAAAGCGTTCACGCGGAAGACCGAGTGGGACACCAAAATCAGCTGAATCTTTCCTGACCGTTCCAAGGTGCGGAGAGGGTGAAGGGATGAGAGAAAGGAAAAGAGAGGAAAAAGAAGAGGAAAGAAAAGAGAGAAGAAGAGAGAGAAGAGAGAGAGAGAGAGAGAGAGAGAGAGAGAGAGAGGAGGAGGTAGAACAAAAGGCCGGGATGTATGCGAGAGGAGGAGGGGTGGGTTGGTGGGAGGAGGCGAGAAACGGAAGCTTTAACGGGCAACCACAAAGAGGCGAAGGAAGGGAGCGAGCAAGGATCGGTGAGAGTCTGTGGAGGAGGATTGGATGGCCCTGGCGTGGCCGCGGATTGGCGGAGCGGCTGTCTTTCCACCCCTGCCAGGCGTTGCTGACTGGTGGTTAATCCGGCGGTGAGGTGAGAAAGAGAGGTAGGGCACGGTATGGCAGATCTGGGCAAGCAAAGGACGGAAAAAATAGTGGTAGGAAAAAAAAGGTTTCCTTCTTTTCTGAGGCTTGTGGAAAAGGGCAAGAAAGAATGATTGATTGAGAGAAACGAAGGGAGCAATCAGTTCCTCAAGAATTCAAGGTCCGCACAGAAAGCTCTTTGATTCCCTTGCCTTTCTCTGACTCTCACTCTCTCTGCACATTTAAGGCAGGCAGGAGTGAGCAGGCGAAGTGGGATATATGTATAGATATGTATTGGTATTTATGTACGTATTGAATTCTTGTATTGTATCTATTTACCATGCAAAGTCTGCGAGTGAGAGCGAGAGTAAGAGTAAGAGAGATGGGCGTGGAAATAGATGTGGAAAGGGCGCAGGCAAAGGTGTGAGGAGGAAGGAGTGTGATAGCGAGGACAACGAATCTGGTTGGAGAAGAGAGATAGAAGACACAGGTTGATGGATGAAGATGTTAGATAAAGCTAGATGACACAAGAGAGAGAGGGAGAGAGGGAGAGAGGGAGAGGGAGAGAGCCACGCAAATCCCACACATGTATGGCCGCTGTAGGCGGTTGAACTTCTATCGTTCGCTATTCTCTCCAGTGTGCGTAGCAAGGTAGGGCATGTAGGGCGCGTATGTGTAGGGTTGAGGTGGAGAAAGCCAAAGCGAGGATGTGTGTGGGTGTGGGTGTATGAGGATAGGAGCAGTACGGTGATGGGGTTTCTTTCTTTGCTGTCTGACCAGGAGTATTGTACCCGTACCGGTAGAAATTATTTGCACACACTCCACACGGAGGAGAAGGAAAGAAAAAGGAAAGGGCGCCGAGATAGGCGAATGGATGAACGAGCAGCCACAGAAAAGGCAGACTTGGAGGTCTGAAAGGTAGATGGACGGTTTGGGTGATGTGCGGTAGTCAGTGAAGGGCAGGCAGGCAGAGCAACAACAACAACAACGTAAAAGCAAAAGCGAACAAGCAGGCAAGCAGCGGCACGGCTCCAGTAAATCTGCAACTCTTACAGGAGGGGACAGAAGCAGCAAGGAAAGCAGAGCAAAGCGACAGGAAAACAGGAGCGCCCCAAGAGGGTAGGCGACTCTTTTCTCAGAGTGAGGCAAGCACGCAGAGCAAGGCTGGCTGGCTGGGCTCAACCAAAACGTGCAGTGCAAGAAGGGGACGAAGTGAAAAAAATAAAATAAAATAGAGAGGGAAAAGGTGCAATAGAAACGGTGATGCTAGCTGCGTCCCAACGCCCAACCAGCACACTCTCTCGAAGAATGGTATGCGTGGGATGGGGTGCTATTCTTCCTGTGTCTCTCTATTCACCACATAGCTGAGCCAACACTACGGCGTGGGGGATTACCACTGCAAAAGAAAAGAGGAGAAAAGGTCTTCACTCAAACTCTGTTTCCAAAGGAAAAGAGACGCTATTAGAGGACAACTGAGTTTTCCATCCCCTCCATCATCCCCGTGTCCCCTCTCCTCCCTCCCACTCTCTCCCCTGCTCTGGCCAACCATAATAAGGCAAATGCTCCTCCTCTGTGGCTCAGTGAAGCGACCTCACACACGCCAATCTTTAGGTGGGGCGGCCTGTCGTCTTCCTAAACCTCTTTCTTTGCTTTTCTTTAATTATTCATAAAAATCTCTCCCACGCTCGCCGCAAGCTATCCGCAGTTGCCCTAGTACTGTAAGGGTGGGAGTGGGAGCTCCCCACCCGGCCGGTCTGCTATTGATGGGTTACCGGGTATGTATATCAGTAGGTTAACAATAATAAAAATTCGTCAAAGTCCTAGAGCATTATCGAATCATCTTCATCAAACCTCAAAAAATAAAATAAGGAAGCTTGCCCCCCTCCCCCCCCCCAGTTACCGGCCTCACTTCTACCAAACGATACTTCCCTCAGGGAGCCCGGCCTCATGACCTGCTAGTCACGAATAAGATGCAAAGTTGCGGAAGCACTATAGGCCCATCCTGACCCCATCCTGAGAATTATCTTACCTACTCTAATGTACGGCGTGCCCGGAGTCAAATGCTGTAAACTGTGCAGTACTCGTATAGGGTCTAATTAATGTCATCCTAGGAAGATGGGAAGAAGTTCGTTCACACATGCGGTGCGCGGGCTGAGAGGGGGGAGTGGGGAGGGGAGGAGGAGGAGAAGGAGCCGTTGGCATTTTGTGCATCCAAGTGCGAGGCGTCGTTCTTGCGTAAGCACTTGGTGGCACCCCAATTGACGTGATCCAACGGTTGCTTGGCCCTCTGATCATGATCTTCTTGCACGCAGATGAGAGCGAGCTTAAATGACTTACCAACCGGACAAACTGCCAGGCCAACAAAGGTGATAGAACCTACCTATCAACCACGAACCGGTAGGAGGGCGCGGTATGGTACCGTATCCGAGGGAGTTCCCTTGTACCTCTAAAGGAAGAGAGAGAAAAAAGAAATGAAATAACTGCGGGCAATATACAAGTACCTTAAGTGGTATTGGTCTAGTTAGAGTTTCCCCTGAAATGGTGTGCTGAGTGCCCTCTGGCCAAATCCAAAAAGCAAGGGAATCCCGTACCGCAGAATAGACCATACATTAGCATTCCAATTGGTGCCCTACAGTGATCCGCAGTCGCCCCCAACGAGTTTCCGTACCGTTTCCAGCAACAGTACTAGCTGATTTTTTTATTAATATCCGGACACCTTGGTACGGGTTTGTATGCGTCTTGGCGCCAGAGTGTCCGGACACTTTATAAGTCTGCTAGTACAGTCGCGAGGAGAGAGTTACCGGACAGAGTCAGGGTTAGATCATGGAAATCGAGGGAGGTATGGCTACAACGGCAATAGCATTACTTGTAACCTCCCGTCCCGGCTTCTAAAATAGAGACTCAAAATGCTTGCCAAAAACTTGCGGGGAAAAAAAATTGATTCTACTAGTGTCTAGTCACTTTCTTGTTAGAGCCGTACTACAGCAGATGACAATTTTAAAAAAAATTGGAGCGTTAAGGTTCGGGTAGTTATTGAATAGCGGGGTAGGTGAGGAGAGATAGGTAAGCCTTGCTCTGTTGTGATTGTAGTAATGCTTGATTCGCGGTGGGAGTCTATATGGGATGAAATGTGGATGGAGTAGAAAGAAAGCTTTTATTAAATTTTGTAGTTGTTTTTATTGCGAAAATTAAATTCGGGGGAGTATGGTTCCGGAAGACTAGAGTTGGGACCACTTTTCTCACAAAAAGTGTGACAGTTTTGAATGTAACCATCACCGTAATGCTTGAATTTATGTTTGGTTATGTGTGTTAATATTGATAAGATAAGTTTTTTCAATATAATAAAATCAGGATATTGATAGATGTTAATTTGTGAAATATTATATGTTAAACTTGAATCATGGTAAATAAAATATTCATAATTGGCAAGCAGAGTGAGAACTAGCTAATTTGAAGATATGACTCTGCAATTCATCTATGAGAACTAGATCTTGTAAATACATATCTTTTAAAGTCCTCTGAGCCATAGGCAATATTGTTCTTATATGTATTCATTATACGTAAAACCCACTGATTGTATCATTGGAACTCAAGGTATTTTCAATTTATAGGATAATAGTTATGCACCTTGTTTTAGTTTTACTTTGCTGGAATATTGATTTTTTGTCTTGGCATTATTAACATATATGACTAAACATAAATTCAAGCATTACGGTCATGGTTACATTGAAAACTGTCACACTTTTTGTGAGAAAAGTGGTCCCAACTCTAGGCTTCTGGAACCATACCAGTATTCAGGAGCCGATAAGGTGGAGAATGGTTTAGACTCGAGATGTTACTGTGCTACCGTAAAAACTGGAAGAATCGAGTCGTGTGCTAATTAAGGTATTAGATTGGGAAGCGGACTAGACGGGGAAGTAGATCAGTAAAATTGCACCAAAAAAAGTTGAAATATGGAAATCACAATTAACGCACAACCCTGAAAAGATGAGATTCCAAAGATCATAGGTGATATCTCTGATAGTAGACCATTTTAGATTTGCTTAGAATTGAGCTAAATTCGGAGGATTTATTTTTTAGATTCACTTCTGCGTCTGACCCACTTCCCGGTCCAGTAAGTTATGTCATTGAGAATTCGGTAGGTTGGAAAAGGGGCAAAACAAGAGCGGTTTAGCCCCACTGAGAGAGAGAAAAATAAAAAGATACAAGTGCCATGGGTGATGTTTTGGTACCTTTTGTCACCACTCGCCTCGTTGTTGCTGACGCAGAGTTTCTACTTGCACATGTGGCTCGGGTAGTTGATGGAAGGTTTGATAACGTATAGCTTAAGGAGCAGGTGGCCGAGTTGAAGCCGGCGACTTAAGGGAGATATTCCTCAAGAAAGTGTCCGGCTTCAACTCGGCCGCGTGAGTTCTGCGGATGATTAATAATACCAATTTATTCTCTCCTGTGGCGAAGACAACCAAAGTAGGGGGTCTCCATGGCGGCCGCGCCGGGTGTCTTGTGAACAGTAAGGGAATTATGGAAGTGACAGTAGGGCGCGGGCTAAAAGAAGGCGCAACGTAGGATGTCAGGGGACGGGAGCGGACAGATCTAGGTCGCTAGAGGTGAGAGGGGATCTGGGAGGGCCGCCGGATGCATCAGCAAAAAAAATCAGTTTGCGTTATTTGCATTTCAGCGCACCCTGCATCTTCTGGCTGCGTTCTGTGGGACAATTTTTTTGAAGTTATGTAATCAAAAAACCCGTTTCATTTTAAGATTAATCTAACAATTACGTAGACAAACATGAATTTTCAGCCCTAACGGACAACATTTACATGTCCATTTTGGCTTCTGAAGTTTAAAACTAGATTCATGGGATGCACAGGATGCTGACCAGATGCAAACTCCACTACAGGGTGCGTTCAGATGCGTGTGGATGCAAAATCGAGTTTTTTTGCTGATGTGCGCGCAGTTGGTAAGAGTAGGCAGGAGGCCTGTAGACGAGAAGATAAGGGGGCGTATACAACAGGAAGGCGCTGGGAAGGGGTGGGGTCGCAAAGAAGGCGTTGGACGCTTTGGAGGGAAAGTGGGGCGTCCGGGCGCACCAGACGCAAGAGATGAAAGGCAAAGAGGGCTCAGGAGATCCGGAAGGAGGGGAGGCAAAGAGCGGACTGGCTACGTCCGGACACGGGCTCGATACGTCCGGTGAAAAAGGTTTTTTTGCTGATGTAGTGCTGAGCCATCAGCACCACTTCACTCTTCCCTCCCGGCCACTCCACCAATCTCAACCCAGTACAATGGCTTTACACCTTCTCACACATCTCTCGTCACTCAATCTCACCTCTTCCATGCACCCATCCAGGCCCCACAGCACATACCACACTATGTGCATACTTCAGCTACAGCATACACCAGCAAAAATTATTATATGCGTCCTGAGCGTCCCGTGCATCAGATGCTCAGGACGCTCAGAACGTTAACCGTTACTCTGGACGCGATTCCCTATCTACCCCTGCGTCCTCGACGTCCCGACGACGTCCACCACCAAGCGCATGCGTCCAGATGCCCTCAGACCCTAAGCTCTCCCACATCCCGACGATCTCCTTCCTGTGCCTCCCTCGTGATGGCGGAATCCAACTCCACTCTAGCATGCGGAAGACTATCCGGAAGACTATCCGGATGCTTAGTCTTCCGGATGCTACACAGCGATATTTGAACCCCCTCTGCATCAATTGCCATGTCTGGCTATAGGCTCCCAATGGCTTCCAAATAGCTCACATCTTCGTCGCGACGGCATTGTGATGGCTCACTTGCATACTCTCGACGGCGTCGTGATAGCACACATTTTCCAGACGCCGTCTTGACGACCTCGTCATAGCTCACATGCATACTCTCGACGGCTTCGTGATAGCACACATATTCCAGACTCCGTCTTGACGACGTCGTGATAGCTCACATCCATACTCTCGACGGCGTCATGATAGCAGACATATTCCAGACGCCATCTCGATCGCTCCACTATTCATTTGTATTACTGAGTGCCATTCACAAAAGCTTCGAGGCACTGGTGCCCCTTGTATCGTGACTTTGAACCTCATCCGCATCTTGATATTCTATTATTAATAGTCTACTGCCGTGACCAGGGCGTCCAGGACACCCTGGCCACGGCGATTCTACGTTTCTGAGCTCTCGCTCAGATCTCGCTCAGAAATACACCCCAAATTGTCCTCACGGCTCCACAGATCGGCCA
>Ga0307513_10002287_pt1 | contig 26753 bp, 23 predicted proteins | sample 15_EM_MG_FD_202174 | JGI IMG/M metagenome (GOLD analysis project Ga0307513, IMG submission 202174) | Populus trichocarpa ectomycorrhiza microbial communities from riparian zone in the Pacific Northwest, United States - 15_EM | ecosystem: Host-associated > Plants > Roots > Unclassified | place...
CCAGGGCCCCGTGTCATACGGGGCGGGGAGGAACGGCAAAGAGTTGACCCCGGGCCGGAGTAACGGCGGGGTCACAAAGTGAAAACCCGCCCCGCCCCGCCCCGTAACGAACACTAACGTCATTTGACTCATAGCTTTCACATGACTACGCACGTGCGAGTTATTGGTTGATTATGATTGGTTAATGATTTCATAACGTCACAATTGTGACGTCATACGATGTAATGATTTCGCACATGACTCAGATTACGAGTCATGGGTTTCACGCATGCGACTCATTCGAGCGCATGATCGGGGTTATGGGGTGAGATTGAGTAAAAAGGATGTGCGCAGTGGATTCGTATGAATCAGCTGCGGGATTTCGCACCATGACTAATTATGAGTCACGGGGCTATGTTATGCGATGGTGACAAATCACCAGGATTAGGGTTGTGGGAAGATGCCTACAAACGGAGCTTGGTTCCGACCAAGAGATAGGATCTTCACGCAACCATCTAAGTACTTTTCTATACTTAAAATATTGCAATACGATTACGCTATACTCTCTTTACAGACACTCGTCCTCTACGAGAGCCTACGCTCTAACAACCCAGAGCCGCCCGAACATACAACTATTGCGATAGTTCTATCAAGTACGACAATCCACACATCTTACTATCTGGAAAGATAGTATCCCTTGACGGATCACTCAAGACAAGCAAGCCAGTTCCGTACTATCTAAAAGAGATAGTACTTCCCCTACCTCTTGGTGCAAGAAAACGAGACTCGCGTATCCAGGAGAAAACTGTCGTTGCCTGTTGCACTACTGCTCAACAATAGGATTGTTACACCAACCAATATTAGGAGTGAAGAAGAACAGAGGGTTGAGGTAATGGACAACCCCCAATCCCAGTGGAAACCTTAATCCACATTACTGGAAGAATGTGTGTTCCATACTGGAGTACACCTCTTCCGTGTGATCCTTCGAGCAAACAGCCCTCCATGGAATAGTCCGAGAGTTCCGACTGTAGGTCACCAACTGTGCTCTATCTAGAGAAACACTATTAGGTCCATGGCGCCGGGAGAGAAGAAAGCCTCCAACTATCAAATGTGCATACCTGACTGAGCAGAAACAGGGTGTAAGCATTGCTTGGAACAAAGGGAACAAATGAAAGAAAAAAGAGCTTAGGGGCCGCCTCTAGGGCCGACATATGATAAATTATAATGTTCTCAGATCAAGGAAGCAGTGATAAAGAAGAAAGGGGCAGAGGGAAGGTAGAGTACACTGATATAGTCATATTATAATTGCCTCGGGTGCACATTGAGGAATGAGCACTGGGAATATCTGATTGATGGTGCCCATTTTGCTGCCACGTGGTGCCTGAATATCAGCGTGGATGCCACATTACAAACAAGGCACGCACCAGTTGGTAGTGCAGATCGTGGGGAACTATTTCAAGGGGATACCTGTTACTGAGAGTGCGGGCTCAGGGGTCGAGTGCCTTTCTGTGAGGATAGTGTTGGGCTCAAGAAACTACTTCTCCTTTATGATTGCAAATTTTATACTTTATCCCAAAGGAGCAACCCTACAGATACATATTACCATGATAAACACAATCTTGGTGCTAGAATCTTCAAATACAAAGATATCATCCATTAGAGTCTGTACTTTCTGTGTGCTCGCGTTCTGGAAGCCGAGGCCTGTTATGCTGTCGATAGGGAAGTAGATAAACTCGTCTGACACCCTGGTCGCCATGCTAAAGGAGATGTTCGTGTTGAACCCTGCGAACCAGATGCTGTCGGAGACTATAGTTCCTTCCAACTGCCCGCTGCTGTATCGGATGCCGACGGTTCGTATGGTCTTGACGAGAGTTGTGCTGGCCTTGGTTCCTTACCTCTTGGGTGTGAGGCAGGCGCAAGACCAGCATGTGTCTGAGGGGGTCCAAGTGTCTGAGCTGCCGGTGTCGATCACGAGGGTGAAGGCCATGTTGTTCGAACCGAATTTCACTTTGGAGAAGTATGCTGTTTCTTCATTGTTAGTATTACCATTCGCCATATTTCTTAAAGAAATGAATCTGGATACATACACGGATCCCCCCCATCCTGACCCACGCCGATTGAGTTTGGAGTCTTCGGCAAGCCTTCCAATGGGTTAACCCGGGCTCAAAAAAGGCCGACCTGACCCGGCCCAAGCCCAGCGAATGTTGACCCCAACCCGGCCCAACCCAACAAAGGAAAGCCCGGGTTGACCCAACCAACCCAACCAACCCATTGTCGATGTTTTAACCGCTTTGATTGGGTGGAGTGCTCTTCGTGGATTGAATGAACGCGTATAAGATGGGCTCCGGGATTGCTCGCTCCATGAGACTTTTGATACCTCTGGGAACAATATATACATTGCCAATAATTACACAAAAAATAAATATTTAGTCATCACTCCCGGATCTTGTATATGTTGGGTGTGTGGATAACTTACTCGATATTGTCTGAAATAACCAACTTTCTGTTTGGAGACTCCGGAGGGCCCCAAACCCAGGAAGCTGGACGGGGGCTTTTCCTTTTTTCTCGTGCCTGATGCGCAGCAGGCTGAGGGTTTGGTGGGCATAGGCGATCATTGTCTAACTCAACAATTGTTGAGTAATCGGCAGTACCAAGCTCAGACTCTATGGTTTCTGAGCGAAGGAATTCAGGCAATGGACTTGGTGTTCGCAGTATAGCTGGAGGACTAGAGAGGTAACTCTCAGTATTAGAAGAGAAACTCATCTTTCTTGAATGTGACTCCGCACAGGGGAGTAAAAGTAATGGAGTGGGTAAACTGTGAAAAAAAGGAGAATGTTGAGAGTTGGAAGAAAGATTCTATGTTTGAAAGGGGCGCCCAAAATATATTCTAAACTTCCGACCGTAAAACTAAGCTACCGGCAGAGTTCAAGACCACTCAAATCACCTTAAGTCGTACGCTTTTTTCCACAGTATCTTCATTTGGAGAGCATTTGCCTTTGACCTTACTACATCCGGTAATGTAGTTCTAGTGAGCAAGGTGCTCGGACTATCATTTCCCCGGTGATACAAACAGAAATGGACGATCAAAAGCTAAAAATCGAGGTGAAACATTCATTGGGTTCGTTGGGTGACCCGGGCCTGGCCCCCTCAGGCCCGGCCCAGGGAAGCTATTGAGTGAGCCCGGCCGAATGAACCCGGCCCAGCCCAACGAAAGACGCGGGTTAACCCAACGAAGGCCCAACCCATTGGAAGGCTTGGTCTTCGGCGTAGCGGCAGGAATTATCCCGGTAGCAGTGGCAGACTGCCCCGCACCCATGGTCTGTCGCGTCACCAGCACCACCCCCCCCCTTCGAAGTGAATCCTCCACATCCCGGAGCGCCTGCGTACCATCGACCTTGGGGCCTGGAATTCCGCGCCGACGGTATTTGTAAGTTGCCGCGCTGGCATCGCACCTGGCGGATTTCAAGATGTCTTCAGTCGTCCTGGTTGTTGTCAGTTCCAAGCGCTTGAGAACTTTGAAGGTGGGAGGGGGGGGAACTCACTGGGTGTTCCAACCTCCGAATTTCGATACCCCAAACCCCAACATCCCCCCTTTTATTATGCGTTGCAGAGTGTAAAGATCATTCACATCTTCCGAATCGCCTGGATAATGCACTATTCCGCTGTATTCCCTTCTTTCTCTTATATTCGCTGACCCGCCCAGTTAGTGGCACAGTAAAGCAAGCACTGCGCTCGTACTGCACTCAAGTTGCCAGTAAAATGCTTGTAACCGCTTGCCTGCTCTCGTGCTTGGTAATGTATGAATAGTGCTGGGGGTAACACCGCTGCCATCACATGCACTGAAATGTTTCTGGTGGGAGGAAGAAAGAGAATGCAAAGAAAGAAAGAAAAGGCTGGGCTCCAGGGACGTGACAAAATTTCACTTTCCTTCTTTCCTGTCTTCATTCCTTCTCCGTTTGTTTCCGCTTACCCGGGATTCCTGAAGGTGAGATGAGAAAGCAGTTGTGGAGTGGTGGAATGAGTAATTGATTGGTTTTCTCAATGACTTGGCGAAGTATCCCCCACTTCCTTCTCATGTATTTGCCATGCCGAAGAAGATATGGAAATAAAAGAGAGAAATGAGGAGAAAGGGAGAGAGAAAGGGAAGGAAAAAGATAAATAGAGGCAGAGTAGAAGGACCGGAAGGAGAAAAAGAGAGGAAAGAGAAAAGGGCACAAAGAAAAGAGTACTTGGGGAACTAGAAACCACGGTTAACCACAGGCAGGAGGGCATGTAACAGAATTTCATCTATCTTGCATTTCTGTGACAGTGAAGGGTGGAGGGGGTGACTAGCCAGACAGATGCTGTACCGTAGAGAAACCATCAGTCCAGTCCCAGCACAGGACTGTAACAGACCGACGGATGGGGAGGGGCAGAGTAAGTGTATCGTATGGTATATGTGCTATTCCATATCTACTGAAGTCCATTCCGCGGTTTTCGGTGTCTACAATTGTGTCGAGATAGAGGCAGGTCCTCAACTACATACTGTACTGTACGGCCCTCAAGCATCCAGTAAATTTAGGAGGTCACCCTCCCTTCTCTCTACATTCTTTTCTAGATCTCTTATCTAGAGGGAGGTTGCTTTCCTATGGGAGCAGCAGCAGTCGGCAAAATGAAAAGAGAAACACAATGGGAAAATTGTTGGTTATTGAGAAAGGAAAGATGAGAAGATGGGTTGTCCCGATTGAGGCAGGGTGAGGGCAGCGTGCCTTTTACCAGGGAATCCTAGGGTAAGGTGGAGCAGTAGGGTATCAAATCATGAATTGGGGGAGACCTACAAAACATATCGCAGAATTTAACGCTATGGCATCACAGAACATCAAATGTGTTGAAATTCTCTGTATATTTCCAATGTATATTCAACACACTACCGTGTATTCTTTTATATAGTGTGTGTTTCAGCTCGGCCTGTCCACCGCCTATATTACTACAGCTAAGATCTATATTATGGTGTTTTATTGTTTATTTCAGGATAATATCTCAGGATTTAACAGGTGCTTTCCAATCAGGTGTTTAGGATTTTACGGTTGTTTATGCATCTCTTATGCACTATTCTTGGTCACAATATTTCTAATAATTACTTGACACACTTTTGTTTTCACGCACATTATTTGGGATTTACTTGGCTGAATTTCAGGGTCAAACATGTTCGCACTTATGTTTCTTACATTGTTTTCCCTAAATCTCTCTTGCGAATATGGACGCGCACTTTTCTATAAATAAGGTGCTATGGCCCACCTGGCTGAGAAGAATTAAGAACTTGAACTCCAACTTATCACTTCTTCGCCTCCTCGCTAAGCGTGGCTCGCAACCCCCCTCGTACTTGCGAAGTATTATACACATAGAATAGATTGTGCCACATTCACCTTTTGAAGAAAATGGCCCTGTTTAGCACTTCAGACTCCCGACATGAAATTTCTAGCCACACTTGCACCCCACAGCTGCAAGATTATCTCAGAGTTGTACAACCCCCGCTCCAGATCCCCCCCTAGCTCCTGACTAATATCTGTATACCATAAAAAGACATGATTGAAAATAAAAAAAATAAAAACAAAAACACAGGGGCTTTGTCTCCCCCAAAATTCCAATAAGTGAAAATAATGAACATCAGCCACCCAGAATACAAACTGATGGGGTCACTAGCCATAGCAGGACTGGGTGGTTCGTGTACTAAAAGACAATTCCCTGCCGCTGATGCTTTTGTAAAGCCTTAGTTTCCCGAAGGCTTTCCTGTAGAAAGGTACGTAGGGAACTGCAAAACAAAAGGCAAATGACAAAGTAAAGTTCACGATCCCGGTCAATACTGTTTGCTGACAAAAAGACAAGAAAAGATAAAACTCAACAAAGAAAAGAGAGTCACTGTCCCTTGCAATTGTTTCACTCGCGATGTTGGACGGCTCATTGTCTACCTACAGGAGACATCACCTAGCTTATGGCCAGTTAAGCTGCTAGCTCTTCCTGCACTAGCCGGACAACTGTCCCCTCCATTCACTTCTCAACATGCGCGCCCCGATACACAACCACCCGCTCTATAGCTCAAAGTAATCTATCCCCGCACAACACTCCATTAAAATAAATGAAATACAAGAAAAGAAGTAAAAACCAATGGAAACCGGATTCGTAGCAACAGAGTACTCAAATATTAGCAAACAGGGTGTTGGAATCAAGGAAGCCCTCAACGACAGAATTGAGTGGGGTGGGTGGATGGGAAGGGGCTGTACTTCCATCGGAAAGGATTTTGAGACAGCCCTGGGCACGGCAATGTTGGCGGGATGTCTCGCGCAGAGTCTCCACCATAGAGGTACCCAGCAACTCATCATGGACCTTTTGCAGGCCCCAGGGCCAAAACCATTTTCCATGGCTTCCCTCGTATTAAACTTTGGTCCCCCTTGATTATTCCACACCTGTATCCATGTTGAGCATGCACTACTGCTCAATTTGGATACTCCAATGTAAGTAAAAGGTGGGACCAGATCCCAGTCATGACACTCATTTTCCATCACTTCTCAGGTGGGTGTTTCGTGGTTTAGTTTTTGACAACCCCCAAGGTGATTATTTTTAGAATAATGGCGAGTCACTGTTGCCTTTGCCCTCATTATTGACGGCACTATATGACCCTTGCCCTTGGATCCTGAAGCTCGTTTACAATTTATTGGGCCCTGAGGTGTTTGGTGCTTTCTATTGTGACACATATTTGCTGATTCGGTACTGGAGGGATCAGAAATCCTGGTAGTTTCCCACGGAATATGGGTTGCAATTCTTTCCTTCGTTTCATAGGTTTTCTTTCGCTTGCTGGGTGAGGGTAGAGTCATCATTTTCAATATTTATCCACCTGATTGATAAATGTTGGATAAGAGCGCATTCACAATGTATGAGAGCTGGGATCGTGCCAGGGTTATTAAACCTCAGTGTCAGGTCCAAGGCCTCCTTTCTGCACCAGTGTCGATATTGTCCAGCAACATCGGAAGTTGGTGTAACAATCACATGGTCTCCCTGTTATCTTGCAACAGGTAACAACCTTAATTACTGGTGTCTCAAATCTTGTTCCTATCTCATCAGATAGTACAAAGATGTCTTGTTGTCCTTCGACCCTACTCTCTCTTTAGATAGTAAAGGACTGTCTTGTCATTATATAGGACTCTCTTAATAGTTCTATATTATCGATGCACCTCTTCAGACTGTCATAACAGTCTTCGGAGTTGCGAGGTGGTCTGTAGACTTTTCGTAGTAATCAATAATGTAAAGATAAAGAGAATCATGTTGCAACATCTTAGTATAGAAAAGTACTAAGATGGTTGGATGAAGATCCTATCTCTTGGTGGGAACCAAGCTCCTTATATAGGCCTCTTCCCACAACCCGAACCCAGGTAACTTATCACCTTGTGGAACCTATCCTCTATGACTCATAGTGAGTCATAACCCAAAACTCATTACATGAGTCAAATGAGTCATCCCACAATATACTGTTAACTAATCAAAACCTATAAACCAAGGAGTGTGCTCAAATGAACCACACACGTGAAACCCATGACTCATAATCTGAGTTATGTGTGCAAGTCATCACATCATCTAACATCACAATCGTGAGTTATAAACCAATCAACCAATCATAACATAAATATGACTCACGAGTGGGCAGTCATGTGAGAACTATGAGTCAAGCGACCTTATATTGTAAAACCAACATACCCAATGATTAATAAATATTAGTCAGGTGAAATCTGCCTTGCTTAGTCCTGATTTGTGACAAAAAGCTAGTATTTTTCCCCATGGCTGAGTAGCTGCATTTGTCGCGACTTGCCCCTTGATTGCCTTACCAGGAACATTCCGGTTTATAGTTCTACGAATCTTTGTTTTGAATTGTTTGCTTCTTACCACCTGCCACCGATCATGTGTGTTCTCGGATTCAGCGTGCATGTCACAAACTTTGACTTAGCTAATTTGTTTTCACATGACTAATCAATTATTATTCATCCCTTGCTTATGTTTCAAGCTATGAACAGTTGACTTAGATTTCTAACATGACTACCCACTTGCATGTCATAATTATGTAATAATTGGTTGATCGTTTTATGACTCACGATTGTGATGTTAGATGATGTAATGACTTTCGCACATGACTCAGATTATGAGTCATGGGTTTCACGTGTGTGACTCATTTGAGCACATGACTTAGTTTATAAGGTTTGATTAGTTAACGGTATATTGCACCATAAATCATTTGAGTTATCGGATGGATTTCATGCTATGAGTCACTATGAGTCACAGAGGATATGCTACACAAGGTGATAAGTCACCTGTATTAGGATTGTGGGAAGATGACTATATAAGGTGCTTGGTTCCAACCAAGAGGTAGGATCTTAACCCCACTATCTAAGTAACAAAACACTTGGGTACTGGGGCACGGGCCTAACTCTTTCACAAATGACCTTCTCGTGGTAAAAGATATAGGATCCTCTTACTCTGCTTCTTATGATTACCTCCTAAGACTTCAACGCAAGTCCCTAGTCCTCTAACGATAGGGGTTTGTACCTCACGCTCTTATGATAATGAGACATTCCGATAACGAGACTATGATGATAGTCATTACAACAATAATAGGCGATAATATTACCCTTGAGAACTTTACGATCTACAACTCAGAATAGTCGTTCTCCGTTAAAACAAAAACAACCAGGTGAATATGTTTACTTCACTGCAGGCATACACCGCTGTTGGCCAAATTGTGAAACTGACTGGCCAAAAATTGGTTCAAGAGGCATTCGAGTGAACATTGTAAGTATGACAAATTGTGTTTTGTGACAATGTTGTTTGTAATTAGTGTTGGGGTTGGTGATAGGTTTACAAGGGGTGATGGCTTGGTGTAATAGAGTTATTCCTGTCTAACGAATATACAATTGAACCGGCGATAGACCTGCTAGCGCTGGTGCTAAGGGAGGCTTCAAGGGACCGGCAGCTAGAAGAATAATAGTTGAAGGACAAATTGGACTCAGGGACTCAGGGATTGCCGTTCAACCAAGTGTATTCTTAGACTGAAGGTCTGTCAAAGTCTGCGGTCTCCTGCTAGCCAGGAGACTGGTTTGAATACAAAGCCCAAGAGCGATAGTCTTCCTGCAATCACGATCATTACTAGTAGCTACGCACATACCGGAATCATGTAATCCTGCAAGACCTAAAGAAAGAAAGATAGCTCAGACTCAACCAGTGCTACAGGACCATTCCATACCCGGAATCCTAAATATAACTGCCAGCAAAGCAAACTAAACATAGCAATACGATAGCAAAGCCGATCCGACTCAGAGACAGTGGCGGAGCTGAAATCAAATCAAATAAACCACATATAAATCAACTAAACATAGGAGATCCTGCACTGCCCATTCCTGTGTACCATTACCGGAACATGTACACATATTACACTTGGTCCTTGCTGATGCGGTTGCCTTGAAGAGAGGGAGTTGGACAATTTAGCATAAAGTTTAGCGGGTAAAACTTCAGGCCATGATCTACGGTGATTATAAAAGTCACCTGCAATATGATCAATTATGTGCCTCCAGTTTGTCGCTTCAAGTGCAAGGTTGATCTCATGCTTTAGTTGGAGTGTCAGAGTTTTAATCGTCAATTGGCATTTTAGGACTAGTTGTAGCTGTGGACAATGTGCAAATGCAATAGGTGTTTGAAAGTGTCTTTGCTGGCTGATAAGCTTTTGCAATCTATGTCGGAGATGTAAGAATTTGGTTTTATCTGGTTCTATGAAGCAAATTATTAGTTTTCCATAATCAAATATTCAGATATATTCTTTCAAAACATACCAATCCAAGCTGTGAAGTCATCGCAGAAAGACTACTTCATCTCTGTAAGGTTATTGATATGATGGGCTACACCCTCAAGTAATACGTGCAGATTCTGCCTATATTTGAGATCTGAATATAGAATCCCTTTTTGTGGATTCTAAATCTTACAAGCACATTTCAGAGCTCGAAATGCTATCCTCAACTGAAAATCCTGACCCTCAACATTTTTCCCCTTCCTCTGCTCCACAAGCTCAATAAAGGCCTGGAGATCAGGGAACACCCTTGCTAGTCGACTTTTGTTCTTCTTTTATGTGTATACATAAATGTGAGAAAAGATAGCTACTCGCTGGTTGATTCCAACTCCGGCTGCCATGCCAGGTAACTTCCCTTTACACCCCTTCCACTGCTAAGGCCTATCACCTCTCATTCATTAACTGTTGAACCCATCTCCTAGATCCTGCAACAGCTCCCAAGCTTTAACTAAATCGTCCCTAATACAGTCTTTCACAGGTCCATTCTCAGCAATCCACAATTGGATTTGGTTGTCAAGAAGGTTTAACTGAATAGTTAAGGCAACAACTTGATGGCTTGCTTCTGATACACAAATGCTGGCTAGCCCATTAAGCATTGGTAAGGCCCTAGCAGTGTCCTCTTCATCATTGACAATTCTCCATATGAATGTAGACCCTTCAATCTTGCTCTGGTGATCCAAATGATTATGATTCATCCCAATTTCATGGAACATTAGGGCTAGTAGATGCTATGGATCAAGTTGCGAGCCCATATTGTAAATGTTTCTGCTATGATCAGACTGCTATCAGTTATCCAAAACAGTTTGGTATAGATTAGTAAGGAATGTGATATTCTAATTGGGATAAGTTCAGTGAACTCACCCAACGTATATGAGTAAATCACTTGCTCACTTTGGTGATTTTCTTCTTTGAAGTGAGATTCATCTCGCGTTTTAAGCGATAATGACTTCAATTTTGATTTATTGGACCGGAGCGATTAGGTATCAGGGACTACCAGCAAGTGGTAAAGATTTAGACAGAGGAGGACGTATAGATTGAACTTGGGTAAAGAAGAAGGTTGCTCACAAATGCCAAATTATGCGGATGAATTTGCTAAGGAGTGCAACATGTATGGAAAATGTATTAGAGAATCAAAGAGGATTCATTTGAGAAACAGGAGAGTTCGAGGGTGGATTGACAAGCTTATGTATCTATACACTAATGCACAAGTATGCTATGCCGATCGTTAGATGGAAACCAGTCTCACGAGAGAAAAGATCAATGAACCAACAATTAAATCTCCAGAAACATCGACACTAGCTTCAATAACATCCTCAATATTATATACCCTATGGAATCCTTAAAGTCACAAGCAACCATGTTCTAACCATTGATCTTAGACACAACGACCTCAAGCAACCCCAGGAGAAACCCATACTCACTCCTCCATTTGAATTCAAAAGTATCTGACATGGCTTTGAGTAGCATTAAACCTTTTCAGAGGACTATACTCCTGACATCAGTTTGTCACACTTTAACACAAGTGATGCCAGGTGCAACTATACCAACCACATTGAAGTAAGTGTAATCCTTCAGGACCTGGCCGACAATAGAGCATAGTGTGATCCCTGTCGACTACATTATGTTTGGAAAGATACAACGTGTAGGGAGCTGTTACCACAATCCTTACACAGACTGATCAGGGTGTAAGCAGTGCATATCTATATTGACACTCAGTTTTGGCCTGTGAAGACACAAGGGGGGCTTTAAGTCCTCACTGGGTGTATTCGGATAATGATCATAGGGCCTATGTGTATTCTTCGCATCAGGAACTTGGGGAAGAAAGAAAGCCGAAGGGAAGGGGAAAGTAGCAGGTTGGGTAGTGAAAATGGCCAGGGCCCCAATAATCCGGATAAGGGAGCCACTGATGGTGCTTGCATTTTTATGCTAAGTGGCTACTCTGATATTGTGATAAGCTGTACTAATGTACCATGCCCCCTTTTGTATCAAACCTTCAGAGATCTTTTATACTGAGGTGTTCATAATTGGATGTATTTGGCCTTGCTAAATTTGCCTAATTCCTTTCAGATGCTGTTCAGTAGTGAAGGCACGGGAACGGAACTTGGTGCTGGAAGGCAATTGTTAGGAGATTTTGGTAGCAATAGCGATGTTATTATTTTACCTACAGGTTGTTCAGTATAATGGGCAGTAACATGGGTTATTGATAATTGGTGAGATATTTAGTCTTGGCAGTGGTCTGGGTTGTTAGGGTGATAGAGGTGGAAGAAATCTTTGAGGTATGATATTAAAAACAAATTTGAGAATTTGTTTCATCCAGTATGGTACTCTGCACCAATTTTCCGACAAAAAATGTGACAATTTTTCCCATAACGCCAAGTGTAACACATTTCAAACACCAATCCTATACCCTAAGTATTAAGTTTTAACTTTTAACCTCAAGGTGTGTATTGATATATCATAATATAATAATTGCATTATTTTATTCTGTTCCAATAACAATGATAGAGAACAAAATAACAATAGTTGAACTTCGAAAAGCCCAGAAGCATGATGCTACTAGAGAGCGGGGACACAAATTTCGTGCTACTCCAAGAGCATAGACACCAGCCTACCCCCAACCTCCAATTTCAACAAAGAAACATGTACACAAATACCGTTTAACAAAACAACAAGAAGCTCTACCTCCAGTTAGTCCTTTAACTCTGCCCCTAGCAGCTCCCGCAATCGTTGTAAGAAGCTATCCATCAGCAGAGTGTACCAGAAAGTATCGTCAGTGAAAGAGGGAGCTCGATAGCTATTTTAAAGCCCAACCTTTAACCAAAAGGGAATGCGATCTCAACTGGCATTCCAAAAAGCAGCAGTTACACCTTAAAAGCCAAATGGTAGAGTTGGCTACTGGCCAGTTGGTAAGTCTTGTATTCGCTTTGATTGATGAGGAACTTATACTAAAATAGTTTGTTTCTATAGGATAATAATCTATGAAGGCAGGCTTATAGAAGCTGGCCGCGACTTGCTGGGCGTTTGAGCATTCTGAAAGAAGAAATTCTACATCCTGCGATGCTGCGATTAAGAAAAGGCCTTAACCATTCAAGGAAAGGAAGAGCTGTCACTGGGTCTGGTTTGCAACTTGATTGGAACAGCCGGCTATATGCATTTGTCAAGATACAACTCAAGCCTGAAGTTCAGTGGAGGCTGACAGAACTAAAGGGAGGCCCAACGGAGCCGATAACACCAAGAATGTCAGGAAAGGAGATGGCCTTGTTGGTTGCCCGAGCAGGAGGATGGGGGACGTGGGTCATGCATGGAATCCTGCCGGAGGCGGTCTATTACATTCGCAATGGGAAACTACCTGCATTGAAACAAGACAAACATGTCAAAATTGCTAGCTGGCTCATGGATGAGGGAACCATTATGGCCACGCAAGAGTATATGAAGCATGCTGGTGAAGGTAAGTTAATCTAATTCTTTTGACTAGATAGATCTAGAGACTAACCTAAATTCAAATCAAAAGGCATGGACTCAGTTGGACTTGCACGAGCGATTACCAACTACTATGTTGACAAATACGAACAGCCACACCATCAAGTTCCCAATGACCACCAATTGCCAGTGGTTTCCATCACAGGAATTCAGAGACGAATTCAGAGAGCCTTAACAAGTCCTTCTACCCGCACATGGCTTTTAAAGTTGGGATGGAATTGGAAGGAATTAAAGAGAGGTGTCTATCAAGAGGGTCATGAGAGGGACGATATTAAAGCGTATAGGCAAAATACCTTCATGCCACACATGCAAGCCTTGAGGCCAAGGATGATGGAAGAAAACGAATCTGGATACACAAGGACCATGCACTAATCCGCAAAAAGGGCAGGGGTCAAGGCCTTCATGTATCCGATTTCCTTACCCCAGGTGGGAGACTCGGTGGTGGTGCAGTCTGTGAAATTCTGAAGTGCGGTGGTGATGTTTGGTGGACAGGTGAGCGGATATTGAAACAGCTTACAGACTAAGCAATTCCTGCCTTTGAAGCAGCATTTCCAGGATGCCAGGGTTTGTTTGCATTTGATAATGCAAATATTCACCAAAGGTATCATCCTGATGCACTTCAGGTCTGCAATCTCAATCTTATACCAGGGGGCAAAAATACGCATTCCAATGAGAAATGGTTACTTTAGCTCCATGGAGAACCCTAATACCGTCCAAGTTCAGACTATGATGTTACCCGACTGTTGACTTAAAGGATTGAAAATAATACCACAAGAGCGTGGTCTATGGCCTGAGGGCCAAAGGTTTCTAATACGGTGTACGATACCTGGTTAGTTGCCTGAAGAAAAAAAAGGCAAACCCGGCTTGTCGGCATGCATCGAATGCAAACTGCTGTGCTCATGCTCTTCTCTCCTCACAGCCAGACTTTCAGGCACAAAAGTGTCAATTGCAAGAAACACTACAGGCAGCAGGACATCAGGTACTATTCTATCCTGGATTCCATTGCGAACGTAACTTCATAGAGTATTTCGGGTGGCATGCCAAGGTTTATACCAGATCACATTGTGAATAATCATTTCCTTCATTGGTTCGCACTGTGCATGAAGCTTTAGCTCTCATTAAAAAAATTTTGATTTGGAAGTATTACCAGCGAACACTACATATGATGGATGCATATCAGAATGATATGGTATATGGCTCTGCTGATTTCAAGCGACATGTATATACCAGATACTTATGACATCGACAAATTATTAAGTCTGAGGTTCATGTAGACTAAAGTAGTTAGTTGTCAATACCATTGCACTTCTCATTTGTGTTCCAATCAAATATGCCTTCTATATTACTATATCACTTATATTGCACCTCTATTTTATAAATACCTTACTTTAATAATCTGTTTTATTTAGATTTAACATATGAAGTTGGGATTACTCATAAATTAATTATAAGATTGAATAAACTTATTTCGTAGAGTACAGGAATATGTGTGGGGGGATGACAAATATAATGGTGTTACAATTGGCATTATGGGAAAAATTGTCACATTTTTTGTCGCAAAATTGGTGTAGAGTCTAGTCTTCCGGAACCATACCACCGATGTTTTGGTACTTGAGAATCACTTTTCTTTTTGTTGGTTTGGGTTCTTGCATGGTTGCGCAGACTGGGTGGAAAATCTTTACCCAAAACTTGCAATCAGGGACACAGTCTCCGTTTTGATACAACTATTATGCCTCCCGTATGAGGGTGATCTTTGTTTTTTCTTCTTTCAATTCTTGGATGCGCGAGAGGTGTGGGAGGCGAGCCACTGTCCTCGTACTCAAGCATCGTGGAGAGCTTAGGGAATACACTTGTGATATTGTAGCAACATGATCCAGTAGTATATAATATCTTATAGTACCGTAAGTCACAGTCTGCTAGTCTGATGAGGTAGTCAGAGTGCAAAAACAAAGATCGATAATGGCCCCCTTGTTAAGCTTTTCACTGTTGCCAACAATAATAGTGAAAAATGTACCCGCATTCAAGGTCTCATTCCTCTCTATATCTTCATAAGAGAACATAAAACGAAAACTCACCAAGTTCAAGTTGATGGTGATTGGTTGATAGCCAGGTAAGCAAACAAGACTAGCAATTGGAAATAGGTAATCTAAATAATCGCTGAATGTATCCCACCACCACGAGAAACAAAGGGAACCCAACTCCTTCTACTCGATCAACTATATAATAATCAGGATACCATTAATAAGGTGCTAAGTGTAAAGAACCTTCACACCTTCCGTTTTACCTGGATAATGCACTATTCCTCGGTATTCCCTTCTTTCCTCTCATCTTGGCTTACCTGCTTAGTTCATGGCACAGTTAAGCAAGCACTGCACTCATACTGTACTCAAGTTGCCAGTAAAATGCTTGTAACCGCTTGCCTGCTCTCCGGCATTGTAATATATGAATGATGCTGGGAGTAACACCGCTGCCACGACATGCACTGAAATGCTTCTGGTAGGAGGAAAAAACAGAATACCAAGAAAGAAAGACAATGTGGGGCTCCAGGGCTTTGACAAAATTTCTCTTTCCTTTCTTGCTTCCTTTCTTTATTCCTTCTGTTTTTCTTTTTGGTTCCCGGGGATTCCTGCTGGTGAGATCAGAGTGCAGTGGTGCAGTAATGGGTAATTGATTGGTTTCCTCAATTAGGTGTCCAAGTATCTCGAGCTTCTATCTCACGTATTTGCGCTGGTGAAGAAGATATGGAATCAAAAGAGAGAAAGGCAGAGAAAGGGAGAGAGAAAGGGAAGGAAAAAAATCAAGTCAGAGTAGAAGGACAGAAGGCGAAACAGAGAGGAAAGCCAAAAGGGAACGAAGAAAAGGGTACTTGGAAAACTAGAAACCAAGGTTAAACCAAGGCAGGAGGGCATCTAACAGAATTTCATCCATTCTCCATTTCTGTGACTTTGAGGCCTGGAAGGGGTGGCTGGCACGACAGATGATTTCCTGTAGAGAAACCATCAGTCTAGTCCCAGCAGAGGAGTGTAATGGAGGGATGGAGTGGGAGGGGTAGTGTACGTGTATCAAATGGTATATGTGCCGTGCGATATGTGCTTCCAGTTGAGTCCATGGGGCGGTTTTTGGTGTCAACAATTGTGTTGAGATAGACTACACGGTACTATACTGTACTACCCTCCAGCATCTACCAGATTTTGGAGATGAATCTTCCCTCCTCCCTACATTTTTTTCTACATCTCTTATCCTGAGGGAGGTTGCTTTCCTATGGGTGCAGCAGCTGTAGCGAAAAGCAAAGAGAACCACAATCGGAAAATTGTTGGTTATTGAGAAAGAGAAGATGACAGGATAGGGTGTCCCGATTGAGGGAGGATGAAGGCAGCATTATTTTTACCAGGGAATCCTAGGGAAAGGGTGAGCACTACTGTATCAAATCATGAATTGGGGGAGACCTACAAAGCATATCGCACAACTCAACCACATGGCATCAAAGAAGATCAATCTGCTGTATCCAATCAAAGGAGGGCATAAGGAAGAATAAACTGTATTATACCCTATGAGACTAATATGTTTTTTAGTAACCTAGTACATTGCGATACAAGATCTGGCAACATCAATGGTAATAATAGATTTTGTTGCAAGAAAGTACCGTGGCTTTTGTTTTGGCCAAGACAATGGTGCAGGTAGTACCATCGTTCAATCTCAGAACGGTCCCAGAGGTCCGCATGAACTCAAAGGAGAAATAGTGGAAAGCGATGAATGTGAAAATAATGGTTGTGGTAACAGCTATGGTAATAATAATATTAAGAATAATAAGAGGGGGGATGTTGGGGTTTGGAGTATGGAAATTGGGAGTATGGAGCACCCCGTGAGTTCCTTCAAGGTTCTCAAGCGCTTGGAACTGACAAAGCCTTGACAAAAACTAGCATGACTGAACACATCCTGAAATCCGCCCTGACAAGGCGGCAACTTACAAATACCTTTGATGTGGAATTCCAGGACCCGTGATCAATGGTGCGGAGGCACTCGCGCATGTTGAGGATGCACTTTGAAGAAGGGGCGTGGTACCGGAGAACCGACAGACCATCGCTGCAGGGCAGTCTGCCACCGCGACCGGGATAATTCCTGCAGCTACCCCGAACACTCCAAACTCAATGGGCGTGGGTCAGGACGGGGAATCTCTTTTTGTATCTCGATTCATTTCCATAAGAAATATGGCGAATGCAAATACTAACAATGAGGAAATAGCATACTTCTCCAAAGTGAAATTCAGTTCAAACAACCCCGCCTTTCTTATTTTCTGGGCCGTATATCGATCGTATGTGAGCTCTAATGAGAAGAATAAAGTTTATGAGAGACAGACAATGTTCGGTGACTTCTATTCCAACAATTGAGCGTGAAGAGAACTTCTTAAGTACAACCCATAGTGACTACAGGATCATACGATTTCCTTCTCTTCTTACGCCATTGTCTTACCCCTCATTCCCCTCTTTGCTTCCCTGCTTTGCTATGTCTACTACCCCGCTCTGCCACATATGTTACCCCGCGCTGCTACGTGTCCTACCCCGCTTTGCGCATGCTTCACCGACTTCCAGACCGAGCGGCCAATTCTCCGTATTTCTTCTAACATCTTCTTTCTTCTGGCGTGGGGGTTGAGTGCGGTGAGAAATCCAAGGTGAGCGCCGGTGATTCACAATAGCCTTCACCCCCGTGATCGACACCGGCAGCTCTGACACTTGGATCCCCTCAGACACTTTCAGGTCCCACTCCTGCCTTGCACCAAGCCTTCCAATGGGCCGAAGTTTTTGAGCCCAGGCTTGATGTTGAAAGGGATTAAGCGAGCACAACGAACAAGCCCAGGCTTGAAAAACTCGGCACATTGGAAGGCTTGCCTTGCACCCAAGACATATGGCAGCAAACACAACAAAACTCGAGTCAAGACCATGCGAACCTTCGGCATCCGATACGGGAGCGGGCAGGTGGAAGGAACCATAGTCTCTGACAGGGCCTGGTTCGCACGGTTCAACATGAACATCTCCTTCAGCATGGTCACCAGGGTGTCAGATGACTTTATCTACTTCCCTATCGACGGCATAATGGGTCTTGGCTTCCAGAATACGAGCACACAGAATGTACGGATTATAATTGATTATCTCTTTGTATTTGAAGATTCTAGCATCAAGATTGTGTTTATTACTATGATATGTATCTCGGCGGTTACTCCTTTGGGATAAAGTATAAAATTTGCAATTATAAAGGAGGAGTAGTTGCTTGAGCCCCACACTATCCTGACACAAAGTCACTCGACCCCTGAGCCAGCACTCTCAGTAACAGGTATCCACTTGAAATATTTCCCAATGATCTGCACTACCAACTGGTGCGTGCTTTGTTTGTGATGTGCTATCCATGCTGATATTCAGGCACCACGTAGTAGCAAAATGGGCACTATCGATCGGATATTCACAGTGCCCATTCCTGAAAGTGCACCCAAGGCAATTTTGACATGACTATATCCGAGTACTCTACCTTCCCTTTGCCTCTTTCTTCCTTATCACTCCTTTCTTGAGCTCAGAACATTAGGATTTATCACACGTCCGCCCTAGAGGCTGCCCCAGAGGGCTATTTTTCTTTCATTTGTTTCTTTTGTTGCAAGAAATGCCTACACACTGTTTCTGCTCAGTCAGGTATGCACATTTGACGGTTGAAGGCTTTTTTCTCTCCCGGCGCTACTGACCTAATACTCTTTCCCTAGATAGAGCACAGTTGGTGACCTACAGGTGGAACTCCTGGACTATTCCAAGGAGGGCGGTTGCTAGGAGGATCCCACTGAAGGGCTGTACTTCTGTATGAAACCCAGATTCTTCGAGTAAGGTCGATTAAGATTTCCACTTGGATTGGGGATTGTTCTTGCTTCAACTCTCCGTTCTTTTGCGCTCCTGATATTGGTTGGGACAACTAAATATTATGAACTTGTGTTCTGTATCACAGTGGTGGGAAATGCACCCTTAATCTGATATTTCCTAATCCCAGATATCGAGTGTAGTCGCCAAAGTGGGCGCTGCGGCATGGTAAGGCTAATTATTTATGAGATGGCACATTGTATTGATTCTGGTGCCACGCAGTATGACGATCAAACAGTGATTTATGGAACTGGCAGTCTTTGGAAATTGGCTGCCTGTCCCTGATTCTCAAGACTAAATTAAGGTAATCAGAAACAATTGCAGATACCAACTTCTAACACACTCGCCCTCTCTGGAGTCCCACCAGTCTTAAAATCTACTCGTCGAACCTGCGCAATCGCTCTTGTGCAATATTACTGGCCCGCCAACCACTGCCATTACGTTAGTCTAGCCCAGTGCAACAAGAAAAACTGTTCAAGTTGATAAACAGCTAGTAAGTCACCCACCGATCGGGTAGTGCAGGGATATCACGGACACTTGCCACGCCATTCAGTGAAGGCCCAATCTCGATAGGGCTCCAGAGTGAATCATTCAGCCTCGACAGCCTGGAAGAGGCAGGGTCCAGACGTGCTGTTGGTATCCGCGTTTTTACCTTTTTACCTTTTTTGGCCAACCGCTTCATTTCCTGACTGGGGGATTATTTTTTTATGGGTGTCTGTAGGAGGGGTCATAAAATCTGCGAATGGCGGGATCGAGGACGAGTTAGAGAGGTTCTAAAGTCGGGCATGATGAGGAGTGATGGGGAGTGATGGAGCTACACCGCCCAGGATGTTTGCTAAATAGCTAGATTAGAGGAGAGGCTCAACTAGCCTGCAGTTCATTAATACTGCTCAAAATAGAAAGGAAAAGGAAAGAAAAAAATTGTCAAACTCACGCAAATCCCCCCCCACCACCACCAACGATCCACAATTCAATCACCCTGCAATGCCCCGCTCAAAGCCGCCAGCCGCCAAGAGACGTACCGAGCCTCACCAAAGCTGCCGTGGGCACGGAAAAGAATTCCCTAGCAAAGAAATACCCGACAATGGACAACTTCGGAATGAGTATTTCTGACTTGGACGAAGACGTTCCGGACCTTGTCTCTGACCACTCCAAAGTCGAATCAAGAGGCCGGGATAAACCCACTACGCTAGAGGCCCATGAGATTTCTAAGCGCGGGAAGAGGCATAAGAGGCTTGTTGTTGAGAGAGGAGACAAAGAGAGCAAGCGAGACAATGGAGAACTTGACTCGGATTTCGAGTTCATGGGCGGTGGGAAGGAAGATAATGTTGGGGTGTATGATGCGTCGGGATTTGAAGGCGCCCGGGAAACTATAAGGAGTGGGAGGGGTGGGGTCGATGTTGATGATATCATTCGGAGGAGGACAGGTGAAGCCGAAGAGGTGGAGGAAACTGATGATGAGCAAGAGGAGGTGGAGTTTACTGGGTTTGTGTCTGACTATGAAGATCTTGGGCTGATGGGTTTGGGATGGGTGCTGTGGGAGAGGATTCGGGTGGGGAGGATCAATCTTGGTCTGAGAAGGATGAGGATGGAGACGAAGAGGAAGAGGGGGAGGAGAAAGATGGGGAGGGGAAAGATGCGGACAGCGAGTCCGTTGCTGCGATAGTTTCCCATCCTGAAGACGCGGTCTGCTCCTCTGATTCAGAAGAGGAAGATGGTAGAGAGATTTCTAAGAAAGCTGCATTTTTGGCACCGGAGGAGGAAGGCGCTGGCACTAAGCGCAGTGGGTCCACCAACAGCCAGAAAATGAACCTCTCCCGCCCAATCCTCAGTGCTCTTGCGAATGTCAGATTCAATACTCCGATGCTGATCCAGCAGAAGACAATTCCAGTTGCACTGTTTGGTAAAGACGTTGTAGGTGGTGCAGTCACTCGGTCAGGTAAAACAGCAGTGTTCATAGTCCCAATTCTCAAACGTCTACTCTTCTGCCGGACAAAATTCCGAATCTCCCGAGTCATCTTTTTCTGCCGCACTCGTGAGCTGACGATGCAACCGCACAGCGTCACGGTGAAACTAGCCGCATACACGAATATCAAATTCGCCCTTGCAGTTGGAGGCCTCTCCCAAAAGGGCCAGGAAGCCAAACTCAAATAGCACCCCGATGTGATAATCGCCACACCTGGTGCTTTCATCGACAATATGCGCAACTCCCGGGGCTTCTCGGTAGAGGGTATAGAGATACTGGTAATACACGGAGGAGACTGCATGCACGAGGAAGGATTCACCGACGAGCTAAACGAGATTATCAATACCATCCCCAAGAGCCGACAAAGATGTTGTTCTCTGCTACTATGACAGATAGCGTCGATAAGCTCACTCGAACCTCTCTGCAGGGGCCCCTGTAACAATCCTATTGTTGAGCGTCTATGCAACAGGCAACGACCGTCATCTCCTGCGTATGGGAATCTCGTTTTCTTGCACCAACAGGTAGGGAAGTACTATCTCTTGAGATAGTACGGAACTGGCTTGCTTGTGTTGGGTGATTCGTGAGAGGTACTATTGTGTCAGATAGTAAGATGGGTGGATTGTCGTGCTTGATAGAACTATCACAATAGTTCTATGATCGGGCGGCCCGTCGAGACTATCACAATAGTCTCCGGCTTCCTTAGGGCGTAGGCTCTCGTAGAGGAGGAGTGTATGTAAAGAGAGTAAAGCGTAATCGTATTGCAATATCTTAAGTATAGAAAAGTACTTAGATGGTTGCGTGAAGATCCTATCTCTTGGTCATTTTTTTTTTTTTTTTGTAATCATGCGTTCATTGTTTCTTAGGTACAAAAAGCCTCATGCAGCGCTAGCTATGGAGAGAACAAAACCTATAAATCCAAACAAAATAACAAAGGAAAGTCACGGCACCGGTAAATATCCACTATCGCGAAGGTTTCTCCTCCGCCGGGCCATTGGCCACATATTACAGGGAGAGTACAAACTAACAATTTAGCCGTCTAGAAAGGAAAGCCCGCATAAGCCAAAGGAAAAAAAACCCAACGACCCTATACCTCAGCCAACGAAAAAACACGAAAAACCGGGGGGGGACCCTGGGGGGAGAAAGAGAGAAAGGAGGGGAAGAAGGGGGAGTGGTGGGCGGGAACATCGTGGGGGGGAACCCAGTGGAGGTGACGCCTATGAAGGTGGCGAGTCTTTGTAGAAGGGGGAGGGACGACCAGAGTGGGGCTTCGGGACCGACTTCAGTAACGCCGTGGAGGAGGCGCGATCTGCTGTGTTGTCTCGAGGGGCAGGAAAGGATAGCGTGCTCGAAGGTCTCAGGCTCCAAGCCGCAACGGGGGCAGGAGATGTCGGCGTTGGGGGACCTCCAGGTCGGGTGGGCGGCCAAGTAACTCCCCCCGGCTCTCATCTGGTGGATCCTCCCGGCAACGAATTTGCCCAAACCCATAAAAGGCATCGGGGACAGTGCGGGAGGGTGCAGGTAGTACCCCGGGGTCGGGAAAAGGGAGGCCCACTCCTCGAGGAGCTTCTCTCTTACCCTCTTCTTCAGGGCGGAGTAGGTGTTGTCCATCAGGGACTGGGGGGGGAGGGTGGAGGCCAGATAGACCAGGTGGGAGTCGATCATGGGCATCCTAGACAGCCCAACGGTGAAGGGTATTGTTCGGTGAGCCACCGCGTCCACTGGCAGGTGGTTCCTGAGCGTCCTATCTCTTGGTCAGAACCAAGCTCCTTTTATAGGCATCTTCCCACAACCCTAATCCTAATAACTCGTAACATAGCCCCCATTACTCATAATTAGTCATGGTGCGAAATCCATCAGTTGATTCTTACCAATCAACTGCGCACATCCTCTTTACTCGATCCTCACTCATAACCCGATCATGCGCTCGGATGAGTCGCATGCGTGAAACCCATGACTCGTATTCTGAGTCATGTGCGAAATCATTACATGGTATGACATCACGATTGTCACATCATGAAACCATTAACCAATCGTAATCCACCAATGACTCGCAAGTCCGCAGTCATGTGAAAGCTATGACTCAAATGACCTCATAGTGAAAAGCCTCAACATAGCTTATGACTAATAAGTATGAGTCATGTGAAATCTGCCTTGCTTAGTCACGATTTGTGACATTAGCTCCCGTCTCCCCCTAGCATCGGTCCCTCGATGCTAATTGCCCAAGTCGAGCAACTTCCGCCCAGCTCTTCTCCACTCTTTCTTTACCTCATGGTTCCGGCGCTCGCGCTCCTGATTTCCCTTTCTCCCATCGTCCACCTCTCTCTTCAATCTTCCTAAGCTGAATCCCGATCCTGCAACCGTCCTGCAAAGGCCTTGGATGTTGACCTGGAGGCGCTCGATCTTGGCTTGCTGGTCCGCTACCATCTGTCGGTATTCGTCCTCGTTTTTTAGGGATTGCTCCCTTCCTTCCAACAGTTCCCGGATCTGCCTTCGTAAGGCCTCGATATCTGGGTGTGTTTTTTCGCTCCCCCCTCCTTCCAGTTGTGTCCCCACGACGTCTTTCCTTGCGACACCGAACTTTGGGTCTCGGTGGTACCGGTGCCAGTGTGACAGGTCCTTCTTCGTTGCGTCCGTCTGCGGGTAGAAGTCTGCGTCCACATTGTATTGGACGTGTGTCGGGCACTTGTCGTTGTAGCATTCCTTCCACTTTCTGGTGGAATGCCTTGCCTTTCGTTGCTGGCTTTTTGATATTTGGACCGTTTGGTCCTCTTCCGGTGCTGGTGCCTTTGTTTCGTATGGCTGGCTCTAACCGGATTCCGTGGCACTAGACTTCTTTGGGTACCATCCCCGCGCGGTTTTCTCTCTGTCGTGAACCCAGCAGTTGTCGTTGTAGTACCCCGTCCAGTGGAGTGCATCGTGTTCTTTTTGGTTTCGTGCTGCTTCTTCCCAGGCCGAAGGTGAACGCTATGGCGGGCTTGTTGGCGTCATCTCCGGCAAGCCTATCGTTGTCCCCCAATTTTCCTGAGGGGTTGGTCTCTTTGGTGGTGGAGGGGGTGCTTCTTCCAGGTTCGGTGCTTGCGACATGGAGACAAGTATGTCTCCGTTGCCCTGTTCCTCGAGTTTGATCGAGGTGCGGCTTGTTGGGGTAGCGGGGGTGGAAGTTCCGCTTGGCGAGGTCTGCATTTTTGAAGTTATCGGCGGGATACCAGGTTGTGTCGTGTTCCGACGAGTATCCTGTCCACTTGGCTCAGTATTCGAGCTTGTTGTAGGGTAGACGTGAGTCGACGAATTCTTCAAGTTCGTATTCTGGTTCTCCTTCAATGATGATAGGAGGAGGAGGTTCCGCTCGTTGTGAGGGAAGCTTGTTGTCGTTATGGAGCTCGAGGAGAGAGATGTAGAATGTGTTATGTATTCTCATCAAGGCTAGGAGGTCCAGCTTATAAGCGCTGGTTCCTATTCTTGCCAAGCCTTTGAATGGTTCAATTTTCTTGTAGTTGAGCTTCTTGCATAGCCTGGTGGTCCTGATATTTCTGGGTAGCAACCACACCCTATCTCCATGTTGTATGTTGGGATCGGGTCTTCACTGTGCATCGTAGTATTCCTTGTGTCGTATCTGGGCTTCCGTCATTTCTGCCTGCAGTGTGTCATGTAATTCACTCATATCTTCTGGTGAGGTCATCTTTCCTTGGATCAGGTGTCCAATGGCCTGATATTCGGGTTTTGTTCCATAAATTGCGAAGAAAGGTGTATGGTTGGTGCTTTCTTGAAATCCGTTGTTGTAGGTGAATTCGGCCATAGGCAGGAGCTCGTTCCAGTCGTCCTGCTGATAGTTGACGTAGGCTCCGAGGTATTGCTCCAATGTGGAATTCATCCGTTCTGTTTGGCCGTCCGTTTGTGGGTGGAAGGCCGTGCTCAGCCTTGTTTTGATTCCCAGTTTCTTCGTGGTTTCCTTCCATAGGTCCGATGTGAATATTGAGCCTCGATCTGTGATAATGTCTCGCGATAGCCCATGCAGCCTGAATATTTCACTCATGAATGTTTCTTGGAACTGCGGCGCGTCCATGTCTTTTGTACATGCTATGAAATGAGCCATTTTTGTAAGCCTATCGATAACGATAAGGACAGCATCCGATCCTTGCAATAGTGGCAAGTCTGTGATGAAATCCATTGATATTGACTTCCATTGTCGATCGGTGGCCTCATTAGGCTTCATTAATCCATAAGGGGCATGTCGTACGACTTTTGTCCGTTGGCAAATATCGCAGTTTTTGACGTATTGCTTGATTGTCTCCCTCATGCGTGGCCAGTAGTACTTCATTTGGAGGCGCTCTGTAGTTTTGGCAGTTCCTCCATGGCCGCCCTGAGGAATGTCGTGGTGTCGTCGTATAAGGTTGGTCCTTATTTCCTCGTTGTTAGGAACCCAAATCTTCCCTTGGTGCCAAAGGTATCGGTCTTTCTACTGGCACAATCCTAAGGCCACCCCTTTCATTTCTTTGTTTCCCTTGTCTAGGGCTTCCCTTATTGATTGGATTTCGTTATTCTGGGCTGATTCGTTGCTGATTTCTTCTTCATCGTTTGTTTTGATGTTTATCGTTTCCATTTCCTGGATGCTGGTGTCGAAGTATTTGTCCTTTGGCAAGAGAATTCTTTCTTTTTGTGTAAGCCTTTCGTCTCCTTTCTGAGACATGTCTACTTTTCATCTTATTAAGGCATCCGGCTTGCCTCCTTCTTTTCCTGGTCGGAATTCGATTTTAAAGTCGAAGCCAGTCAAGACTTCACTCCAGCGGATTTGTCGGTCCGTCAATTCTTTCATTGTTGTAAACCTTATTAGCTTTTTGTGGTCGGTTAGAACGGTAAAATGTTGTCCGCTTCCTCTGAGCTATCGTCTCCATTCTTTGAGTCATTGAACTATGGCTAATAGTTCCTTGTCGTGTACGTCGTAGTTGCATTCGGCAGGTGCCATCGTTTTTGACCAATATGCTATGGGTCTCCATTTTCTGTCTTCGTCATGCTGAGATAATATGCCAGAGCAGACATATTTTGAAGCGTCGGTTTCGACGAGGAGTGGTGTAACAATCCTATTGTTAGGTAGTTATGCAACACGCAACGATAGTGGTTTCCTATAGTGAGCAAGTCTTTTTCTTTGTAATAAGGCATAGGGAAATACTATCTCTTCAGCTATTACGGAACTGGCTTGCTTGTCTTGAGTCGTTTTACTAGAAGTAGTATCTCTTCAGATAGTAAGATGGGTGGATTGTCGTGCTTGATAGAACTATCACAATAGTCCTATGTTCGGGCAACCTGTCGAGACTATCACAATAGTCTCCAGGTTCTTAGAGCGTAGGTTCTGGTAGAGGGAGAGTGTATGTAAAGAGAGTAAAGCGTAATCGTATTGCAATATCTTGAGTATAGAACAGTACTTAGATGGTTGCGTGAAGATCCTAGCCCTTGGTCGGAACCAAGCGCCTTATATAGGCATCTTCTCACAACCCTAACCTTGGTGACTCATCACCTCGCGCTACATAAACCTCTATGACTCATAGTGAGTCATAGCGCGAAATCCATCAATGAC
>Ga0307513_10002288_pt1 | contig 26746 bp, 14 predicted proteins | sample 15_EM_MG_FD_202174 | JGI IMG/M metagenome (GOLD analysis project Ga0307513, IMG submission 202174) | Populus trichocarpa ectomycorrhiza microbial communities from riparian zone in the Pacific Northwest, United States - 15_EM | ecosystem: Host-associated > Plants > Roots > Unclassified | place...
AACTTTCTAACTCAGATTTACCTGCTTATACTTCTTTTTCCTTTTCCCATCAGCCGTCTCAATCACAAACTCGGTCGAAAAAATATTCGTAAGCTTAGCACCATATCCATTTCTCCCACCAGTAGTCTTCTTCATCGTATCATCATAATTACTACTAGTCAACAAATGCCCAAAAATCAGTTCGGGCACATAAACTCCTTCCTCCTTGTGCATATCCACCGGAACCCCATCTCCATTGTTATAAACACTAACCAAATTATTCTCCACATCAATCACAACCTTCAAAGAATCCATTTTCGGGTCTCTTTGCTTATTATCCGCTGCATTCACCAATATTTCATCAAAGATTTTATAAAGTCCCGGTACATAAGTAACCGATCGGTGGACCATTTTATCATTCTCGAAAACCCAGAGGATCTGCGCGTGCTTCTCGATTGACCCGATGTAGGTGTCGGGTCGCAGAAGAATGTGCTCCAATTGGGACTTTTTCTGGTAGGTTTCTTCGATTGTCTTTTCCTGGTTCATATTTAAGCTGTCGCTTGTTGATAATGGGATTTTCTTGGTCTCTGCCGCCATTGTAGAGAGAGACACTCGCGATTTAGGGTTTCCTAGAGAGGCAATGCGTGAATCTTTTGTTATTTTAGGGTTTCTTGAAGGGGATGAACGAAAGTTTAGGGTATCTTGATGAAGAAACAGAGAGGTGTTTCTGAGATGGATTTGGTTTTAGGGTTTGGTTTTTTAGAGAGAGAGACACGTAGATGGTGTCTTTGACTCTTGAAGCAAAATGGAGAGGGAAAGACTGAGGAAAGATTTTAAAAGGGAAGAGAGAAGAGATCTAACGGTCAAGTGAGATTGAATTTTGAATTTTGAATTTTGGGCGGAGTTTTAATTTTGATGGTTGATAGTGGGTTTTAAGAATCTGACGGTAGAGGATTTATCTGGCTATCAAAACTCGAGGAAATTATCTGGTGATCTTGAAGTGTGGGTACTCTTTCCTTTTCTGATTTTATTTTCTCCTGTGATGGTATCATCAAGTGACACGTATCAAATGCAGTTCCCCACGTTTTGGACAAGGCCCGTGTTGGTCCTTTGCGTTGCTTGTTGGCTGTTGTATTGTGTTATGCTGCGTATTGTATCAATATTTGTATTATTCGATACAATCCAAACAGTTAAAATTGAATAATATGTATATTATAGACTATTGTGGTTTAATTTTTTTTAAAAAAATAGATATTATAAGTGGGTGGTTGGTAAAGATTTTTAAAACTAGATCTAACTCATATCCTATATTAATTTTGTTTTTATATTTAATAGTTTATGAATTAAATATTTATTTTTATTTTATTTAGAAATATTTTAGTTTTATTAATGGATTTTCTATTGAATTTCTTTAATTATAATAAAAAAATAATTTACGTATTTGCTAGAAGGAGGGAAGAAGAAAGAAGAATTCAATAATGATGTAGTATATGATAATTTTACCTACATTGAGGGTATCATGACACCTATAATTTATGCTATAAGCTCGCTTTTAAACACATATCTATAAAAATTAACAATATAAATTTAACTCGTAAACATTTATAATATCCATTACTTGAGATGTTATGATAGCTCGAACACTCATGTTAATAATAAAAAAAAACAAAATTGCATTACTTGCGAAATGTCTCTCACGTCAAAGCTAGGTTTGCAATATCTAAAACAAGGCATAATAAAAGAGATCGCACGAACAGTTTCAGAGTCGTTGTGAATAGCCACCATGGATGCGGCAAGTTGTATTTTGAGTGTGTCTGAGAGTGTGATAGCGGTTGCTTTTTAAAGTGCTTTTCATTCCAAAACACATCAAAATAATGTTTTTTTTTTAAAAAAATTTATATTAGCACATCAAAATGATCTGAAAACATTAAAAATATATTAATTTGAAGAAAAAACTTTTCATTTTTTTTTTTAAATGCTTCCAAAATATAATGTCAAACACACCCTTAAAACATGCAACAAAAAGTGTGAGGTCATCACCACACTTCTATTAAGGTTCAGAAATGACCAGATGATCCAAAATATATATATATATATAAGTCACCACCAAGTTCTTGGCATATATTATTAATATACTGATAAGATAAACGTTGTTGAAGAAAAGTCCAAATATTTTGTGCAAAGTGTCCACATAATTAATATGCTGATAAAAGGGAATAAAAGTGTTGGCAATCCAAGTAATATACAATAAATGATTTTTTCCAAAGCTCAAATCGATCACAATACACACTATATATATATATATATATATATATATATATATATATATATATATATGATTCTTTGATATTTTTTTGTGTCTTTTTAAGATCAGAGACGACAGATCGGCATAACATGCTTTCTTTCAGAAAACTATACATAGCTAGACCACGACCACGTGCAGTGATTGTAGTTATTCCAATATAAGACGACAGTGATTTACTGAGAGACGACGAGCCTGTTTGGCTCTGCGGCTGCGGCTGCGTTTTATTTAAAACGCAGTTCGCAGCTGTTCGGTTAAGGAAAAAATTGATTTACTGTTCACTGGGCCCCACTAAATTTATTAATTGTACTGTTCAATGAACAGTGCAATTAACATTAACAGTGCAAGAGATTGCACTGTTCACTTAAAAATAGTGAACAGTGCAATTCTCTTGCACTGTTCACTTGAACTGCGTGGACCTTCCTTCTTCTTCTTCTTCTTTTCTTCTTTTTATTTTATTTTATTTTATTTTAAGTGTGTTAAGTTTTGTTTTTGTTAATTTTTTTAACATTTTTTTAAAAAAAAAACTAGTTTAGAGTGAATTTTATACATGATAATATTTTATCTAATTTTATTACACACTAAAAAATTATGAAAACTGTAGTTCTTGTCGGATGAATTTTGTACGTAATGGAATTGTAGATAGTTTAATAGAACAATAAATTTTTATATATATAAAGTATGATTTATTTCATGATGTTACCGCAATAGTTAAATTCACAATATTTAAATTAAAAACCATCAATATTAATATATATTTTTTAAAATTATTTTATAACCTCAATTTCAAAAACATTATTAACCAAACACATTAAACTACTTTTTCTTCAACCTCAATTTCAAATACAGTTTTAACCAAACACCTATTTTTTCAAACGAACCACAACTAAAAGTACTTTTTATAAAATAATTTTTTTCAAACCACAACTACAATAACTACCGCAATACCAAACACACTCGACATCATCTTGGGATTGAGAAGTATGCTGTAGAGGCTACGAAGTATGTAGGAATAAATGATGTTATGATGCATTCCAAGTGAGAATGACTTAAGAAATTCCAAACAAACTAGTTGAAGAATATTTTAATTATTAAAATAAAAAAAAATGTTTTAAATTTGATATCTTAACAGATCCAAAAGATGTTGAAATTGGTTCAAACTTAGCAAGATCAGAATCACAGTTTAATTACTTAAATCTGCAACTGAGTTCGACCCTCGAATCAAGAAATTTAAAGTATACTCTCTACGAGTTTGGATCTGATGAGAAGTTCGAATAAATAATTTACTTTCTTATGGATTCTTGTTATCAGCTTATCAAGAAACTATATACACGCCAAAAAAAAAAGGGAAAAAGAAAAAAACTAATACATAACAAATATAAATGTCCTAATTAGTTTCCAGCGGTAAATCATATCGAGTTTTCTGCATTTACGTCTGGTTTTAGAAATCACATTTAGATTTTACAAATTTAATCAACAAATCAACTTGAACTAATAACATTAGATTAAATATTATAATCAATTTATTCATCATTTCAAATATTACAATCAAATCTTTGTCATACCCTCTAGATAGGACTTAATTTTTCTTTTTAGATTAATGTGGGTGTCCGCCCAGTTTACGCGCACCTCAACTAATCCTACAGGCTCTAAAGTTAACGACCATGTAAATCTCCAGTGACCATCAATATTAGCAACCATAGCCCATAGAGCTTGAACCTTAGATTACAGGGAAAGTAAACTCCTTGATTCCAAGTTCTTATCACGGGACCACCTACTAAATGGTTAGATAGGAGATAAGTTTGTTTGCAAAGGATGTGGTTTTAATTTTTTAAAAGCTACAAATTATAGATGTTGAAAATAATACGTTAAAATGATCATTAAATTAATTTTTAAAATATTATCAAACACGTAAAAGCTATAGTCACAGCTAAAAATCACAACCAAAGGTGATTTCTAGAATGAATCTAAATTAATTTCAAAATCTCAAAGTCAAACTAGCTATTTATATCGAATGTGAATTGAAACTGGTTCAGGTTTCGATTTATAAATCTCTTACATGTAATGTTGTCCAAATAAAAAGCATAATCGGGAGTTCAATTTCAATGTTAAGGTCTCATTTTAACTAGATTTTTTTTTTTAAAAAAAAGATAGATTTTGAGAGAGAAAAAGAAGATGGACTTTTGAAAGGGAATAGCAGATAACGATTGAAGAGAGAGAAAGAATTCCTTGTATAGGAAACTAAACTCAAACTATTTATATCGAATGTGAATTGAAACTTATACAAGTTCTGATTTACAAATATGTAATGTTGTCCAAAAGCATAATCTTCATATTGGAAAGCATGTCTAATTTGAAAATAATAGATGAAGGGGCGTGGAGGATAGCAGTAGCAATTGTTTTTTAAAGTGTTTTTCTGTTATAAAATATATTAAAATTATATTTTTATTTTATTTTTAAAATTTATTTTGAACACCAACATATTAAAACGATACAAAAATACAAAAAATTTAATTTTAAGCAAAGAAAAAATCGAATTTTAACCAATATCCGGGACATACTCTCAAATGAGGGTTGAGAGTGTGTTTGTTTTCGCGTTTAAAAAGTGTTTTTAAAAATTTTTGATTTTTTTTTGTTTTAAAATATTTTTTAATAATTTTAATAGGCTGATATTAAAATTAAATTTTAAAAAATAAAAAAATATATTAATTTATATATTTATAAATAAATAAATAAATATTTTAAAAAATAATCACATAAGACTAATCTCAAACAACTCAGTGACTCACTACTGGGACTCGTAAATCCACTCAAGGCCTTGAATTTAAAACTCTATCAATTCTCTGCAACCTTGTAAGAAAACTCCTCTTTTTTCTTCTTTGTGGAGAATGATAAAGAAATACTTTTACCCAGGATTTGATCCACGTGCTCTCTTAATTTATTTTTTACTAAGCATGTACTATTTATGTTATTTTATAAAGTTAATTATTAGTTAATACATCTTAATGATATTTTTTTTTATCAGAGTACCAATATGAATGCGCGACACTTATTTTATTGTAGAACCATAATAACTTGTTTTTTAAATTTTTTTCATGTGAAATGAAAATTAAATAAATAAAAGAAAGTAAATTAACTAAGAAAAATAACCAGACCAGCCTAATTAATTAAAATAAATAAATTTGACAGGTTTATTTTCTATTTTTCTATTTCTTTAATAGTCTAATATAAGGATGTGTCAAGTAGGCGTAAGAACCAATGACATTCAGATAAAAGGATTTCTGGAGAACAAAATGAACAGTAGCTAAGAGTAAATGACTGAAATTACACATAAACGCCACTGCCATGAAATGTGGAGAATTGAGAAGAGAGACAGAGACAAGTGTCTCAGATCTGTGACTCTATTAATGTGGTTTCTGCCAACTTTTTTTATTTCTCAGACTGCCCATGTGCACTTATCTCACTCACTTTTGTCCTCATCTCGTTATAAATATAAGCATTTCCTAACCCTTCTTCTCTCCCACATCAAAGACACTTCATCTCTCTCTGCCACTGCACAAAGCCTGGCTAGTTTGTGTTCGTTTGTTCTCTGAAAATGGCTGTTGGGTTTTCGCTTATGCTTGCATTGTTCTTGCTCTTCATTGGCTCTGCCTCAGCTGCTACTTACATGGAAGGTAATGCTAGCTAAGTACTAATTTCTATGTTTAATGTTTTGACCCCATTTAACTGGCTTAGACAAGGAAGATTTAGCATAATAGTGTCATAGTGTGTTCATTGAGTTGGGGTTTTTTGTGTTTTTGTTCTCTCTTTTGGCATATATACGTGCTTATAGTGCAAAATTTTTCTTGTTTGCTGGGCTTTTGGCAGTTAATGTCTCGTTTGATTTTTTAGTCTACAAGGTTGAATCTTTATGCTTCATACTTATAAAACCCTCTTTCAGGGCTTCGCTGTAAGATTTAGTGATGGATTTTCTCTTCTCCTTTTCACCTTTACTTGCTATTTACAGTTTCACATCCATTTTCAAAGATTTCCCAAAAGAGAAAGTTAGGTTACTCTTAGATTTAGAGTGGCCATCAAAGAAAGAGGGATGCAGATTTGGTTCTCTACTTTCTTTAGCACATTTCTTTGCTGACTACTAATTTCACTTTCTCATTTTGACTTGGTCTGCTCTCTGTCTCCAGGCTTTCTCAAAAATGGCAACTTTGAAGAGAAACCAAAACCTGGTGCCATCAGAAAAACAGTCCTTAAAGGAAAAAATGCACTCCCCAGCTGGGAAATCAATGGCTTCGTCGAATACATCTCTGCTGGGCCACAAGCCGGTGGCATGTACTTTAATGTGGCTCATGGTGTCCATGCGGTAAGGCTAGGCAATGAGGCCTCAATTTCTCAAACAATAACGATAAAAGCAGGCTCTCTTTATGCCCTAACTTTTGGTGCTTCAAGAACTTGTGCTCAAGACGAGGTGTTGAGAGTCTCAGTTGGTCCTGTGTTTGGGGACCTGCCTTTGCAGACTCTGTATAGTAGTAATGGTGGAGACACTTATGCTTGGGGATTTAGACTCAATGCCACTGTTGTTAAAGTGACATTTCACAATACCGGGGTCCAAGAGGACCCTGCGTGTGGACCACTCATTGATGCAGTTGCTATCAAGGAGCTCTTTCCACCAATGCCCACGAGAGGTAATGATAACTAACTCTATTATTGTGATGTTCTGTCTTTGGTATGGAGAATTTGTGGGGCTTGTTTTAGCTGTATTTTTGTGATTTCTTGTCTGATTTTGTTTTGCCAGATTATTTTCTGTATTACTTGTTTTTGTGGGATTGTATGTCGAGGCTGTTGCATATGTAGAGACTATTTTTCATTGGCTTGGATCTTCAACTTTCAACGCCTTTACATTTGATGCTCTAGCCTCAGACATTGTTTGTAGATCTATCCAAGATTGCGCTTTAGTTAGTTGCTTGGTTTATCTGGTTGGCTTTAGCCCACAATTTTTGGTTTCTATTGCATATATGATATTGAAGATGGTAATTTGATTTTAGATACCATCACTTTGTCAATCTTGTCAAACATAGGATACACTTGACTCGAGATGCAGTCTTGTTTATCCATCTGAAGTTCCAAACTCCTGCCTATTCTCTTTGAATGGTTGCGATAGAAGTGATAAATGTATCTGTGATGGTGATAGTTAAGTTGCTGCCGTGGTTAAGTAATTTTGAAGTTAAATGCTAAAACATGTAAAATTTTCAAATTTGATTTCTATTTTCTTTCACAAGAGTTTGATGATAGGTTCTCTGATCTGTTGATGGTTGTAAATGATGTCTTGTAGATAACCTTGTAAGGAATCATGGCTTTGAGGAGGGTCCTCATCAGTTAGTAAACACCTCCAATGGCATCCTCCTTCCTCCAAGACAAGAAGATCTCACATCTCCACTCCCTGGCTGGATTATTGAATCACTTAAAGCTGTGAAGTTCATTGACAAAAGGCACTTCAATGTTCCCTTTGGACTTGCTGCTGTTGAGCTTGTTGCAGGAAGAGAAAGTGCAATTGCCCAAATCCTCAGAACAACTCCCAACAAAGTCTACAGTCTCGCATTCACAATCGGAGACGCGAGGAATGGTTGCCATGGATCCATGATGGTTGAGGCATTCGCTGCTGGTGATACATTTAAGGTTCCATTCGAATCCAAAGGAAAGGGTGAATCCAAGAGCGCAAGTTTCAAGTTCAAAGCCATTTCAGCTAGGACAAGAATTACATTTTACAGTTCATACTACCATACTAGGATTGATGACTACGGATCCCTTTGTGGTCCTACACTTGATGAAGTTAGGGTATCCCCTATTGCTTAGGTGCTAGTTCTACCTTGGTGCTTCCATCATTAGAAAACTACATGTTCCTGGTTTTTATATATAGGGATCCTGCAACAGTTATCATCCGTCGAGGCACATGCTCTACTTTTGTATCTATCTAGGCCATGTGGTCTTTGTTGTTGTATGATGTCGCCTTCACGTGGTGTCAGAAGAAAGAGCCTTATGGATAAGATGATAGTAGAAACTATGTAATTTACTATTTCTAGGATGTTGTGTAATGGCAACAGCTTTATTTACTCAAGTGCGTATGATCGAAAATTCAAAATTTCAAACCAAAGTTGAAAAAAGACCTGGCAACCTGGGCTATAACCAGTTGACCGGTCCATCTATATGGTTGATAACATCAATTCAAAATCCCCGTATGTTTTTTTATACATATATATATAAAAAGAGAGTAAAGATGTTCTAATTCCACCCGAATGCCAAAAGCTGATAAAAGAAACCTGGTGTCTAGAGTTCCAAAATAAAAATAATCATCATGGTTAATTACATCTACGTGTTCGATGAATCAACTTCACGACGGACCAATGTGATTGAAGGAAAATTTGGTTTATTGGCTCGTCGTCACATGTGAAATCCAGCAGCATCTCTGAATTCGTTTGTTACATTTAGCTTTCATCCTTAACCCTGTTATCCATAACAAATCTTTAACCAAAAAAAAGGAAAACTCGAGGAAAATGTGTTTTATTACATCATCCCAACAGCATCGGAAGTAATTTTCATGTAAGAACATTATTATTTATCATATCACTAACGTCAAAATATATTTCTGTTACAGAAGAATATTGTACATAAGAATACAACTGATTTGGTGTTGTTGCCCCCTATCCAAAAAATTTTAGGGCATCGTTGCCATGATAAGCTTCAATAGGAAAATTACAGAAGGAACTCTGCTTCGTATGATGATTATGCTGATGTGGCCAAGGCCCACTTATGAAATGCAAGACACAACTGTCTTCACTGACTTGCATCCGAAGTGCCCACAAGACACTTCTCTAGCAAGAATTCAGCATTCACCCAGGCATGGTAATTGTCTGAAATAATCTGGGCAGAGAAGCTCGACAGTCTTAAGGGGAAAAAAAGCCTGTGTCATGCGTCTTGAAGGACAGCTTCTTAATTAAGATGAACTGATAGACTTCCCCATGGATCGAGCTTGACCATGGTTAGTAAGTTCGATGGTGAGCAGAATATAACTCGTTTTTGGGGCATCGAGTATAAATATAGCTTCAAAGAAAAAATAAAACCACAAAAATCTTAACAATTTCAAATTGGGTTGAAATGAATTCATCTTTCAAGCTTGCTCATTTTTGCACAGCATGAAAAAAAGTTGATGTTTCACATGGGATGATTATCCGGTCCAAGCTGATCTTCAGCTACAACCTCCAAAATTCACCAAGAAAAAGAAAATCCAGAAAAGGATACTGAATAAAGATGTACAGTCTTTTCCTAAATTTGCTGAACTATACCAGTTCAGCAAATTGGCATCAATAAAAACATATTCAATCATGAATAAATGTTTGCAAGGCTAGTGTGGAATCTTCTTAAGATCACACTTGCTTGCATCATAAAGAGAATCTCACGGTGTGAGCATGCTTCTCAATCGATGTTTACACAATGAGCGATGACAACATGATGAATCTTAACCAATCCTTCGAGGAAAACTCAATACGTCAAGGCTTTAAAGATGGAAAATAAAGATGATGTAAGACAACATAGTAAAATGGCGGAAAATAAAGATGATGTAAGACAACATAGTAAAATGGCAACTATTTGCCACATACTGGTAAGAATGCTACAATAAACATTAAGGATACAGAAAAAACAAAAGTAAAGAAACATGACAGCAAATTTGCAATTCTATACCTGCAAGATCATGGTGTTTTTGAGTAAGTTTAAGCCAATCCATTTGGCTATAACCTTTCTCAAACGGAACCTTAGCCTGTGCTCGAGCCACTGGCTTGCTAGCAGAAACTTTTCTTCTTCGGATTTAGTAGTCGAAGTTCCAGCATTTCCAGATGGGATTTGTCTAGACTGTCCTCGATCTGGCACATCAAATAATATTGAACAACGAAGAACCAACAGTTTTCTCATTCTTGGAATCAGCATCATTAGGCAAATTATCTCTCCACACAATACCACCGCCGCCATGATTACTATTAGTGCCATTTGAAAACCCATCTTTGATACTTATACCTCCAATATCCAATGCAAGATTCTTCGCCTCTAGTCCATTTTTTATCAACAGGTAATCCCGCCTAAATTCTTCAACAAATATTTTAATCTCAGAAACACTCCAGTAATTAAAATTATTTCAAGAAAGTGAAATTAATTATTCGAATAAGTAATTAAATGAATGCAGTGTAAATACCTGGCAAAAAGTGAAATCATCGTAACTGTCCATTTCACGCTAAATTTAATTAAAAAGAAATTAGCTCCAGCAAGATTTCCTGGCAATTCGTGCAATAATTGTCAGCAACAATTATTTGATCGCTTATAGATATAAATAAGTAATAATTAACTGATTTAACTGAATTGGAAGCCTTTTTTAATTGTTTAGATATATCTGAATAGCAGCAAATGCATGAGGGGAAATTAACAATGTCGAATATTTTATCAGGAACAAGATAGAATACTTGCAACAGAAAAGGATCCTGGTCAAGTTCTTGAAGTTGCTGGTGTAAAACTCTGCGTTTTTAATGTAGAGATGGCTTTTGAGAAGATCAATTGGCTCCTTTTTTCTGTGTTTTCTGCAGGGAAAAGGGTTTATTCGTTTTTTTTTTTTTCTCAGTTTTGGTTTTGCGGTTCTGTTTTTCACTCAAGCGGCCGGTTAAACCCTGCCACGTAGTTTTTTAAATTGGTTTTTAGTAATTTCCTTTTTTCTCTTGCGTTTATTGAGGTTTCGCACGGACGAATTAAATGGTAGGGGTGTTGAAAAAAATCCTTTCCTCTCTAATATTTATATTATTTAAGCCGATTGAATTTATCAAAATATTATATTGATATTATAAATAAAAAAAATAAATATCATAGATTAAATGAAAGGTCAAAATTCCAGACTCAATTTATATACTATATATATTTTTAATCTTTATGGATTGAATATTTATTTTTATTTATTTAAAAATATTTCTACCATAAAATTATTATTAGTGATCTTCTCATTAAATCTACTTAACATTAAAAAAAAAATATTGTTTTTTTTTGTTGGAGTGGAGAAGGAGATAACTATAATTTAATATCGGTGCAATGTATAAAAATTAGATTTGATATTGAGATTTATAATATCTAGAGTTTATGTCGTAAGTTCGCTTCTAAATTTAAACCCATAACAATTATAAATCTAACCTGTTAATACATGTAATATTTACAGAAAAAAATTAATCTAGCCCGATATATCTACTCTGTTTTGTTAAAAAAAATTAAAAAATTAGATTTATAATTTATAAAATATTAAAAATTAAGTTAGATATAATTACTCAAACTTAACCAAAGTATATTTATTAACACGGTATTAAATTAAACGGTTAGAGGATTGACTAAATTTTAGTTTGTGCTGCATTTAAATTAAAACGTAGCTCATTTATTCAAAGTTGATACTGTTATCAAGGAACGACTTCTTTTTTTTGGTAGAAGTAATAAACACGAAATTAAAATAATTCACAAGTAGTCATCTAATTTTTTTGCAAGGTAGTTAAACTATTTTCTTTATATCAATTAGTAAATATTAACGATGACAGCATTGATGCAGTCACAAGTTCTACTACAATTACAAGTTTTCGTTGTAAAATGACGAGTGTATTTAAAAATAGCTCGGTGGGAAGTAGATTTACTTCTAATTTTACGTTCTCCAGGTTTGTTTTCATATATATATATATATATATATATATATATATATTAAAAAATATATTTCAAATATTTAATGTTCAAGCCAACTCCAAATAAAGGGTTACTAAAGTGGCTATATTTTTTCATTATTGTATTTTTAAATCGAGAGTGGGCTGAATTCTAAAACATACTAAATAATATATTTGTTTTTAACTTAAAAATATATATTTTAAATATTTTTAATTCATGAACATGAAATTTATGGTTATTTACAAAACACAATTAATAATAAATCTTCGTCGATTAGGAAAATATTATAACGCTCCATGCAGGGGGGCACCGTTGCTGCATATTATGAGTTCATGACGACCTGGATTCGGACCGGTTGACCATGGAACTGCTGGACCCAAACTTCAACAAGACGTGGTCCACTTATAAAACTACGAGCCGAAGCCCGGACAAAGCTTGCTTCGTTTCTGGGCCAGATCACAGATAAAAAAAGAATTTTAGAAGTGAATATTTTTTATTTTAAAATATATTAAAATAATTTTTTTTTTTTAAAAATTATTTTTAACATTAACATCTCAAAATGATATGAAAACATAAAAAATATATTAATTTAAAGCAAAAAAAATAAAAAAATTTAAATTTTTTAAAAACGCTTCCAGAACACAATGCCAAACACTGCCAAAGTACTGCTCCGCACTAGAGTTGCATGGCTCGCCATGAATTTATGATATATTTTTATTTTTTAAGTTGGAGTTTAATATTTTTAAAATTATTTTTTATTTAAAATATTTAAAATTTTATTTAATTTTTTTTAAAAAAAAACACGACCATGCTGCATAAATAATAAACAGCTCTTAAATGGTATTTAGAAATATAATAATGGTTATTTTTTAAAGTGTGTTTTACTTGAAAATATATAAAAATAATTTTTATTATTTTTTAAAAAATATTTTTAATATTAATATATAAAAAAGATAAAAAAAAATTAAAAAATTAATTTTAAACAAAAATAAAATAAAATTTACTGAATTCCCGTTTAAAATGCAATATCAACAGGGCCTTCCTCTGGTGTGGGAACCAGATTCCAGTCACTCACTGAACTGGCATCACTACAGGGGGATGACTCCTCTGACACAGATCCTATGAACGTGCAATGGCACACGTGCCGATCACGTGAGCATTGACGTGGAGTCTTCTCGGCGTCAACGAAAAAGACAAATTTATCGCGCTGTCTTTCTTGGAATCTCTTTCAGCTTTTTGCTTCCTCACAGACTTGCGTTTTCTCACTCCTCACGGCTCTGACATGTTCCATCCAATAGCCGTTTTGTTTTGTTTTTTTTTTTTTTTGTATATATATAATTCCCGTAGACAAAACAATATTGTTTTATTAGAGGAAATTTTGTTTTTTGTTTTTTGTTTTTTTTTTTTGCCTATAATTTCATTCCGTATTATTTGTGTGGTTACATCAATAATCAGTGAAAGTTTTTTAGATATATATTTAAGGATGTAAAAAAAATATCTATCTCGACATTCTAAATTTTATACGCTTAATGATAAAACCTCGAATATGTACTGGTTAAAAAATAATAATAATAATGCTAAGTATGCTTATAATTCTTTACTGCATGGTGTGTGGCATATATGAATTAAGTTTAATTATGGTAAAATCACAGATCTTCAATCTCTATTATGATTTTATTAAATACATGAATTATTTATAAGAATTCACATTTTGAAAATATTCATACTTTTTAAAATATTTTTTTGTTTGAAAATATATTAAAATAATTTTTTAAAATTTTCTATATTAATATATTAAAATCATAAAAAATATTAATTTAATATTTTTTTAAAAAAAAACACCTTAAAAGGAAGTAGAGACCATTCCAAACATCCATTTTCAATTGTTAGCCAGTTTTGGTCAAAACGGTTTGCATTTCCAAGAATAATTTGTCATGTATATCCTTTCTCAAATTTAAAAGGTATTTGAGACTGTATTTGTGATTATTTTTTTAATTATTTTTTGAAAATTTATTAATTATTTTTTAAAATATTTTTAATATTAATATATTAAAATGATGTAAAAATATATAAATAAAATTTAAATAAAAAATTAATTTTTTGATGAAACAATGTAATTTCAGAAGTCACCTTCTCAACATCTTTTTCTTTTTTCTTTTTAATATCTCCTTTTTCTGTATAGGTATAAAAAAGGCCCCTTTAGCAAAACCAACTTTCCTATTTCATCTCCCAATCATAGCGGCCACAATCAACGTTCGATCTAACCTTTAGCTTTAGATTCACACTCCCCCTCTCTCACTCACACACATTTTGCATTTCCATCCGAAAACTAGGATCCAATCCGTTTCCACTGATTTATTATTTTGCTTTGTTTTGGATCTCTGTATTGTTGGATTCAAGAGAAATGTCGAAAGCTGGTGCATTGGATCTCGCTACTGGTCTTGGCGGAAAGATCGATAAAAGTGATGTTCTCTCTGCTGTCGAGAAGTATTCTTCTTCCTTCTCTATTCATGCTTGATTTGATCTTTCTCTTTCTTATTTATATTGTTTTGTTTTAAATTCTGCCTATTTAGCTTGATCATTACACCTTTCTCCTAGCCTGTACTGACCAAGATTTGATGACACCATTAACCACAGAGCTTCAGCCTGGTTTGATAAGAACAATGGTTGTGCATGTTCCCACTTTCTTGAATCTGACATGTAAATCATTTATTTTTCTGAGTTCAGAAATCATAACAAGTAGAAGGTGATTGTACCAATTTTATTCTATTCTTTTTTTTGTTTCGAAAACGAAAATGATTAGATTAGATATGCCTGCTTTAATTTGAGTTCGGGGAAATTACAAAGAAAACAGATAAAAGAGTAACATGGGTTGGCTAGCATGTGAACTTGGAACTGAATGTTGGCTTCCATATGATTTGTCTTTTTCCATGGCTGTACCACTACGGGTGTGTTTAGCAGTGGTGGATGTTTGGGATTAAGGTGGCTTTTGCTTTTTTCCCCAGCCATAGTGTTTGGTTATCAAATAAAAGTGTGGTTTAATTTGTGGAGCCTGCCATAAATGAGGTCTAACCTCGGTTATGGTAAAGCATTGCTTTCTTGAACCGCAATTCTGCTTTTATTATCTTCTTCCCGCTTTTCTTACCATTGAAAAATCGATGGACCATTTTAACCTTTGCAATTCAAACACTCCAGCGTGTACTTGGAGAAACAAAAGTTTGGTTTTACCTATAATAAACACTCCATCAGATTTACACAAATCATCCCTATAAGGTTTGGAGGGTTTTCATAGATGGATCTACATGGGTCCTTGATGCCAGCACAAACAGCAAGAGACACATTTTTTATGTTTTGATAATCTCACGCTTTTTATTTAATTTGAAGTTATGAATTCACTACTCGTTCTTTAGTCATTTTACCTTTTAAAACAGTTTTTAACAACAGTTTTAACCGAACACATATTTTTATGAGAACCCAAACCAAACAATCACCCTTTCAATCATGACTATATATCAGGTTTCCCTTGCATCTCTAGTGTGTTACAGGCTGTTTAGAAATCAGGTTTTTGTTTGCTTGTAATGTTTTTTTAGGTTGAATAGTGAATTATATCTGTTGTACATGGAAATTGGATCACAAAAGAACCACACGAATATTCCTAGATTGTTCAGGGGATTGATGGAGCCTGCTTTCTAGGGAAATTCTCAGAAAGGACCTGAAGGATTAAGGAAAAATGAAAAATCCCAGGAGTCACTCTTTTGTGCAAAAGATAGAATTTTATTTTTGCATGCAAGTGATTTTTTATTAATTATTTTTCTTGAGCTACTATAGAAGGCATTGTTATTGATGGTAAAGACTCAGGGTGTTTGGGATTATGGTGCAGGGAAAATAGCTTTTTGCTTGAAAATGCATCAAAATGAATTTTTTTCAGATTTGTTTTTTAATTTTTGACATCAACGCTTTAAAACCATCAGAAAACACTAAAAAAGAATCAATTTAATGCTTTTTCAAGCCTAAAGCACTTCTGGAAAGCACCTAAAAACAGAAGCAAAAGCTGCAGTCTAAAGTTTGAGTTTGGTGCTGGTGTAATCAATCGAAACTTCCTGGAAATTCTTATGCGGCATGTGTGAGCTTTTAGGTTTTCAAACCTTAAATTTTCTTGAATCTTATTGAAATTCTTTTATGAAAATCTTATATTGACAATCCAGGTATGAGAAGTATCATGTCTGTTATGGAGGTGATGAGGAAGAGAGAAAAGCCAACTACTCTGACATGGTAAGAGAAGGTCAAGTCAACTATCCTCTTAAGATTGAACTTCATGTATTTCCTGCAGATAAGCTGTTCCTTTCAGTTTCCTTCTCTTTATATTTAGCTTTGGAAAACTTTTAGCTTCTCCTTGTGTATTTATAGTCTCAGAGGGATGTATAATTGAACTTTTTTATTTTCCTTTTCAATACATTTTCATTGGTCTCTAAATTAAGTGCTAATTGATTTTGCATAATGCTCGAAACTTTTTATTGATATATTCCTTGTGTCATAAAAACATTCATATGATACTGCATGCAGTGTCCATTTCATAGCTCATAATATGTCTGAGAAGCTAAGTTTCTTGTTATCCCTTTTATGAGTTACTAAATATAAATTGGTTTACTTGAAACCAAACAGTTAAATTTTAAATAGAACCCTGATCCATGCAAAAACCTCTTGAAACAATATTTTGGAAACTTCCATGGAAGTTTTCCCTTGCAACTTCTATCAAGACAAGGATGAATAATGTTCTTTTATCATCAAGTTTATTAGCCATAAAGTTTAGATTATCCTAAATCAAATCAGTCAGCTAGATATGCAACATGTATCTTGGTGCTATTAATCTTCTGTAATGTTTCTATTTGAGTGTGAAGAATTGAAATATTTTGTTGAAATAAGAATAACCTGTTTATTTTCTTTTGGATGCGAACTTATTGCTGCTCCAAACAGTGATATTTAACCTATACCTATTAACTCATCACATTTAAACTACAGGTTAATAAATATTATGATCTTGTTACCAGCTTTTATGAGTTTGGCTGGGGGGAGTCTTTCCATTTTGCTCCTAGGTACCCTTTTTGTGTCTTCTACATTTTATATTAAGGTTTTGCACGCATATTTTAAGGCTGATCACAACTGCTATTTATAAGTCTGATTGCAAGTAAAATATTTCTTGTTTCAGATTCAAAGGGGAGTCTCTTCGCGAGAGCATCAAGCGACATGAACACTTTCTCGCTTTACAACTTGGCCTGAAACCTGGACAGAAGGTTTAGCCTCTTCTACAGAATATTGTCAAACCAAGTGGAGATCTACTTCATTTAATGACCTTGATGCATTAACTTGACCTCTTTTTGTTAAAATAGGTGTTGGATGTAGGATGTGGAATTGGCGGGCCTTTAAGAGAAATTGCTCGATTCAGGTGAGTGGCAAAAATTTCCTTTCCCTGATAATGCCAGTAAAAAAGAAGGGTTCAAATTTAAGTTATGCTAACTGCATACTGACTTTATTCGTAGGTTTGTCATGTGCATCATCTTGGATTTTGTTTTGTAGTTTTTGCTGAATCCCTATATGGTGTTAGGTTCTTAAATGCTGCCTTTTATGGTAGTAGTTTAAAAAATGCAAGGATGATAAATGGCTGCTATCACCATCTGGCTTCATATTTCACTTGATGTAAACTATCTTACCGGGAAGCAGAGCAACTAATAATTGTTCGACAGGCATCCTACTCTGCTTCTTGTTATGACATAATCGCGGTAGTGATTTGGTGGTCTTTTCAAATCTTAATGGGAAGCGGTAGAACCAATTGTTGGACTGGTATCCTACTTTGCCCTGTTGCTGTAAACAATGTTTGTAGTCCTTTGGTAGTATTTGCAACATGGATCGTGAAAATGCTGGGCCTTATCTGGAAGTAGCTCAAGTATTAATTGTTGGATGAAATCTTACTGTTCTTCATGTTGACAAATAAGTTCACTTTCTTTGCATTGAATTCCTGTCCATGAGAGTGCTTTAGGCTTATCATAATTATTATGGTGATGTGCTGCAGCTCAACATCAGTAACAGGGTTGAACAACAATGAGTATCAGATATCAAGGGGAAAGGTGCATGCCTATCCTTTTCATATATGTCAGTTAAAAGAGTTGTGTTCTTGCATTTGGTGGATTATCTGAAATTGATCGACTTTATTTGATTTCCATACTTTTCACTTTTAATTTGTTTGCCATGATGGTTTCAAAATGGCATTGAAGCTCACTGCCTATATTACTTTGCAGGAACTAAATCGCACTGCAGGAGTTGACAGGACCTGTGATTTTGTGAAGGTTGGTTCTGTTCTTGGTGTAAATTCAAGTTCTTGTTGAGTTCCTATCTATTAAGCACTTTTGTTTTGTTCCATCTTTATTCTTTTGCTAATTTGGTGTACCTGGTTTAAAATTTTAACATATATGCATGCCATGCACGAGTTCTAGGATATGATTTTTATATTTGCAGTGACCTGTAATTTTAGTTGTTTCTTGATTATACAGGGTGATTTCATGAAAATGCCATTCCCTGATAACATTTATGATGCTGTATATGCAATTGAAGCTACCTGCCATGCACCAGATGCAGTATGTTCCTAGAAAAACTCTCTCAATTTATATTTCCTGGTATCTTTGTGTCACATATATATATGTAGACAAGTATTTATGTACGTAAATAGGTATCTCTCTCTCTCTCTGACCTTTGTAACATTCTGTATTTTCTGAACAGTATGGATGCTACAGTGAGATTTACAGGGTATTGAAGCCAGGACAATGTTTTGCTGCATATGAGTGGTGCATGACTGATTCTTTCGATCCACATAACCAAGAACATCAAAAAATTAAGGTTAGATATTTTAGCTGTCTAAAAAGGCCTCCTGTTTTCTATTAGTGATTTCAATCTTCATGGCCGTGAATTTAACATATTTTAATCTGCGCAGGCAGAAATAGAGATTGGTGATGGCCTTCCAGACATCAGGTTGACTGGACAATGCATTGATGCTCTAACGAAAGCTGGTTTTGAGGTCAGTAAAGAATCTGTCTCCTTTTCATAGTTGATATCTGAAACATTTGATCGTGATAATGGTTGTCATTACTCTGTCTGTGAAGGTCATATGGTCAAAAGATCTTGCAGTGGGCTCACCTGTGCCATGGTACTTGCCTTTGGACACAAGTCACTTCTCACTGAGTAGCTTCCGTTTAACAGCTGTTGGGAGATTCTTTACAAAAAATATGGTAAATATCGGTCCAAGCTGTTTGGTTCCTGTACCATTATCACCCTATTATTTGGCACTCCAAAGCGAATGAACTTATATTTCTGATTATTGCAGCCCTCGTGGATGGTTAACTGGTAATTCACCTTGCAGGTCAAAGCCCTGGAATTTGTAGGACTTGCTCCCAAAGGAAGTCAAAGGGTTCAAGATTTTCTTGAGAAGGCTGCAGAGGGATTAGTTGAAGGTGGAAGGTGAGTCTTTCTGTTATCATGTTAGCCTCCTTTGTGGACCCTTATGTTCAGCCCATACAGTGCTTGTGTATTTTTACCTAATTGACCACCTTACGAGACCATTTTGAGCCTCAAGCAGACACCTTTTTTTTCCCCCTCACCCTTGTATGTTGGTCTGGGGCAGCTTATAACAAGCATCTCCTGGCCAACAAATGGCTGGGATGCTTCCACCTTGAATTTTTCTTTTTCCTGACAAAACGTTAGGAATAATTCCTCTTACTAGCTCTATGGTCTTGGATTGCTTATGGGTTACTTATGAGTAGCGTGTGAGCAAAAGAATTCACGGATTTTTAATATACCAGAAAATTTATCTTCAACAATTGTTGAAGTTTATGATCATGAGGTTTTCTAATACTTACGTTACCATAATAATGACGGAATTTTATTATTATGCCTTCCAGGAAGGAGATTTTCACCCCGCTGTTTTTCTTCGTGGCTCGGAAGCCACATTCAGGGAGCCAGTGATCTGGTGCAAACTCTGCTGCTTTAGTTATTTAAATCTTCCTGGGCACCGTGATGGGTAGTGTGTTTCTTAGACTGACTTTTGACAATGCTAGGCCACTACTGTCTTGTGATTATCTCAAAACTCTCCAGTTTTCTGAGTTGATTTGTGTTGTACCTCTTGATATTTGCTCGATAAATTTCATCGGCTTTCTGTCCTCAACCAATCCAACGGGCAAAACTTTACACTAATGTGACATTTTTATTTTTCTGCCACCAACCTTCTGAATTCTGAATTCTGATGGCATAATGCTGCTGGTCCCCGTGGGACTGTTACGTTTTTTTGTTTTTTTCCTCCTGTTCTCTCACTCCACGACATTGAATTTTGGTTCTAGTCAGCCGGTTGATGATATTTTTGGATTGTCAGATACCAGTTTTTCTGCTGGGCTGTCATTTTAGTTGAAGAGATTATGCAAATATTGTGATGGCGATGAAAGATGAAGTATGCTCTAAAAAATTCATGGTGAGCATGACACATCTTAGGGAGCTATTATCATCTTTGAATGGTACCAGGACATTGTTCGTTGTCCGATGCGGATCTGTCTTTTTTAATAAAAAAAATTTAAAAAAATAAAGATATTTTTTTTGATAATATTATTAAATCAAATCAAGTAGTTTAATCTTGAAATCGACTAGCTCGGCTGCTTATCTGACTTGAGTTTCAAATTAAATTGTATAAAAACTTATTCAAAGTGAATTATTTAATTTAATAGGTCTAAAGACAACCTAGATGATCAATAAAAACATGGTATTATTTTATTAAATATATGATAAAAATAAAAATAGACGATCATATAATTGAATTTAATTAGAAAAAAGAAAAAGAAAAGGTACTCCACTAAACCCGCAAATAGAAACAATTAAGATTATCTCGTCAAACTCGCAAACTAAGTTATTGACCTTATAAAGTTTAATAACCTTGTTTTTTTTAAAGCATTTTTTTTAACTAATTTTTTTAAAAAATAAATCATACCACGATGAGATATTTTTTTAATACTGTAATAATCGTATAAAGACAAATTAAAATAAATTATTTACTCTAAATTCTTATAAACATATCATATAAGAATTAAATTAAAAAAAAAAGGAGTAAAAAAACCAACACGAGTAATCCACAATATTATTAGATGAGGAAACAGTATTTTCTCCCCATCTTTTAACTTTATTTATAATAATTATAATTATAATATATTGTTAGTGACCACTGAATTATTTTATGTCGCAATATGCCATATGCAATGGTGTGTTTTATGCGGAAGTTGCCAATTGGCATTGCAGTCATCTAGCGAGCGCAGTTAATTTTGGATTCTCCAGCAAGTTGCCGAAGACGGCATCTTATTATAATTAATTAATTCGACGATTAAAGGCTTAAGAAGAAGATCGTAGGAATATTGTGCTTGGTTTAATTAACACAGGAAGTGTCTCCACGCAAAGCCATCTTCGGATATAGCACCTTTTCTTCTTCTTTTTGCCAGCAATAAGAAGGTTTGTTGATAAATCAGTAATATAAAATGGATTTTGTAAGCTTAAACAATACTCAAGACAAATAAAAAGAGGATCACACTAAAAGAAAAATAAAATAAAGCAGAGCAATTGTATGATTTTTTCTAAAAAAACCCATAAATTAATCTCATAATTAACTAAGGGGTGTTGATAATTCATTTACGTACCTCGTAATTAAGCAATTTTATCCATTAAATCTTTTCCAATTTATGTAGATCTATGAATAAATCCTTAGGGAAAAACTTTAATGACTTTGAAATTAAACCCTACACGAAAGAGAAATTGAAAAAAGTGTTCAAACGAAAACGCAAGTAAAGAACCAATAAGCTGCAACTTGAATTCTGACTTTAGGGTTTAAAATCCAAAGTGATTTCTAAAAATATTTTTTATTTTTAAATATATTAAAATAATTTTTTAATCATAAAAAACACTAAAAATATAAATTTAATATTTTTTCAAAAGAAATATATTTTTTAAATACATCAAAACACATATAGTATGAGTTGCTACCCTCTTATTCATTTTGAATGAACGAATTAACCAGCAACAAAAAAGAAGCGACGCAAGGGAGCAATCAAAGATTCTAGTCATGCGTGGCAGGCAGGCTTGCGAATCTTTGCCAATGTTTGGCAGGTGGGGGAATTAAAGACAACGTGTACTTTTTCGAAACCCGCTCCTAGTTAGGTCAAAAGAAGGCACTATTGCTCTTACAGAATTGCCTTGATGATCACGGAAAGGTAAATAAAAATGTTAATATATATGTGTACCAGAACTCTTTAATTTTAATGACCTATGCATTCTTTTATTATTTCTAATTGGACGATCCCTTAATCCAATTGACCGAGTCTTATAAATGGATTAATTTTTTTGATTTTTACTGGAGATTAGGAATAGATAGATTACTGACCGGATTTATCACCACATTAGCTACTTTAGCGGCTCCGCCAGTTACTCAGGGTTCTCGATTATTTTATTTTTTGATGTTAAGTGTTTAGTTCCAAGAAATATATGAAGAAAAACACCGCTGTCTGTAACTGTCCGTCGAAGAAAATTGATGATCTGTTATATATGATGATGTTACCAGCATCAAGTAAACCCTTCATGCATGTTCAAATTTCATTTTGACATCTCATTGAATTCTGAGAAACGTTTCTGCGATTCTTAAAGAGTTCATCGAGAGCCAATGATAACTTCCACGTACCCACGACGACCTCCCATTTTTAAACCTCCACCTAATGCTGTTACGCTGGCAAAATCTTTTAATAAAACGGTGATGCTCCAGGTCATGACGCATTCTTAATTTGTTAATAAAGACACCACGCTACTCATTTAAGGTTGTCTGTCTGGTTTGCGTTCAGTTTGGTTTTTTCGGGGGGATGGGGGTGTTCATAAATGGAATCAAAAGAAGATCTCAAATATTCCACCAGAAAGGACCCAGATCTTATGAAAAAGACCCCAGCTTGTAGTTTTGTTCAGCCATTTGAGGTACATGTTCTCGTGTAAATTAAAGAGATATCACAGTGTTTCTGGACACCCAACAAGTTGTTGGCCTACTTTTCTCCCCTTAATCACCACCCTTTTTACTAGAACATCATGGATCTTGTCTCTGATAAGCTATAAAAAAAAAAACACCATGGATTTTATTTTTGTTAACGAATAGCCAACCTAAGAGCATCACCACATAGATAAAAATATTAATTCATTAGAAATATAAGTAGGAAAGAATATTCATTATTAAAAGAACAAACACGCTTGAGATTTGAGAATGGAAAATGAAAGCATCTTCTGGGTTCGATAAAATAAAAGATTCAACAGATTTTTTCTGCAGAACATTAACTATCTTCCCTTATCTGTTCGTCGCTGTCAAATAGAATTGAGAATGAGCTCTCTTACGTCCAGTACCCTCGTGACTGCCTCTGGATTGCTGGCGCTGCTAGTGCCGCCGCCGCAGCCGCAGCCGTGTTGGTGGGGATGGGGGTGGTTGTTGTGGTGGTCGTCAGCGTTAGGCGGCGGATGGTAGTACACGCGAGCAGTTTGTGGGCAATGAGAATGAAATCTTGCAGCTATTCGAAACATCTCCATATACTTTCCCCCCATATTCAGATCTTGTATGTGTATATTCCTGAGTCTCTCTCTCGAAAATATTATTTCTTAGCAAAAAAAAACAGAGAGAGAGAGACTAGAAAAGGAAAACGAAGCAGAAGATGAGTTGCTAGAAAACGTCCCAAATGTGAGAACCCATGAAACGGAAGAGATAGGTTTGTGTTTAGGGTAGAAATAAGGCTTGTTGAATATATATATCGGCTGGTTTTTGTCTATGTCTAGCTGGACTTTCCTTTCAAATGTAATATTACAATATATTTGGGCTTCGTTTCCTAATTAATTTCACATCTTTCATATTTATTTTGTTAGGTAAACCGTAAATGTACCTATTTGCATAATGTGCCCTCGCATTCTAGGAAATTCTATTATCGGTAACTTACTTTTCTTCTTAGTCCTTTTTTTATACGTTTCTATCATGGAATAAAATAATTAAAAATGTTACAGGCAAGCACGTTATTTTCGTTGTGGTGATTTTTTGGAATATGAAAAAAAAAAAAAAAAAAACTATCACTGGATGCTGTCCTTGATGTTGCTGTGCGGGTAATAAAATTGTTTAATACACAACTTTATAGTATTTAATATATTTTCAAAATTAATCTATTTTCCTCGTAATTGTTTTGTATATTAATTGCGTTTATTGTTTGTAAATCAACTCATGATAAATGAATAATTACTGTGCATTGTACTAGGATGTTGCTTGATAAATAATAGAGAAGATTGATATATATGGACTCCTTGTTTAAAAAACAATTTATAAAATATAAAAAATAACAATTCATTTGTTACTTGAATTTTTTTCTTAATTTTTATATCCATGTTAATATATGTGAATTTATTTTTGGGTTTTTGTTTTGAAATACCCTTCTTTAATGCATAGTTTGCTTAGTATAAAGTGCATAGCATTTATTTTTTCACGAGTTTGATTTTTGATTCAGTTTTAATTTTTGTAGTTAGTACTATAGTTACAAAATAATTAGTTAAATTATTGAGCAAGAAAATAAGTTATTACAGGACAAAAAAAATATGCAATAGTCTGCAACTCCTTCATGTAATTATAGAAATCACCTTCGAAATTCATATATTTAATCACTATATTTTTAAATATATTTATAGCTTAATTAATCATTAATTGTTGTCTATTTTATTTCTTATTTTAATTTTTTATATTCTAATTTAAAAATATAAAAAAGGTAGATTATGCACTGTCCATGTCATGACCCGGAATTTTGGACAAAATATTATCATTTTTTGTATATATTATGGTGTGATATTTTATGTGTTGGGTTGCGTGATAATTAACCACGAGAATAAGAAGCCGCCAGAAATCTATACTTCAAGGTATGAAAAGGTTTGAACCAATACCTTCACAAGATGGGTTACTCAGTATGTAATTGTTTGGTCTCGTCATAAAATTAAATTTATGTTTGTTGACTTTGTGTAGATTATCATAGTGATTTTTGTTTTAATATTATGTATTAAAATTGTGTTAATTCGGTTAGTATCATGAAATAAAATAAAAGGACTACTAATTAATTACTATAAAATTAAATAATGATTTTTATTTTATTTTAACCATTATCAATTATAATAAGCTCGTTGAGATGTCCCATGTCATGGTAAATATATTGATAAAAAAAACCTGTTTATTATTTTTGTACCATGACAGTTAAATTCATTTATTTTGATAAATTAACTACATGATTAAATTATAATTAACTATTTTTTAAAAGATGAAAAAAAACACGTATATCTATCTTTTTTCTAAAGTGGAGGAGGGGATATTTTTTACTATTGAGCGTTAAATACGATGAGAAATATCCTTTTACGTGACAAAAGATGTTTAATTTTACCTACAGGGGTCAAATTGAAACTCTCTATAGTAGAGGGACTCGATTTACTATATGATTAAATAAGAAATGTGCTTGTCATGCGTAGAGCCACGCTATGTACATAACCAAAACGTGCAAGGATGTTGAGACTTCATACAGTACACGTGTGCACTCTTTATTGATCATTTATATCCTGACGCTTGCAATTTTAATTTTTCCATTTTCTGAAAAAAGAAAAGAAAACGATGGTGATGAATAGAGCAAAGATAAAGGGCTTCGTTGCAATTGCTTTCCATGTTTAAAGGAGGTGGGGAAACCGCGTTATTTCCTTGAATGTTCGCGTACCGTTCGCCGCGTGGTGACCCGTGACTCCGGTTGTTAGGAGGTCAATGGTTGCATCGTCGTTCACTTATGCCCCTGAGTCTTATGCTAATTACAAAATCTATCCATGTTTTGTTCCTCTCCTGGCATGCAAGATTGACGTCACGCGCCAATGACCTTCTGGGTGGTCACCGCCTCATCAAAGTTGGATGGGTGAAAGAAAGATTTGATTGCAAATCAATCCCTTCAATTTGCTTAAAGATATGTTTGTTATTTTTTTTTTCATATCAGTTTATACATTAATTAAAATCAAAGAATTTTAAAGATTTTTAAAAAATATATATATATATTAATCAATTGACTAATTTAGTTGTTCTGGCAATTTAAAGGGTGCGCATACCTATTATCTCAATATAATATATTTATAATAATAAATTATTCTAAAATTCAAACTGAAAATGTTAAAAAAGAACCATCTTTTGACATACAAATCCATACTATTTTTTTTTAAAAAAAAAGCACTGAAAAAAAAAACTAAAATAGTGTGGGGATAAAAAATCTCTCCCGCTCTGTTCACGATTACGAACTCAAAGTGGATTTGCAAACATCCAACCACGTGCATCTCCACGATTAAACACATTTATTTAAAATACGTTATCATTATCCTCCATAATCACGAACCTCAGGCTACCTATTCACACTGAAACTACGAAAATTAATTTTTTATATTTTTAAATTATTTTATGTTAATGTCAAAAATAATTTTTAAAAAATTAAAAAAAATATTTTAATATATTTTCAAATAAATAATAATTTAAACCACACTCATTATTCCACCTTTAAATACCTCCCAACACTCGTCTTTCTCCTTTGTCAACAGCAAGAAAAACGAGAAAAGGTTTGCTTACCAAAAGTAGAGAAAATCCAAGACCACCGCGAC
>Ga0307513_10002289_pt1 | contig 26737 bp, 30 predicted proteins | sample 15_EM_MG_FD_202174 | JGI IMG/M metagenome (GOLD analysis project Ga0307513, IMG submission 202174) | Populus trichocarpa ectomycorrhiza microbial communities from riparian zone in the Pacific Northwest, United States - 15_EM | ecosystem: Host-associated > Plants > Roots > Unclassified | place...
CGACCTCGACGGCTTCCCTGTTATTCAGACGGTGAAGGACGAATCGTAGGAGATGCTGAGGGTCTAGTGGGGTAGCCCACCGTCGAAGTAATTGACCCGAGAAGGAAGCTAGGTCTGAAGCACGATCAACATTTGTGAAAGTAGTTAGGCAGAACACTCACTTTGAAGCCAATCAGCGACGTTCACGCCATCAGACTTCATGTTCGGTATGGGGTCGGAGAAGGCGGCAAGAAGGGTGTACATCAGGACGTCCCAGCCGAGAGACGTGACGAAACGAAGGGAGTCCAATACTGGATCGATGAGATTGCTGTAGGATTTGATCTGGTCCAGGGCGTGGAAGAAGACGATGGCTGGGTTATGATGAATGAGGTTACCGATCGAACGCGACATATAGCTCTCGTTCTTTGTGCTTAACCGCCTGAGTAATGCTCGAATCGACCGGCTGATAGAGGCTTGTTTGATCTTCAATTCGGGTGACCGATTGTAAACGGCTCCGTGCCATTCCCCATATACCATCCATCGAACGTCCACATCGTACGTTCGGAGCGCTTGCCAAACCTCCTGGCACATGATTAGGCCGTCGTTGGTCATAGAAAGGGCCGGAAGGATATGTTTACGGATCATCAACAGCCAGAAATCTCGTTTCTTTTCATCAGGTTCCTGAAGTAATGTTAGTAACGATGTAAAGAGAAATGAGGGTAAGATCGCACCATGTTTCCATCTAGTTGCTGCTTCGCCAGCCTGCAGAGTTTTACAATAACTTGTTGATTCCTGAACGCCTGAACTCCAATGATGGACAGCAGGGGTTCGACAAGAAAGGGGATGTCCTCTGCCGTAGAACAGACCGGAATAAACTTTTGCCACTCTGAATAGAAATACACTTGCTGGACATCGAGTGTCGGAGGTGGTTCGGGAAATGTGAAGGTGACGTGCTTCTTCACAAACCGTGGCTCCTCTTCATCGTGCTGACCTTTACTCGCACTATACGCGAGAAGGGCAACGGAATTGGCAGGAGAAGGGCAGTATTGGCCGTATACTGGGGCCAAAACGTACTCCACGTAGAAGAGGAGAATGTCTGCGATGCGTGGATATTTGCTCAACATCCACGGATATTGTCCGATCGCCTCCATTGCTGGCCGGAGTGCACCGACGGAGAGTAAGGCAATAACGAGGTCGCGGTGACTGTTCAGATCCACTCTGACTTCTTTCTTCTTGGAGGGCTTTGGGGGTGGAGGTGCCGCTGCTTGAGGTCGTGGACGAACTGGACCGAGGGTGTCATCGATAAGTGTGCCAGCGTTTGCAAGAGCATTATTCTTGTCTTGAGATGTAGTTTGAACGGACACAAGGCGCTTCTTGAGGGTTTGTGTGTTCCTCTCGCTGAGGGCATCCATTCCAGCTTTGTCGGGTGTCAGCTGCAAACAGATACAATCAGTGGACATAACAAAGACAGAACCGAGGGGGTACATGAGGAAGGATATCTGTCACCCGGATCATTTCTTCTTTCACAAGCAAGGCGGCCACGAACATGAGAGCGGTCGGTACGGGCTGGTGCTGTTCCTGCGAGGATGTGAATAATATACCGCAGAACTAGGTTGGAACATACCTGATAATATTTAAACTTGAACCCGAGAAGGTTCGCGCAAGTATTCACATCCTCTGGAGCCGAATCGGGTGACACCCCTTCCGCAGCGGCCAGAATCTCGTCGAAAGTCATGTCACAATAACTTTGACGTTTGGGGCCATTCGACTGCCCCGCTCTTCGAGGAAGTGGCTCCCTCTTCCATTGTGAACAGTGTAAGAGTTGGAGGAAGAAAGGCCAATGCGTTATGACGTGTGATGAGAAGGCATCGAGAATGATATCTAGCACGCGGACGGGGTCGAGGTCAAAGTAGCCGATGATTGTGACCAACTTCTGCCAGGCGTGCCAGGCTTGGGTGGCACGTGCTTTGAGGGTCTCGTCAGTGCCAGTTGGGGGTGATTCAGCGCGTATAGGGTCTCTTGCCGGACCCATGGAGTTAGATAACTCGAGTGTGAGCTTCGTGTACCCTTCAGACTGTTCGCGGAGAAGGTTCACTTTCGTTTGTCGATAACTGGAAAAATAACGGGTGGTCAAATTGCATGACCGTGGTCGATTGGATATCTGCTGCATACTGTATCGTGGTCTTCGTCCGGACTTCCTTTTTCGCAGTATTCTGTGGATTGGAGAGCAAACCGATATCGTGCAAAAGACTGTAGTCGGCCGAGGACAGATCCAAGGAGATAAGCACCGTCCTAGGGATTGCTCCGCTCGTCTGTGGACACGTGAGTCCGAGTTCCACAATCAACCAGCAGGAGCTACGTACGACAAGGCTGCGTGTAAACATAGCGAGCGCTACCCTCGGTGTTGATGGAATTTGAGCGGACTTGGGCCCTTTGTCGACTTCCATTGAGTCGTTCTTCTCGCCGCTATTCGTTTTGGTTCCATCAGAGCTGGGTTGAGTAGGCCGGCCCTCATACGCGTCGTCCACAGCAAATACAATGTCCACAACGAGCTGGTGTATCGAATTACGTGTTTCAGCTGGTAGGGGTGCGAGTTGCAGAGTAAATTCGTGATAAAATGTAGCAATATCTGAGGGGCTGGGGCGCCTTGGCCGCGGAATAACGAGAGACTCGATGAGGGTTATTAGAATTAGCCTGAGCTCGGCTTCGAGCGCTGGGTCAAACGCGGTTTGTACGAGACGAGCGAGACTGGAGAGGGATGAGCAAGTTGACCATCGCCGGCGACGCTAAACGAACCATTGAGTTCTTCCGGACTGCCGCCAGTCGTCTAACCATCCAGTAGCTGCAGTATACGTCGGGTGTGGCGGTTTCTTGGCGGTCCTTACGTTCTCCATCCCTTTGGAAGTGTCCAACCCGCGAAACAAAGAACGAGAGGCCAATTTTCAGCCTTCACAAGCGCAGGAACGCAAATCCAGAAAACGAGATAGAAAAGAATACACAGTATCCCGTTTACCCATAACACTCTCAGACCAGCGCTCAAATATTTGGTGGTTGGCTGGGTTCTTCCTCTCCGCCCCAAACACAGCACCGTTAAAGGGTGGATCCTTCGAAACACGTCAAGAGGTGGTCGACGATTATTAAAGGTTAACCGCGCTTCCCATGGTATGAAGCGTGAGTGGTGTGTCTGGTCTACCTTCTGTGCCAACCTGCGCCATTTTGAGTAAATAATCCCTTATCGACTTTACCACCAGCTAGAGGACTCGTACTTCAGTGGGGACCCGGTTGAAAATCAAGGAATGACCCACAAGGTGATCTTCCTGTGAGGATCCACTGTAGACGGCTGAAGCGCCCGTGAGGTTACGTCATCAATCGTGCAACCTTTGGTGACTTACAGACCACAGCGATCGGACAACACGGCGCATTCTGAGGAGAGGCTTTAGAATGTGCCATTGGTTTGAGCAAAGGAGCCTACGCTTAGCCAGATTGGAAAAGCCCCTCCAGCTATCCGATACTCGGGAGGTGGCAGTCCTATCGCTTCAGGCGTTTTGCCTGGCGAAGATGTCAGATGAAAGGTGCTCGCAGGACTTGCGACCACTCACCTGAAGAAAGCATTTCCCTCTCAATATAATAACTTGAATGAGATGTCCTCATCACGACCTTATGGAGTCCCTCTGCTATTGCCCAAGCATCGAGAGACGCTTCACCAAATCCTTCTACCACTGAACATGCGAAGAGTGTATGGCTTGATCGAGTCAGGACACTCCTTATCTCTAAACTTCACCCTTACCCAGCTGCAGTTTTGATAGAAATCACCAGACCCTTGCCCCTCGCTGCTCGACCAGACGCTTTGAAGCGTTTACTACGTGTCCATGAGAAATTTAATAGAAAAGTCGATAGAACGTAACAGTACCGGATGTGTTGTCCAAGTGAATACGCGTCTTCCGACCGGAAACAAGGGAAACGAAGATCTGCATAGGGTGATCAATATCGGACCCACTGTAGGACGAATGCGACGCGCCATATTCCTCAGCGAGCGTAAGAGACGCTAATTCTGCATCCGATGGCATGGTATCAACGACGACTGCGGAGAGGTTGGAGTCAAGTTAAGTTGGTTCATCCGCGTGTCCTGCACGCGTCGGGGATGGGACGCAATCGATAACCTGCCCACGAGGCGAGATACTTCGCATGTCCCTGCTTCTTGGTACCACTCGTTTAACTGACGCAAATGCGCTTGTTGATGTGGTAGAAACCAAGCGCGCATCGAGTGCCAAATATAAAAAGATTTGATCATCTCCACCACCCAACAGGATGTACTTGAGCGTCTGTACACGACCGTTTCATGGGCGCTGAGTACTAATGAAGAATTCCAGACGTATAAAGGTCCTCGCCTCCCCGTGGAGCTTTGGCAAGTCATTACCCGCTTCGCCACTCTCGGAACTTTGAATATCGATCGCGTAGTTGTCGCTACAGATCTCTGGGACCACAACGATGTGTGGGATGTCGACGAGTTCTCCTTTTATGGTCCATGGACCGGTGTGTACCGCGCGCAACAGCGAACGTACAAGGTCAAACGAAACCTATGTCTCGTCCACTCTACCTGGCACGCGTTGGTCCTACCGTACCTCCTCGAGTGTATCGCCATTTTGCACTCAGGTACTCTCCAGTCCGTCCTCAACGTCTTACACCAGAAACCAGAGAGACGGTGGTGGGTCAAGCGGGTTGAATATCAAAGACGCAAGGGCTACTTTAGTTACGAGGAGAACTACGGCTGGGTACATGACGCAAGGTTGCTCAAGGAGCTGCTCTCTATCTGCCCTGACCTCCGAATCGTCGGTGGTTGCCCTCAGGAAGCGTGGAATAAAGACATCCTCCCACACCCCAACCTACATCATTTGACCCACATCCAAATTACTGGATCGAGCTTCTTCGAGCTTGTCAACGACCGTCCAAGCCTCACTGGGCACCTGGAATCATTGCATGTCCAGGCTGGGCGTGATCCAATACCCCCCACCCACACAAGTATCTCTTCAATCGAGTTCCCGAACCTGAAACAGCTCCGAGCGTCTGTTTCCACATTTTTTAGCATCGAATCATACTCTTGCTTCCAAATCTTCCGCCATTTAGTCGCTCCTTCCCTGCTCGCACTCTCACTTCACTACCACGATATTATATGGGACGATGCGTTGCGCATTGTAGAGCATTTTGGGCCTACACTCGAAATCCTTGACATACAAACGGAACGGTTAATGAGCGACCCTGCCCCCGACACTCTTGAACGAATGCTATCATCTTGTCCAAGACTGAGAAAGCTCGTCCTGGATAAACCCAATGATTGGAATTGGACTGGGAAGGTCCCTTTACATCCCGGCATCGAAATGCTTGGCTTCTCCCACTTTACGATACCAGGAATAGCGACTTGGAACCTCCTTCCCGGTATGACGATGACAGTCCCCTTTAAGAGACCCCTGCTCATACACTGTTTCCAGGATACGAGAATATGTTAAAATTCTGCACAAAGGCAGCATTTCCAAGCGCAAAATCATTCCGTGTCATCGCCCCTGGGTTACAGCGTCGACTTCAATCCGGCAAGTGGCCGGAAGCGGTGACCTACTTGCGGAGTCTCGCTCGCGCTTGGGCAGCGGATGGTATCCGTTTCGAAGACTGCACAGGTGCATTACCCTTTCGAGACATTGACCCAGGCAATTTCGATCCAACTGGACCGTCAAGCGACCCATCAGTGGAGATTGCCTTGGGACTTCTACGAGAAGGACGCGGCTACTGAGACTCCAAGTATGCTCCTCCGTCGCTACTCTCCTCCCCATGGTCTACAGAGGCTGATGAGCCCACCCAGGGTTATTACTGGTCCTCTGTTATGCTCAGCCTTAACCGCACAGGACCGGAGTGTGGCGCGCGCATCTTCCCCGTGATTGCCGCACAGTGTCGGGCAGGTGCTATATGGATATATAGATATCCGTAAGCAAGAGTGCGAAATTGTTTCGTCCATTGTCCCCTTATGGAAATCGTTTCGGTCCTATATCCCACATCTTCACAGGCGTGGACAGGTCGCCACCCTGCCGAGTGTGGATTGCGTCAAGTGCAAGTCCTCTGCGCACGTTCAGCTCAGCTCGGGTGATATGTGCTTCACCGCAGATAATCATCGCTTTTTCCTGAGGCGTGAGCCATTGTCAAGACGTCGAAAATTCAATTTGAGGCTGTTTTGGGGATCAGTATCGCGCAGTCAAACCTTCAAGCCAGACAACAACTCCAAGGAGAGGCGGGTTAGGTTGGTGATAATTGATGACCAGTTACTGCCTGAGCACTTGGCAACAATGACTGGATTGGCATAGCACGGCCAAGCCTCGATATTTTTTCGCTTGGGGTATTTCGCTTGTCCGAACAACTCCGTGCTGAAACGCGGTTTGGGATCGCAGGGCGGTCCTTTGGGGATGTTCAAGAAGTGCGACATTCGCTCCTTGATCAATCGGGGGGGTCCAAGAAGTTCAGAGGTGGTGCACTAAGAGTGATGGGCGATTGAATACGCGTCTGCAGCCAGAAGAGAGATAACCTCAGTGGGGCAAGAAGAAACGAAGCGGCTGTCGTAAGTGTATCACGCACAAACAAGGCATATGACCAAGAAGAGATATGTCGGCCCGTTGGAGAATAATAGGGTGCGTACGTCGCGCACAAGCCTCGAGGCCTGCATGGAAAATGCCTTTCCACTGTCGACCTCACTTGGCAAATAGAATTTAAATGTTGGATTGCATCGTACGCACGCTTGAATTTGGCACCGAAGGTTTAAGCCCGAGATAAGCGTCCGATTGGGTAATGTCTGGGGTGAGAGGACGGAGGCTCTCGCGGGTTGTCAAACGGGAGAGCAGGTGCGTTGCAGGCGTGGAAGCCGAAGTGGCGACCGCCGGAAGAGCTGAGGAGGAGATCGACCAGCTGCTGCTGTGGTGCGGGAGACTCTCTCCTCGAGCGACCGACTCGCTAGACAGTGGGGACAAACGGACTATTTTGAGTCACTTACTCGCTCGCTGCAACGGGTGGTACGCGTGATCGGGGGCTGTTCCGCTGATGGACGTGGAGGGTGAGGCGGCTGGGCTGCGTAATAGGGGCAGTATACCCGGATAATGCCTGGCAGTGAGTGAGTCTATGTGAATCTGTGAGTATTGCAATGAACTACTTTGGACTCTCACACGCAGACGTGAAGCTCGAATGACACCGCGAGGGCCATAATGGGCCCATAGAGCATCGGCCAGCATCCCTTCTGCCTCACCTGGAGCATGCTGCATGCTGCAGACCCGAGCTGGCTGCACTCGCGAGTCGCCCGGGCGGCGACTTCCATATAGAGTATTTTGAGCCCCATTAGGGAGGACGAGAGTCGACGGCTCCAACCACCTCTCCCCCTTGACCCCAACACCCGCCTCTCGCTTCATCTTGCCCAGCCACGCTCAGCCGTTGAAAATACCGCAAGCGCTCGTCACACCCGTCATCCATCTGAGTCTTGTCCCCTTCTTCGCCTTCCCGCGCCCTTCGCGCGAGACATGTATTTCAGAAACCGTCCACGAGCACCCCCAGCAGAAAAGCAGCACATTTCAGAAAATCTCGATGCCCAGTCGCGTCCATCGCACAAGTCTCGATATACGATTCCCCGCTCGCCTGTATCTGATGCATGGCGTCGGTCTCGCAGAGCGCACCGCTCCTCTGAACCCCTTCCCGCGGGCTCCCAGAGGCCAGTCACATTCTCCAACATCCTCGCTGCCGCCGTCATCGTCCGCTCGTGCATGGTCGATCTCTTCACCCTCCTCTTCAACCTTCATCCAACCCGTACACTCCTCCTTGTTGTGTTCAATATAGTCAGAGGTACCCTACCTTCCGTCAGAGGATACTCCCAAGCACGAATTCTCGACGAGGTCCGCACCTTCTCACAGATGGGCTGAGTCGTTCTCTGACCAAACAACCCCCAGGCGCAAAATTTGTTTGCATCCGACAGGTAGAAACGCATCCACACAGCATTCTCCGCATACTGACGGTGGCACGACGGGCATCGTTTTCGCCATTCGGGATTCAGATATAATTTTTCACGACTAGGCAGGCTGATACTTACCGACGCGTTCCGTATGTTCGCGGAGACGCTTTTGGATGTCATAGCGTAAGCCGGTTATCCCCGCCCCTCGGCCCTGCACCAACACCGATGCCCCAACTTTTTGACAGGAATCACAATGAAGAAATCGTGCAACGATCGTCGCGTTTCCACGTGGAATACCTCCAAATGCAGACTCGGTTGAGACTGGATCTCCCCGCCTTGGCGAATCCATCCGTCCGGGATGTCCTCTTCGAATCTGACGCATTCGTGCGATCTTTTTCATCAGGAATGGGGAAGTGAGTTTGCAATCATGTGAAAGGCTTCATTAAGGATTCGTGCTGACGGGGCTGTCATGGAAGCTTTCTTCTATTGTCCCCCTTCGAGATGATCCGCATTTTCACCACAATCTCCGAAATTCTCTCTCAAGCGTTTGTCCTATGGTCAATGTCCCTGTCCTCGGCCCGGGCTTTTCATACGTCGCAGCATTGGGCGGAACTCTTAATCCTCGGCCTCGCTGTCTTTCCGACACTCTTCTCTTTTTTCAACTCTTGCTTCGGGTTCCCTCTTGGCGACCGGTGGTCTCAGTCGCTTCAAGATTCGGAGGATGCCAGACTAGAAGAGCGGCACGAACGTATGCGAGGCCTCGCATACAGTGATAGTTTCAAACCAGAGGTTTTGCTATTTGGACTCCGAACTTGGATCCTTGAATCGTGGGCGGGTGCAAAGAGAAGCCTCATGATACGCCCGGTGTCGTTGGGAGAATCAACCGGCACTGCGGCCCGGACATTTGCCCGAACAAGCACTATTGAATTCTTCTCCTTAATACAAACGGCAAGTAATACGACTTGCCGTTCCACCTTGTACTCAACTCTTCCTCATGTAGCTGCCCCTTGCCCTTCAATTCTCCTCTGCCTCCCTTGGCTCGGTGACTCTATATAGGACTACAGCAGAGATGCTTGTGCAAACGGTCTTCACATTGGCAACCTCTCTGAGGCTCTTCTATCAGGGCATCTTTCTCTTAGGTGCTTTCCATGTTGGGCTTTCTCTCAAACCCGCGCTGCGGCCTAATGAAGAGGACAAAGTGGAATACACTGAAACACGAGGTCTCATGAAAGGAATGAAAATAGAAATCAGGTTCGCTCACCGCTTTGCGATCAAGGCAGGAGTCTCACGATCACTTCAGGGATATGTCATTCACGTACCCTGGCAAGACTGAACCAACTTTGTACAATATCAACTTCCGTGTCGAACCGGGAGAAATAATTGCGCTTTGTGGGCTAAACGGGTCGGGCAAGAGCACTTTTGCCCACCTGGTTACTCGGTGTGTGTTCCTGAACATTGTTGGTGTTTCCAATCTGACCTTTTCCTGGAGACTGTATGATTACGACGATGGACAATTTACGATTAACGATGTAGACGTACGAAAGTACGATGCCGAGGATCTCCACAAGCACACGACAGTCGTCTTTCAGAATTTCTCACGCTACAACACAACGCTTAGAGAGAATGTTGGGGTCGGCCAGATCGATCTCCTCGACAAGGATACACGCCTCAGTGACGCCCTTCGTGCGGGTGGGGGTGCAAGACTCTTGAACTTACCCAATGGTTTGGATACAAGCTTAGAATACTCGGGCTTCGACTTCTCGTTTCCTTCACCTTTCCCACCAGACCCTCTTGGGTTCGGTGGCGTAGGATCCACTGCTCCTGACCGATGTGCATTGTCGGGGGGAGAGGTGAGCTATGATCCGTCGGTCCTGTATACAAAAACTGACAACCCACCTATCAGTGGCAACGGGTTGCTATTTCCAGGGCATTCATGCGACCGGATGCAGATCTCTGCGTTTTTGATGAACCGAGCAGTGCTCTGGACGCGGCTGCACAAAATGACCTGTTTGAACGTCTGACCAAGGGCAATCGTGGGCCCACAGGCGAGCGAGGAAGCACTATCATCTTCGTTACCCATCGACTCTCCACTGTGAAGCGAGCACATAAAGTTGCAATGTTCGAGAATGGGGTGAGGGCGTAATTTAGAGTGTCTCAACGCGTAGGTACTGACAGAATTTGTAGACAATTACAGAATTTGGGACCCACGACGAACTCATTGCCAAAGATGGGTCTTACGCCGCGCTTTACAGGGCGTTTATGTCTTCTGACTCACCCTAACTGTCTTGCAAATCGAGTATATACCCTGTTCTCCTGTCACCACTCTGTGCGTACCTCTGTGTCTCGTGGACTTCCTTCGAACAATTTTCTCTCGTCTTATAGTATGTCCTGCAAGCCGCTGCGTGGCAGCCTGTAACGATACATTATCATAGCTACATGTTGATACCCTGATTCGCTCCTGTAGTCTATTCAAGATATTCGAGTGTGTCCGTGTTTACTTTCGACTTCTCTATGTCCTCTCATACCACAAACGAGGCCTGGTCGACGAAATGGACGACACCGTTGGGGTTGAGGACGACGTCGACGGCCTCGTGCGCGTCACTAGACGGGCCCGCCAATACCACTTTATCAACCTCTGGACCGAACGAGCCCACCACAAGGCCAGCGTCCTTGATACTCCAAACTATAGAGGGCACTTTCTGCTGTTCTTATGATAAGTTGTCGAAACAAATCTCCAGAATGAGTGGATCAAACGTACCAACAGCCGTGCATTGACCAGAATGCCGAGCAAGTTATTCGCTTTTGCGAATTCAACAGCGTTTGCGACGCTTAGACATCTTCTATCTGTCAACTGAGTGGTACCAAATGGGTCGTCATGTCCAGTTTGCGGATCTACTCCGCCATGGGTTGCGAAGAAGACTGCATCTGTCGGCGGTCTCGGTGAGCAAACACAAAAGCAAAACAGGGCACCCTCTGCCTACAATTTGGTTGTTTCCAGTTCAGTGCGGTGCAGACGGAGGGCGAGTGCGCCATGAACACGAAACGACGTCGTGAATGTGGCGGGGGCCCCAGAGCTGCGGATGCTTGATAAACCGTTTTGAGGATAGCCTCGACATAGGAGTTGACATTTGCGAAACGTCCCATACAAAGTTCATCCCCTCGGTCAAAGCCTGGATAGGCAACATGCAACATCACACCAATTTCCATTGGGAGCACCTAAAATCATCGGTTTATTGTTTGTAACTACCGAGAAGTCCTATAACATACCTTTAAAAGATGCTCGAGTGTAAGCATGGACGATTGTAATATGGCAGCCCACTCTTGCACTGTTCCAGGGCTGTGCATACTGCCGAGAGTCATTCCTTTTCCAACGGCAATGCCAGAAAATTGTGCTGCAGATACATTGCATACACCCACATCGACTCCGTTGACAGGCAGATGCCACTTGGAGTATACGACAGGCACGAGGTCACGGGTAACCTGCACGACAACATGCAAGTAGTCACCGGAGAGAGACGAAACGGTGACACTGTTGGGATTATTGGCAATTTTGGGTGCATGCGAGGCGGGAGTATGAGTAGATGCGATGGGCCTTGAAACGTTCAACGTCGAACCCAACCCGCCAAGTCCAGAATACTGAGCACTGGACTTCCAGTATGTCTCTACAGTTCCCCCGACTCGTAGTGCTACATCTTGGAAAGGGCTGATGATACAAACCTCGATGGTCAGTCGACCGATTATGTGCAGTCGATGGTCCAACACAGGTAGGTGAATGACCTTGGTATCCTGGATGCCTTGGAAGATGGAAGGGAGAATAGCGGCCCGGCCGATCGTCTTTGAGCCGAAGTTTGGGTAGAAGGAAAACTCGAGCGATAGTTCATCGAGGTTTTGTATCTGAAATGATAGCGTATCTTGGTAATCGGAAAGCGGGATTGTTAGGGTAAAAGGTACAGATGATTTGCCGGGTCGGGAGGACATAACGAGCTTGAGAGAGGGTGGCGCATGGGGGTGTGGACGGCGGAGGTCGGGATCTGTAGTCCAAGGTGTAATCTCTATTGGTGGTTGCGATGGTTTGGCGGCGTATGCGGAGAATGGTTGACCTAATGCGAGCTGAACCAGGTAGCTCTTCTCGAGGTAATTATGGCCATAAATACGGAAAGGCATGATGGGTGGCGGAAGAGATAGGGTGGGAATTGCATCATGTTCCGCGGCATCTGGCCCAAGATCGAAAGGCGACTTGCGACTAACTGAGGTGGGCCCTCTGACCTGCGGCAAGGGTATCCGTCGACGAGGGGACGTGCTAATTGCATCGTAAAGGAGGAATGTGCAAGCTATATGGCCGAACCAAGCAGCGTAGTAGATGGCCAGACGACCCACTTCATCGGTAGCCAGAGGGTTGCAGCCAGCTTGGAGCAATACTTTTACGCAGCCTTCGTGGCCTTTGTTGGCAGCATGGAAAAGTGGCGTCCATTCGCTGTACTTGTCCGGCATGTCCAACGTCTCTCTCGTCTCCACGCAGAGCAGCTTGCATACTTCAACACGACCCTCTTTGGCGGCGAGGTGGAGAGGGTATTCTCCGTTAGTATTCGGCAGATTCTTCGCGCCATACTGAAGGAGGAGAACGGTGACATCAAGGTGTCCAGACTGGCAAGCGAGAGCCAAAGGATTGGCATCACTAAGAGTAGGTTCTAGCCCCACCTTGCCAACTTCGAGCAAGACACGGAGACATTCGAGGCGTCCGTTTACCACGGCATAATAGAGCGAGTTGAAGTTGTCCATATCGACGGACGAAGGGTCAGCGCCAGCAGCTAACAGTCGCGTGCAGATGTCAACATATCCGCCCATTGAAGAGTAATGCAAAGCGGTTCGTCCATACACATCCTTCCGATTCACTTCGACGTTGTGGTCGAGACAGAGGTTAACCATCCGGAGTTCTCCAGCTGCGGCGGCCTCATGCAGACACGTTCGGCCGTTGATATCGTCGACGAACTGAAAGTCACAGACGGAGTTGGGAGAAGTCATGATGAGGTCAGCCAAATCAGGGGGCGCCTCGATAGCTGCTTTCCATGAAATGCGAGTGACATACGTCCTCCCATCAGGTAGTTTGGCGAGTTCCGAACCTTGGATAAGGGCTAGTTGAATTGCATTAGCATCCCGGGCAGCGACCGCCTTTCGGAGATCGGATTCCAAATCGACAAAAGCACGACTTTGGCTTGTACGCTCTCGTACGATCCGCTCGCTAAGCAGGGGGTCTGGGTCGTTAGACTCCTTGATTAGCGAGACGTCCGTCCCCATATTGGAAAGGTTGACGAGACATGCTGCAACTGTATCGGCGAAGTCTGTTATCAGCTGAAGCATATGGTAAGTCTTTAAGCGAGGTGGCCAGTGGAGTGCGTCACCTGTCGATTGAATACGGGCTGTACGTCGACTTGGCGCGCCAGATAAAGCTCCCTTGTCGTCGACTTGGAACGTTTGTCCCACTTTTTGAGAATCTTACGGAAACCGACCGCATTGATTTCAACAAATTGCTGAAGAGTATCTATAAGCCTGGTGGATGAAATCCACATGATAGGCACGGACCTGCAGCTTCAGGAGGTCGTTCTGCAAGAGTCTAAAGCCTTCCTCGACGGCCCGCCACTCCACAAGGTCTTTGGTAGTCGTAGTCTCCTCCTCGAGGTCTGGCTGCATCCGCGTGGCAGCAGAACGCTGTTTTGACACAAGTGTGGCAAGGCGCAATTTGAGCTCGGCTTCCTTCTGGAGGTAGAACGTGTTAATCTGGAAGTGACGACTCGTGACATGAGTACTCGACGAGACTTTGCGCATACAGCGTGAGACCTCCCCCACCTTGTCTAGCTCCCTTTGCAACTTGAAGAAGAAAGACGCTTTGATCATTTGGAACTCTTGCCCGCGATCTTCGTCCCCCGTGGAACTGGCAGCGAATGCAGGGGTAGTTGGAAGCGGGGTGGCCGCCCGAGCGGGGACGCCCGCGTCCCATAGGAGCGGCTGGCCTCGAGGGACGGAAGAACGGGGATTGTTGAACTGGCGAACACCCTCTGGGACAATTGAACCTGGAGCAGCAGCAGTGGTGGCACTGCTGCTGGTTGTATTGCGAAGGGACCCGACGATCTTCTTGAGGCCCTTATAGTCAAGATAGTACTCTGACCATCCAGGGATCTGTTCCGCTTGGATCTTCTTGCCAAACTGGCCCATTTGCGATCAGGAGACGCAAATTCCACAAGAAGCGATGGCAGAGAGGGAGGGAGGCACGGGGAGTAAACGGGGTCGATGGAAAGGGGAATTTTGGGAGAAGCGGACGACGATGACGAGGTGAGTTAGTGCATGAGAGGATAGGGATGGGTTGCGCTCACCTTCATCGTGTTCGGAGAGAGGCACCGTCTGTGGCTGCTCAAGAGTTAAGTCGACTGGCAGGAGAATACAACCGCCTCGACGCACGTTCGTTCGTCCGACCAGGCCTGAGCAGGGCAACCTAGAACCCACGATCCGTGCACGGCGAGTTCCAGCAACTCGCCAGACAAACTTGTTATCGATTGGGGTGAGATCTGCTCCCGGTTCCGTGATGCTCTCGATGCTCTCGCCTGTCAGGACGCTCCCAGGCTGCTCCTCCGTGAAACACCAGGGTCTGGTTCCTTCCAACGTGTACCATTCCGATTAGAGATCGACAGCCAACTGTGCATGACGTACCAACTAGTACTTACACCCTCCGCCCTCCCCTGCGAACAGGGTTCTCAAACTAATCGAGGCCCTATTCTGAGCGGACAAATCTATCATAACAGGTCACTTTTATTCAGATTATTCCTTCCCCGTTGGTATTTCGGCGGGCCGAACTCATTGCTTTGTGGTTTCCCAAGCTGTCATATCTCGCCACCGGCAGAGACTCGACACAATTGAAGAGACTAAATCAATATTATCCCCCTAATGAACCTCTATAGACGCTGGATGACCAATGCGCTCGCCGCACCACCCTACAAACAAAACAATCAGTACCACAGCTATTACGGACAAGATGCAGGCTTACACCATTGCAGATAGCAGCGGCGCCGTACTCGCCCGGCTTGAGCGCATGCACGAGGCTTACAATGATTCTCGAGCCCGAGTTGCCAATGGCATGGCCGAGCGCGACGGCGCCCCCATGGACGTTGATCTTGCTAGGGTCAAGAGTGAGGAGCTTCTCAGCGGCCTTGACGACGACGGAAAATGCCTCGTTGATTTCGAATAGCGTGATGTCGTCTTTTGTCAGCCCCGCCTTTTTCAACGCCAGCGGGAGCGCAAGCGTCGGTGCGATGGGGAAATCGATAGGGTCAGTTGCCGCATCTGCGTAGGCTGTGGGACAAACGAGTGAATGAACGCAACCGGTAGTCACGGGATTTTTACTGAAGGGGGGAGGGAGACGTACAGATGATACGAGCAAGGGGAGTAATTCCCAGCTCCTCTGCCTTGGCTTTGCTCGTGAGCACTACGGCCGACGCACCGTCGTTGAGGTTGGAGGCGTTGGCAGCAGTAATGGTCCCATCGGGCTTGAAAACCGGTCGGAGAGTGGGTATCTTGTCAAACTTGACCTGCTTGTACTCCTCATCCTCTCTGATGGCCGTTTCGCCGCCCTGTCAATTGGAGATAAATACCGAAATTGTACCAAAAATGGAAGTGTGAATCGGATGAGGAATTGGGGTTCTAGAGCTAAATGTCGATTGACGGAGAGCTTTCACACACACACCTTTCTGTCCTTAATTACCACTGGAGCAATTTCTTTCTCGAATTGGCCAGTTTGCCAGGCTCTGGCAGCACGCTTGTAGCTCTCGATGGCGTGGGCATCCTGCTCCTCTCGTGTGATACTATACTTGGTAGCAGTCTCTTCTCCGCAGTTGCCCATGGGAAACTTGTGGGAAACTTCCCAGAGGCCATCGTGCTGCATCGAATCGATGAGCTTGCCATGACCAAAGGTGGGGTTCTGGCGTGCAATTAGGAACCTATCGAGGGCATATGTGTGAATATGAGCGAGATCGGCGCGTGGACCGCGTATAGTTGTGCCTACGGGGCGTTGCTCATGCTCTCCATACCACCCGCGACGACAACGTCCTTGTCGCCGAGCTGGATCTGCTGGGTGCCAATGATGATGCTTTTGAGGCCGGACGCGCAGACCTTGTTGATGGTCGTCGCGTCCGCCTCTTTCGGGATGCCCGCAAGGAGAGCGGCTTGGCGTGCGGGGGATTGACCTACACCGGCCTGGATGACATTGCCAAGGAAGACCTCCTGGACCGCAGAAGGAGGGACCTTTGAGTTTTCGATGGCCTTTTGTATCGCGATTGCTCCGAGCTGGGGGGCAGTGAACGACTTGAGGGTACCGTTGAGAGAGCCGACGGGGGTACGAGCTGCCCCGACAATGTATACTTCGTTGTGGGATGTGTGCTGGGAGGACATTGCGCGAGTATGGGGGAGATGGCTGAGGACAGAAGAGAGCCGGCGACGGGCCACGAACATTTGGCCCTTTATTACTGGACTGGCGAGCTATGAGCAGTCGTACGAGTACCGACGTCCACATTAGGAGAAGAATACGTACAACAACCTTGCTCACTGTCTCACGCGTCTACAGACGTGTACACGATCACCAATACCCCGGTCTTTGCCTGGTCTCCTGGTCTTTGCGGAGGTGGTTGGTCAACTCGCGTCGGTTTTCACGGGCCGTCTCAGGCGGGGCGTCCCGGGCGGAACTTAGGTGTCAATCAGTTTTGTTGTGCCTGCGCGCTTCTTTTCGGTGGTATTTCATACCGGAAGACCCTGGTCGAAACTCTCGAACTAGTTCGACACGGCGAAGACACGGCGAAGAGTAAGTACCACTTATAGGGCCACGTGGGATTTACGTATCTACTTTATCTCATCGCAGAATGAGCAAGTCGGCCCTCCAGATACTCCGAGCGCTGTACGTCAACGTATTAGGACCCTCAAATTCCCATTAAATCAGAAACAGTACCAATCCCTGGGAGTATTCCAGAAAACAAACAAACAAACAAACAAACACACAAACAAACAATTGCAGGTGCACAGGGAGTTCACAAGCGCAGTGCTATATTCGTCAGTGAGCAGAGCGCAGACAAATAAACCAAATTTAACGCTTACGCCCAAGCGATGGTTGAGTCTTAATACGTAATAGTACCATCATCACATGATTTTGCATACGAGGTTGGAAATTTGTAGTCAAACGCCATGGAAATGCCCCAAACCATATCAAAATAACTTGTATTTGATAAAAAAAGATGTAATCATACGCAAGGGAAAAGCCCTACGCGAAACAAAAAAGAGTTTGAAATTGGTGAAAAGTAATCCCACCTCCTTCGGGGTCGGGAATATATTGTTAAGTAATAGCCACACCTCCACAGAGCAGTTTCAGATACCCTCTTCAAACCTCGAGGCAGTCCAGGGCAGGCCTCACTTTGAATGGCGGACAGTACCAATGGCAAGCTATGCGCTATGTCGCTCTGACTTCATGACTCATAAACCGAACAGCAAAATTGCCGAAACGGCTTGCCACCTAAGTTTGACTTTCGCCATTGTTAGTGTTCCGCACAATATCTGCTCGTCCCCCACCAATAATCGAGTCATACTGCGTCCCTCAGCGTCCCTTGCTCTGGACACCTAAGAAAAACTCCTCATAATTCAAAATCACAATGACGGTATCCCAGGGAGTGCATTGTTCATCGTACACTGGGCGATCCATCGCAAACTGGGCGATCCTATTAAGCTGCGCCATGACATGACGGCGGCACTGGGCCATACGTTGTGCCACGGCCTTGTGGCACTACGTCCTAAGATTAACCGCGGTACTAAGCATTGCTATCCACGCCTCCAGCCACTCGCACGGCGTCCTTCCCTCCGCAGTATCGTGCGTTCCTGCAGCAAGGAGTTCGCCCACCGCCACTCCAGTTTCGCACGGGTGTAGATACCAGCATGGTACTTGCAGTGTTGGGTGATCCCCTTGTGAGAGCAGGGGGAATACCGCGCCACCTTCTTGGCTTGGTGGCGGTGTGGAAGCGCGTGGTTCAATGTGTGTTCCCCGCACAGACGCTCCCGCTAGTACAGTCTGTGTGAAGAGATTGGTTTGAACGAGATGGTCAAGACTTAGCGGTGACCCGTCTGCTAAATGAATCATCCCATCAACAAATCGAACAACCGAATAACTGACTTGAGTCGGACACTGTGAAGTAAAATGCTGGCACTTGATATGACGTGGCATAGACGATATATTCAATAGCCATGCATCCCTGGCCGATCTCTGTCAGGGCGGGTGCCTCTGCAGTGAACGGGAAGATTTCGGGTATATCAGCTGCTTCTAGGGCATTCTCCTCCAAATAAATCGCACTTCCGGGTGGCTCCCAGACCGTTACCGGTACTTTCATTTGAGATCGCTCCGAAACCGTCACTGTGCGAGTCAAGTAGCTTAGAGATGGGAAAGCCTGGAGGCAAGATGAGCCGGACCTGTCAATAATATACGCTCATTTGATGTATACTAACCGGATGCTCTACCAATGTCCATCCGGCGTAATACTCACGCAAGATCGAGAGCTCAGGAGTAGACCCGCGCGCTTCCCGCCTAGAGTATTTGATCACAAATTCCTTGCATGCTTCTACGAATTCCAACGCATTCAGTGTTGCAGCCATAAGAGGAGTAGGATCGAACGGCGGTGGCAGGTGATACGTTGTTTGGTGTTTGGTACACTAGGCCCAACAAAGTCGCAAAACCTTTCCCTTCTTTCCTTTCTCCCCTTCTCCATCATGGCTGTTGGCAAGGTTAGCATACTCTACATCGGCACAGTCGTCACTCGAGAACAGTCACTTATGACTCCGCGTTGTCTGTAGAACAAGCGATTATCCAAGGGTAAGAAGGGCGTGAAGAAAAAGGTCGTCGATCCGTTTTCTCGCAAAGGTCAGCAATTACCCTCGAGCTATCCATTGGAATTTCCTGGCTGAACACCGCTATGGCGCTGCAGAATGGTATGATGTTAAAGGCCCATCGTTCTTTGAAGTGAAAAACATCGGCAAGACACTCGTAAATCGTTCGCAGGGTCTCAGTACGTGCAGTAAATTACCGCAATTAGACCGCGGCGTGTTGACCAGAAACGCGCAGAAAATGCAAACGACTCGCTCAAGGGTCGGATCATCGAAGTCTCGCTCGCCGACCTCACTAAAGACGAGGACCATGGCTTCCGCAAGATCAAGCTGCGCGTCGATGAGGTGCAGGGGAAGAACTGCCTGACAAACTTCCACGGCATGGACTTCACCTCGGACAAGCTCCGCTCGCTCGTCCGCAAGTGGCAGTCCTTGATCGAGGCCCACGTTGACGTCAAGACGACCGATGGCTACCTTGTCCGACTCTTTGCCATCGCGTTCACCAAGCGTCGCCCGAACCAGGTCCGGAAGACGACATACGCACAGACAGCGCAGATTCGGGAGATCCGAAAGAAGATGTTCGAGATCATGAACCGCGAGGCCTCGTCGTGCGACCTGAAGGAACTCGTACAGAAGTTTGTGCCAGAAGCGATTGGCCGTGAGATCGAAAAGGCCACCCGAGGCATTTACCCGCTGCAGAACGTGTACATCCGCAAGGCGAAGATCGTCAAGGCGCCCAAGTTTGATATTAATAAGCTTCTTGAGCTCCACGGCGAGGTAACAGATGTGAGTCCATCTTGCCGGCCTTTGAGGGGTCCCATACTCACCAGTTCTTACAGGAGACTGGCACGAAGGTTGCGAAGGACTTCAAGGAGCCGGAAATTCTCGAGTCTGTATGATCGTTCTGGTGCCCCTTACCTCGTATATGTCTTGTACGCTCGCCTATGCTCTAAAAGGGAAACCTTATGCCCATGCATTTCACGAGTATATGAAGCTGCTTCGAACCTCTCTACATCGCGTTGGCCTCTAGTGTAAGAATGTGACACCGCCTCGTCAAAAGTTCAAGCACAGACGCGATCATTTGTCGGTTTTCGGGAAGGCTCAGTCCATCCTCCTCTCTGCAAGCTTGCTCCAATGACATCTCACACACATCGTACTGTTCATACGGAAGCTGTGTGCCCTCCACTCGCTGTACTGGGACTCCATTCTCGTCCACATCTACCTCTGCCACATACCAATGAATAAACTTTTGCACCTTGACCTTTTCCGCCTTTCGTGAGTGCGAATCGGGCCCCAAGCGAATGGCAACAGCCTCGGTGTTCCAGACAGGCTTGACTTTTGACTCTGTGCCCGGAGCTGGTGCTAGGGTTGGGGATGGCAGAGGGAGAAATTTGGAGCACTTGTACCCTGTCTCTTCGAATGTCTCTCGTAGAGCTGCCTCGGCGATCGATTCACCAATGTCCTTACGGCCTTTGGGGAGGATACAGAGCTTGCTACGCCGGTTGTAGATGTACACCAGACTGTATTCTTCTGGACGTCGTGGTGAGGAGTCCAATGGGTCATCTGAGTCATTGGTGAGTTAGGCGCGGGACCGTAGGAGTGGGTACAACCAACTTCGTGGGAGAGGTTTGAGGGCTATACAGCCTGCAGAGATTACAAACTCGCTTGCTAGATATACGTCTTTTACAATGTTGGGCATGGCCGGGCTTGAGGGCACGGAGAACAAAGTGGAGGGGGCTGAAAGTGCGCTACAAAGCAAAACGTTTGCCACTCGGAAATCCAACCTTCCGGGTTGTGTTCCGATCCTCAAAGAGTCTCTGCATTACTTGCACCACCCACGAGCGCAGGACAGCTCGAAATAGCTGCAGAGGAGCACTAACCTCGCACTGGACGGTCGATTCGATCCTGTCACCCTCCGAACCCAAAGTACGAGTCCCACTACCAGTAAAAATGGATTACCGTCCTGTTGGAATCCTGTGATGCCCGCCGGATAAATCTCTGACTCGTCATACCGCAAGAGGAGTTGCCGGCTTCGGGAGGCCCACTTTCCGCATGCCGTGACTCGACCCTTGATGAGCGCGGCTTCAAAAGTCAACCACGTTCACTGTGGGAAGTTCAAATCCCGTATTGCGGGGATGCCTGCCGGGGTGATACGCCACAATGTGGCATAGAGATCAAGCTTGGAGTATTGCATGGCGGTAGAATATAATGCTTTAATGTTTCTTCCAACCTGCCACCATGGCGGTTGCTTTACCATTCAGTAGGGAGGTTACCCGTACGTGCCCGCCAGAAATCGGACCCCGGCAATCGCAGTGGGAGAAGTCTCGGGAGCACGGCCTTTGTATCCACGGCCAGACCAACAATGTTGGCATTGACGCGTCGCCCTCGTAAGAGCACTCACCGCCTCAAATGTCTGTCCGAATTCCTTCCTCTCCGGCCGCAAAGTAGGGGACGACGCCGTATACACTTCTCTCAGCGCTCGGCGAGAGAACTCCAGGTCGCCTTATCGGGGGGAACTCGCCGTTCTGGTTTGAGTAGTTGAGACTATGGTTTGGGGGAGGATGGTCAACCTCACCCGTAAACAATGAGGGAGGTGTGCATTGCTTGAGGCTTTGCTGTATATATCCAGCCTATGAGCTCAGTAGCTGCTTGCCCCAATACGCGACGCGGTACCGTTGAATTAGTGCACAACGCGGATCGACCGGACAGCCACTCGGGCTTGAACTCGAGCTTGACAACGCACTTAAATTTCGCTCTTTGTGTTCATTCACAGGAGCGCCAGTCAATGCAAATGAACCCAGCTTCTCCAAACCGTACCTGCTACATGTGGCGAACCAAGCGGTGACTTGAGTACTATATTCAAGCCGGTACCACACGATATGACTCTATCTATGGGGCTTTATTCGGTTTCTACAATTCGACAAGCCTAAAAAGCGCGTCCACGGCATATAACAAGATGAACCCTACACTGCAGCTTACAGATCTTATATGGAACGCTCCTTGACCACCCGGTTTTCGACTATACCGGTCGCGTAGCCTTCTCGGGTTCCGACCTTGACTCACATCCGGTATGTGCACCTCTCAACTCTTCATATTTAAACCTGGGTGAAGAGCTCCGATCCATTCTAGTGTCAACTGACGTTCCGATACCCACAGACCCACTCATCGTCATCACTGGCGCTCTGTAAGCATCCCACAACATTTATTGGGCATTATCGACCATGGTCTCATAATTAAATGCACTAGCTCCCGGTTCATTAGGCGGCCTCGTAGATTAGACGCCGTCATTAGCCCACACACCTGACCCACTCGAAGATTTCAACCTTCTTGCCACACCAATTTGCGACTCTCCCGTTTGTCGAGACGAGTCATCCACATTCTCCGCCTATATAGCATCGGGTGAGTATCCATAGAGCAGGGCGACGAGTCCTCCCGTCCAAACCATAACTGCGAAGACTTATGCAAGACTTTAGAAGTTCTCCGTCAACGCCGCCCTTGAAAGTGTCCACACAAGAGGGTACTAACTCAATATACATGCTCCCTGTACAGTACCCCGTTGTGTCGTCTCAATCCGGCCAGGGCGACCCACGACGACGGTCCTATCCGCGTGATTACCCCACTGGGACGAGCTCTGCAAATGAGCAAGTGCACCGCTCAAGCAACACCCTTGGCCTTCATGCGCCTAACCTTGCCGTACCCAACAATGCTGCTTACCCAATGTTCGATAGCCAGTCAGCGTCCCTGTTTCCACAACGGTATGCATATCTGCTCACCTAAAGACGTTGTCCTCATTCTTCTCATCTAGCCATAGCTTCCCTCAGACACATGCTTTCGCCACCGCGAGTACCCAGGGCTGGCCGACAGTTCCTGTGGAGACGCCCTTCAGCACCTCAAACATGCCAAACCACTTCCCTTATCATCCCTCCTCCATAGGACCGTCTCCCCCTCAGACATGGCCAGCCCCGACGTCAGGAATGTTCAACGACGCAATGTTGCCTGGCTTTACCTCTATAGGAGGTGAACCCTCGTACCATGCATTGCTTCCTGGTCCCTTCAGCGGAACCAGCGACATGATGTATGCAGCACCGTCCATGCTCCCGGGTCCGTCCACTGTGCCTCACCTTCAGTCCCACCGCCAATTCGATACCTCGTCGACACAAGTATCGCTGACGGATTTTACTCCTCCCCAACAATCGGGATCCATTGATTACAGTCGCCCAGAGTCCCCTGCTCTTTCATACTCTCCGAGTCTGGGGGAGGATCACAAGCCAACTCATGCACGACGGCCTGCGAAGCTGAATCTTTTCAATTTGTCCAGTGTTCCAGAGCTTCAAATTCTGGCATCGAACATCCAGGGAGAGGCTTGGTTCCTCAATGGAGACGAGGAGCGAGTGATATCCGAGAGAGAGGCAGAGCGGAATCTTGGTCCCGCCGGACATTCCATATTCATTGCGTTTCTTCAGGAGGTCGTCGACATTCATACAAAGAGGAAAACCGGGTGGGAGTGTCGAATCTGCCGGGCGGCAAGCGACGCTGGCGCTGGAGATCGATACGAAGTCGAGCGGCTAGACAGGGGCCTGAAGCATGTGCGACACCACTTCGTATTCAAGAAGTTCCATTGCGCGGGTACCTGCGGAGAACTTGGGTGGTCAGTGCATTTCATTCTGTCGAGGTTTCAAGTGGAATACTGACAACCCACGCAGTGACATGCGGTTCATCAGCAAGGCTTCCCTTACCGCCCATCAACGGCGGGAAGAGACTCCAACCTGCCCTGAGTGGTAAATAAGTTCCTCATTGATTACCCCTCCTTTGCTGACTAGTCCGTTCTAGTGGAATGGTGGTACGCAAGCGCAACCTAAAGCGTCACATGGACACGGCATGCCGCCCTCGCCTCACCTAAGAATATTTATCGCTTATTTTCTCGCAGCTTGGACCGTGATTATGCTCTTCATCCTCTCTTCGGCCTGTTTTCGAGTTTTCTAGTTGGTCACTTTAGAGGTCGACTCTGTGATACCCATCCACTGTTCTTCACAACTGTAGCCACGTTCATTTCTCACTCATCCTCCGCTCATCTATTATGTGCTTTATTTTCATATATAATACTAATTCGGGTTTTTCGCGCCGCCTGCATGTGGCAGATAAACGACACAAAAGTTAGACCTTGCCACCATCTAGCCCACCGCCGGTTCAATGGCGAAGCCAGGCGGCAAACTGTCAATCGATGACCTCGTTGCTGGTCTTTGTAGCAGCAAGAAGTCAGACCGAAAAGTCGCCGTCGAAACACTCGAAGACTTCGCACAATCTGGTGCAATTGAGCGTCTTCCTCTCGAAGCCTTTCCAAACATGTACAAAGGGATCCTCAGCTGCCTTTCTCTCGATCGCACACTGTGCACCTCGAAGGGCTTGCAAAAGGCGACCGCGACTGACCTTGCGCGTTGGGAGAAGAGCGCCAACATGTTGCGACGTGTCGTCGACAAGACTATAAGGCTCATTAGCAATACTGTCGTCAAAGCACTCGTGAGACACCTCCTCGAGTCTATTCGGTTCGGCGGGAAACTCGTCTCTGCCGTCAGCCTGAATTACTGCAAAGTCTTTTGCAAAGTCCTTGAATACCCTCCTCACATTGATCACCTTGGTTTGGAAAGGTGGTTAGATTTATCAAAGTTCGCTTGGGCGGTGGTCCTTGGCGATGCTCTCACCGCAGATTCGAGTTGGGAGGAAGACGAAGAGGCGGGAAGAGGAGAAGGAGATGATGATGATATGGGTTTGGGCGATGGGAAGAGAAGTCAGCTAGGCACGGGACGCAAAACCACTTACAACTCCATGTCACCCGACCAAATCGCCTGTTGCACCTTGATCAAACTCCTCAACTCCTCTTGCTATGCCCCCTTTACAAGAGCGATCAACGACCCGAAGACCATTTCTGGGCATTCAAATATAGGGTCAAACCTCTTGCGCAAGTTTATTCGCTACTTTGACACTTACCCCAACGAGGCAACTGGTCACGTTGACATGCTCCCTGCCCTGAGGCATGTCCTCGAGAGGATGGAGTTGAATGCGACAGATAGTTTTGTTAGGTTTACCCGTTCAGTATGGGTTTTGCTGGTATCGCTACTAGGGAGTCGTACCAAAGATATGCGAGAAGAACTCCTCGTCATTCTTCGTATCCTATTACCTTTGTTTGCTTGGGACCAGGGTAAAGGTTCTTCTCATCCCGACAGTGCCGATGGGTTGCGCAAGTTCGTCAATACCTTTGAGCGAGAGGTGTTGAATCGTGGCCTCGAGCCTTTATCACTAGATGCCCTACGGTTGGATGTACTGGCAGAGGATGAGCAGGTTGCAGCGTTTTATGCGCGAACATATCGACATGGCTCGGTGTTCAGCGTCTCCCAGGCCATGACATGGATCGCTCTTGATCTTCATTCATGTTCCCTTATCCATGTGCGTTGTTAACTTACCTCAGCGGCGAGTATTGCTTGTGACTTACCTGTCACCAGATGTATGACCTTGCAGAGTCCTTCCATGGAAATGTCAGGATGGCCACTCAACCACCCCAGAAACGTAGGAAACTCCAAAACCCTCTCGAAGACCTTCTGAGCGACCTCGCTTCTTCAAGTGTCATGCCCAACCAGAGGGCGATTCGTTTGCAAACCCTACTCTTTTTGATTGAGAGACACTGGGTGAAGCTCGACAAGTCACAGAGAGAGCAGATTGGAGAAGTTCTCCTGGAAGTTGTCTCACGAGTCGCTTCTGGCGAGGAGGCTTGGGCTTTCCTCTGCTTCGCCGCTATCGCGGCTTCTGAGCCTGAAGCCAGCAACTCATCTGCAGCCAAAATAGAATGGACAGCATTTTGGGTCCATGCGCTCAGGAAATCCACATCCGTCTCCTTGCAGATCGCACGAGCCGCAAGTCATGTCGTGCACTGCCTCTTGTACTGGCGTCGTATTGATGTCCAACGCGCTCTCAGTGACGTTGAATTGTTCATAAAAGAGTTTAAGAGCGACTCTGGGGACGCCGATGAGCCTGGCAGCTATGGCACACGAGCAGGTCCTAGTCGAATTGTCTTGAGTGGAACAGGAGTGACCCCACCATGGCCCTCTGAGAGCATTTGCGCTATGCTCGTGACCTTCATCCGTATTGCATCCTCTGACGTTCGCCTTTCGCGACTCCGGTTTGAAGAGTCTATCCTTTCTTGGCTCGAAGGGTGTCTTACTCGCAGCCTGACGATCAATAGTATCTCTTCAACTGATTTAAGAGGGATCCTCCGTGGAGGAATGGGCAGCAGGTTTGCATCCCGACCCGACGTTCACACAAACGCTCAGGGTTTACTCGCACTCTTGCAAGCCATTTGCGGTCTTCCAAAACGTCCTCGGATACATTGTTCCACCGCACTTCCTGACCATGACCTCGTCCGAACGATGGTTCACTACCATGAGCGGGACGTCATACGGACCTTTATCCTTACGGCCCGGTTGCCCAGCGTGACTAACAACAAGACGGTGGCGAAGGCCACCTCACTGGACGCCATACAAACGGAAGGGGACACCTCCACCCCAGCAAGCTCGACCGGGGTGATCGCAGGTGGTTTTACCCCTACTGTACGGGAAGCCAAGGTATCCCGAGTGTTGGGGTCGGTCTTGGGTGTCCTTTGGAATGAGCTCAAACTTGGAGACCTTGAGGGTGAAGTTAACAGCGGAGATACAAACACCGTTCCAAAACTAGCACTGGATAAGGTCTGCATTGTATTGGACATTGTGGTCCTGGCATTTGCATTCGAGGGGTCTTTGGATATCAATGGTACTCGCCCTGATGGTTCCGTCATTGAAGTCGCAAGCCGACTTCTTAACTCAATGATACCATGGCAGCAGATTGGTATAGACAAGACGGGAT